>Ga0307373_10001989_pt1 | contig 37515 bp, 40 predicted proteins | sample OX2MG_FD_202534 | JGI IMG/M metagenome (GOLD analysis project Ga0307373, IMG submission 202534) | Soil microbial communities from Risofladan, Vaasa, Finland - OX-2 | ecosystem: Environmental > Terrestrial > Soil > Coastal area > Acid sulfate soil | place: Finland: Risofladan, Vaasa | collected...
GGTTGCCTATCTGGATAAGTTTCAATCCTCACCCGGCCCGAAAGCCGGATGCAACGCGGCTTTGAAGGACAAATCCTCAAGTTCCATGATGTTTCAATCCTCACCCGGCCCGAAAGCCGGATGCAACAAGCGTCAACAGGCGCAAACAAAAAAAGTTGTTGGGTTTCAATCCTCACCCGGCCCGAAAGCCGGATGCAACAATGCCGTGCGATAGATTGGCAGCCCCCTACCGAGTTTCAATCCTCACCCGGCCCGAAAGCCGGATGCAACCCTTATCGGTTGCGCATAGCCAGTGGTGAGAGTATCGTTTCAATCCTCACCCGGCCCGAAAGCCGGATGCAACGCCGTCGCAAGCGCGAAGCCGAACTCGACAAGATGTTTCAATCCTCACCCGGCCCGAAAGCCGGATGCAACTTTATGTCCAGACGTGAAGCCATAACCATTGTAGTTTCAATCCTCACCCGGCCCGAAAGCCGGATGCAACGCTGCTGAGTTGTAAATGAGATCACCGCCCGGCTGTTTCAATCCTCACCCGGCCCGAAAGCCGGATGCAACCCGTCAGAGCCAGGTGAGACCCTTACGGATACTGGGTTTCAATCCTCACCCGGCCCGAAAGCCGGATGCAACTCTGGGACACGGCGTATGATTTTCTGCTCGAGCAGTTTCAATCCTCACCCGGCCCGAAAGCCGGATGCAACCGCTTGCCATCTTCCCAGATCGTCTTGTCCTTCGTGTTTCAATCCTCACCCGGCCCGAAAGCCGGATGCAACAGGATGAGGGACTTTTAGGGGATGCGTCTAAAATTGTTTCAATCCTCACCCGGCCCGAAAGCCGGATGCAACCAAGTGGCGTGTCGTCGTCCTCAAGGTGTTGGGTGTTTCAATCCTCACCCGGCCCGAAAGCCGGATGCAACTCGCCGGGCATGTACACGAGGTGGCTTTGCCATTGTTTCAATCCTCACCCGGCCCGAAAGCCGGATGCAACGCTAAAGTCGTCGGACACCTGCAGGGCCGAGTACGGGTTTCAATCCTCACCCGGCCCGAAAGCCGGATGCAACCCGAGCAAGGTATGGATGCCGCCAAAGATGATGCTGTTTCAATCCTCACCCGGCCCGAAAGCCGGATGCAACACCATCTCGTTGGATTTTATCCGGTGATGCTTCCCGCGTTTCAATCCTCACCCGGCCCGAAAGCCGGATGCAACCCCCACTGGACGGCCATGGAGATCAGATTACTGAAGTTTCAATCCTCACCCGGCCCGAAAGCCGGATGCAACCTGATTTCCTTGCGCAGCAGCTCGGTATCGCCAGTTTCAATCCTCACCCGGCCCGAAAGCCGGATGCAACTCGAATGATCAGTTAGCGGAAGCCGTAAGCAAGTGGTTTCAATCCTCACCCGGCCCGAAAGCCGGATGCAACTCTCCTGGTAGGCTTCCCAGCCGCCAAAGACGGGCAGTTTCAATCCTCACCCGGCCCGAAAGCCGGATGCAACCTCGGAAAGCATAAGGTTTCGCGGGATGACGCTGTTTCAATCCTCACCCGGCCCGAAAGCCGGATGCAACGTTGCGCGTATCAGCATGGTCTCCAGTGAGCAAAGGGTTTCAATCCTCACCCGGCCCGAAAGCCGGATGCAACGCCCGCGCTGTAAGCCCAGGTGGTATGCGGGCTGATACCATTGTTTGCGCGTACCTAATTATTTGTGCGCATTTTTCCTGGTTCATTAGAGATTCCTCCTTCCAAAAGATGATGAAAATGCCTGTAATGGCGTATGAAAACCTCTTTTTGCCGCTTATGCTTCTTGCGCGAACCTCGTGCTTACGGCTTCACCAGAACTGGTTCGCGCAGTTTAGAAGATAAGCGGTGCATCGAAGTCAATCTCGTGCTGTAATCCGTAAGTCCAGAGGTAGCGTTCGCGTGGTTGTGATAGACGGTAGATGCGTAAGCTATCCTCCTGTTCATTGATACATTGGAGCAGACGGTGCCGGAGCTTTTCTAGCTGCATCTCATTGAGCGAACACTCGAAAACCGATTTTTGCACTCTCTGACCGTATGCAAGGCAAGCCTCGGCAACTTTACGTAATCTTCGTTTGCCCTCATTTGTTTCGGTACTCACATCATATGTGACCAGTATATCCACAACTTTCGCCTTTCAATAGCTTTTTGGGACGCTTCAATCCTCACCCGGCCCGAAAGCCGGATGCAACGAGAGAAAACGAACGAGCGAGCGAAGGACAAATCACGGCTTTCAACAGCTTTTTCGTATGAAAAGTCCAGCTTTATCGGTAGAGGAAGGGCAGGTAATCAGGTAAATCTCCTCGCAGATGGCGTGCTAGCAGGCGTGCTTGAATATGGGGTATGAGTCCCAGCGCTATCTTTTTGCCTATCACTTTATGTTGTACTTCATCTTGTTTGCGATTTTGATATGCCATAATAACATCTTTACGGGCCTTATCCGTCAGATAAATTGCACCCCCTTCTCGTTCAACAAAATCGTTGCGTTGTATTTGACGCCGGTTAACCATTGACAATACAAGTCTATCCGCAAGAATAGGCCGCAGTTCTTCCATTAAATCCAGGGCCAATGCAGGGCGACCTGGACGCAGGGTATGGAGGTACCCGACTTGCGGATCAAGTCCTACGCCTTCTATCGCTCCCACGCAATCATTTCTTAGCAAGGTGTAGAGAAATGAGAGCAGCGCATTCATCCGATCAAGCGGTGGGCGTCGCGTGCGACCATTGGGAGTAAACGCTTCGCGATCCTCTCGTACCATCGTGCCAAACACTTCAAAATAGGAGCGTGCGGCATCGCCTTCACTACCACGCACTGCGTCAATAAACGTATGTTGTTCCAATCGTCGTAGTGCGTTTGCATGGGTCGTGATTGCGGCCTCGAGAAGCTTTTGCTCCTTGCTATTGTCTGACTCGCGGCCCGCCCTCAATAGTACTTGACGGCAGTTTTGCACTTTTCCTGCGGCAATGTTTCGTGCGATGGAGAGTGAACGCTCTTGGTCGCTGTTCGCAATATGCTGAGCCTGTCGTAATAGCACATTGCCGCTAGTTGGCCCCTCTATCCGCGCCTTAAAATGCCCGTTGCGATCAAGGAGAACAATGGTACGGCCATCTTCTGCACAACGATGGATCAGTGCTGGGCTAATCAAAATATCACCAAAACAGACAATGCTGCCGAGATGTAGCAGAGGCATACGCAGCGGCGTCTCTGATTTGACCTCCATACGTATTGTGTCATGCTCAAGGTGAAGATAAGCCCGCTCTGTGGTGACGTACAGCGTATTTAGAATATCTTTCAATTTCGTTATGCACTTTCTTCTTCATCAACTTTGAAGAGGGAAGATCGGTAGTACTGCAATCGCCCAGGTCTCACAACCACGTTCGGCAGACATGATTCAATCAGCGAACACTTATCACAGCGCTGGTCATTGACAGCTGGCGGCATTATTCTATCTTTGAGCATCGTTCGCACTGCATCCGTTATCTGCGCCACTGTCTCACGCAAATGTGTATCGAAGATAATTTCACGGCGTACACGCGAACTACAATAGTAAATCGCCCCTCTAGGAACAGAGCAACCAGTCATCTCTTCCAGACACAAAGCCTGAGCGCATACTTGTATTGCCTCGTATTGCCATTTGCGCTGTTTCCCTAGCTTATACTCGACAGGATACGGAACTGTACCGTGAAATTCAACGACATCAGCTTTTCCTATAAGCCCTAATCGTTGCGACCAGAGCGATAACCCCCGCTCAACTCGTACATCATCTTCGTTACGCGCTATTGCCTGGTCAACTCGTTCGTGAGCCATATTACCCCTCAGCGTATAGATGTTCTCATCGAATGTCTGCTCAATATGGATAAGAGCACACTGGCGAGGGCAATAGCTATAATGCTCAAGAGCAGAAATCATGACAGGCTCGATGTCGTCGCTGCCGCCATCACTTTTCTGATTCATCGGCCACCTTTCCACAGGCACAGCCTCCAGTTTTCAGGTAGATACCATGCCTGTTTCGATATTGCAACGTCCTGATGCTATTGCACGAGTGGGGTAAGCGTCACTCCATCCGGTAAATCAGTATCGTTTACTGTGATGTTATAATCAGTGATGTGCCGTGGAACCTGAACATCATCTTTCAGTTTCACAGCAATACGATCAAAAAGACGGTGCGCCGGTGCATTGCCCAAACCATTGTTGTGGCTGAAAATGTAGAGACCTCGCAGCGCCAGCATTCCCCGGTTAGCCGAGCGGTCAACATCCCATACCGATTGCAGAGCTGTCCAGAACAATTCCAGGTCTTCTGCCGAGAACCCCGTTTGTTGCGCGAAATGCGGCACAACAAAGCCATAACCCAGGTAAAGCCCATAAGGCACAAACGCCTTGCGCCCCATTGTGCTGGTCGTTTTCTTAGTCGGATCAATTTCAGTAACAGCAACGCGAGTAATGGATATATCTAACGGAATGATCGGATCAATAGACTGTGAAAATGTTAATTGAACAGGGCCACGTACCTGCCCTGCCGGGTAGTCACCGGTAGATAGTACTGCCCCGAATGTGCGAATATCGTAAAAATGCTTGCACATCCATTCGCGCCGTGCGTTTTGTCTGGAGGTATTACTCTCATCTACGCTTCCGTCTTTGCCTTGCTTCGCGCCCTTAGCACGTTTGGTATCAGTTGCGGGTTCACCCGCTCCGTTTTCTCCGGTTGGAACTTCAAAAACGGCTTGATGCGCACGTTTATTAAAATCATTAAGTGCAATGCCCTTGTTCTGAACGTAGATTTCAAATCGTTCCTGATTGCCCTGCGTCATATCCACCCAGTCGCGTATCTTTCGCTTAATACAAACGTCGGTCACCAGACCGTGCATCGTTTCGGCATCAATACGTGGCAGGTTGCCGGCATCAGGGTCACCATTAGGATTGCCGTTCGTCACATCGAATAGAAACGCGAAATCATGCCGTTTGGTGGGATCACAATAAATGGGTGTTGCAACAGTAGTCATGGTTAATTACTCCTCTTCTTTCAATGCTGTTTCAATTTGAATACTTGCATCTTCCGCATTGCCGGATTGGGCAACGTCATCGCTTATCTTCTGAGTTTGAGAGAGAATATGCGCTCTCTGGTGGAAAAAACCCAGCGCAAACATTCCCTGTTGTTCCAACCTGAGAATAGATGGAAATGAAGTCAGGTGTTCCAGAAGTTTTGCTAATTCTTTGTCTGGATAACTCAAAGATCCAGCATAACTTTTGGCAGCTTTGTTTCGTTCCGAACGGATAGCACTGAGATGCGGTATAGCACCTTTTAGCAGGCGGGGAAATACGACCGCCGGAGCCGTAGAAGCTGTCCCATAGAAGCGGTCAACAATTGTTGCGTTGACTTTTCCTAACGCCCGAAACTGAATGTAGTCCAGTTGAGCGAGTAGCCGACCGCATAGATAGGCCGGGCTTGTGTCTTCTTCATTGACTGTTGTCATAGTAAAGTCCCTTTCATAATCTATGTTGAGTGTGCCTCGTCGAGATAATAGAACCATTTTGATGAGAGCAGCCTGTTCGGGCTGTACTTTGCGGTTAGCACGAATACGCCGCACTACGTTATGTATTATTGAGGATGGCAATTGACCACCGTGCAACGCTACATGCATCAATGCCTCTCCCACCTGAGCTAGCGGTTTCTCCTTCGATTTTTGATTGATGGTTGCTCTGATGAGGATTTGTAAGGGGAAGTAGCCTGGATTACCCTCATTATCCTGAATGCGCTGTAACCAGAAATACCGCGCCAGATTTTTCTGGGCGGCCTCAACTGAGGTTTCAATCCAGTCCCGCAATACGACGCGAGCGCCACTTGCCGAAAGCGTTGCCGCATAGAATGCTGGAGCATCAAAAAGCGTTGATGATGCATCTCCCCTGAACGCAGCTTTGTACAGTTCTTTGACAACCTCTGGTTTTGGTTCGTCCATCAAATCAGGTATATCTAAGTCATCCTCAACTACCACGGCTTCTTTGGCATGACGCACCCAGAAAATGTAGGCAAGTGGTGGCAGAATAATACGGGTACTTTTCTTACGCAATAACTCGTTGAGTGCGTTGCCAAATCGTTCACCACATACCTCACAGGTGGGAGCAATCAATGAAGCGACAAGCCCATAGGACTCAAATGCCGCCGCGTTTGCCGAGATAAGCGTGAGTCCCGTTGATTGACCGCCAGGAATGCCTTTAATCACAATCGGTAGCCGTTCAACGGGCGGGCGCATTTCGCCGCAGACGAGACATTGCATCACCGGGCCATCCTCGCTTGCCGCCGCCGCTTTTTTCGCCCAGTACTCTTGCACCGCTTCTTGCTCAAAAGGATAGTCACCGTTGATCCGAAAAGTCACATTGCTAGATGGATCAAATTCCGGCTTTTTGCGCTTGATTATGTCTGCATTATCCGGTAAACCGAGAAAATGGGCCACCGCTACAACTGTTGGTTCGCGAGTAGCTACTGCACACTCCCGCACCTGTGTTACATACGCGATGTGCTGCTCATCCACACGCCTGGGATCGCTTTTTTCACGTGCTATGCCAAGCGTATATTCACCATTGTCAACAAGTAACTTTGGTTTGATGCCAGAAGAGCGTTTGCAATGAGGCGCATCACGTGAAAGGATTACTTTGTTCTTCCCATCTATGAATTCATCAATACCCTGGAAATTTCCATTGGCATCTAAATGAATGACATAACGAATCGGTGTGAGTTGATACATCGGTGCTGGAAGGTCAATCTGGTCAGCATATTCACTCAGTTTTTCCAGGAACATACTCATCCCTCCTTTCGATAGAGTTTTTCAGGCACGTGCAAGACGCCACTTTGCAATTTCGCGTGAAAGAAACGTGGTTGGCCTCGTCCACTACCGTCTTGCTCGTAATCAAGGTCAAAAAGCATTTGCCCCAGGTCGGCAGTGATATCCTGTATCTTTGCCTCTTCATCAGCAGGACTTTCAGGGCCGAAGCTTGCGGTAAATTCGCGGCACCCCAGATAAGGCATGTTGTGACACTGACCCCTCTTCACTCTTCGTTGAAACTGATCACGATATTTTGCTTCGTCTTCCTGCACATCAGGTCGCATAGAGACATCGGCAGCGATAATATAGGCGACATCGCGTAAGCAGAGCGTATGTCTTTGTGAGCGATCCTCTTCCGCGTAATATCCTTCCTCGCCTCTTCTGCGTCGTTGTCCTGTAGCAAATGTTGCCCGGTTGTTCACTTCATTGCGCAGAATTGAAAAGTATCGAATTGGCTTGAGGACGCGAATTTCTCGAATCTGCCATTGAAATTCAGGTTTCCAGAAGATAGCTTCAAGAACGCCTCGTGCTGCTGATGGCGTCATCACTTCGTAACTGACGCGCTCAACTTTCATCTCCGGTCTGGTAAAGCAGGCAAACTTCCCCCAGACGCAGACTTCCACCGGGGAATACTTCATACAACTTCCTTTCTTATATTTGATAAATGGGGAGTTACCATATATGAATGTCCGCGCTCAACGTGCTATCGAGAACAATACCCTGTCCATGTTTCCCATCTTGACCGCTATCATATATGCCGTGCCATTCCCACAGGTCGGGTATCACTTCCAATACCAGACTGTCCTTCTTCGCTCTCTCAAATTCGTGCTTGAGCAAGTTGACGGTATAAGGTTGTAGAGCGCGGAGATCATTGCGACGAAGATGTATGGAACTTCGTACAGCATCAAGCAGTTTTTTAACAGTCTCAGCTGCGGGTTTATATTTCACAATCACAGGAGTGCTATCATCTTCAATCATACGAAATGTCTGCGCGACTTCTGGATAATCGAAGCTTTCGCGCAGTTCTTGAATACTATAGCGGTCGCGATAAGGATAGTCATAGTACTCACGGAAGTAGCGCTGATAGAGCGTCGGGTCGTGCAAATCTGCCTCACCATTTTTGAGTAGTCTTCCTGCAATATCTGTTCCAACGAGATAAGAACCCTTTGGTGTGTGGCCGTTTTCAGGTGCAAATACAATCACAATTCCTGAAGACCTTTTTCCCTCGCGGTTGGCCCGTCCTGCCGCCTGTACAATGCTATCCAGAGGTCCAATTGCACGCATTACCAGGGGAAAATCAACATCTACCCCGGCCTCAATGACCTGCGTCGAAATGAGGCGGCATGGCTCGTTGTCTTTTAGTCGGCGGCGCACTTCCTCAAGCACAGCTTTCCGATGCGCACTACAGAGCCGCGTGGAGAGATGGAAAAGCGAGGTATCATCTTCATCATCGGGTGTGAGTATATCCATAAGTTCAGTTGCGTCGCGGCGTGTATTAACAATCACCAGAATCTGCCGCTCGTCCTGCACCCGTGAGGCTATTCTTTCCCATGTCCATGTCTCGTCCACTTCTGGTAATTGATACTCAACACGTTTGAGTTGTGCAAAGTAGCGTTCGGGCTCCGCGACAATCTCACGAATATCAGGTAATCCTTCAAAACCCAGCCGAGACTCCAAATCAGGCTGAGTCGCTGTGCATAAAACAACGGTCACGCCGTAATATGCTACCAACTGGCGCAGCATATCAAGAATGGGAGTCAGGAAGTAAACGGGCAGCATCTGGGCTTCATCGAGAACAATAACGCTTTTCGCAATGTTATGCAGTTTGCGGCACTTGCTTGTGCCATGACCCATCAGGCTTTCAAACAGTTGCACGGTTGTAGTCGCAATCAGAGGCGCGTCCCAATTTTCAGCAGCAAATCGCCGATGAATTTCCGCGGGAATGGGATATTCCGAATCTGGCAAACTAATATTGCTGTGATGTTCAATAAAAGCCTGATCGTCACCGAATATTTCACGAAATACCTGTGCTGTCTGGTCAATAATGCTGGTGTAAGGGATAGCGTAAATGACTCGATCCAGATCATGTTCCTTCGCATGTTTCAGTGCGAAACCGAGGCTTGCCAGCGTTTTCCCTCCCCCTGTCGGTACTGTGAGGCGGAAAAATCCAGGTGATAAACTGGCGGCATTCAAACAACTCTGATAAACCTCGGCTCGTATGGCATTCAATGGATTCCGTTCAGCGCCCGCAAACTTTCGCTCGTATGAGGTCTCAAACGTCTTCCACAAATCCGCTATATTCCAGACATTGTCCCGCTCAGGTCGCTTCCCCGCGTTGAAATGTTGTTCTGTATCAAGAAAATCGGCGTCAACCAACGCGGAAAAGGCCATCCGTGTGAAAAAATCCAGTTCCAGTTTAGAGCGAATATAGGCTGGAAGAATTTTCCCCGGTGGAACCAGTAATTCAGGAACCATTCTTTTCGCTTTATCAATAGCTTCTTGCGCAGGTTTTCTCATTCTATGTTCGCGAATCTGCGTTTGCAACTTTGCGCTTGATGGTATTCCCCCATGATGCCCGTAAATGATACCTGAGAGCGCCCCTTTTCGCTCAAATGTTTCCGCGAGAACGGTACCGGCTCCCTTATGATCTGGCCCCTTCACCCGTTTTGTCGGATTCTGTTCCGCATTCAACAGATATTGTTGAAACGCCGGATCATATTTTCCAATGTCATGCACCAGTCCCGCTTGATATCCGAATTGCGCACCACCAAACGAAGCGCAATACTGAGACGTAGCGTCCGCCACATTCCGCAAATGTTCTTCCAGACCCTGCTGTTTCCCCTGAGAGTTCTTTGTATGAGCAATACTCTTCATATTAATTCTCCACATCTTACTAATTTGTACCTCTGTTCTATATAACAGAGTAAGATAGAAAATGTAACTCATCCCTTACACTTTTACTCTTTTTGGTGCTTTGAAAAGCGGTAGTTTTATTTCGTGGTACTACTGTTGCTATTTCAATCTGGGAACAAAGATAGTTGGGTCTGCGTTTTGGAGGTAATTTCCTTTCTCTGCTTTAGGTGTCGAGTGCGTTTATTTGGGTTAGATGCATTTTTGAGCGATAGGTTGGTACCCTCTTCAATGGGTTGACGTATTTTTGTCCTGATCGAATAAAAAGTACGTTTATCCGTTTGCTTGCCAGAAACGTCCTGGTTGCGCCGGGCAATGGTAACGGATACTTGTTCAAGAGTCACGATGTTTTCGGAGGAGTCAGTTTGTTTCATAATTGGTCCCTTTCTATGGCCCATTTCTTGATAGGCCCTATGATTGGAAAATTGTCAAGTTAAAGATTATATTACCTTATAAATATAACGAAGAAAGGCATAGACACAGAGTCTGGTACTTTTACCTCACCAAAAAGGAAAACAGCACTCAGACTGAGATCGAGTGCTGTTTTTAGCCTGTCACCTCATGAAGATAACATTTCAATCCTCAGCCAAATTCACTTACAAAAGCAAAACTAGCTGCAACGTCAATTATTGTACCGAACAAATTTGTCCATTGTCAAATTTGAATTTGATGCCATACCTTCCTGCAAGCTCGCAATTAGCCAAGATGTCCCATCTTGTTGCGCGAATTGCTGGTATGGGTTAGAATAGCAGTGGTCCAAACTGACCCAATGCGAGATTGTGAGGCAGTGCTATGCAATCTTGCATGCAGTCCGTCAAGCGCGGAGGAATACATGGTAGATTTAAAACAATCCTTGAGCCGGTTCTTAGCAATCCCTGGAGTACGTCAGGCCATCCTGGTTGGGCGCGACGGCTTAATGATCGAAGGTTTAACCCGTGATGGTAAAGAAGATATGGAGGCCGTGGGCGCGATTATGACCACCAGCCTGAGTACGGCTGAGGCGTTGGGGCAGGAGATCTCACGAGGTAATGTTGTTGGTGTACTGATGGAGTTTGAAAATGGGCTGGTGAGTGTTGATCCCCTCGGTGACTTTGCCCTCATGGTCACTCTCTCTGATAATGCCTCGAATATAGGCCGCGTCCGCCATCTGGTGAAAACCATCCGTACCGAAGTTTTGGAAGCACTTGATATCGCGTAACCTGTAATGTGATTTCTTACTATGCGTGTACACGGAGGGTAGCGCGTACATGGAACAACTGACGAACCTCGTTATCTCAGATCGTGAACTGGCTTTTATCTCAACCGCTTTAAATAAATTAATGAATGATACAAACGCCACCTCTGTCATGCTGATTGACAAAAGCGGCCAGGTCATCGCGACTCAAGGTACGGGCGTGCGGCGCAATGCCACCTCCCTTGGTGCTTTGTTGGCCGGCGCATTCTCATCTTCACGTCATATTGCCGAATTGCTAGGTGAGAAAGATTTCCGCACGATTTTTCAACAGGGGGTACACGAAAATATCTTCACCACCATGGTCGAGGAACAATGGCTGCTCGTCATTGTCTTTGACAAGCTGACGCATATTGGTCTGGTCAAAGTCCTCTCGAAGAAAGCTGCCGACGAGATGGGGCATATTTTGGAGCGCGTCCGTGCCGATACCACGCGCACAAAATCCTCCGTCATCAATGTACAGTTTCGCTCTTCCGTTGAGGATACAATTGATCTTCTCTTCCGTGATTAGGTAAGGGTTCTGGCATCTATGGCGTTGATCAATATCGCGACCCACGAAATCCATTGCAAAATTGTCTACTATGGCATTGGGTACTGTGGCAAAACCACCAATCTCCAATACGTTTTCAAAAGCATAAATCCGAACGCCCGTGGCGACATGCTTTCCATCGCGACCGAAACGGAACGAACCCTCTTTTTTGACTTTTTGCCGCTCGACCTGGGCATGGTTCACGGCTTTCGCACCCGTTTCCACCTCTATACCGTGCCAGGCCAGATTCTCTACGAGCGTACACGCATGGCCGTTCTCAATGGCGCGGACGGCATCGTCTTCGTTGTAGACTCGCAAGCCGAGAAATTTGAAGAGAACGTTCAGAGCATCGCCGAACTTGAGATGAACATGCGCCGCATCGGCAAAGACCTGGGTAACTTCCCCTTCATCATGCAATGGAACAAGCGCGACCTGCCATCGGCTTTACCGGTAAACGTCTTGGACCGCTACCTCAACCGCCGCCGCGTCCCCCACTTTGAAGCCATCGCCTATGAAGGCAAGGGCGTCTTTGCCACTCTCCGTTCCATCAGTAAAAGCGTTATGGCCCAACTGTAGGGTCTTTATGAAGATATACGGCCTCGATTTCACCAGCGCACCCACGCGCAAAAAACCAATCACCTGCGCTATTTGCGAACTTCACGAACCCGCCGAACCCGCCGCATCTCACAATGCCAACGTTCTGACCATGCAAGCAAACCTCACTATGCCCACCTTTGCCGCATTTGAAGACTTTTTACAATCAGATGGCTCCTGGCTGGCAGGCCTCGATTTTCCTTTCGGTCAACCACGCCAACTCATCGCCAATCTTGGCTGGCCTGCCGCATGGGCCGATTATATGCAACTTATCGCAGCCATGAGCAAAGCAGAGTTCGAACAAACTCTCACAGACTATCGTGCAAGCCGCCTCCCAGGCGATAAGCAGCACCTGCGCGTCACCGACAGGTACGCCAATGCCCGCAGTCCCATGATGCTGCACCGCGTCCCCGTCGGCAAAATGTTCTTTCAAGGAGCGCCACGCCTGTTGGCTTCCGGCGTCAGCATTCTTCCCTGTCGCCCAACACCATCCGCTAACCTCGTCGTCGAAGGTTATCCCGCGCTTGTGGCCCGCAAGTGGCTCGGCAAACGTAGCTACAAAAGCGATGAGCGCGGCAAGCAAACGTCCGAACAAACGTCAGCACGACGTGACCTTCTCGCCGGATTGTGTTCTCCCGCTCTCCTGACTCACTACGGTCTACATCTCACCATTTCCGCTATGCTGATGGACATGCTCATAAAGGAACCAATGGGGGACCTGCTCGATGCTCTTCTCTGCGCCATTCAAGCCGCCTGGGTCTACACGCAGCGCGAAAACAATTACGGCATTCCATCGAACTGTGATAAAAACGAAGGCTGGATTGCTGATCCAGTCATGTTCTGACATGCCGCGATGGCAATATACTGCTGCTGTAGGAAAATGCGATGCTCTGCTTAAATTAGCACACTCACAATTCCTACCAGCGTCACTACCACACCGATAATCGTTGTGACCGACGGAATCTCGTGCAGGAGCCAGATACCCAGCAGGACGCCGCCCGTCACTTCCTGCGTCGAGATGAGGTTGGCGTAGGTGGCATGTACCCGTCGTACCGCTGCGTTATAGAGCGTGTGTCCCAGCCCAAGTGGAAAGATGCCGAGAGCGATCACAGACCCTATTGCCGCCAGAGGATATGTATGCTGAAAGGCGAAAAAGAGCGTGATAGGCAATAACCAGAGCGCCGCCAGCCCGTAGACATTGGTGGTGTAGCGAAAAAGTGGGTGTCGCTCGCGTTCACCACGTCCCATCGCAGAATAAATGCCGAAGCATATGGCGGAGATAAGGGCAAAACTATCGCCCAGCACCATGCATTGCCCATTCAGCGAGCAGGCGGTGTAATGTGGTTCAAAACCAGCCATGATGGCGACGCCAACAATTGCTATGCCAATGCCAAAATATTTGCGTCGCGGAAGTGGTTCATGTAGCACAATGCCGGAAATAAGCGTCACAAAAATAGGCGACGTGTAGACAATAGCCAGTGCATGCGCAATCGTCGTGAAACTGAGTGCCGCGATATAGAAAATGAAGTGGAGCGCCGTTACGAGGCCATAAAGCAGAAAACGCGGCACCTCTTGCCGTTTCAACAACAATGGTTGTCGTGTGATGAGACCCATAATTGCCACGAGCAGCGTAGCAATTGCCAGTCGCCAGAAAGCGATTTCAAACGAAGTGAACGGCTGTGACCAGCGTATAAAAATGGGGCTGGTCGAGAAAAAGAAGACAGCGCAGCACACATAAAACAGACCGCGCCGAAATTGTGCCGGCGATAGCGGCGCGGTTGTCACAACCTCTTCGTCACCATCAAGAGCTTTTTCCTTCATATAGCCAGTCACTTCAAATAAAATCTGCTGAAAGCCGTAGGGACCGGTTATGCCAGTCCCCATCATCATTATCTGCGCAATGTCGCCATCAGTCGTTTCGGATGCAGTACCAGTTGTATCGCATCAATGGGGCTGGTCGTCAATACATCAGCAGCCTGCAACACACCTGTTGCCAGGCCTTCGTTGACAAGGACGGCCACGCCAACTGCAGCGAGGCGCAACATAGCGATATCGTTTGCCCCATTGCCGAAAGCAATCACGCCCTCTGGCCCAAGTTGCTGCACAAATGCGGCTTTCTCTTCACCATTTTGAATGATGTGGAGGTGATGGCCCAGCGTTTGCTCAAGTGCTGCTAGATTGCCGTGTGTTCCCGCCGTCAGCAGGTGGATCGAGAGCGATTCTGCCAGTGACTGCAAACAGTCCGCCACGCCGGGGATAGGGATGCCATCAACAGCAAGGGTACCATTGATATCAAACACCGCGTGTTGCAATTCAATGGTACCCCTGTTGGGAATATCTATTTGTATCATAGCTGCCTGTATATTATTTTACCCAATCGCATACAAACGTCTGCGCTGGTAATGTTCTTGTACCTCTGTCGTCGCACCCATGCCCGCCAGGGTCAGGGATGCCGAAAGCCGCACAGCACGCGAGAGCCGTGTATCGTGCGCCATGCGTTGGAGCAGAGGAATCGTTTCTCTATCATTAAGGAGTGTCAGGAGCCAGACGATGGACTGGCGTTCCTGGGGATTGTCGCGGTTAAGCGAACGCACAAGCTGCGTAGCCAGTTTGTTGCCAAACGTCGCCACGCCAAGGAGCAATTGTTGCTGCATATCGCTGGTTGTCAGCGAAGAACAATGCGCATGTTGAATCAATTCGTGTACCCTCCGGCGAAGGTGTCTGCGAGACTCAAGCTCCACAATGTTCCAGTCATTTTCAACGGTACCAAATTCCTGCTGGAACAGCCTGGCGCTTCTTTCTTCCATCAAGATATGCCTTTCCGAAGTCTCATGTGGCTTCGTCACAGTGTTGCGTCAACACACTCTGCTATTCTCTATTCGCAATTTCCGAAAATACTTCCTGCCGGTCCGCAATCATCTGTAAGAGTGCTTGCAGACCCTCTTTTGCCCCACGACGCTGTTCATCTGAAAGTGTCATATCGGCTGCAAACTCATCTTCATCTAAGACGAGCAGCGTACCATCTGGGTCAACCCAGACATCAAGCAATAAATCAACTTGCTCGATGCGTTCAGCCAGTATCACCGCCGGTTCCGCGACATTGCAGTACCAGCCTTTTCTCTTGCCGTCCATGGTCGCAATATCGAAGATATTGTACCAGTGATGCGTGTAATAATACTCGGTGAAGTGGTCGCCCGTCTCAAATACCACATATCCCAGATCGTGTTGCTTGCGCGTCCAGCGTGCCTGAATAACCACGTGCTGCGCGTCTTGCTCCACGATATCACCAGAATAGTGGGTTTTCTCTTCCCTTTGCGGATTCAGCTTGACAATCGTAACCATTGGCACCTTTTACCAGCTTAAGCCCATTTCTGTTCCTGGGCAACCATAAGATAGTGTACCCCATTTCTATCTAATATGCAATGGCTGGGGGAAACATCTCAGGGCGATTTAAAAGTCGTGAGCTTGGCCCTGTCATTCTGAGCGAAGCGAAGAATCTCTCTCTCCATCCTGCACAGATTCTTCGCTTCGCTCAGAATGACAGGGCCGTTTGAGGCTTCGTTCAGCGACTTTTAAATCGCCCTGGGAAACATCTGGTTATGCGGTCTGAGGTCTGATATCCTCTGGTTGCTCAAGTTACTGTTGCTGACAATTGTTGCTTTATGGGATGAGTTCCATTATATGGACTCTATATCACCTGATGAGACGATGTGAGGAGGAGGTGAAATGTGACCGTTTAGTGAGCATGAAGCTCTCAGACGTGATAGTACTGTGGGTTCAATACTATACACTTAACGCAAGCGTGTTGTGCGCCTCAGTTCGTCAAAAGTGTTCGCAGGACAGAGCAAAACAAAGGAGGAACCTGCAATGGGAAAACAGGGCCAGTGCTATAATGGCCTTTCTACTGTGGTTTTTGAAGAAATATATCCGGCACAAAAAGAAAATAGGGGAAAATAGTATGAAACTGTTGAGATATACGCATACCCTGCGTCTGGTTACGCTGCTAACTTGCAGCCTGATCCTCGTAGTTGTCTTTGCCGCCTGTGGTGGCAGCAGTTCATCAACCACATCCACACCCACACCGACAGTAAAACCTTCGCCGACGCCATCACCAACCCCGGCGGTGAGTTTTACAACCTATACGGGCAATAGCTACACCATTGGCTATCCGCAGGGGTGGAAAGTAACCTCTTCCAATAATGGTGAGCAAATTACATTCACCGATTCTGCCACAATGTATTTTGTCGGGATCATTGTCGCACCTAATCCCAACGGTATTACTTCTGCAAATACCTTTTTAAATGCGGAAGTGGATGCTGTGCAAAAAAATGTGAAAAATTCGCAAGTAGTAAATGTACCCCCAACGACAACCATTGGTGGGGATACCTGGGTTCAAAAATCCCTTGCCGGTACAATTAATTCCAATGGTCAAACCGGTGACTTTCAAATAGTATTTGCCTGCGATAATCACCCGGCTAATACTCCTTCGACCAAAAGCTTTACCATATTGTACGGAGCGACTAAGTCATCGTTTGCTTCAGCCAACTCAACTTACTTCCAGTCTATGCTCCAGTCGTTTAAATTCACATCATAAAATAGTGCAACGCTGCGACAAGCAGAACCAGCGTAAGGATAGCTTGAAATGTTCATGAGAAGAGCTATCCTTACGCTGGTTCCACTATGCTATACTGTAGCCATGTTGAACATTGACTATATTCGACAACATCCCGATAAGGTGCGGGAAGGACTACAGCGACGGCAGGACACACAGAGCATTGATGAACTGTTGCACCTGGCGGAACAACGCCGTGGCCTGATTACTCGTTGTGATGGTTTGTATACCGCTCTCAAACGCTTGAAAGATTCTCATCGCACAGTACCATTTGAGAAACGTGGAGAACTGAGCGAGAGGATGAAGGCCACGTCGCGGGATATTCGCCAGCTTGAAATGCAAATTGCCGATCTAGATACCCATCTCCAGCCGTTGTTGCTCAGCATCCCTAATATTCCGCACGCCAGTGTTCATGATGGCGGCGAGAAAGACGACCACGAAGTGCGGCGCTGGGGTGAACCCCTGGCCTTTCAATATGACCCGCGACCACACTGGGAGCTTGGCGAATACCTGCACTTGCTCGACTTTGCAAGCGGCACGAAGATTGCCGGCAGCAGTTCCGTGAACCTCATCGGCATGGGAGCGCGACTGGAACGGGCTTTGATTTCGTTTATGCTCGATGTCCACACGCGGGAACACGGCTACACAGAGATAATGCCCCCCTATCTGGCTCGACGTTCGATCATGGTCGGCGCAGGTCAATTGCCCAAATTCGAGGAACAGGTCTATGCCTGTCCAGAGGACGAATTATATTTGAATCCGACCGCCGAGGTACCGCTTGTAGGCATCCATAGCGATTCCATTTTGCCACCCAAAACATTGCCATTGCGCTACGTGGCCTGGACAGCGGCCTTCCGGCGCGAGGCTGGCTCGGCCTCGCGGCAGACTCGCGGCCTCTTGCGCCTGCACCAGTTCAATAAAGTCGAGCTATTTCAACTGGTAGAGCCACAGGACTCGTACACTGTACTTGAGCAAATGCTGGCACACGCGGAAACGATCTTGCGACGACTGGAAATGCCCTATCGTGTCGTTGCCTTGAGCGCCGCGAACCTGCCCTTTGCCGCCGCCAAAACGCTTGACCTTGAAGTCTGGATGCCGGGTCAGGGACGCTACGTCGAGATTTCCTCGGTCAGCAACTGCGAAGCGTTTCAGGCGCGGCGGGCGAATATCAAGTATCGCCCGACTAACGGCAGTCGGGCGGAATTTCCTCACACACTCAATGCATCAGGGCTTGCCGTTGGTCGCACAATGGCAGCCATCCTGGAATCGTACCAGCAAGCGGATGGTACTGTCATCGTCCCAAAAGTGCTACGCCCATTTATGGGCGTATCCTTGCTCACGCCTGAACGTAAGGCCTGAGCATGCAGCGCATCGAGCTTGCTTGTTAGCTCATCTGAGAAAATAGTAAAATAGTACAAGAAGCTTGACGTAGCACAAACCGTTGGATATACTGTACATGGGTAATGTGTAGTGAAGCAGGGAGCCTGAATTGAGCAGGTTAGCTCTACAGGCGCTTTAAAGCATTGGAGGGATGGCCGAGCGGTTTATGGCGGTTGTCTTGAAAACAACTGGGTTAATAGCCCCGGGGGTTCGAATCCCTCTCCCTCCGCTAAAGGCAATGAGGCCTTTTTTATTTTGGTACCTGTCCGGGTACAACAGGAGCATACTTGTGCATATTTGATCCAGTATCCTCGCTTGCACAATACTGTTGACAATGTCCGTCAACGAGCGAAACGCTTTGTGGGAGAGCGTTTCGTAGTCTGTACGATGTTTATTGTTGCATCTAACCGCAAGGTTGGATGAGGATTGAACCAAACAAGCAAACAAATAAATTGGACGGCGGTAATATATTGTGTCATTCATAAGTACGTTAGAACAGTTACACCTCCCGGAGGTATTGCAGCGTATTGAGGCGTACTCCAAAACGGGGTTGCTCATTGTCAAGCAAGATGCCGTGTGGGTCGAATTCTATTTTCGTAATGGCAGATTGATGTGTATTGGCCCCGTGCGTGCTGATGCACCGCTGGAAAAGCGGCTGCTGCAAGCTAGCATTATTTCTCCCCAGGCATTGCATGAAGCCTTGCAGACAATTGGTATGTCGCAACCTGGTGAAACGCGCCTTGTCATCACGTTAATGGACCTGGGCTACACGAGCCGTGAAGACCTGCGAGCCTGGGCTACACGAGAAGCTATAGGCGTTCTGAGTGTCCTTCTGCAATGGCGAAGTGGCGAGATTCGCTTTGAAGACGACATCCAGCCGCAAAATGACCCTCTTCTGGTCGCGCTTTCCCCTACGGCTCTACTGGCCGCTTGCCCGCTCTCACCACCGAAGCCATCGTCTGCTCGTATCGCTGAAGCTTCTCCCAACGTACAGGAAGCGCAACCACAACCGCAGCCACAATCACCGCCTACATTCTCAGTGCCAGCACCTGCTCTGGCTCCTACTTCCCAGGCTATGTCCGGCTATTTAAGTGCATCACAATTCCTTGCGGATGTGCAGCTAATGCCAGAATCACCTTTCCCTTCCGCCGATGTCTTATTTGAAGGCGACCAGCTCAACTTTCCGACTCCCTCTTTACCGACTGAACCTGCATGGATCACAACACCATATACGCCGCCTTGCATTGATACCTCATTCATGCGTCCTGAGATGGTGCTTATTCCGGCTGATTTATCACATATGCGCGAGCAGAGTCCGCAAATTCAATTGACGCCCGACCAGTGGCGTCTCTTGACTCGAGTAGACGGGCAAACATCGCTACAAATGATTCACCAGGCGTTGGCATGGCCCGCCGATTTTGTCTGCCGGGTCGCCGGTGAACTTATTGCGCAAGGGCTTTTGCGCATTATCGCACCGGCAGTCCAGGTGCCATTCGAGCTTTCGCCTGTCTCCCGAGACATGATTACGGCTGGTCTCGGCAATGGTTACGTCTCACCTGGAGCAGCCGCTGCGACAGCGCAACCCTGGGCCGCCATTTCGCCTACCACTGATGCCCTACCGCCCTCTTTTGTCGTGCCAGCGGCAGGCGTTCCTTTTGAAACCACTTCGCAGTGGGGCAATGGCGGCAACGGCGCAACATTCGTTCCCGGACGTGGCTGGGTCACTGGCTCCCAGTCAGTACAAACAGGGAGCCCACTCACTGTCACAAATGGAGCCTATAGTAATGCCGTTGGTGGCTGGCGCTAAACCCCAGTAGGGACCGATTTATCGCGTCCGTGTCCCTATCTTGTGCCAGTATGTCATTGTTGCCGGGACGCGGACGCGATAAATCGGTCCCTCCCGGGGTTGATGTGGAAGAGATGAGGTGTGGATGGAGATGGGAAGTCAGCAGATATCTACGAGCGCGACTGGCGTACTGACTGAGCAAGCGGCGCTCGCTGATCTTTTTTCTACTATGGGCATGGTGATTGGACGCAGCAAGGCGATGCAAGAAATCGCAACCATCGTTCGTCAAGTAGCCATGTATCCAACGACAACGGTTCTGCTCCAGGGTGAGAGCGGCACCGGCAAAGATGTGGTGGCGCGTGCCATTCATACCGCAAGCTGGTTGCCGGGTCGGCACTCAACCAACCAGTTTGTGGATATTAACTGTGCTGCTATCCCTGAAACGCTGCTGGAAACCGAGCTGTTTGGCGTCGAAATGGGAGCCTATACCGATGCCAAAACAACACGGGAAGGCTATCTCTTGCGGGCAGATGGTGGAACACTTTTCCTCGATGAAATCGGCTCTATGCCCCTTGTTCTTCAGGCTAAGCTCTTGCGCTTTCTCGAAACCAGATGCTTCCGCCGCGTTGGCAGCACAAAAGAGATACATGTTGACCTGCGCGTCATTTCCGCCACCAACGTTGAGTTGCACGCCGCTGTAGCACGTAAAACCTTTCGTGAGGACCTCCTGTATCGCCTCAAGGTCATTACTCTCTATTTACCACCATTGCGTGAGCGAGTAGAGGATATTGAACTTTTGCTGGAACATTTTTTGCATCTACATAGTATCGAGGGTGAACCACCTCTGGGTATCAGCCCCGAAGCAAAGGAACTTTTGTTGCGCTACTCCTGGCCTGGTAATGTTCGCCAGTTGCGCAGCATTATCCAGCGCGGCCAAATTCTCTGCGATGCCTATGAGATTTGCCCAAAAGACCTGTCACTAGAGATTCGTAAGGGAAGCAGCAACGCAGCTCAACGCCTGCAGGAGCTACAACATGAAGTCTCTTTGCCCCCCGAAGGCATTGACCTGCGTACCTTCCTCGGCACCATCGAACGCAAATTTGTGCATGAAGCCCTGGAACGCTGCAACGGTAATCAAGTGAAAGCTGCCGCACTACTGCATATGTCGCGTGACCAGTTGCGTTACCGTAAGTGAGAAGTCACACTTCCGGCCAATCCAGCATCATGGCCTTTGCGCTATCCCCAGGCTGAATTTTTACCCCGCCTTCGGGTACAATCACGAAGGCGTTAGCATTGAGCAGCGATGTGGTAATATTGGAACCTTGATTGCCGGTTGTGCGTGCGATGAAACGCCCATCAAGCCATTCCACGCGAGCGCGTACATAGTGACGACGCATCGCCACATCCCCCACGCCATCTTCGACAATGACATCAATCTGCGGTTTAAGCAGGCGCGTATGCCCACGCATTTTGCGTATGACCGGGCGACCGAATAGCTCGAAGGTGACGGCTGCCGAGACAGGGTTGCCGGGCAACCCCAGCAGAGGCACTTTGCCGATATGCCCGAAAGCAACCGGCTTGCCGGGACGCATATTGATACGCCAGAAGTTGATTGCTCCCTGCTCCGACATAATATTTTTCACCAGGTCGAAATCGCCCACAGAGACGCCGCCGGACGTAATAATCAAGTCCTGTTGCACCGCCTCGGTAAATTTCTCGCGCAAGCTCTCAACTGTATCGCGTGCCACTCCCAGGCGGTGAGGAATTGCGCCTGCTTGCTGGATAGCCGCCTCAAGCAAATAACTATTGCTGTTGCGAATCTTCCCCGGTTGCAGTGGCTGGTCAACATCAACCACTTCATCGCCGGTACCAAGTATCGCCACGTGCGGTTGTCGCACGACGGGTACGTTTGCCCAACCGAGCGTTGCCAGCACGCCAATCTCCCACGGCCCAATCTCTATTCCCTGCCGCAGCACGGTTTGCCCTTTACGTATATCTTCTCCGGCGGGTCGAATATTGTTCCCCGGCGACACTGCCTCCAAAATCTCTACCCAGCCGCTTTCAGGACCAGCAGAGCGCGTCAACTCGACCTGTATCACTGTGTCGGCTCCGGGAGGAACAGGTGCGCCGGTCATAATGCGCATGGCCGTTCCCGCTTCCACCGCGTGGTCAGCAACATAGCCTGCCGCGACACCGCCGGTGACTTTCAGGCGCGGTGGTTGCCCACTACGCGGCTGACTGTCTCGACTGAGCAACGCAAAACCATCCATCGCCGAGTTCGCGAACGGCGGCATATCTTCTTGCGCGACAATATCCTCCGCCAGCACCAGTCCCAATGTTTCTGCCAAGGGTATTCGTGTAACCCCTAATGGCCCAATATCAGCAAGAATGCGTGCAAGGGCCTCTTCAACGCTAATCATGATATAAATTCCCTCCTGAAACGAATACAACATGCGGAAAAGCCTGACATACCAAATAAGACGGGTATGTCAGGCTTTTCCAAAAATAGTACCTCGTACGGGAGTCGAACCCGTGATCTCCGCCTTGAAAGGGCGGCGTCCTGGACCACTAGACGAACGAGGCTCACTTACTTTTTATCACTTGCCTGATTGTACTCCATTGCTCTTGCCTTGTCAAGCAAAATTGCATGGTTGTTGTAAGTTCATTAAACCTCGTGAAGAGAGGGGAGAAGGGGAGAAGGGGAGATGGCGACCACAAGGGTCGCCACTACTATGATACGTTCTGGCGACAAGGAGCGTCGTACCCCGTCATCATAGTAGTGGCGACCCTTGTGGTCGCCATCTCGCCATCTGGTTATCTCGCCATCTCGCCATCTGGTTATCTCGCCATCTGGTTATCTCGCCATCTGGTTATCTCGCCATCTCGCCATCTCCCCTCGCTCACTCCTCGTGAGGATCATTTTTAATCAGATGCGCATACCGTTTCAAATATTCCAGTGCTGTCAGTTTTTCCTCTTCCGACATCATCTCCGACTGTTGCAGCAACAGATGCAGTCCTGTCAAATGTCGCCCCAATTCCCGCTCATCACCCTGGAACCGCTGCGCAAGTTCCTCAATTGCCAGTTTTAACAGGGTAGCATCAGCATTTTTCATTACCGGAAGTAAAAAGTAACTGGCGCTAACATGCGTATTTAGAAACTCTCGCGCATCTTTTTCCCAGAGGAGTATGGTGAAAAATTTGCACGAAAGGATAACTTTCCCTTGAAACGTCTCTTGAACAGGAGCAGATACTGCGTGTGGGAATGGGCAGATGACTTCTGGATAGATATAATATCCCCTGTTTTTGGCCGTACCTTTCTGTTTCTCTTCGAGCTTAACATTCTCGTCATCTTGCTCTATGTTCTCTGTTGCAAACAGGTTTGCTGTTGCAAAATGACTTAACAGGCGTGCCGGAAGGTCCTCATCATCTTGTTCTGTCTGAAATTCGATAAGCATGTATGAGGGCGTATCGCTCTCTGGATTCTGGACGCGATAAGTTCGTTCAAAGTTGCCTGAATGTTCAATCCATATCCAGCTTGATGCTCACCGTTCTAATGAGTGTTTCATTCATAAAGGTATGGTAGTACATTCGTTCAAAGAAGTCAAGCAAAATCGCGTATGGGGCAGGTTTCCCTTGCCCGGCACGCCCCGAAAGGAGGACTTGCTCATCCCCCGCATGAATGACGGGGATTTCCGCAAGCCGCACGTCTATGAAACAATTGAAGCTATCGCAGGGCTTTGATAGAAACACACACATCTTATGGTAGATAAAAGAGCGGCACACGCTGAAAGTGCTTACTCACCACCCTCATCGGCTTTCGCCCGGCTGACCCAATCAGAGGCTCCATCAATGGCGTTCTGTCCAAGAAACATGTTCAACTGGGCCGCATGTTCCTGCACGTGGCGCATGTTGTACAAAAGTAGCTCTAAAAAGCTCATCGGCTTTTTCCAGGAGAAAGTGACCGGTTGGTATACTTGCTCGTCTGACGACCCGGCAATCGTTGTCTGGCACTTCTTGCGCAGATGCACCAGATAGGCGTGTAGCTCATCCCTGGTATAGGGTCGTTCGGGAAGGACACCTGCCGGGTCAAGCTCAGCCAGGGTAAAGGGCGAGGGAGGAGCGAATCCTTCAAGTGAGCCTGTGAGATACAAGTCGAGCCAGAAGAGTGTGTGATAGGTGATATACCAGAATGCTGCGGATTCTGGTGGTAGAGGGTGGTCTGAGTGGTCGCTCCAGAGGCGTCCATGCCAAAGCGTACCCGGACAGGCCAGCAAGGCGTTTTCGAGCATATCTATAGTCGCGCCGAACTGCTGCCAGAGGACGGTTCTCCACAATGTATCCATCTGTATACCTCCAGGTGTCATGCTGAAGCTTTACTGCTCAGCAAATTGAATCTCGCTGGCTGGCTGTACCCGCACTTTGCGCTTACCAGCCCAGAAGCCATTGAGCGTCTCATTATAGAACGCGATAATTTGTTCCGCTGGCAAGGTCTCGCTATCCTCGGTGGTGTGAGCATCGCTGGCAAGCACCACGTCGTAGCCCTGAGCGACCGCCCTGCGAACGGTTGTATCAACACAATACTGTGTCTGGCCCCCGGTGATGACCAGGCGTTTGATACTGCGTGCAGCCAACTCTTCCTGCAAACGCGTCTCATGAAACGAATCGGGCGATTCTTTCTGGATGACGGGCTCACCATCTAGCGGCGTAACTGCCGGGTGAATCTGCCACATTGGCATCCCTGGCCCCATATAGACTGGTTCATTATGTTGCACATAAAGAATGGGTGTTCCGCTGCTGCGGGCACGACCCAGCAACATCTGGATGTTCTCCAGCACCTCGTCGCGGTGATAGGCTTCTCCCACGACCCCGATCTGGGCATCAATGACGACCAGCGCTGTATCCGTACTCATATGTCAGTCTCCTTTTCGTATCTCAAACATTCGTTCATATGTTCTCAGTATACCAGAAAAAGCGGTTAAAATGCGTCCGCATTTCGCGGAATTTGGCTGGAAATGGAGATCATTCATGAGTATAATATGCCAGCATTGTGCAACAAGAGGCAAGCCAACTAGTAGTCAGGAGACGTACTGCTACTTAAACTTCCTCTCCGTCGTGACCCGGTTGCTGCAAAATTTTCATGTTCTCAGGCGTGGAACCCTTTAGTGGATGTATTCTCGCCTTGATGCGCAGGTAGAGAGCCATCATGCCACCGAACCAGAGACCACCGTAGACATAACCCGCCATCACATCGCTGGGCCAGTGTGCCCCCAGGTAGATACGTGAGGGACCAATCAGAGCAATCAGGGCTGTGCAGATAGCGATGAGCCAGTTGCGCAGCCTCCCTGAATGCCAGTTCGTCACCAACAGGTAAATGAGCATGCCAAAGAAATTGGTGTAGTGCATCACATGACCACTGGGGAAACTCGGCTCATTAATGATACGTACAACCGTCGCCAGTTTCTGCGTCGGGCGCGGACGTTTGATCAGGCGTTTCACCAGCGTATTTAATGAGTACGTGGAACTGGCGAGCAGCAGAAATAGTGCTTCCAGGCGGAAACGCAACGCCCAGAATATGCCTGCTATGCCAAACGACATAGGAACTGCCCATTTCGGGAAACCAATTTCGGAGATGCCAAGCATGAGGCCGCGAAATATGGGGCTTTTGTGCTTTTGTAATTCCCTTGTGATGGTTTTATCGCCGGGGAAAAAGTCCGTGCGGCGTGCGATGAACGCGAGCATGATGGCTCCCGAAAGCAGCCACAGGTAGAAGGCGAGGTAAATAGTGCCACGTGAGACCGCTTTGCGACCAGAGACAGAGGTTTGCGCCGCGAGTCGTTGTACCTCCGTCACCACTGGTTTGACGTTTTGTTCGACCGTTGCCGCGATATCGGGTAGCGGAACGTTTGGTAGAGGGAGTGGCAACGGCTTTGCGTTGATACTATGATCTATTGGCGCTGTTTTATCTTGCATTAAGGGAAGCCTTTCTTTCCTTTTCAGAAATACCTGCGCGGGTACGTTGCGTTTTTTCTACATGCGGAACACGAACATGCAGTGCCCCCGGCAGCACGTGAATAGTTGCCGGTGTATGCCCATACACAACGCCATCTGCCTGAATCTCCATCGGAATATCGGCTGTAATGTGCAGTGTTCGTGCGCGACGACGGCGTATCTTCGGTTGGTAGATGCGCTTTCCCTGGCTTATCGAGAAAGCGTGTCGCAAGTATTCAAGTTTGCTAAAATGTCTGTAAATAACTATATCCAGTAATCCGTCATCCATCAAGGCCCCGGGTGCTACCTGCAAATGCGCTCCGTAATAGGGAGCATTACAGATAGTTACCTGTATGGCATCAATTGCTCGTCTCTGCTTTGTATCAAGCGCAATCTGCAACTTTGTCGGACGAAAGGCCAGCAATGTTCGCAATCCAGTTACAATACTATGCAGCGTTGACCATATTCCTGGGCTTTTGAATTCCTCCGCCGCAGGAAAAAGCGCAGCCTCCAGCCCTATACCTGCCACTTCAATGAACAGATGATCATTGATTTTTCCCACGTCTATCGCGTGCATCTTGCCCTCTGCGATAACGGCGCAAGCTTCTTCAATCGTTTCAGGAATGTGCAGGCTGCGTGCCAGGTTATTCATCGTGCCAGTTGGGATAATACCAAGTATTGTCTTTGTGCCGATCAATCCACTGGCTACCGCGTGTACCGTCCCATCGCCACCCGCAACGATCACCAGATCAGTGCCTTCAAGTGCGGCCCGGGCTGCGAGTCCCTGTCCGGTATCTTCTGGCGTTGTATATTGTACCTCCGGTTCAATGCCATACACATGCAGGCTCGCGAGAATGGCCGCTTCATTCTCTTCCGGTGAGGATTGCGTTCCCTCTATTGTCGTAATCGTCGAAATACCTGACGTGGGATTCAGTATCAGTACTGCACGCATAATGAGATATCCTTTACAATGATGTGATAACACTTTATCTACGTTTCAGAGGAGGTAAAAAATTCAGCAAGCTGCTATAATGTCTCCATGAGAAAAGCAGATGATTTACCTGTGATATCGTTTGAACGTCAACATGACTGGGAAGCATGGCTTAATGAACACCATGCTGAAAAAGGTATCTGGCTCAAATTCGCAAAAAAGGGCATCGGCATCGCTTCAGTCAATTATGCGGAAGCTCTTGAGGTCGCGCTCTGTTACGGCTGGATTGATGCGCAAAAAGCCTCCTTTGACGATCAGTACTGGTTACAAAAATTTACCCCTCGCGGGCTAAAAAGCATCTGGTCAAAAGTGAATTGCGAGAAGGCCACGGCACTAATCGCTCAAGGGCGCATGCAGCCAGCAGGGCTACAGCATATAGAGCGAGCAAAGGCCGATGGTCGCTGGGATGCGTCCTACGACTCACAAGGCACGATTACTGTGCCGCCAGATTTGCAATGCGAACTCGACAACAATCAGGCCGCGCAAGATTTCTTCGGCACATTGAACAGTGCCAACCGCTGCGCCATCCTCTTCCGCATTCAGACCGCCAGAAAGCCAGAAACTCGCGCCGCCCGCATTCAGCAGTTTATCGAAATGCTAGCGCAACATGAAACCATACATCCACAATCCAGGAAAAACGGATGAACCCGGTTTTGCCATTTCAGCTTCCACCAAATTGTGACAGGATGGTGAGCGTGAAGACGTCACCTGTGAAGATATTGTGATACACACGCAATATCCTTGCTATGTGTAGTGGCAATCCGCTTGACAAATTGCCGGATTACATGTTAATATTTCAATAGGTGTTGAAATATTGAAAAGGCCATTTGTAAAAGCAATAGATGACAGTGAGATAGCCATACTAACGTGAGTTATCCCACTTGTTGGGTGCTTCAGGTTACAGGAGATTTAGCTATGCATACACTTCTTTTGAGCCTCAACCTTCCGAACGGAACATTACTCAGTTTGTTATTGCCGCTTGCTGCACTGGAGATAATTTTGCTTGTTGTCGCACTTGTTGATCTTGTTCGCAGGGAGCCAGAGCGCGTAAATGGCAGCAAGCTTGTTTGGGGGCTCATCATCATTTTGATAACCACTCTCGGACCAATCTGCTACTTTATTCTGGGACGGAAGGAGTGAGAAAATGACCGCGTCTGAACACTTCGCGATTCGCTGTGCGGGTCTGTGTAAGAGCTATGGTTCGGCGGCAGCGCTCAAAGGACTCGATCTCACGGTGCCTGCGAACAGCATTTTCGGTCTGCTAGGTCCGAACGGGGCAGGTAAAAGTACGACGATGAAGTTGCTAACTCGTCAAATTGCTCCCACGGCTGGGCAGGCGTGGGTTGCTGGTGTGCCGATTACAGGAAAAACGGTTGATGTACGGAGTCGCATTGGCTATTTGAGCGAACAGCCTGCTTTTTATCCGTGGATGACCGGCTATGAGTTCCTCAATTTCATAGGTGAATTGTTTGGTCTGTCACACCTGGAGCGTCGGAAGAGATGCGCTGAATTGCTGGAATTAGTTGGTCTGGCCGATGCGGCAAAGAAAAGAATTGGCGCTTACTCTCATGGGATGCGCCAGCGACTGGGTATCGCGCATACGTTGATGAACCGGCCAGAGGTTCTTTTCATGGATGAACCAGTATCCGCACTTGATCCAATTGGGCGCAAAGAAGTGCTGGAACTGCTTGGGCAGCTCAAAGGGAAAAGTACCGTTTTTTTCTCGTCGCATATCCTGACCGATGTTGATCGCATTTGCGACAATGTCGCTGTGCTGGATCATGGGAGGCTGCTCGCACAGGCCTCTACACAAGTATTAAAGGAGCGTTATGCGCAGCCAGTCATTACGATTGAGTTGGAAACTGCTGCAAACGTCCTTTCGGATTTGCTGCGCCAGGAAACGTATGTTCAGCGAGTAGAAATATTGGAAAACCGTGCCTCTGTGCTGGTGAGTGATCTGGCTCTCGCGAAACAGCGTCTGCCCGCGCTCGTAGTACAGGCCAACCTTACGCTTTTACGCTATGAAGTAATGCTGCCTACGCTAGAAGACGTTTTTGTCCATCTGATCAATGAGGAGCCGACGGAGGCAAGGAAATGACTTTACAGACATTCTGGCCTATGCTCAAGAAAGAACTCTATGAGCAATACCGCACCTATCGCACGCTTATTGCTCTGGTCATTCTTTTGTTGCTGGGGCTATCCGCTCCTATTGTTACCAAGCTCACGCCGGACTTGCTCCAGAATCTAGGTGGAGGGATTAAAATTGTTTTGCCTCCGCAGACAGCTACTGATTCCTTGAATTCCTACATTAAAAATATGGTACAGTTACCGGCGATTATGATCATCCTGCTGACGATGGGTTGTGTTGCCGATGAAAGAAATCATGGAACAGCAGCCACAGTATTAACAAAGCCGGTACCTCGCGCTGTTTTTGTCCTCGCGAAATTTCTTGCCTATTGCTTGCTGATTTTTACAGGAACCGTTCTGACGGCGGTTGGTGCGTACTTTTATACCTACCAGCTTTTCAGTGCGCTTCCAAGCGGGCCTTTTCTGCTGTTGAACCTGGCTTTGTTCATCTTCTTTATGCTACTGCTGGCCCTGACGGTTCTCGCAAGTGTGCTTTTCCGCAATGCTATCGCGGCAGGGGGAGTGGCGTTCGCTGGCTTTCTCGTGCTGAGCATCTTGCCTGCTTTAAATGCCACGGTTGCTCAAGCGTTACCATCGGCACTCTTTGGTTCGACGCAAGTAACGCAATTGCTGGCCGGAACGCTGCCTCTGGGAGATATCCTGTGGCCGCTTGGTTTTGGCCTTGGACTAACGCTTGTCCTCATTAGTATTGCATGTTTGGTATTTCAGCGACAGGAAATCTAGCACGTGCCACTTCTTTATAGTGGGATTAGCCGTATGCTACAATAAGAGGGAAATCTGACTATACAGTATTCAGGCCATGTAAATGATTGTCAGAACCATTGACAACCACAGACAATGATAGACATGGAGCCAGAGTACGCTGGCTCCTCAATGTGCAACGAGATTGACCAGGAAGGACGCCATACCATGCTAGACCTATCTCAACGTAGCAACGCAACGGACACCTCCGTTACGGCGAACAACAATATCCCTGACACGCAATCCACCAATTTCTATACTGCTGATGCCGACCTCGCCTACCTTTTGCAGCGTCATCTTTCGGAAGAGGATTATGCCCGTGCGCAACCTGTACTCACAACCATGGGAGCGGTCGCAGCGCAGCAGATGGACGCACTGGCGGAAGTTGCCAACCGCGAGGGACCGATATTGCAACAATATGATAAACGTGGCGACCGTATTGACGAGGTGCTTTTTCATCCCGCCTATCACGAACTGGAACGCATCGCGTATGAGCAGTTCGCCATTGCCGCCTGTTGTCATTGTGAAGGAGCGTTGGGCTGGCCCGGTCGCGTGCCGCAACCCGTCAAGTTTGCTCTCGGCTATCTCGGTATGCAGGCCGAATCTGGCGTCTTCTGTCCCGTCTCCATGACTGATGCCTTCGCACGTGTGCTTGAACGCTATGGCAGTGAACAACTCAAACAAAAATTCTTGCCCGGTTTGACCGCGCTTACAATAGCGGAACTTGAACAGGGCGCTATGTTTCTTACCGAAAAGCAGGGTGGCTCCGATGTCGGCTTGACCGCGACGATTGCGAAATCTCGCTTACAGAATGTCTCCTCAGGTGATACAGTGCAGCCCGAATGGGAACTATGGGGCGATAAATGGTTCTGTTCCAACGTCTCAGCCGATATCATTCTGACGCTGGCAAGGCCAGAAGGCGCACCCGCCGGTACTCGCGGCCTCGGCCTCTTCCTCGTTCCCAGACTGCTGGACGATGGCACGCGCAATAGCTATACCATCAACCGCTTGAAAGACAAACTCGGCACGCGCTCGCTGGCAACGGGCGAGGTCACGCTGAATGGTGCGCAAGCGTATCTCGTTGGTAATATTGAGCGCGGCTTCGTGCAAATGACCGAGATGATTAACCTCACGCGCATCTGGGCTGCCATCGGCTCGCTTGCCGCCATGCGCCGCAGCTATCTTGAAGCTGTTCTGCATGCACGCAGCCGTGTTGCCTTCGGGCGTCCTCTCGCGGAACATCCACTCATGCGCCGCCAACTGGTAGACCTGTTGGTCGAGGTCGAGGGCTGCGCCGCACTGGCCTTCGAAGCCTCCGCCGTATTAGAGCGTGTAGACCGTCACGGTGCCGAGGAAGATCGTCGCCTGTTGCGTATCCTCACGCCGCTTAGCAAATATTACATCCCCAAACGCGGCGAGTACGTGACTCTGGAGGCCCTGGAGATGCGCGGCGGCAATGGCTACGTCGAGGATTGGGTCAATCCCCGCTTATTGCGCGACGCCATTGTTAATGTCGTTTGGGAAGGTTCCAGCAACGTGATTGTGCTGGATGTGGCGCGTGCTATTGCCAGGGAAGGTGTCGCAACTGCTCTCTTCCATATGCTGCACCAACGCCTGCAATCCCTGCAACATTCCGCCATCATTCCTGTTGCGCAAGAGGTGCAAGCTCGTATCAATCTTTTGGCGGAACGCCTGCAAAGCCTGTCCTCGCTCGATCCTGAGAGCGCCCAGCTACCCTTACGCGGCCTCGTCGAGCGTATGGCCCAACTCACCATCGTCGCCTTGCTGCTGGAACAGGCCGAAGCCGAATTCCTGCGCGGCCCCGAAGGTACAGGCAAGCGCAAATGGCTTATCGCGCTCCTCTACCTGCATCGTCACATCATCGTCCACGAAGATGGCTGGGCCGCCGACAACGACCCCACCGCTCTCAACTACTTCGACGCGCTGGTTGACTGGCAACATATACCCATCGCGGAACACCCGTAGGGGCCGATTGATCGTACCCACCGCCGATTGATCGGCAAAAATGTTCCATAGGCCGATCAATCGGCGGTGGGTACGATCAATCGGCCCCTACTAGTTTGTCAATGTTCATATGACTGGTGATGTCCCATCAAGGGGCACCGGCAGATGCGCACAGCTCACTCGTCCCGGAGATGCTTCGCTGCACTCAGAATGACAGGCCGGAGGCTGTCATTCTGAGTGCAGCGAAGCATCTCTCGTCACTGCTGGGGCATCACCAGTCACATGAACGTTGACAAAGTACTACGGCATAATAGGAGAACAATAATTATGGACCAGAAAGACTACAATCGCCAATTAATAGAAGAATTCAGATTCCAGTAATCGCATTGGAACGCCGCGAAAGCTAATAGACTGTCCTACAACAAGAAATAAGGAGCTTTGACCCGCTGTGCTGGTGAATCAGAGGTCATTGATGGTCATTGCCAGGTACTCACTTCTTTGAAAAGTGCGGCGGCAAGCAGAGCGCTGCGCGTGGCGATCTCTCTGGCAGAGCAAGGTCTGCCCTGTTCAAGCCACCAGGTGATGGCTTCTACAAACATCGTGGACACGAGGTCTGGCACAAACTCATCTGAGAAGGCGTGGACGGGGTGAGCGCTCGCGTCCAGTCCGTGAGGAAGGTGTCCACGCTCTTTAATCAGGTCAGCCAGAGACGCACGCATCTTCCTTACAAACCAGGGGCTGCCCTTGCTGCCCAGCAGCGCCCGATAGAGCCGTTCGTATTGCGCGATATGCTCGAAGAACGCCACCCAGACCTCAGCAGGATGTTCTCGCCCCAGTTCTCCGACCGCGTTCAGCAAGGCGCTCATGGCTTCCTCAAAGATCTGCTCCACCAGGTCATATTTATCCTGATAATTGCGATAGAACGCGGCCCGACTCACCATCGCACGCTCAGTAATCTCGCCGATGGTGAGCGCCTCGAAACTGCGCTCCTCGATCAACTCAATTAACGCCTCCCGCAGCAGTTTCTGCGTGCGTCTCACACGTAAATTGCTTACCGGCTGAGACATTTTGCGCTCCTTGTCTCATTTGAGACACATGTTCTTGATTGATCCTTGTCTCTCTGCGCTTTTCCAGCTACACTGAGAATCAGATACGAGCATTCATTTGAGACAGTATGTCTCAATCTGGTCATCTTGTCAACAGACATATTTGAACTATTCATGAGGTGTCAAGATACACCGCATGCGATGAATTGTCTGTGTCTGTCATTCACTATGCGCAGTGTGAGTCATCACACTTTTACAAAAGAGAGGTTTTCATTGAAAGGAGCAATAACTATGCATTCGTTCGCACGTCATCGCCACAGCACTGCGGGCAAGGCATCGGCCAAAGTGACAAAAGGGCTTATCCTCAACGGGGGTTGGCGCTACGACCTGTCGGGATGGTTCTGCGACACCTTCTTGTTCCGTGGTCAGTGGGGGAAACTCAGGCTTCGGACAGCCAACTTTGCCCGTATTCAACCCGGAGAGCAGGTGCTGGATGTTGGCTGCGGTACGGGAACGCTGGCGATTGATGTGGCCCGCCGTGTTGGCACAGCGGGCCACGTCACAGGCATTGATCCGGGGACAGAGCAGATCGCCCGTGCCCGCTCGAAAGCAGCCCGGCGCAACTTGCCCATTGATTTTCAGACCGGAGTGATCGAGCAACTCGCCTTCCCCGATCAGACCTTCGATGTGGTGTTCTCGACCTTGATGATGCATCATTTGCCTGTTCCCCTCAAACGACAGGGACTCGCTGAAATCGCTCGGGTACTCAAACCAGGGGGGCGACTGGTCATTGCCGATTTCAAGCGCAAGCAAGAGCGCCAGGGCCGGGCTGCACGCTTTCACGCCGGAGGGAGCAGCATGCAAGACCTGGCGGTTCTCGTCAAAGATGCTGGTTTTGAGCATCTGGAAATGGAGGAGATGCGGCCCTCACGCTTCTCCGCTTTCCCAGGCGCAGGCTTTCTCAGGGCATACAAAAGCTAAGTCGGCTCGTTCCCAATTACTCCAGGCTTGGTCTTCAGCATGCTGCTTGATTATTTGACCGGCGTTCTAGAGCTTCTCAGCCATGTTAAATTGACGTATGGTCTCACGCATCTGATCGAGATGTGCCTGACCATGCGCAATGCCGAGTGCATGGAAGCCTACTGCATCCATTGGGCCTAATAGAGGAATCATGGTCAAGGTCAGGTCAAGATGTGGCTCGTCGGGCCATGCATCAAGAAATGCACGACAGATGCGACGGCTTTCACGGAGTCGTGCCTGCACCATCTGAAGTGTAGACAACTGCTCCCACGGCGTTTCATAGCGCAGGCGTTCTTTCACTTCCACGCCACGGGCTAACATGGCGGCAGTGGCGGCAGTCCCTTCAGCGGTCGCGGTCAGATGGGCGATGACATGGCTCAAGGTCCATCCCTGCTCGTTCTGTTCCGAAGCCTCGGCATCACGAGGCACGAAGAGAATGGCGGCATCTGTCGCCTGGGTGAGTACCGCTTCAATGGCGTCAAAGAGTTCGTCGGACATCTCATATAAATCGGTGTGTCCAATAGTGCGCATCAGGTCAGCATAACTTACTTGACCGGTACGCACCGCTTCTAGATTGATGTTCATCAGGCAGAATTTTCCTTTTCATGATCTTGTCAGAACGACAATGAATGTATGTTGTGTTCATTCATTAATTGGTATGCAAACTTGTTTAACGGCAAAAAAAGAGCGTGTTTGAAACGCTTTCATTCACAGTTATGTAGCGCCCGTATGAGCAGACGTATGAAAAAGGCACATTCGTCGGTGGAAAAACCCTGGAAGGCACGTGCTTTCACCTCCTCTTCAAAGATTGCCGTAATCTTTTCAAGTGTGTGGCCTCGCTCTGTCAGAAATACTCGTTGTACACGTTTGTCTTCAGCATCAGGTCTGCGTTGAATAAGCCCCAGAAGGGTCATGCGTTGCAGCAACCCTGTGACGGTTGCCCCATCCAGGCCCAGGCACTCTTGCAGTTCCACCTGCGATTTTCCCTCCTGCCGCCAGAGTTGCTTGAGTATAGCCCACTGCGACATGGTCACATCATAACCCTTTAACTTGCGATCCATATCAAGGGCCATCGCGTGAGCCAGTTTAATAATCAGCAATCCAGGACTTTCAGCAATCTCCACGTCAGAACCTTCCATCACTATAGTTTGCATGCCAATAATGTAACAAATATCGGAAGGGATTGTCAAGGTTTTTTATGTTACTGTTCTCTAGCACCGCACAGGCCTGTTCCCATTTCCACATTTCCCACCTATCTTGTAATAAGCCCCGTCATCCGTTACACTGGTAGAGCCACAAAATATCCAGGGTAATGGAAGGGATGAAGGCGAGATGAGCGACGCACTCTTACGCGACTATCTCAAACAGGTTGAGACCTATTTCAAGGCAGGCATAGCCACTGAACATACCTACCGCCCGGCATTACAGCAACTTTTGATAGCCTGTACCGGCGGTCTTACCGTTACCAATGAGCCGAAGCGCGTCGCGTGCGGCGCACCGGACTATGTGATTTCACGCACCATCGGTAGTAACGCGCTCACCATCGGCTACGTCGAGGCCAAAGATATCGGTGCCTCGCTTGACAAGGTAGAGCATGGTGAACAGATGGGACGCTACTTGCGGGCACTCGACAACCTCGTGCTGACTGATTATCTGGAGTTTCGCTGGTACGTCAAAGGCGAAAAACACATGACGGCACGTCTGGCAAACCCGCGTGGCGGAAAAACGCTTGTACTTGATAAAACGGGTGCGCAACAGGTAGCTGACTTGCTGGATAGCTTCCTCAATCACAGTCCTGAACTCATCCGCAGGCCAGCCGACCTGGCACGCCGCATGGCACGACTCGCGCACATGATTCGCGATATCACCGTCACCGCTTTTGAGCAACGTGAAGCATCTGATACGCTAACCGGTCTGTACGAGGCTTTCAAAGCCGTTCTCTTGCCTGACCTGCCCCCGGCGCAGTTCGCCGATATGTTCTCACAAACGCTCGCCTATGGCCTCTTCGCCGCCCGTTACAACCACACCGGCAGCACGCTGTTCAATCGCCGCGATGCCGCAAAGGAGATACCGCGCACCAATCCGTTCTTGCGCAAACTTTTCAACACTATCGCCGGAGCCGACTTTGACGATGAACCTTTTATCGGGTTCGTCAACGAACTGACGCAGGTATTGGGCGTGACCGACATGGAAGCGGTGCTGGCAGACTTTGGCAAGCGCACGCGCCAGGAAGACCCCATCGTGCATTTCTACGAAACCTTCCTGGCGCAATACGACCCCAAATTGCGCGAACTGCGCGGCGTCTACTACACGCCCGAACCCGTCGTCTCCTACATCGTGCGCTCAGTAGATTACCTCCTGCGCGAACAATTCGACCTGCCAGACGGTCTTGCCGATACCGCGACCGTCACCAATACCTATATCGACGAGAATGGCAAGCCCCAGAGCGAACAATCGCCGCGTGTCCTTATCCTCGACCCCGCGTGTGGTACCGGCACCTTTTCCTATGCCATTGTTGACCTGATTCGCGAAACATACCGCCAGATGGGCAACGCCGGTATGTGGTCGAGCTACGTGCGCAAACACCTGCTGCCGCGCCTCTTCGGCTTTGAACTGCTGATGGCTCCCTACGCTGTCGCCCATCTCAAACTTGGCATGCAACTCGCCGCCCTCGACCTGCCGAAAGAGGAACGCGCTGCCTGGGCCTACGACTTCGCTTCAGATGAACGCCTCGGCATCTTCCTCACCAATACGTTAGAGCAAGCATTAGTGCGTTCAAGGTTGCTACTCGGTGGTTTTATTTCCGATGAAGCCAACGAGGCCGCGAAGATCAAACAGGATAGCCCCGTCATGGTGATTGTCGGCAATCCGCCCTACTCCGGCCATTCTGCCAACAAAGGTGCCTGGATGACCAATCTCCTTCATGGAGTGGAGACAAAAGAGAGCAATCCCAGGGCTTATGCCCGCATGTTAATGAAGAAAACAGGGAATTATTTTGCCATTGATGGTGAGCCACTTGCGGAACGCAATCCTAAATGGCTTAACGACGATTACGTAAAGTTTATCCGTTTTGCCCAGTGGCGTATCGAAAAGACCGGCTATGGTATCCTTGCGTTTATCACCAACAATGGCTATCTGGATAATCCCACATTTAGAGGAATGCGCCAGAGCCTCCTGCAAAGCTTTGATGATATCTATGTGCTTGACTTGCATGGCAATAGCAAGAAAAAAGAGCGCAGTCCCGACGGCTCAAAAGATGAAAACGTTTTTGATATTCAACAGGGCGTGGCTATCGGTATTTTCGTGAAACGGCAGAAAAAAGCTGGCACTGCTCCAACTGCGGCGGTTCATCATGCTCACTTGTGGGGACCGCGTGAAATATATGAAAATTCTGAAAATAGCAGGCGACGTATAAATGGCAAATATCATTGGCTCGCAACACATGATCTACAGACAACAAAGTGGACGCCCGTACAAGTAGCGTCACCTATGTATTTATTCGTTCCACAGAATATTGATGTGCGCCTGGAGTATGAGCAAGGTTGGAAAGTGACGGAGATGATGCCGGTGAATGTGCTTGGTTTTCAATCACATCGAGATCAATTTGCTATTGATTTCGCTAGAGCCTGTTAGGGACTCGAACTCAAAAACTGGTCAAGGACTAGAAAAGGCCGTCCATTGATGAAGCATGAGACAAGCGAACACCACCAAATGCAACCCGGCAAGGGTGGTAGGAAGTCGCTCA
>Ga0307373_10001993_pt1 | contig 37489 bp, 29 predicted proteins | sample OX2MG_FD_202534 | JGI IMG/M metagenome (GOLD analysis project Ga0307373, IMG submission 202534) | Soil microbial communities from Risofladan, Vaasa, Finland - OX-2 | ecosystem: Environmental > Terrestrial > Soil > Coastal area > Acid sulfate soil | place: Finland: Risofladan, Vaasa | collected...
CGAACGATACGCTTTGCTCTTACTCACGGGGACGACCTCCTGTAACGGGGTTTGGGGGGAATTCAACAACTCCACTCTAAACCGCTTTCGAGGCGTCCCCGCTCTTTTCCTACCTATAGCCAACTACAAGCTACGAGCACTCTGACCCCCAAACCACTAGCCTCGATGTTAGCCGCCGCACGGACACTGCGCGCTGCCAGCGGCGAAGGCCACCCTGAAACCGCAGCCGCTTTTCGGGATCGGTACGAAAGCGCAAAACCACCGCCGTCTTGATGGCGGTCCTGGATCGCGATCACACCGGTGTGACGGCGCTACGCGAAGAAAACCGACTCCGAATCCCCCGATTTGCACCTTCGTCCACACGAACCGTAAGGCAAAGGGGGCGCGGTTGGAAGAGGCGGCGCTACGCGGCTTGCTCACTGGCTAGGGGATGTCGGAGATCGGATTTCTTCGCTTCGCTTTTCTTTCTTCTTTCTTGGCCTTCGCGTTGCTGCGCAACGAGAAGGCATAACCAATTTACCGCCGCGGTGCGGCGATGCGCGCTTGCGCGGTGCCTCCTCGACGTTACTTCGGGTATGGCAGGTTGGAAACCTGCCCCACGTTCAATGCCGCAACAAGAACTCGTTCGAGTTCACCAGCGCGTGCTGCAAGTCGTGCAACCCCTCGGCACGGCCGGCCGAGGACGCGACGTAGTCGCCGACGAGCTTTTGCTCTTCGGCCGTCGGGCGGCGGCTGAGCGTGGCCAGGTACATCCGCTCGACGATCGCTGGCGTCTCCAATCCGGCGGCCAGCCAGTGCCCGAGCAAGCTGTCGCTCGATTTCACCTTGGCTACGACGGCCGGATTGTTCAACAGGTGCAACACCTGGGCCAGCGCCGGGTCTTCCTCGCGTGAACATTCGCAGACCGCGTCGCGCACCGGCTTGGAAAAGGCCTTGAGAAAATGGTGGTCCACGCCACCTTCGGCCAGCTCGATCGCGCGCGTGCCCGCCGGGTAGCCGGGAAACGACTCGGGCAAGCCCGTCGCCGACGATATCGCGTCGAGGATCTGCTCCGCCGTGAGCATGCGAACGATCGCCCGCGTGAAATAGGGCGCCGCCTCGGCTGCCTCGGGCGATTCGTTGGCCGGCGGCTCGGAACTCAACTGGTACGTGCTCGAGTTCAAGATCACGCGGATGATCGGCTTGATGCGGAAGCCGCCGTGCGCGAATTCCCCGGCCAGAGCGTCGAGCAACTCGGGGTTCGAGGCCGGGTTCGTGTCGCGAAAATCGTCGATCGGCTCGACCAGCCCGCGACCCAGCAAGTGGAACCAGACGCGGTTCACCGTGGCGCGGCTGAACCAGCGATTGTCGGGCCGCGTGAGCCAGGCCGCCAGCCGCTCGCGGCGGTCGTCGTCGGCCGTCAGCTCGCCGGCCGGCTCGCCAAACGCCGCCGGCGCGATCGGCTTATTGCGCCCGGGGTGGTTGACCTCGCCGCCGCGGTCGAGGTACACCACCTCGTCGTCAAGGCCGAACTGCTGCCGCTTGAACTTCACGCGGGCGAAGTAAGCGGCCAGGCCGTAATAGTCGTCCTGAGTGATCGCCTCGAAGGGATGGTTGTGGCACTTGGCGCACTGGATTCGGACGCCCAGAAACAATTGAGCGGCCGTTTCGGCGGCCTCTTCCGGCGTGCGCGAGACGCGATGGAAATTGGCCGCCGGCTTGTAGAGCGTGTTGCCCAGGCTGGTCAACGTTTCACGGGCAAACTCGTCGAACGGGCGGTCCGCGGCGAAGACACTCACCAGGTAGCGATGGAAGCTGTGCAAGCCGCGCTCGCTGACCGTCGCCCGGTTGCCGCGCATCACGTCGGCCCATTTCAGGGCCCAGAACTGGGCAAACTCGTTGCGCTGGAGCAAAAGGTCGATGAGCTTTCTGCGCCGCTGGGGGTCGGTCGAATCGAGGAACTCGCGGGCTTCAGCCTCGGTGGGCAACGTGCCGATGGCGTCGAGATAAACCCGTCGCAGGAACACGGCGTCGGAGGCCAACGGAGCGGGGTTCAGTTGCAGATCGCGCTGTCTGGCGAAGACCAGTTGATCGACGTAGTTCGCCGGGGGCGGACCGGCAAACGCGTACTCCGGATCGCGCCGCACGTACGACAGCCGCGCAGGGGCGATCTGGTCGAGATAGCGCACCAACACCGTCCCCTCGGCCGTGCGGCTGAACTCGATCTGGCCGTCGGGAGTGACCGAAAGCGCCGTGTCGTGGTTCGTGGTGAACACGGCCAGGTCGCTGACGTCGCGTGTCGAGCCGTCGGCGAAGTGCGCCCGTGCGATCAGTTGCTGCCGCGGGTGGGCCATGTGCAGCCGCCGCTGGGCCGGCAGGACCTCGAGCCCTGCCAGTTTCCGTTGGCCTCCCGTGTCGCGGCAGCCCTGGCTGATCCAGGCGCGGAGCGTGCGATAGGCGGCCTCGGTTTCCCGGAATCGGGTGCCGCCCTGATGGGCGATGCGCCCGCCGCCCTTCAACAAGATCAGGCTTTCGGCGGGCGAGATCAGATTGGTGCGTCGGCCCCCCTGCTCGTGGGTCAAGGTCGTGAAATCGAGATCCGGGTTGAAGCCGCGCAGGCTGAGGCGGAAGCCGTTCTTTCCCTGCGGCGAGCCATGGCACGATCCTTGATTGCAGCCGGCGCGACCCAGCGCGGCGATCACGTCGGTGCGGAACTCGACCGGGTCCCCCTCCGCAAAGTCGCGCACGACCACTTTCGCGCGAGTCTCCAGCGCGCCGTGCCTGGCGACGATCGTCGTCTCGCCGTCGCCGCGCGGCACCACCAGCCCCTCGGCGGTGACCAGGGCCACGCCTTGGTCGAGGCTCTGGTACGTCGCCTGCCGCGTCATATCGGCTTCTCCTTGCTCGGAAAAGCCGGCGGTCGCAAGGAGCTGCTGTTTTGCCCGCGCGCCTTGCAACGCGAATTCGACCGGTACAATCGAAAAGGTCGCGGGCTCGTCCTGGGCAAGGGAGGGCGGGGAGGCGAGAAACACGTGTGAAATGGCCGCGGCGCAAAGGATTGCCCGCAGCGTGTCGATCGCGTGGCATGCCCGCCGTCGTCGCTGGAGATGAAGCTCACGCGCGGCGGGTCGGTGTTTCGTGTTCATGCGGTTTGCCGCGTGTTGGGGAGTGGCAGTCCATCATAATGGCGTGCCACCGCGATTGCCAGTCGCACGAGCTGCCGCTGCCTCTGAACGCGTGGGCGGGTCATCTCGCCATTCTACCACCCGCCGGCTTCGTTGGAACCAGTTGGAGGCGCGCCCTTGCCCGCCGCCCGTCGGCGCGGGATGCTGTCCAAGTGCAAGATCGCCCGATGATGCAAGTAAGTCGCGAGGAGAGCCATCATGCCCGACGACCACGTATTTTCAGAAACCGAACTGCAAGCGGCGCTGTCGGACCTGCCTGGTTGGGAGGTGCGCGACGGGTGGCTGCGACGATCGTTCGAGACGCCGGGTTGGACGCACACCATGCTGTTGGCCAACACGATCGCCTACCTGGCCGAGGCCGCCTGGCACCACCCCGATCTTTCGCTCGGGTACGCCAAAGTCACCGTCAAGCTGCAGACCCACCGCGTCCGCGGCATTACCGATAGCGACGTCGAGCTGGCCCGCCGGATCGACGAGGTCGCGCTTTGGAAGCCAAGCGGCGGAGCGCTGGCCGGATTTCCGAAGAAGTGGGTCCACTGAACCGTCCACTAGACGTCCACCAAACCCAACCGGGTGCGGCTCCTATGCCGTCGGCGCGCCTGTTTGGGCAAACGAGCGTGTTCTAGATGAGAAAACCGCTCCGCACGAAGTTCTGCCTGGCGAGGTCGTCGTTCAACGCATCGTCCATCACGTTTGGCACGATCGCGTAACCCACGTCGTCCAGCCGCCGGCAAACTTCCGTGTTGATCATGGTGCTCATCCGGCGATCTTTTCGAACGGTCCGCCTTCGTTGAGCGTGGGTCGTTCGGGACGGCCCTTGTAGGGGTAGACCAGGTCCATGTGGTCGAGCCCCAACAGCCACAAGATCGTCGCGTGCAGATAACCATCGCTGTCGGCGTAGCGGACCAGGTCGAGCCAGTGCCGCGCCATGCGTTCGCCGAATCGAGGCGAGGCGAGCAGGCGGTCTACAAGACGATCGAAATCGGGATCGGCCATGAAATCGGCGACTTCGACTTCCGTGGGCGGTAATCCCGTGAGATCGAACGTTGCCCGCCGCAGTAACGATTCTGGGGCCGCCTCAGGGGCCGGAGTCAATCCTTCTCGCTCTAATCGAGCTCGGACGAATCGATCGAGCTCGTTGAGCATAGTCCCGTTGAACATAGTCCTGGCGGAGTTCGCGAATTCAGGCGGCTCGACGACTCGCAGCGGTTGAACCGCCCACCATTTCCGATCTTCGTCGGTAAACGGCCCGGGGCGACGCTTCCGTGGCCCATGGGGAGGTTCATTGACCGGCGCGACAGCTCCCTCGAGAATCCATCGTTCGAGCAGGGCGATTTCTGTCGCGTCGAGCGGTTCGCCCTTGCCTTCCGGCGGCATCTCCGGCCCGGTGCGTTTGACGGCCTCGATGAGCAGGCTTCTGCCGGGCATCCCAGGCACGATCGCAGGCCCGCTATCGCCGCCGCTCAGCAACGCCTCGCGCGAATCGACGGCGAGCCCCCCTCGCGATTTTCGCGCCGCGTGGCTGTGGCAGGCAAAGCAACGCTCCTTGAGAAGTGGGCGCACTTTGTCGGTGTAGAGCGCGTCGGTATTGAGCGCATCGTCGCCACGCACCGGGTTTGGCAACCACAGCCCGCAGGCGGCGACGCATGCCGCGCCGATGAGCGCCGCGTTGACGCGACCACATGTGGTGCGAACATCGGCCGGGGCTCGTTTCGTGAGAGTTGCAATCATCCGACATTTCCCGTTCGACCGATGCTTGAGCCGATCCGGAGTATCAATGACCTCGATTGTAATGACTCGCCCCCCGATTGTCGCGGATTGGCGCAAGTTTTAGCGCGGCGGAGAAAACCGATCTCCGACATCCCCTAGCCAGTGAGCGAGCCGCGTAGCGGCGACTCTTCCGACCGCGCCACCCTTTGCCTAACGGTTCGCATTGACGAAGGTGCAAATCGGGGGATTCGGAGTCGGTTTTCTCCGCCAAGCGTTTCTTGGCCGGCGTCGCGGCGCTGTCGCCGCGGTGCCACGGCGGCGCGGGGTCGCGCGGCCGCGGTGGCGTTCGGTGCTGCCTCTGACCGCTTGACGTGCGGCCGTCGGCGGCGCCCGCCGCGGCCCCGAGGCGCTTGTCAGGGAAGAATCGGATCAAGTCGCCGCGATTCGGCATTCTTGCGCACCTCAGCCGGGTCCTCCCGGTGTCGACCGTTCGTTGCCTCTCCGATTGGGCTGGCATAGAATAGGCGTGTTGCCCCGTCACTCCGTAGCCTGCGTGGACCAACAGGTAGATATTAGCATGAGGTCTGGCAATGGCGACTGTTTCAGCAATACTCGACGTGCTCTTCGTACTCGCCCTCCTGTTTGGCGTTTCTGTGATTCCCTTACGTCTTTGGACCCGATGGTACACTCGGCGAGAACAAAAGCGCATCGATGCTTTGATCGAGCCGTGCGCCCTATGGAAATGCCCCGCTTGTCAAGAACCGTTTGGACGCGATGCTCATTGGGTGTTTTGCACCCGCGATCAGAATCCGCCTGAAGCTGCGACCGACTTGGATCTTGATAAGAAACCGTTCGCTCGTTGGCTCATCGGGACGTGCCCACACTGCCAACATCTAAACGGCTTCGATCGTCATGGAACGCCGCAATTTGGGAAGGGCGTCTTCTTTGATCCACAAGCGGAAAAGGAAAAAAGAGAACGCTGGCAGCGCCTCGCAGTTGGTCTGAAGTGCCCGGAATGCCGAACGGCCTATGAGAAATGGGAGGGCGTGAGTTGGGGTCGCGGCGGCGTAATCGGTCTCTGTAGCGACGGCCCGGTATTTACGTGCCGGCAGTGCGGTGCTGAAGCGTGCGTCACGGATGTTGAGGACGTTGCTCTTGCCGAGTTCCTTAACCTATGACCTGGCGAATACAGCGTCTTACACTCATCGACCTGAAATGCCGAATGATTCGAAGCCAAGCCCAAAAACCCCAAGGCAACGAGCAGGCGCTCATCCTCCCATCAAGGCGCCGCCCAACTCGTCGCGGGCGGGAAGGTGCGGGACGCTCCTTGACGCTGCCGCGCGCCGCCGACGTTTGCCGCACGCCCCTGGGAAGTCCTCTCCGGCGGCGACCATGAAACCGCGCGACCGCCCGCGGCAAAAACTCCTGGTGCTCCATCGACAAACGCTCCACTACCCACGTAGCACCGCCCGGCCGTGAGGGAGGGAACAAGTCTTAAGCGGCAATGTGCCGCCCCGCCGGGCGCAGTCGGCGCGGTTTCCAATGGACCGTCCATGGCTGCTTCCTCTGGGGGTCGTGGAGACGCAGGAGTTTTTGCCGCGGGCGTAACCTTCAGGCGGCCGCGTGAAGTATAAGTTGGCAGACCCACTACCATCGGAGCCGGCCCGGCGACAGGACCGCGTCGGCGAGTTATGATCGGTGGATGCCCAAAAACCGTTCCTATTCGCCAAACCACCGGAACCCATGACCAGGTGCGCCCTGATCGCGTGGCTTGCGATGTCCACGCTTGTTTCCGCGTCGGAGCCGGCCCCCGCCCCCATGCCGGCCGATGAAGCGGTCAAGGCGATGCGCGTGCCTGAGGGATTCACGGTCACACTGGTCGCCGCCGAACCGGACGTCGTGCAGCCGATCGGGTTCGCGATCGACGATCGCGGCCGGTTGTTCGTGGCCGAGGCCCTCAATTTCGGCGCCTGGAAGCCGAAGGGCAACGATCGCATCGTGATCCTCGACGACACCGACGGCGACGGCCGTTGCGACTCGCGCAAGGTGTTCTACGAGGGGTTCAATTACGTAACCGGCATCGAGGTGGGCTTTGGCGGCGTGTGGGTGATGTCGCCGCCGAACCTTTACTTCGTTGCCGATCGCGACGGCGACGACAAGCCCGACGGCGAACCTCAAGTGCTCTTCGATGGCTTTGGCTACACTCAGAGCCGGCACAACCTCGCCAATGGGTTCACGTGGGGGCCGGACGGCTGGTTGTACGCAGGACACGGCCGCACCAGCCCGTCCGACGTCGGCCGGCCCGGCGCCGGCCCGCGCGAGCGCACTCACTGCGACGGCGGCGTCTATCGCATCCACCCGACTCGCCTGGTGTTCGAGAATTTTGCCGACGGCACGACCAACCCGTGGGGAGTCGATTTTGACGACTTCGGCCAGTGCTTCGTCTCGAACTGCGTCAACCCGCACCTGTTTCATGTGATCCAGGGAGGACACTTCGAGCCGTGGCGGAACCGGCCGTCGAGCCAGTACGCCTACGAACGGATCCCCACGTGTGCCGATCACTTGCACTATTCGAGTGGCCAGCCCAACGCCATGCGCGGCGAGACACAAGAGACCCTCGCCCTGGGCGGCGGCCATGCCCATTGTGGCACGCTGATCTACCTCGGCGACGGTTTTCCACGGAGCTACCGCAATACGGTCTTCATGTGCAACGTGCATGGCCGGCGCATCAACAACGATGTTCTTTGCCGCAAGGGGTCCGGCTATACGGCGCGCCATGGCGCCGATTTCATGCTGGCCAGCGATCCCTGGTTCATGGGAGTGACTTTGCGAACCGGGCCCGACGGGGGCGTGTTCGTCTCAGATTGGTCCGACACGGGAGAATGCCACACCTACGAGCCGCACCGCGACACGGGCCGCATCTACAAGATCAGCTACGGTGAGCGGCGACCGCCGGTGAACGATCTGGGCAAGCTGAACGACCGTGAGTTGGCGCAGCTTCAATTGCACGAAAACGACTGGTACGTGCGGCACTCGCGACGGCTGCTGCACGAGCGCGTCGCAAACGTCGATTTCGACCGCGACGCGGTGTACCAGGACTTGCGACGAATTCTGACCGGCCATCCGGACGTCGCACGCCGGCTGCGGGCGCTCTGGGCGCTGCACGTCACGCGAGGCCTTGATCCGCCGGACCTTGCGCGGCTGCTCGACGACACCAACGAGCACGTCCGGGGATGGGCCATTCAACTCATGTGCGAAAACGAATTGTGCGAAAACGAAGGGCCGCCGGCCGAGGTCCTCGAAAAGTTGGCTACGATGGCGGCGAGCGATCCTTCGCCCGTGGTGCGCCTCTACCTGGCGTCCGCGCTCCAGAGGTTGACGATCGACCGTCGCGCGAACATCGCCACGGGACTGCTGGGTCACGCGGACGACGCCGCGGACCAGAACTTGCCCCTGATGTACTGGTACGGCATTGAGCCGCTCGTGGCGGCGGTGCCGGAGCAGGCCCTTCGGCTCACCGTCGCGGCGCGCATTCCGTTGGTGCGCCAATTCATCGCACGCCGGATGGTGGACGGCGCGCTGGCCCTGGGCGAACAGGGCAATCTCGATGAATTTGCGAGCGTTTTGGCCCAGGTGAGCGAGCCGGCCGAGCGCGATCTGCTGCTGGGGGCGCGCGAGGCATTGCGGGGCCGCAGGAGCGTGCCGATGCCCGCGGGATGGCCCGATGTTTTTGCGCGGCTCAAGCGGAGCCGTGATCCTTTGGTGCGCCGGCACGCGACGATGCTGGCCCTCGTCTTTGGCGACCTGCAAGCGATGGCCGACCTGCGCGACACCGCGTTCTCGCCGACCGTCCCGCTCGCCGACCGCCAGGCGGCGCTGGAGGCATTGATCGACAAGGGGCTCGTCGATCTTGCGCCGGCGTTGCACGAGCTGCTCGCCGACCAAGGGCTGCGGCGCACGGCGCTGCGCGGGCTGGCCTCGCTCGATCACCCCGCGACGCCGCGGCAGGTCCTCGCCCGGTACGCTGAGCTGAGCGCGGAAGAGAAACAGGAAGCCATCGCCACGCTGGCTTCTCGCAAGGATTTCGCCCTGGCGCTATTGGACGCCGTCGAACAAAAGCAGGTCGCCCGGGCCGACCTGTCGGCCTACGCGGCGCGGCAACTGCATGCACTGGGCGATGCGCGGGTTACGGAGCGGCTTCGCGCGCTCTGGGGCGAGGTGCGCGACAGCCCGCCGGAAACGAAGAAACAAATTGCCCGCTACAAGAAACTGCTCACGCCGGAGTACCTGAAAAACGCCGATCTCGACGACGGCCGGCGGATCTACGGCAAGGTCTGCCAAACCTGCCACGTGCTCTACGGCGAGGGGGGCAAAATCGGACCAGATCTCACCGGTTCGAACCGCGCGAACCTCGACTACGTGCTTTCGAACGTCATCGACCCCAGCGCTGAGATCGGTCGCGACTTCCGGATGTCGGTGATCGAGACGAAGGATGGGCGTGTGATCACCGGCATGCTTGCCGAGCGCACGGCGAGCAGGCTGACAGTGCAGACGGCCACGGAGCGCGTGGTCTTAGCGACGGAAGACGTGGAATCGGTCGAGGAATCGGCGGTGTCGATGATGCCGCAGGGGCAGTTGCAACAATTGACCACCGAGCAGGTTCGCGACTTGATCGCATATCTGGCGGCGAAAACGCAAGAGTCGTCCGCGACCGGCGAGCAGCAAGAGAAGTGAACCGCTTAGTTAGAGAACCGGGAGCCATCGTCACGGCGATCCGAACAAAAAGGCATCCCGCCGCCGACAGCCAACGCCGTGCTAGCGGCTGGCTAGCCGACGTCCCAGTCGCGCCACCCTTTACGCTACGGTTGACGTCGCCGAAGCGGTTGAGGTGGAATATTCGTCGGCATAGGGTGCCTTTTTGTTTCAACGGCCCGCTTAAAGCCTAGGATTCTTGCTCGATGACTCTTGGGACGCAGCTTGCGCGGGGCCGCGGTACACGGCAACGTAGTAGGCACACTCCGTGTGCCGTAACCTTGAGCGCATCGACGTCGGCGGGTGGAAAGCGACGGCACACGGAGTGTGCCTGCTACTTTACGCTACGGATCAATCCCAGGCTTTTGGCGGGTCGTTGTTTTTGTTTGGATCGCTGGCACGGCGGCGCTGTCGCCGCCATGCCACGGCGGGCTATTTGCCCAGGCAAACGGCAACAATCGGCCTCCCACGTCGCCGGCAGGCATCAATCCATATGTCTGTTCGTCAGGCTCGAATGCCTCGCGTCATCCAGCGCCGGCCGTTCGTCTTTCAGAGCGATGCCGCTGATCTTGCGCCGCAAGGTTTCGCCAAGCAGGTAGTGGATCGTCTCGGCGGCGGCCGCCGGGGGCAGGCCCTCGGGCCGGATGTTCGAGACGCAGTTCCGGTCGGCGTCGCTTCGGCCCGGCCGTGGATCGTAAACCAGGTACGCGCCCAGGCCGTCGGGAGCGCCCAAGCCCGGCCGCTCACCCAGAAAGATCGCCGCCGCCCGCGCGCCGAGCCGTTGCCCAACGTCGTCCTCCATCGCCACCCTCGCCAGCGCCGCGACGACGATCGGGGCCAGGCGCCACCCCGACGTTCGGACCCGCGGTAGGAGCGCTTCGAAAAGCGGCACCACCTGCCTTTCGGCGGCCAGTGCCGAGAGACCGTCGGAGACGATCAGCACGAGGTCGGGGGGTGGATCGGTTGGCACGAGCGACCTATCGCATTCCGGCGACAACTGCCGCCCCAAGTCGGGGCGTTCAAGGTACGTTCTCCGGTCGACGGCCGCGCTATGCACGACGACCGTCGGCAAGCCCAGCGCCGAAATCCGCTCCGCTAACGCCGCGGGGTCGAAAGGGTGGTTCACGGCGTCGCGCGCCCGCGCGTGGGCCAATTGAAAGTCCAACAACTCATGGGTCGGCAGGCTGCCGCCGGCGCGCCCCAGCGCGATCCGCGCGGGCGAGATAGTCCGGAGTTGACTCCAGGGATCGGGCCGTGCCACTGGTTTCGAACCCATGCTGGATCCATCGCGTGTTATTGCACCCATTCACATCGCGGGCGGCATGGGAGGATAGGTTACAGGGGACAGGTTTCCGGGAACAGGGGCCGGAGTTCGGAGCGCGGAGCGCGGAGCGCGGAGCGCGGAGCGCGAAAACACGATGAGATGATGAGGTGATGAGGTAATGGGGTGAGGGGATAATGAGATGAGGGGCAGTGGGCAGGATCAACCAGCCGGGCTCGCCGCTGACGCTGGTGCCGACGCTGCTGACGCTGGATTGTTAACGAAACGTCGGCGGGTTTGGGGACTGGCAGGCGGGACGCCCGCACCCCAACGACGCCGGCAATTCCTCGCTTTGCGTCTTGGCGCCTTAGCGTGAGATTTACAGCCAGCGGTTTAGCGTGTGGACTCACGCCCCGGTTGGGCTCGTTGGGGCTTCTTCGTGGGGAATGTTTTCAAGACGTTGCGGCGGCCCTGGGAACCACGGTAGAATGATCGGAAGGTGGACTTACTTTTCGAGCCAAGGACCTTGCAGCATGAATCAAATCACACTCGATGCCAGCGTGTCGAACAAACTGAACGAATTTACGGTGCCCATCGAATTGTGCGACCCGTCAGGCCGAGTCCTTGGTCGGTTCGTTCCCATGATCGACCCGTCAGAATGGGAAGCGGTTTCGCCGGCCGCTGGCGAGGCGGAACTCGACCGCCGAGAGCAGGGCAATGAAGAACGGTATTCGACCGCCGAAGTCCTCGCCTACTTGGAGAAACGATAGTGCTTCGGGTCGTGCGTAGATCCTTGAAACGTGGTCCGCAAGCCGAAAGCGTCCTGCTCGCGATGATCGTCGGGACATCGCTGGCAGCCGCGCTATTGGTGGCGGTCGATTCGATTGGCGGCAAGGCGGGACGACGGAGCAGTCAGCAGTTCCAAACCTTGATCGGCGGGCTTGGCACAGGGAGCCATACGGATCTGTCGCGCTGCCCCTGGCTGTTCGACGCAAGGTTGGCCGCCGATCATCATGCGGCGCTTGGGTCCACGACGAACGACCCCGACGGCTGTCTATGGCACGCAATGTCGATTTTTCCCGCTCCGCCATCCGATCCAGCGGAGTGACCACGCATGGTTTGGCTTGAAATCGCCCGCACGGGTCTGACGTCGATGTTGCTGCATCCCTGGCGCAGCGTCGCCACCACGGCGTGCGTCGTCGCGGTGCTGACTCCCTACCTGGTCGGGCTGGGCATCTCCGTCGGCCTTGCGCGGCAGGCCGACGACTCGCTGCGCTTCGGGGCCGACTTGTACGTGACCGGGCGCCAATTCGGCCGCGGCGTTCCCTTGCCGCTCGACGCCGTCGAGAAGATCGCCGAGATCGCAGGCGTCACCGAGGTCGTGCCGCGGATCGTCGGCCCGATGGTGCTGGGTCTGGAACGGCACAGCGCCGTCGTCGTCGGCGTCTCGCCTGAAAAACTGGGCGACGTGTCGGAGTGCATTGAGGGCCGGCTCTTTCACAAGGACGGCGGCAACGAATTGGTCGTCGGCAGCGCGCTGGCGGCCCGGCTCAGGCTCAAGGTCGGCTCACCGTTGCCCCCCTTCTATCGAAATCGAAGCGGGGAACACGTCTCGCACGTCGTCGGCATCTTCAGGCCCGACGCCCCGCTCTGGCAGGCCAACCTGATTTTCACCTCGTTCGACACGGCGGCCGCGCTCTTCGACCAGCAAGGATTGGCCACGGAACTGCTGGTCTATTGCCGCGCGGGCGAGCGCGAGCAGGTGGCCGGTATCATTCGCCGGCACGTCGAATGGACCGAAGACAGCGGATCGCGGCTGGGCGCCCGAGTGGTCGGCCGGGACGATTTCGAGGCGCTTTGGTCGAGCGCGGCGGCCCACCGCGACGGCGTGTTCCATTTGCACTGCGTGCTGGCCTGCTCCGTCGCCGTCCTGGCAGTGTTCGTCACCAGCGGGTTCGGTTCGTCCGAACGGCGGCGAGAGGTCGGCATCTTGAAGGCCATCGGCTGGCAAACCGACGAGATCCTCATCCGAGGCACGGTCGAGAGCCTGCTCCTGACCCTCGCCGGCGCGTCGCTGACCGTGCTCTTGGTCTGGGTTTGGCTGCGTGGCTTCAACGGCTATGGCATCGCGGGGCTGTTTCTGCCCGGTCTCGACGTGCGGCCCGGAGCGCATGTTCCGTTTCGGCTCGTACCCGTGCCTGTTTTGCTGAGCGTCTTGCTCTCGTGGGTCGTGGTCAACAGCGGCAGCCTGACTTCGACGTGGCGGACGGCCACCACGCCGCCCGTGGAAGCGATGAGGTGAGGGGTAGCGATGACGCTGTTCGAGACGTGCGACGTCGCCCGAGTTTACCGGCGCGGTTCGGCTCGCGAGTTGAGCGCCTTGGCCGGCGTTTCCCTGGCCATCGAGGAGTGCACGTGCTGCGCGCTCACCGGACCCTCGGGTTCTGGCAAGAGCACCTTGCTGGCGCTGTTGGGGGCCATGGATCGGCCGACGTCGGGGGAAGTGCTGTTTCGCGGAGAATCGCTGGCCGGGCTTTCCGACGTCGGATTGGCGCGCATTCGACGCCGGTTTGGGTTCGTGTTTCAGGGCTTTTCACTGCTGCCCCGTTTGCCGGTCTGGGAGAACGTCACGTACCCGTTGATCCCTCGCGGTGTGGCGCGCGCCGAGCGGCTTCGCATCGCCGGCGAGTTGCTCGGTCCTTTGGAATTGGCCGACCGCATCCACGACCGCGCCGGGACCTTGAGCGGCGGCGAGCAGCAGCGCGTGGCCTTGGCGCGGGCTTTGGTGGCCCAACCCGAGGTCGTGCTGGCCGACGAACCGACGAGCCAACTCGATCGGAACAACGCCGAACGCCTGGCGAAGTCGTTCGAAGAATTGCTGGCCCGGGGCGTGACCGTCGTGCTTTCGACGCACGATCCGCGCCTGATTGCCCTGGCGACCCAGGTCCTGGAGTTGGACGCGGGGCGGCTCAAGACACCGTAGCGTGATCGGCAGCCTGTTGACCCAGACAGCGGCCGATCTGGCGGACCGCCTGGCGAAGGCGGTTCTCGTTCTCGACCAGGGCCAACCGCAAGTAGCCCTCGCCGGCGGGACCGAAGCCCGAACCGGGGCTGGCCGCGACGTCGGCTTCTTCAAGCAGCTTCATCGCGAAGGCGATCGTGTCCATCCGGCCGGCCCAGGGCTGGGGGACCTTGGCCCACACGAACATGCCCGCCCGCGGCGGGGCGATCTCCCAGCCAATGCGGCGCAAACCCTCGACCAGCACGTCGCGGCGCGATTGGTAGATCAGCGATTGTTCTTCGACCGCGGCCTCGGTGTGCCGCAGCGCGACGATCGCCGCGATCTGGATCGCCTGGAACATTCCGTAGTCGTAATAGGCCTTGATCGTCCCCAGCGCCTTGAGCATCTCGGCGTTGCCGGCGCAGTAGCCCACCCGCCAACCGGCCATGTTGTACCCCTTGCTCATCGTCGTGAACTCGACCCCCACCTCGCAGGCGCCGGGCGCCGCCAAAAAACTCGGCGGCTGGTACCCGTCGAATGCGACGTCGGCATAGGCGAAATCGCTGATCACCATCAGCCCGTAACGCCGAGCGAGCCGGACCACGTCGACGTAAAACTCGGGCTCGACGGTGACCGTCGAAGGGTTGTGCGGGTAGTTGAGGACCAGCAGCTTGGGTTTGGGGTAGAGCCGTTCGCAGGTGTAGGCGATGTTCGAAAGGAACTGTTCGCTGTGGGCGACTTCCAGCGCGATGGCGTTGCCGGAAGCGAGAGCCACGGCGTAGACATGCACGGGGAAATAAGGGGCGGGGACGATGGCCGTGTCGCCCGGTCCCATCAGGGCCAGGCACATGTGGCTGAAGCCTTCCTTCGAGCCGAGGCAGACGACGACCTCGCGTTCGGGATCGAGCCGAACGCCGTACTTGCGGAGGTACTTGCCGGCCACCTCGCGGCGAAGGTTCATGATCCCCAGCGATTGGCTGTAGCCGTGGTTGCGAGGGTCGCGGGCCGCCTCGATCAGCTTTTCGATGACCAACTCCTGGGGCGGATCCGAGGGGTTGCCCATTCCCAGATCGATCACGTCGTCGCCCGCCCGACGCTTCTGGTAGAGCAGGGCGTTGATCTTGCCGAACAGGTAGGGGGGCAAGCGGTGCATGCGGTCGGCCAGCTCGACTTTGAAGGGCCGGCCGGCCGAGGGCGTCGGGTCGGGGCTGGCGGAAGTCGAATCCATGGGTAGGCGGAGCGGAAAAAAGGCCGATGAACACAACGCTTAACCATACTCCGCAATTGCGGCGAGGGAAAGAAGCTCCTCGGAACGCCACGGACGGTCTTTGCCTTGCGAGGTGTCGCGAGGAGTCGGCAGCGCTTGGTCATTGCGAGGCCGCGGAGCGGCCGAAGATGTGTTCGGGGCACCCGCGCCATGGGTCGGCAGAGCGTGGGAACAAGTGGCAGAGCGGCCGAAGACGGGTTCGGGGCACCCATGCAATGGGTCGGCGGATCGTGGGAACAAGCGGGGCGGATCGAGGACTACTCGCGCAGGGCGCCCTTGTTGGGCTGGCTGACGGTCTTGATGGTCTTGCGCGCGCGTTTGCCGTCGGCACCGTCGTTGGCCGGCTCGGGCTCGGCCAGCAGGCCGGTGCTGCCGAGAATTTTGTCGACGGGGTTGCCCTTTTCGGGCGATTTCGTGACGTTGGTCAGGTAGTTTTCGATCTGGGCCGAATCGGCGAGCCTGGTGTATTGCTGGGCCATCGCGACGCGCAGCTTCTTTTCCCGCAGGTCGGCGATGATCTCCTTTTTGACGTCGTCGAAGGTCGTGTTGACGGGCTTGGTGTAGCCCTCGCAATAGAGAATCACGAACTTGTCGGCAACTTGGATCACGCCGGACATTTCGCCCGGCTGCAATGAGAACGCCTCTTTTTCCATGTGCGGGTCGGTGCCGAACCGCGCGATCGGCGGGATTTGGCCCTGGGCGTCATGGCTGCCCTGGTCGACCGAGAAAGTCGATGCCGCCTCGGCGAATTTTCGCAGTGAGAGCGCGGCGAATTCCTTATCCGAGAGCGCGGCGAATTCTTCCGACGCTTGCTCGTCGCGCAAGCGGGTCCAGATCTCCTGGGCCTTGCGCTCGCGATCGAAGACGATCGCGCGGCACCTGACGCGCTTTCCGTAGTTAGCCTCGTAGCTCTTTCGCATGTCTTCGTCGCTGATCTCGACGTCCTTGCCAACCAGCTTCTTGAGCGCGGCAGAGGGCCAGACGCTCTGGTCGCGGTAGACATCGATCGCAAGCTTTTGATTCTCTTCGACATCCTCGAGCCAGGCTTTGACGTCGGCCACATCCTCGCCCCTTCGGTTCTTCTTGGTCTTGCCCATGGCGATCGCGGCCCGCTCGATCTCGGCCTGCATGTCGGCTTCGGTGATTTCAATCTTCTTGCGCTTGCAGGCTTGTTCGAGCAGGCGGTGGTTGATCATCCCCTCGAGCACATCGATGCCGTTTCGATCGAGGCATTCCTCGGCCAGTTCACGCATCGTGATCTCATGGCCGTTGATCAAGGCCGCCACGCCCGGGTGCTTCTTCCGTTTCGCGGGATCGTTGAACACGTCCTGGAAGTTGGCTTTTTCTTCCAATTCCTTGAACAACGCCGTCGATTCGTCGCGGAGCTTGTTATCCTGAATCGATTCGATCAGGCGTTCGCGCACCTCCGTCATCCGCACCTTCTGCGCGTCCAGGTGCGCCTCGCACTTGAAGATCACGTAGTGCTGGCCGAATTTGACGACGTCGGAGATCTCGCCGACCTTGAGAGAGAACGCCGCGCGCTCCATCTCGGGGTTCCCTTCGTGTTTGTGAATCGGCTGGATCAAGCCCTTGGCGCTGGCGCTCGGGTCGATGGAATGTTTCTTGGCCAGGTTGGGGAAGTCATCGGGGTTCTTGAGTGCCAAGGCCCTCACTTTACGCGCGTCAGCCTCCGTCTTGCAGGCGATCAAACGCGTTTGCACGGAAGGACCATAGATCACCTCATAGGCTTCCTTGATTTCCTTGTCGCTGACCGTCAATCGCTCCTTGGCCAGCTTCTTCAGGGCGATGGCGGGCCAGATGATTTCCTTAGCGTACTGGTCGGGAGTGATGTGCCGCTCTTCCTTGAGCATCTTCAGCAACTGGTCGGTCGGCAGCCCGAACCGCTGGGCCATGCGATCGATTTCGGCCGCGACCTCCTGGTGCGTGACTTCGATCTTGCGGACCTTGCAGTGCTCGACGATCAGTTGTTTGTTGACCAGCGTCGTGAGCACGTCGTCGCCGAAGAGCTTGAGACATTCCTGGGCCAGCTCGTTGCGGCTGATGGGCTGCCCGTTGACCACGGCCACGATGCTGGGCTTTTCCGGGGCCGCCAACTCGTGCGATTGCGAATCGTCGGCAGGTGCGCGCTTCTTGGCCTTGTTCGCGGCGGCCTTGTCCTTGGGAGCGCCGGCGGCCTCTTTGGGCGGGCTGGCAAAGCGGACTGCAATCGCGAGCGCCAGAACGAGCAGGCCGCTGGTCAACAAACCCGTCCGCCGTTTCCATCCAGCCGATTCGGGCAGGGCCTTTTCTCGTTGGTTCCCAGTCATCGCGGTTTCTCCATAAACCGTTTGAGAGTTGTAGTCTGCGAAGTGCCGACCGCCGCAAGCGCAGGGGGGTGATCGGGGCGGGGAGTATAGGAACGGCCGGCGCGGGGGTCAAGGGCGCTTGGTTGGTTGTTTTGTGGACTTGACGGCCCCGGCGAAAAAGCGGACAAAACGTGAAGCTAGCCGTTTGAGGCCGTTTACCACGGAGCGTGGGCGATGGTTGATCCTCTGCTGCGTGGAATTCGTGTGGCATTGCCGTTGGCTTTGCTCGCCGTCGATTGCCTGTCGACCGCCGCCAACGGCCAGCGCGAGCGGGATGAGCCGCCGGAGGCCGTCCGCCGCGTAAAAGCCTGCCTGGAAGCGCTCGATGGCGTGAAGGACTATCAGTGTACGCTGCAAAAGCGCGAACGGATCCGCGGAAAGCTCGGCGAGCGCGAGTCGATGACATTGCGGCTGCGGCACGAGCCGTTCAGCGTCTACCTTCGTTACCAGATGCCCAAGCGGGTCGACGGGCAGGAGGTGCTCTACGTCGACGGGCGCAACGACGGCAAGATGCTGGCCCATCCCGCCGGAATTAGGGGAAAGATCGTGGGCACGGTCCCTCTCAAGACGACGGGCCGCATGGCGATGGAAGGCAACCGCTACCCAATCACCGAACTGGGAATCAAGCGGATGGCTGAGAGCTGGCTGCGGGAGTACGAGCGTGACCTGAAACTCGTCCCCTGCGGTACCCGCGTGCTGCTCGGCGCCAAGATCAACAGCCGCGAGTGCGCCTGCGTCGAAGCCTTGCGGCGGAAACGTCACCGCGACGCGCCGTTCCAGCTTACCAAGCTCTTCATCGACGACGAGCTCGGCCTTCCGGTCCGTTACGAGGCCTATGAATGGCCCACGGAAGCGGGCGGAAAGCCGCTTCTGGCTGAGGAATACAGCTACCTCGGCTTGGAACTCGACAACGGCTACACCGACGACGACTTCGACGAGACCAACCGCGAGTACGGGTTCCGCTAGCGTGCCCGGTCTTCCAATTCCTTCAAAAACGGCGCAACGTCGGCGCCTTTGTCGGCGGCTTGCTCGAAGAGCCGCCGGGCCTCTTGATCGTCTCCTTTGGGATCGGCCAGAAGGAATGCGCCGATGACGACGGGCGTGTGTTTGTCGCCCTTGTCGAGCCAGCGCTCGGCCAGCTCTACCGCCAGCGCCGTGGGAATCTCGTGGAGTAAATACTTATGGCTCCGCCCTTGGACGCTGATGATCAGCAAGTCGGCTGTCCCCTCGACGACGCTGCCCAGGGCGCCGTTGACCGTGAATTCCTACTACGCCGCGTTCGGGGCGGTGAAGCGGTGAGGGATGCTACTCGTTGCCCCACTCGATGCAGTAAAGGAGCGTGTCCCGTAGGAAGTCGTGCCAGACGCCATTGAAATGGATTGCGGCGTAAATCTCATTCTGTGCTGAAGACGGTTGTCCTCGGTCCCAATTGAAATACCCCTGGACAAACCCGGCGGAGTTCATCCAAACGCCCTTGACCTTCAACATTCCGAGCAACATGGGTCCTTTGACGTGCTCGGCGACGAAGGTATTTTCGTCGGCCGAAGTGATCGTCACGAGACGCCCATTCAAGTTGAATGCGTGTAGCTGGGCTTGTTCGGGCGTTACTTTGTTCGCCGAGAACCAGTACCAGTGGCCGTTGTTGAGGATCGCGTCCTTCGGAACGAGTCGAGGTCGTTTGGATTTCGCGGGCTTCTTGACTGACCTAGGGTCGGTTTTCGTCGGATCGGGTTGCTCAGCCTCATCTGGATCGCCCTTGGGTGGCCAAGGTTTGTTGCTCAAACGAGATATGCTTTCGCGGTCGAGCGATTCTTCGGTCTCCTCAACCTCATGAGGCAGGGACGTGGCTTCGCCGGGATCCGCCGACTGCGGCGGTGTTGAAGGCGAGGAGGACTTGTCTCGTATCCTCTCAACGCGCGATACCACGGTTTCGGCGTCGCGCGCGGTGCCGTCATTCGTCTTCCTGCCGTTCGTCTCGACAAAGATGATCGCCGCCAGAAGTAGCAGACCGGCACCGCCGGCCAGCCACAGCCACGGCGGGCGGCTCGATCGCCTGCGCTCCCGACCAATCGCGGCGATCCTGTCGGTCGAAGCCAATCGCCCTAAGGCACTCCCGAGGGATGCGCCAACTCGTCTCGCCGGGGGCAAGGCCGACTGGAAGGCAGGGTTGGCGGCGATCGAGCCGGTGGATCGTACGATCACGATCGGTGCGGCCGGACTATCACCGGCGAGCGCAGCTTCGAGATCGGCGTGCATCGCTGTCGCCTTCTGGTAGCGCTGGGCCGGGTCCTTTTGCGCGCCGCGCGCCAGAATTCGGCAAACGGGCTCCGGCAGGCCGCCCACCGTCGTGCGAGGGTCGGGAAATGGCTCGTGGACGTGCTGGTACATCAGGCCGGGCGCGGTCGGCGCGTCGAACGGCGCGCGGCCGACCAAAAGCGCGTAGAACGTGCATGTCAACGAATATAGGTCACCCCGCGCGTCGGGCTGGGCGCCACGCGCCTGTTCGGGGGCCATGTAGGCCGGTGTGCCGACGAACATTCCGGACTGGGTGAGCTGCGCGTCGTCTTGCGAGCTCACCAGGCCGAAATCGGCGATCTTCGTTACCCCCTTCTTGGTACGCATCAGATTGGCGGGCTTGATGTCGCGATGGACGAGCCCCAACTCGTGTGCTGCGGCCAGACCCGCTGCGACGTCACGGACGGCGCGCGTCGCCGCGCGCCAGTCGAGCGGCCCATACAAGCGAAGGCTGTCATCGAGCGAACCGCCATCGACCAACTCCATGACGATGTACGCCTGACGATCCTCCGCCCCGATGTCGTAGATCGTAACCGTGTGCGGGTGGTTCAGCCTCGCGGCCGATCGGGCCTCACGCACGAATCGCTTGAGCCGCTCTTGGTCCCCGGCGATCTCCTCGGGCAACACCTTGATCGCCACGTCGCGCATCAGGAGTGGATCGTGCGCCAGCCATACGACACCCATCGCGCCTTGGCCAAGTTTGCGTACGATTTTGTACTTGCCGATCTTCTGAGGTGCGTCAGCAGGGAGCGATTCCTGGACCGGGGCGAGACGTGGCGCCAGTGTTTGCTCGGCTTCCGATGCGATCGACGCCGTGGCGACGGCGGTCCCGCCTGACAGCACCAGTGATTGGCCGCAGTGCGGGCAGGTCGAACGCTTGCCACGGTGCTCGTCGCCCGCCGAAAACCGTTTACCGCACGTGCAGACGACCTGCAACATGCCGACCCCCCTCCAAAGAAGAGTTGACTCGGGACCAGTTCGTGAAAAGCCGTTTCAGAGTACCATGACCATCACGGGATGTACAGGTTTCAGGCCGCTGCGCACGAATCGTCGAATCGTCCCACGACCGCGCCCGGCGGCATATTCGGTTGGGGCCACCTGACATGGGATACAGGTTCCCGACGGCTGCCACGAGGAGGAGCGAACCCAAACACTCCCCTTGGGACGACATTTTCAGACCGCTACGGACGGCCTTGAACTGCAGTCCCACAGGGGCGTACCATGGCTCTCACACAGCTTCTGGATAGTCTGTACGATGGACAACGGCGCGCAGGGAGGCTAGAACGCAGATTCGCCCATCGCGTAACCCGTTTTGTACGTCGAGCAGCCTATGCGTTAGCGGCCGTGCTCGTGCCGCGGGTTAGTGCCGAACCAGACCCTCGAATTATATCTGGGACTCCACGGGAGCCGTCGCCGTGCCCGCGAAGGTGATTCTTGAAGTTGTCTCGGGGGCGATCCAAGGCAAGTCGTTCGCCTTCGAGTCACACGATACGTTCTTCTTCGGTCGGCACAGCGATTGCCAAGCACGGCTACCCAAGGACCACCTGGTTTCGCGGCACCATTTCATCGTCGAGGTCAATCCGCCCGACATCCGTCTTCGCGACCTTGGTAGTTTGAACGGAACGCACGTCAACGGTGTCAGATATGGCGGTCGCGCTCCAGATGAGCTTCCCGCCGACGCCCTGGGACGTCCTTTCCCTCAGATCGATCTCAAGCACGGTGACCGGATTACCGTGGGGAACACGACGATCCAGGTGAGGGTCGAGTTGCCGTCGGTCTGTGGCCGTTGTTCCGCGGAGATCCCCTTGTCCGATACCGCGGCGACCCAACGGCGCCCAGGCGAATTTGTATGCCACCGCTGCCGAGGCGAGCTTTCGACCGACGACCGCCCGGCAACCCAGGTCGAGGTCGCGCGCTGCGACCACTGCGGCAAAGACGTCACGGCCGAAGCGGGAGCCCGCCGTCGCGGCGCATACATCTGTGAGGAATGCAGGACCGATCTGTTGGCTGTGCCCGCCGGCTTGAAGCTGCTCTTGCAGCAGACCGCGGGAAAGCACTCGGGGCCCGTGGCGCCGAACGTCGGCGGATACGAGATCGGCGAGCAGTTGGGAAAAGGGGGTTTCGGGGCCGTCTACCGGGCCATTCGCAAGAGCGATGGGCGAGCCGTGGCGATCAAGGTTATGCTTGCCAAGATCGCCGTCGATGAACGCGCGCGGGAAAGGTTTCTACGCGAGATTGCAATTGCCGAGGAACTTCGCCATCCGCATATCGTTTCGTCGTTGGACAGTGGTGCCGAAGGGGCGACATTCTATTTTGCCATGGAACTCTGCGAAGGCGGGAGCCTGGCGGACTGGGTGCGCCGGCAAGGGAAAATGCTATCGCCGCAACTCGCGGTCCCGCTCATGGCCCAGTGCCTGGGGGCGCTGGAACACGCTCACGGCAGGCAGGTCGTCCACCGCGACCTGAAACCCTCGAACGTGTTATTGATGGCGTCGTCTGGAGTGCAGGTGGCTAAGCTGGCCGACTTCGGACTCGCCAAAAACTTCGAACGAGCCGGGCTGTCGGGCATGACCGCCACTGGAGGCTATGCGGGCACGTTCCAGTTCATGCCGCGTGAACAATTGACGGAGTTCAAGTACACCCGTCCGACGAGCGACCTGTGGAGCATCGCCGCCACGTTCTACTATCTGCTCGCGGGGCGGCTTCCCTTGGAGTTTTCGCACGAGCGCGATCCGATGGACGTCGTCCTGCACGAGGAGCCGGTGCCGATCCGGCGTCGCGTCGCCCACATACCATCAGGCATCGCCGATGTGATCGATCGCGCGTTGCTCGTCGAAATTGCCGCCCGATACGAAAGCGCGGCGGAGATGCGCGAGGCGCTCGTACGAGCAATCTAGATTCTAAATACCCCGCGATTTGCCAGAGTATGATACAATTAGATCAGAGTGTTGTCACCAAAGCCTTGTTCGGGAGAAGAATCTCATGACGCCTTTGGTCGTGGAAGCCACGTATGAAAACGGCGTGCTCAAGCCGGCGCAGCCGCTGCCGTTAAAGGAGCATGAGCAGGTGAAGGTCACTATCGAACCAACGATCTGTTGGGCGGAACGCACTGCCGGGATGCTCAAGTGGACTGGTGATTCGGAGTTGCTCCGACGCATCGCGGAAGACGATGAGTATTCCATTTTGGAATCGCCATGACGTTCGCGCACATCCCACCCGGCGTTGGAGTCTTTTTGGATGCCAACTCGCTCATTTACCACTTCACCAACGAACCGAGATTTGGCGCCGCATGCACGCAACTTGTGAAGCGGGTGGAGCAACGGCAGCTCGAGGGCTTCATCTCGACGCACGCGCTCGCCGATGTCGCCCACCGACTAATGACCCTTGAAGCAGTCCAACTTTTCTCGTGGCCAAGCGCCGGGATTGCCGCTCGATTGCGAAAGCACCATGACGAAATCCCCCGGTTGCAGGTCTATCAAGAAGCCATCGCACGAATTCCACTGGTACTCATCCAGGTCATCCCCATCACCCAGGCGTTGCTGCAGTCTGCGACCCTCTTGAGCCAGCAACACGAACTGCTCACCGGCGATGCCCTCATTGTCGCCGCCATGCGCGCCAATGGCCTGACCAACCTCGCCAGCAACGACGCGGACTTCGACCGCGTACCGGATATCATCCGCTATGCGCCCATTTGACCCTACTCTTCCGCCAAAGGCGCGTCAGCCGAATGCGGTCGCGCCGGCCCAGGCTCGTCGTGGCGAATCACTCGTTACTCGCGCCTGTTTGAAAACCGGGTTCACCCGTGATTCTCAATCGCCATGTGATTATGCGGCCCCTCATTTCCACGTCACGCGCGGTTCGAGCCACACCGCGTGGGCGAAGTTGTTCTTACCCGCACAAATGACTCGCAATTCGAGGACCTTGACGTTCGCGACATTCAACTGGCAGCCGAGGACTTGTCCCTTCAGAGCGACAGGCCCGAGCACCTGCAACAACACCTCGTCACCCCAAACCTGAAATAACAGCGCCGTGCGTGCATTGGAGCTGGTGCCGTCGTCGATGGCGACATCCAGGCTCAAACGCTTCGCCTTCTTGCCCAGGTCGTAGGACACGCTGGCTTTGCCGTTGGTCGTTGGGTGCGTGAACAGCCCATGGGGCGACTCCTTGCCGCCGACCTGGATCGCCTTGTTGACGACCGCGTTGCGTCCCTTGGCGAACCATCTATTCTCGACCACGACGTTGGTTTCAGGCAACTCGGAGAGGAATTGCGTCGTGTCGGTCCGCCCGGTTTCGCCGGCCTCCTCCAGTTTTTGCTCGACGGCCTCCTTTTCGACGCCGCTCAAGAAGGTCAGCGAGCGCCTGTACCAATAACAGGCCCGGCCGGCCAATGCCGCCTTGGCCGGTCCTCTTTCCTTGCGGCTCAGTTCCCACCAGTCGTCGCCCAGTGATTTCTCGTCTTCGGCGCCGCTGGGCTTGGCGAGCTCGCGCTCGGCCAGATCCTTGAGCGTCGCATCATGGCCCGCAACCAGATGGGGCAGCCCGCGTTCCCAATCCTTCTTCGCCAAGCAGTAGAACCTGCCGACCGCCAGGTTCGCCGCGGCGTCGCCGGCGTCGGCTTTCAATCGCTCCAGATCGTCCTTGATCGCCGCGAACGCCTTGGCGAGCTTTTCGAGGTCCTTTTTCTCCTCCGCGAGCTACTTGACCAACCCAGGATCCTGGTCCTTCAAATTGCGCGCCGCCGCCTGCGCCAGGGCCGTGGCGCGCAAGGCTTCGAGGAACCGGTCGATAGCGACGCACGTCTCGATCAGGTCCTTGGCCGACTCGAACTGCTCTTTCTTGGCGGCCTTGCCCGTCGGGCTGGTCGGCGCCTTGGCCGCGACCTCCAATGTGTCCAGTCGCAACTCCAACTCTTCGATCTCGAACCACTTTGCCAATTCGTCGATGGCCTCGAAGGCGACCTTCGAACTGCCCGCCCCCGCGGCCAACTCGCGGGCCTGGTCCAAAAGCGCGTAGCGTTCGGGGCTGTCGGCTTTTTCGTCGAGGGCCGCGAGCTGGCTATTCCGCGCGATGATCAAATGTTGTTCGGGCGTCTTGGCGCCTCCCAAATCTTGCTGGAACTTGTCCTTCGCGGCGCGTCGTGCCGCCGTCAGGTGGTCAGCGGATGGAATGGGTACCCTCTTATCGGGCATGCTCAGCGGATTTCTGAGCGTGGCGCGCGCGCTGACGGTGGCAGAACGACCACGGACGGTCTCCAACCCGTCGGCAAACGTGCCGCGTCGCCGTCATTTGGCCCTGCGTAGGACTCGTTCTCCTCCACGTACTGAGGCAGGGACGTGTCTCTACGAGGAGGCTCGGACGGTGGCGGGGTCGGCGGCGCGGGGAAATCGCTTCGCGTCGGTTCAATGCTCGGTATCAGCATTTCAGCGTCGCGCATGGACCTGTAGTTTCTCTTCGTGCCGTTCGTCACGGCAAAAATGATCGCTGCCACGAGTAACACACCGGCGCCGCCGGCCAGCCACAGCCGCGGCGAGCGGCTCGATCGCCTTTGCGCCGAACCGACGAAGGCGGCCCAGGCGTTCGAAACAAATGTCGCTGGGACACGCCCCAACGACGTGCCAAATCGTGCTGCAGCGCGCGGTAACGCCTGGAACGCGGTGTTGTCAGCCGTTGCGCCGGTTGAACGTGCGGCCGCGATCGATGTGGTCAGAGTGTGATCGGCGAATGCGTCCTCGAGGTCCGCCTGCATCGCGATCGCCGTCTGATAACGGTGGGCCGGGTCTTTTTGGGCGCCGATCGCCAGAATTCGGCACACCGGCTCCGGTAGGCCGCGAACGGCTGTGCGCGGATCGGGAAACGGCTCGTGGACGTGCTGGTAAATCAAGCCAGCGACCGTCGGTGCGTCGAATGGCGCGCGGCCGGTCAAGAGCGCGTAGAACGCGCATGTCAGCGAGTACAGGTCGCCGCGCGCGTCGGGCTTGGCGCCACGCCCCTGCTCGGGGGCCATATAGGCCGGTGTGCCAACGAACATTCCGGCCTGTGTGAGCTGTGTCGCGTCCTCTCGCGTGCGCGCCAAACCGAAGTCGACGACCTTCGTCACCCCTTTCCTGGTGCGCATCAGGTTGGCCGGTTTGATATCGCGGTGAACCATGCCAAGTTCGTGTGCCGCGGCCAAGCCCGCTGCGGCGTCGCGGATCGCGCGCGTCGCTTCGCCCCACTCGAGCGGTCCGTGGAGGCGAAGGTGGTCCTCGAGCGAATCGCCATCGACCAATTCCATGACGATGTACGCCTGACGCTCCTCCGCGCCGATGTCATAGATCGTGACGGTGTTTGGATGGTTCAGCCTGGCGGCCGAGCGGGCCTCACGCACGAAACGCTTGAGCCGCTCCGCGTCACGGGCGATCTCCTCCGGGAGAACCTTGATCGCCACGTCGCGCGTCAGGTGCGGATCGTGCGCCAGCCATATGACGCCCATCGCTCCTTGGCCAAGCTTCCGCACGATCTTGTACTTGCCAATCTTCTGAGGCGCGTCGGCTGCCTGGGCCGCGGCGAGCCGCGGAGCCCATATTGGCTCAACTCCCGAAGTGATCGACGCCGTGGCGACGGCCGTTTCGCCCGACAGCACCACCGACTGCCCGCAGTTCGGGCAGGTGAAGCGATGGCCACGCCGTTCGTCGGCCACTGAGAAGCGTTTTCCACACGCGCAGGCGACGAGCAACACGTTTGCGCTTTCGAACCACGAGGAAGGTTGCGCCCCGTCGGGAGAAGTCCATTGAGAATAGCACGACAGCCGGCGCACGTACAGACTCGGGGCCAGGGCCTAGCCGACTTCGCAAGAAGTCAGGTCGTTGTCGCGAGTCAGGGCGCGAATTCTTGCGAATTCGGCTACGGCACACTGTCGCAAATCGTCGGGGAACCATGAACAATACGGGCTAGGAGCAGTGCTCGGTATCGAAATCACTCTCCGCTCCTCGGGACGCACGGTCGTAGGGCCTCCGAGCGACCGAAGATGTGTTCCCACGCAGAGCGTGGGAACAAGGAACATCTCGCTGACGATCGTTAAGCGGAGCTTAGCGCGCGTTCGTGGTCGGCGGCGCGCTGGTGCCCACGCTACCAGTTTTCCAATTCCTTCAACAGTGGCGCGACGTCGGCGCCATTGCTGGCGGCTTGCTCGAAGAGCCGCCGGGCCAGCGATGTTTTCATCTTAAGGTTGTCGACTACGGTCACCACTTCTGCGGGCGGCCTGGTCGCGGTCGAGGCTTGATCCGCCTCGATGGTCGTTTCCTTAGGGTCGCCGCGTCCCGAACTGGAATTCTTCCATTCGACCTTTCGCTCGACCCGCGTAAAGAGCCGGCCGATGGTAAACTCCCATTCGAGCCGGTCGTAACCGCCGCGCCGCAGCGCGACGACCCGGTGCCAGCCCCGCGCTAGTGGGATCACGGCGGGATTGCTTTCTGGGATTGCCACCTCCTCGTTGTCGACGAACAATTCACATTCTTTACGCTGGTCCAAGCGCCAGTCGAGCGCCAAGGTGCCTCTCGGCGCCGGGCGTAGCACGATGGCCAACAGGACTAGCGGGGTGGCGGCGCCGGCGGCTGCCCACCATTGCCAGGGCTGAAGCCTCGACCACCATCCGCGCCGTCGGGTCGCGGCGCGGCTTAGGACGCGCGTGTCGATCGCCACTGCGGCGGCGGTTTCCGGCGCAAAAGCCGGGACGCGAGCGCGCAACAGTGTTGCAACGCGCAAGGGACGATCCTCGGATATCGGGGGAGGCGCAGGCGACAAAGGTGCAGCCTGCGCCGAGCTTTCAGACGCAGGGTCAGGGTGCGATTGCGGTCCTTCGGCGCGCGGGGGCAAGTCGGCCGTCGTGCGCGCCTGGCGCGACTCGAAAAAGGGGACGAGTGCGCGGGCCACCTCGACGGGCGCCTGGTAGCGTTTGGACGTGTCCTTCGACATCATCTTGGCGACCACCGCCGCCAATTCGACGGGGACTTCGGGCCGCACGAGGTTCAGCCATATCGCGTCGCGCTTCTGGTGCGCTTCGAGAATCCCGTAAAGACTCGCCTCCTGGAACGGCGGCCCACCCGAAAGCAGGTAGTAAAGGGTACACCCAAGGCTGTAAATGTCTGCTCGGATGTCGGCCTGTTGAGCATTGAGTGTCTGCTCCGGCGACATGTAGTCGGGCGTGCCGAGCATCTGGCCGCTCTTCGTCAAGGAGGTCCCGGCGCTTTTCTCGCTTGTGGCCTTCGACAGCCCGAAATCGAGGATCTTGATCACGTGCTTCTTGCCCTCGACAGTCAGCATCAGGTTGTTCGGCTTGATGTCGCGGTGGACCATGCCTTTTTCATACGCGTGCTGCAAACCAAGGGCGACTTGGTGAGTGTAGAAGGCGGCATTCGCCACCGGCAACTGCCCGCGCGCTTTGACGACCTGCGAAAGATCCTGGCCGCGCACATACTCCATCGCGAAGACCAACAGGTCGCCGGGTTGGAGCACGCTATACGCGGCCACGATATTGGGGTGCGATAGCTTGGCGGCGGACCGGATCTCTTGTTGGAAGCGTTCCAGCGCGCCTGGCCGGTCGAGAAGTGCCTTGCTGACGACTTTGAGGACCTCGAGCCGGTCCATCATCCGATTGCGGGCCAGGTAGACGACGCCCATTCCGCCACGGCCCAGTTCTTTGATCAACTCGTAATCGCGATGATTTGCCAGTTCTGTTGGGACGGCGTCGTTGGACGACGCGGGATTCCGTCCCAGCGCATGGCCGTCCCACGCTTCAGTCGGTTTTGGGTGTGCAGGGGGGGCTATGCCAGAATTGTCGCGCTTGGCGATCCTGCCGGCGCGCAAGCGGTCGACGAAACTATCGCCCGACAGGTTGGCAACCCGCTGCTGGCAGTCGGAACAGGTTTCAAGGTGTAGGCTGACAGATACCGCGCTGGCGGCATCGAGCTTACCGAGGCCGAATTCGGCCAAAACCGTTTCTGGCGGGCACATCCCGTTTTTGGCGCCCATCGGCGTTTCCCATGCAGTAGAACGGAATTCATTCCGTCCGCGTCGTCGGAAGCGCGGCAATGGAGGCAAACGGAACATATCCCGTGAGTACGTTCCTCATCCAAGAGCAGTCCGAAGCCAAGGCTGACCTGTGGCCGCTGGCAGTATAAACGCGCCTCATTCGCGGAACAAACAGATGGGTTGCCAGTCAGTGCCCTGCGGCCGAGTTCCGCCTCATTGCGATCGGCGCGAGTATTGCCTGGCGATGGACGCGTCGCACCATGATCGGTTCGAGGGGCGTCGTGAGCGCGCGGTGCTGACGTGATCGTCGACAACGCGATGAAGCCCAGGTATGCCCAGTTTTTCGAGGAGCAAACGACGATGCCGGGCATGACGACGTGCCGAGCCGCAGAAGCCGGTGGCTACGTCATGGCTTCGGCTTTTCTAGAACCTTGAGAAGCGGCGCGACGTCGGCGCCCATGGCAGCGGCTTGCTCCAACTGCCGCCGCGCTTCTTGATCGTCCCCGTTGGGATCGGCCAACAGGAACGCGCCAATGACGGCCGGCGTCTGCTTGTGAGCCTTGTCGAGCGAACGTTGAGCCAATATCACCGCCAGCGGCGTGGGGATCTCGTGGAGTGCGTACTCTTTGTTCCGCCCCGGTTTGCGCATGATGAGCAAGTCGGCGCGGCCCTCGACGACGCTCCAGACGGTGCTGTTGACCGTGAATTCCTCGGCCACTTTCAGCGTGGGCAACGTTTCGCCGACGGCCTTCCAGAAAAGCTCGATGTATTTCTGCAGGAGCTCCACTTGTACCACTTCGGCTTCCAACTCGGGCGTCGCGTCAACGACCGCCTGGTCGAGCTGCTGCTGCGCCGCTTCAAGATCGCGCTTGCCAAGCGCGGCGCGGGCCGCCGCCAACGCCTTTTTCGCCCTTTTCACGGCAGCCTCTTCCTTTGGCGTCACCTCGGGCGCGGTGGGCGGCTCGCCAGGTTCCGGCTTGGCGGGCATTTCGGGATTCGTCGGATCGGGTTTTGCCGGCTCGGGGTCGGTTGATCTGGACTTTGCCGGGTCGGACGTTTTGGGACCGGCCACTGCGAGATCGGGTACTTCAGGGTCCGACATGCCGGGCCCTGCTTTGCTCGCCGGATCGGGTTGCTCAATCTTATCTGCATCGACATGTGTTGACCAAGGTTGGCCGCTCAGCGGCGGCTTGCTTGGCTGGTCAGGCTCCGTTCGATCCCCGGGTTCCCGTTGCCGGATCGGTTTTGTCGCCGATGCCGGCGAGTTGCCGCCGTCCTTCTTCGGCCCTTCTTGGGAAGCGTCTTTCGTACTCGAATTCTCCGCGACAGGCCCCAAGTCCGATTTCACGGCGTAAATGCCACCAGCGACGATCAGCACTCCCGCCACCAAGGCGCCCCCGACGATTGGGGCCGGCGACGACTGCCGGCGAAAACGAGTCCTCGCCGCAACCGAGTCCGCCGGCGCGCTTACCGCGGGTGCGTAGGGCTCCTGGTCGGCGACCGCCACGGCTGACATTCCGGTGTGGTACTCTTGCCCTGGGCCGTAGACCTGCCCTGAGCTGTACGCCTGCGCCGCCTGGGCGTACAAAATCGGCGCCGGCGCCGCCATGGGAATGGTGGCCATCGGGATCCCATAGGGCGCGCTTGCGATGGGCAGTGCCGAGGGGCCTTGTCCACCGTAGTAGGGAGCTGCCGCCGTCGGAATTGCTTGCCCGTAAGGCTGTTGGTAGCCATAAATCGGCGCTGGTTGATGGGCCGGCGGCAACGGTTGGTTGGGAGGCGGCAACGGCTGGTTCATCGGTGCAACCGTCTGCGGTTCGCTCGCTGGTTCCTCCATGACGGGAATCGCCGACGTCGCGCCCGGTGCAAAGGACGAGGCCAGTGTCGGATCGGCCGCCGGCGGCAGCCAATCGTCGCTCGCGACCAAATCGTCACTCGCGACCGAGCCGGTGAGTTTGGGCGAGGCGCCAGCGGAAGCAGCGGGTCGCGGCGCGGATTGCTTTCCAGCAGCCAATTTGGCGTCGTAGATGCGCTTGGTGGTCGGCGTCAGCAGTTCGACCTTGGCGGTAGCCAACTCCGAAAGGATGCGCTGCGCCGTCGACGCGTGTTCCCCCGACAGATAGGCACTTAGCCGTGACACCTGGCGCCGGAACGCCTCGGCCACCTCGGTCGGATCAGCCCGCAACAGCCGCAACCCCAACAGCTCGTAATGGTTGGGCGGCTGCGCGTCGGACATCACACCGAGCCAGGCGCGATACGGGTTGAACGCTTCCATCACAGCACGCCTCCCGGCCCAAATGACGGTCCCCAAGCCATAAAGTCATCAACAATCATTGATCTTACCGGAAGCGCTTCGCCGGGATAGGTCGTATCGTAGGAAAAATTCGCTCGACGCATGCGGTACGGCTCGTCTTCGCGCCCGACACAGATTACATAGGGATGTTCCGCCGCCTGATGGGCGGCATGAAACACGACCACCGGGCGAGTGCCGGAGGCCACGACCACCCCATCCGCAAAGCCAACCCACTGACCTTCGTGTCGGGCGAGGAGTTGGTCGCGTACGGCCCAGTACGCCGCCTCGTTCTTTCGCCAGTCGGGATGGATTTGATGAGCGATTTCGGGGGGCAATCCGTCAGCCAGACTTTTCATTGATCGCCTCAGGTGCATCTCTGGGACGATTGTCATTCTACAGCCATTTGCTGCGTCAGTCGAGCACCGCCGCCTCCCGCCCGTCCTTTCCAAAAGGCGTCACGCCGATTGTTCCAACTGGCTGACCTGGTTGAGCTTGTTGTAGAGCGTCTTGAGGCTGATCCCCAGCTCCTCGGCGGCCTTGGGCTTGTTGCCGGCGTGGCGGTCGAGCGATTGTTGGATGGCTTGAAGTTCGACCTCGCGCAGCGACTGCGGGGCGAACGTCCTGAAGTGCGGACCGCGCAGGCGGCGGTTGGCGAACTTGCTGGGCAGGTGGGCGGCGGTGATCGGGCCGGAGTCGCAGAGAATGGCCGCGTGCTCCACGACGTTGGCCAGCTCGCGAACGTTGCCCGGCCAGACGTGCTGCTGCAAGGCCGCGATCGCGTCGTCGCTCAAGAGCTCGTCGCCGGGCCGCGCGTTGGGCCGGAACCGCCGCAGCAAATGGCGGGCGAGCTGCGAAACGTCGGCGATCCGGTCGCGCAAAGGGGGGAGATGGATCTCGAAGGTGTTGATGCGAAACATCAGGTCTTCGCGGAAGTCCCCCTCGGCCACCATTTCGTCGAGGTCGCGGTGCGTGGCGCAGACCACGCGCACGTCGACCGTGAACGATTCGTTGTCGCCGACACGGCGGATTTCGCCGCTTTCGAGCACGCGCAGCAACTTGGCTTGCAACGACTTGGGCAGCTCGCCGATCTCGTCGAGGAAAATCGTTCCGCCGTTGGCCACCTCGAACAGGCCCACGCGGTGCTCGTCGGCGCCGGTGAACGCTCCCCTGCGGTGTCCGAACAGTTCGCTTTCGATCAGGCTCTCGGGCAGCGCGCCGCAATTGATGGCCACGAAGGGCATCTCCGCCCGCACGCTCTGGTCATGCACGGCGCGGGCAACCAGTTCCTTGCCGGTGCCCGTCTCGCCCAGCACGAGCACGGTCGAGTTCGTGGGGGCCACCTTGCCGATCAACGTGCGGACCTGGTCCATGCCCGGCGAATCGCCGATGAGCTGAGAGCCCCCTTCGATCCGTTCGAGCCGCCGTTTGATCGCGCGGTACTTGTTCGTCAATTCGCGTTTTTCCGCCACCCGCTCCAGGAGCGATTCGATTTCGGCCAGCTTGCAGGGCTTGGTCAGGTAGTCGAACGCGCCTTGCCGCAGCGCGGCGACGGCCGATTCCAGCGACGACTTGCCGGTGAGCACCACCGCTTCGGTGTCGGGTGAAAGCTCCTTGGCCTTGGCGATGACCTGGATGCCGGAGAGCTTGGGCATGTCGAGGTCGACCAGGATGCAGTCGTACGTGTTGCGCTCGAGGGCCGCCACCGCGACGGCGCCGTCGGGACAGACCGTGACTTCGTGCCCCAGGCGGGGCAATTCGTGGCTCATCAACTCCTGCAGCGAGCGCTCGTCGTCGGCGAACAGCAGTTTCAGGCGTTTGTGCGGCTTGGTCGCGAGGATTGGCATCAGTTGTACACCAGGGCCGAATTCATTTTCTCGACGGCCCGACTGCGCACCAGCGGCAGGCGGACGTGAAAGGTCGCGCCCCGGTTGGGGCCGTCGCTCTCCACGGTGATCGTTCCCCCGTGGTCGGCGATGATACGGTACGTGATCGAGAGTCCCAGGCCGGTTCCCTGTCCGCTGCGGCGGCGGGTGAAGAACGGCTCGAAGAGGTGCTCCAAGACTTCGCCGGTCATGCCGCAGCCGTCGTCGCGGACGGTCATCTCGGCCTCGTCGCCTACGTCACCCAGGTCGACGGTCACCTTGCCGCCCGCTTCGACGCTGTCAAGCCCGTTGGTCAAAAGGTTGAGCGCGACTTGTTTGATTTCCTGCGGATTCACCGAAACCCATACCGGCCGGCCCGGCAGGAGACGAATCTCCTTCTCTTGGTACTTGCCCATGTGGCCCAGCATGTCGATGACCCCCTCGACGAGCTCGCGCAGCTCGGTCGACTGCCGCTTGACGTCGCCCATCCGCGAAAAATCGAGGAGTTTTTCGGTGATCCCTTTGCAGCGGAAGGCCTCGTTCTGAATCATGCGCAGGTAGTCGAAAATGATTTTCTGTTCGGGGCCGTCGGCGGTGAGCGCGTCGCGCATTCGTCCCTCGAGCGACTCGGCGCACATGGCGATCGAGGCCAGCGGGTTGTTGATCTCGTGGGCCACGCCCGCGGCCAGAAAACCGACGCTGGCCAACTGTTCGCCGCGGACCACCTGCTTGGTGCGCTCGCGCACCTGGTGGTCGAGGTCATCGCGGATGGCCTGGAACCGTGAAGTCATGTCGTTCATTGCGCCGGCAAGCTCCGACATTTCGTCGTTCGTCTCGAGGCGGATGCGGTAATCGAAGTTGCCCGCCGCCACGCGGCGCGAGCCGTCGACGAGCACCCGTAGCGGCCCAAAGACCCACCGCAGGCTGAGCCGCAGGAACACGGCGAAGATCGCGATCGTCGAGATGCTGGTGGCCCAGGTCAGGCCGAGCAGCGTTTTGTACTCCCGCTTGGCTTCGGCGCTGAAATCCTGGATGCTGCGATAGAGGTGCATGGGTAGCAAGGCCGTCAGCTTCTGCAGATCGTTCAACTCGGTATTGAGATTGCTCCGCAAGTCCGTGTCGAGGAAGGCCCAATCGGCGTCGCGATCGGCGTTCTTCTTGATCCGCGCCAGTTGCGCCTCGATCTCGTCGACCGTGTTCCATTCCTCGGCGTTATCGCTGATGCCTCCGCGGTCGGGGTTCTCGGCGAGTTGCCGCCGATAATCGTTAAACGTTCCTTTGACCCGATCGAACTGAACGTTGAATTCGGTCTTGGCCCAGTGTCTCCGCGCCGTCGGACCCTGTCCGCCGGATTGCGAATTACCCAACGACGTCGGCACGTCGTCGTCGGCCAGCGCCACGCGCAGGTCGGTCACGCTCTGGTTCAGGTCGTTCGCTTTGGGCAGCTCGAGCACCCGCCGGCTCAGGCTGCGCACCAGGCTGCGGTAGGCGTAAAGGCCGTAGATTGCGCTCCAGCTCAACGTGATTACGATCCCCAGCAAGAGACCTAGGCCGATGCGCAACTTGACTCGAATTGGCCACTTGGAGAGCAAAGGGCGACCTCCTTGTCGCGATTACGCTCAGCGAACCGTGTGAACAGCGATATCGAGAGGGCCGGGAGTGTACCCGTAACTCGCCTGGCGGGGCAATACGTCTCGTTTGTCCCTTGTCATTGGTCATTGGTCATTCGTTGGTCATTCGTCATTGGTCATTCGTCATTGGTCTTTGGTCAGGGATACCGCTCAACTTCCGTTTTCCGACCTCCGTTTTCCGATTTCCGACTTCATCCTTCATCCTTCATCCACCATCCCCCCTATCCCCTCATCATCCCCACATCCCCCTTCTTTCAGCGCCTGGACTCCGGGTTGGCAATCGAAGCGACTCGCTTGGTGCGGCGCACCAGGAAAACCGCGGTCTTGGAAAACGCACGTTCCTCGGCGGTTTCCCAACCCGGCGGCACTCCCGCGCGGAATTCGCGCTCGCATTGAGACTGCGTGCCCGCCGTGATGAGGACCCACATCCGATCGGTCGCCGGCCCCACTCGTTGCGGGTCCAAAAGAGCGAACGACGGACCCAAGTGACGAAACAGGTACACGTAATCCACGACGTTTCCCATCACGACGTCGTTGGAGTGGCGGTGCGCCAGCACGTAGTTCGCGGCCCCGGTGCTGTCTGCTCGATTCCAAGGGAAAATTGCGCGCCAGGTGGTACGCCCCACGGGTATGAACAGCGCCAACACCAGAATCGCGGCGGCCAGGCGGCGGCGGCGACTTAGCCAGGCGATCGTGGGCGGGACACCTTCGGCGACCAGAAGACCGATGGCGGGCAACGAAAAGCACATCACGCGCGTGCCACCGTAAGGATAGGCCATCACCAGCGACGCGCCGAACGCCAATGCGATCGGCAGCGTCAAGCATGCCGCCAGTTCTGGACCGTGCCGTCGCCACACACCGGCCAGACCGATCGCCGCCACCGGAGCCAACACGTGTCCCACGGGACGGCAATAGTAGTCGAACAACTCCAGGGTCGATCTCACGCTCCAAAAGGGGATCGACCAGCCCCGTTTCCAATCAGGGAAATATCCCGATCGGACCCAGTCCAGCACGATCTCCGGGTCCCGCTGGCACTTGATCGGCCCGATGAGCATGAGCGCGAGGCTTCCGGCGACGGCCAGCCCGAGCGCGACGTACCCCAACCTCGTCGGCCCCATGACGGCGCCGCCGCGCCGGCAAACCCGCGGCAAAAGCGCCAGAAGCAAACCGCCGTAGAGAAAGCACGCCGAGTACGACACGAACATCAAACAAGGTGCCAGGGCCGCGTGCAGCGCGAGCTGTCTCGGCAAGGACCATGACCGCAAGCCAACGTACATTCCCAAGAGCACCGTGCCGGCCAGGCATTCCAGGGCGTACTGCTTCGCCTCGCAAGCGTGGTGCAACAACCTGTCGGAGACGGCGAATAGCAATAGCACCCAGCCCAGCGCCTCCGCGCGGACCACGCGACGTCCGACGAAGGCCATCAGGACCATGCTCGCGCAGCTTGCGGCGAACGGGATGAAGCGCAACGCGTACGTGCCGTCGCCAAAAACGATGCTGACCGCTTTTTCGAGCCAAAGGAACAACGGTGGCGCCGCCTCGTGGAGCAACAGCGGTCCAAGCAACTCACCGAAGTCCTTGCTCAGGACGTTCACGATCAGTGCCGCCTCGTCGCCCCAGATCGACGGTTCGCGCAGGTAGTGCCAAGCGCGCAACGATAGTCCAAGAGCCACCAGCAGGACTACCTGACGACGAGTCGGGATCCACGTGGACACGACCGACACGGAGGGATACTTCATTTTTACTGCACGTGGCCGGCAATGAAAAATCACGAGAAAAAACAACGGCCCGCTTAAAGACTAGGATCGATCAAATGATGCCACCGGCTTGCCCGCGACCCACTACGCGGGTGCCCCGGACTCACGCTGGCAGCTACGATCCGCGGGACCAACTCTCCCCCTTCCCACCCGATAGCCCTGCCGCTGCCTTTGGCAGCGGCAGGGCAATCGGGGTTCGAAAACAGGAATGGCGGCCGTCTTGGGTAGCTGCCAGCGTCACAGACCACCGGGCAAGCCGGTGGCATGTTATGTTCCACATTGCGGAAACTCGTCTTAGCCTTTAAGCGAGTCACGAGAAAAAATGGTGACGATGTAGGCGGCGACTTATTAGCTCGCCCGTCACGTCGCGTCAATGTCAACGCCCAAGCGGCAATTGGGCAACATCTGGCAAAGTGGGTGGGGTGGGCGGACGGCGAAAACACATCCGGATTTGCGGCATGAAGCGGAAATGCCGCTGGCTCGACCGATGCAATGGCGAAGTTATGTAGGGTGGGCACCGCCCATTTTACGACCACGGTGGTCAGGGAGATCGTCATGAAGCGCTTGACCGGAATCGCGTCGTGGATCGCGCTAGTGTCGTTGGTTGCCGGTTCGGCCAAGGCGGCCGACGATGGACCGCTTCGGCAGGCGCGCCAGGCCAAGGTGAGGTCGGTTGCCCGCACGCCCCAAGCCATTTCCGGATATTTGTTCGTGCCCAGCCCTTCGTGGCAGTACCAGCGGGGCGGTCCGACCGGCTACGGCCGCATCGGCTTCAGCGCTTATCGCGGCTTCGGGTACGGGTACAACGGTTATCCACGATACCTGTACCGGGCTTATTCGCCGAAGTACGGTTATCCTGGTTCTTGGGTCGGCGGCGGAAACGGCTACCCCTATTACACCTACTGGGGTTGGGGATATCCGGGCTTTGGCAACACCCCCAACGTCGGCGGATCGATTCGCTAGTGCTCGGACCGCCGCGGTTGCGGACTTCTTAATTTAATTCGCGCGGTTGAGAATCAGAAACTTGCCGCGTGAAAATGGTGGCTGGTGGCAGAGCGTAAGCGATGCCCCGGCTAGAGCTAGATTAGATAGCGACCGGGGCAACGCTGACGCTCTGCCCC
>Ga0307373_10001994_pt1 | contig 37468 bp, 38 predicted proteins | sample OX2MG_FD_202534 | JGI IMG/M metagenome (GOLD analysis project Ga0307373, IMG submission 202534) | Soil microbial communities from Risofladan, Vaasa, Finland - OX-2 | ecosystem: Environmental > Terrestrial > Soil > Coastal area > Acid sulfate soil | place: Finland: Risofladan, Vaasa | collected...
GGCTGATCGTCCTCTCAGACCAGCTACCCGTCGTAGCCTTGGTAGGCCATTACCCCACCAACAAGCTGATAGGCCGCGAGCCCCTCTCGAAGCAGAATCCTTTCCTCACCGACCCATGCGGGCCCGTGGGGGTATCCGGTATTAGCATCGGTTTCCCGGTGTTATCCCAGTCTTCGAGGCAGGTTGCTCACGTGTTACGCACCCGTTCGCCACTAGATCTTCCTTAGTATTGCTACTAATTGGATCCCGTTCGACTTGCATGTATTAAGCACGCCGCCAGCGTTCGTCCTGAGCCAGGATCAAACTCTCCATCGAGATCTCGTTCCAGCGACACTTACGAGCCGCGTTCACTTTGATCAGAGAGCCGGTGCGGGCCTGACGCCCTAACACCAACTGGCACCAAAACGGTTTTGTTGTTGTCCGTTATTCAGTGCACTACTTATTTTACTTACCTTGTAAATGACATCCCCGGTCGCAAGCGACCGGTGCTGCCATCTGCACTGGCTTTTGGCTGTTCCTATTCCGTTTTCAAGGAGCGACGAAGGACACACTTCCAGGGGAAGGAGGTGTCGGCTACGCCCGGCTGCCACGATCCAAAGATCACAGCATCCATGCGGTCGATTAACCAGAGTCAATCGACTCCGCTCGCTCGGCTAGACCGTGCGAGGCGGGTGCCCACCCTATCACCCTTGTCTGGCCTGTCAAACCGGCCACTTTTGGGGCAAATACAGACCGAAGTCTGCTCGGGGCGGAGTTCCAATCTATCAGTTCCTCGGTCGCCGAAGGCTTGGTTTCGCGAGAAAATCGCCCAGGTGTCGAGCGGCCGAAGCTTCGTTGTTGCGCACGCGCGCTGAGGCGCCACGAAACCGCTCACATTGAACGTCTCAGGAGTTCTCGAGGCGCTCGCGTTCGACGAGATCGGCGAACGCAATGATCTGGTCTGCGACCGGTGCAGTTCCCCCCCCACCCGGACTCGCCCGTCGGGTGACCGAAGAACCGGGAACGAATAGCGCCCCTGCATCGTCGTCGAAATGTGGACTTTCGATGACAAGTAATTTGAGCGAGGTGGCCGAGGATATCGAGCGTCGCACGAGATCGCCGACAAGAGCATGTGCCTGACGAAAGGGAATGCCCTTTCCAACCAGGTATTCCGCGAGATCGGTCGCAACGAGCGATTCGCTGTCTGCCGCGGCTTGCATGCGAATTGTTTGAAACTCAAGTGAGGCGATCAGACCGGACAACGCCACAAGCGCCCGTTCCGTCTGCACCACCGCATCAAATAGCGGCTCTTTATCCTCTTGCAGATCACGGTTATACGCGAGCGGGAGTGATTTCAGTGTCGCAAGGAAGCCAGCAAGATGACCGATCATCCTTCCTGATTTTCCCCGAGCGAGTTCCGCGACGTCGGGATTCTTTTTCTGGGGCAACATTGAGCTCCCCGTCGACCACCCGTCCGCAAGGAGATAGAAGCCAAACTCCTCCGAGGAGTAGATGACAATCTCCTCGCCGATACGCGAGAGATGCACTCCGAGAAGTGCAAGATCAAAGAGCAGCTCCGCGACAAAATCTCGGTCGCTCACCGCATCGATTGAGTTCTCAAAATTCCTTGTAAATCCGAGTTCATGAGCTACGCCCTCGGGATCGAGTGGCAGCGATGATCCGCCGAGGGCACCCGCTCCAAGGGGAGATACATTGAGTCGCTCGCGTGATGAGCGAAGTCGATCGACATCGCGTCCCAAAGCCCATCCGTGTGCCAGCAATTGATGGGCGAGCAGCACTGGCTGTGCTCGCTGAAGGTGCGTGTAACCCGGAAGGTAGATGCTCCCCGCCTCTCTCGCACGCTCAAGCAACACCGATTGGAGATTGATCACTTGGGCAATGATCTCGGTCGTGACCACGCGCGCGTAAAGACGGAGTGCAGTGGCAACCTGGTCGTTCCTCGAGCGACCAGTATGCAGCTTCGCTCCGGTGTCTCCAGCGATCTCGGTGACTCTGCGCTCTATGGCGGTATGAATATCCTCATCGCTCGCCACCAGCGCGAAGGTAGCGCCATCTATCTCGGAACGGACCTTCGAAAGCGCATCGATGAGAACCGCTATCTCCTCTTCGGAGAGAATGTGAGCCCGTCCGAGGCCATGAACGTGGGCGATAGATCCCGCGATGTCATAGCGCGCGAGCCGTTGGTCAAAATCAATGCTCGCGGTATAGGCCATCATTGAATCTTCGGGACCAGTTGACATCCTTCCCGACCAGAGCGTCATGTTGTTTGCTCCGCTCCGCCAGCGCGCTGGCGACTTGCCCAGGTTGTAATCCCAAGCCCATAGATCCGCACGTACCCTTCCGCGTCTTGGTGTCTGAAGGTATCCGCGGCGTCATAGGTGGCAAGGCCAAAGTCATAAAGGGCAAGATCGCTCCGTCTCCCCGCCACTGCCGCTCCGCCGCCGGGATTGAAGCGCAGACGCACATCACCCGTCACGTAGCGCTGAGTCTCCCGGACAAATGCCGAAATTGCCTCGCGTAGGGGTGAGTACCACATTCCGTCATAAATGAGCTCAGCGAATCGGGGCTCGAGTCGCGCCTTTTCATGCGCGACGTCACGTTCGAGACAGAGTCCTTCAAGGTCTTGATGCGCCATGATGAGCGCGAGCGCCGCTGGACTCTCGTAGACCTCGCGACTTTTGATTCCCACCCTCCGGTTTTCGACGATGTCGATCCGTCCAAATCCGGAGGCACCGGCAATTGTGTCAAGGGCTCCGATCAATCCAACAAGTGACATATTTGCGCCATCGAGCGCGACTGGAACGCCTGACTCGAATGAGACCGTCACCTCTACCGGATCTGTAGAAGAGACATTCGTGAGCGTGTAAACGTCCTCGGGGGGAGATTTCCATGGGTCCTCGATGACGCCGCACTCAATCGCGCGCCCCCAGAGATTCTCGTCAATCGAGTAGATGCGATCCCGTGTTGCGGTAATTGGGAGGTTCTCACGCTCTGCGTAATCGATTGTCTCTTCCCTCGTCATTCCCCAATCACGTACTGGAGCAATGATTTCAAGGTCGGGTCCAAGAGCTCGAGTTCCGACTTCGAAACGAATCTGGTCGTTCCCCTTTCCCGTGCAACCATGCGCGACGGCAGTAGCTCCGAAGCGCCTCGCCTCCGCGACCATGTGGCGAACGATGACCGGGCGCGAGAGCGCCGAAACCAGTGGGTAACGTCCCTCGTACATTGCGTTCGCCTGGAGAGCAGGCACCACAAAATCGGTCGCGAGCTCGTCTTGTGCATCGATTACCACCGCTTCGATCGCGCCTGCCGCCAATGCCCGTTGACGAATGGCCTCGAAGTCACCTCCCTGACCGACGTCACAGGCGACCGCAACCACCTCAAGGCCACGCTGTTTTTGCAGCCAGTGGACCGCGACGGAGGTATCGAGTCCGCCCGAATAGGCCAGCACTACGCGCTTTGCCACGATGAATTTCCTTCCTTTCCCATCTGGAGTTTCCCTTCGCAGATCTTCGGATGCCTCACGGCTGCTCGCCTCACCGCTCGACAAGTTCTCGGATTCTCTCGGCGAGTGGTTCTCCCCCATCGGCTCGATCTGCAATGACGAGCACGGTGTCATCTCCAGCCACGGTTCCGAGCATCCCCTCTAAGCCAGTGCGATCGAGCGCCGAGGCGACGACGTGTGCTGAACCTGGTGGAGTTCGCAGCATCACCAGGTTTCCCGAAGCGCCGAGATCCACCACCCATTCCCCAAGAACGCGACGAAGATGTTCTATCGGTGCCACCTGATTGGTGGGAAGCTCGGCGATCGCGTAGACCTGCCCGTCAACGCCGGGGATGCGTACACGGACTGCCCCCAGCTCCTCGAGGTCGCGCGAGACAGTGGCCTGCGTTGCCTCAACACCCGCGCCCGCAAGCAAGTCAAGCAGTTGAGGCTGACTTGTTACCGTGTGTTCCGCGAGAAGTCCGGCAATCACATGTTGCCGTTTATTTTTTGGAATACGGCTCATGATCCACGAGCCTTCGTGAGCATCGTAAAAATCAAGCCCCTCATGGAATGCATCCGATTGATTGCCTGAGGCCAGGTCAATGAGCGAGGGCCGTCAATCACCGAGGCGCTCACCTCCTCCCCGCGATGTGCGGGAAGACAGTGCATGACGACGGCGCGCGTACTCGCCCTCGAAAGGAGAGCATCGTCGATCGTGAATTCCAGAAAGGCCGCTCGCTTGGCCTGCGCCTCTCGCTCTTCACCCATCGAAACCCAGACATCCGAATAGAGAACATCCGCGTCTGTCGCAGCAGCAACCGGATCATGGAACACTATGACCTCTCCGCCGACCTTTGCGAACTGTTCATGGTCCTCCTTGGAGAAATCAACCCCCACAGGCGACCCGAGTCGAAACTTCGCGCCCATAGTCAGACAACCGATCGCGAGGGAACGCGCAACATTATTCGCGTCGCCGATAAACGAAACAGTGAGCCCTTCGAGTCCTCCAAAATGCTGACGCATCGTGAGTAAATCAGCGAGCGCCTGTGATGGATGTTCAAAGTCGGAAAGCAAATTGACGATTGGAACATCACGTCCAGCATGGTCAATCGCGTCTGCCATTCGCTGTAGTGTCGAATGCCGCGCGACGCGCGCGCCGATCAACGAATGGTATCCAGAAAGCGTCATCGCAACGTCTTCAGCGCTCTCTCTCGTGTCAATGCCGATCTCTTCACCCCGGATGGTCAACGGATGTCCTCCGAGACCGAATATCGCCATCTCAGCGGCATTACGCGTCCGCGTGCTCGGATGTTCAAAGATCAGCGCGGCGCCGTTGCCCGCCATTACTTTTTGAAGATCGGTTCGCTCCGCAGCGTCGAGGGCTCGGGTGATGTCACCTCGAGACAGGTCACGCATGGAAAGAACATGGCGGTTCATGACGAATATCCTTGTCCTGCATCCGTGGCGTCCCGCACGGCCGCAAGGGACAGTTCGATGATCGCCGACGCCTCGCTGCACTCGGCCGGACTGACAATCAGAGGCGGCGCAAGGCGGATCACCCGAGGGGCGGGAGAGTTCAGCACGAGTCCCCTCGAGAGCGCCTCGTTCACGGTCTTGGTTGCGTCGAGCTCACCCTCGAGGACGAGTCCAAGCAGAAGCCCTTCACCACGCACAAGCGATACTCCTGGAATCTGCTCCGCGAGATGCCTGAGGTAGGCACCGCGCTCACGGGCGAGGCGGGGTGCGTCAATATCCATCATCGTCTGCAATGTCGCCCGCACGGCGGACATTGCAAGTGGTTGGCCCCCGTAGGTAGTGCCGTGATCGCCCGCCGCGAAACAGTCTGCAACCTCGGATCTCGCCCAGCAGGCGCCGACCGGCATGCCATTGCCAAGCGCCTTTGCGAGCGTCACCACATCGGGCTTGATGTTCTCGTGCTGGAAGGCGAACCAGCGACCGGTTCTTCCAAGCCCGGTCTGCACTTCGTCAAGCATCATGAGGATGTTTCGTTCATCACACAGTTGACGCACGGCCTTGAGATATCCCGGAGGGGCAGGAATGATGCCGCCTTCGCCCTCGATGCACTCGAGCAGGACAGCTGCGACCACGGATGCATCGAGCGCTCGATCGAGTGACTGGATGTCGCCGTACTCGACATGGCGAAAACCCTCCGGCATCGGCGCAAACGGCTCATGTTTGGCGGGCTGACCCGTCGCGTGGAGCGTCGCGAGGGTGCGGCCGTGGAATGAGCCGTATGCGGAGACCACGACGTGACGCCCGTGTCCTCCGAACCGCCGGGCGAGCTTGATCGCGCATTCATTCGACTCTGCACCAGAGTTTGTAAAGAAGACCTTTCCTCCTGCAAGTTGGCCATCTCCGATGAGGAGGTCGATCATGCCTGCGACCTCTTCGTTCAGACCAGACTGGAACAGATTCGAGACATGCAGAAGTTTCCCGAGCTGAGCACTCACTGCCTCGCGCACGGCGGGATGAGAATGGCCCAATGAGGTGACTGCGATCCCCGACAAGAAATCGAGGTACGTCTTTCCGTTGGCGTCCGTGAGGTGACAACCCTCGCCCGAGACGAATTCAACCGGGGCGGGCCGATAGGTCGGCATGAGCTTGCTCATGAGGGTATCACCATGGTTCCAACTCCCTGTTCGGTCAATAACTCAAGCAACGCTGCGTGGGCGATGCGGCCATCGAGAATATGAGCCGATCCAACTCCACTCCGCACCGCGATCGCACATGCCTGGGCCTTTGGAATCATTCCCTCTCCAATGAGCCCATCTGCAATCATCTGCTCGAGGTCATCTGTACTCAATCGAGTGACCAATGAAGAGGGATCGTTTCGATCCCGCAATATGCCCGCGATATCGGTAAGGAAAATCAGCTTCTCACAGCCAATGGATTTCGCGATCGCTCCGGCAACGGTATCCGCGTTGATGTTGTACGCCTGCCCTGTTCCATCAGACCCGATCGTTGCGATAACGGGGACCAGTCCCTGCGCAACGAGTGTGGAGATCAAGGTCGGATCGACCGCGTCGACATCGCCGACGAATCCCAGTGCAGGATTCCTTGCCGAGGCGGTGATAAATCCGGCGTCCTCTCCCGAGAGTCCTATCGCGAGTGGACCATGCACATTGATCGCGCCAACGATGTCCCGATTCACTTTGCCAACGAGTACCATCCGCGCGATGTCGAGTGTGTCGGCGTCGGTTACCCGCAGACCATCTCGAAATTCCGGCACCTTTCCGAGACGTTCCATGAGTCCGCCGATCTGCGGCCCGCCTCCATGCACCACCACCGGAAGTATGCCGACCGAACGCAAAAGTACAATGTCCTCGGCGAAACTCGCGAGTGCCTGTGACTCGTCCCCATTTCCAAATGCGTTCCCGCCATATTTGATGACGATCACCCGACCGGAAAAACGACGGATAAACGGAATCGCCTCCGCAAGAACTTCGGCTCTCGTTGCCGGATCAAGGAAGATGGCCGTCTTGGTCATGAGGTTCTCATGTTCTCGTCGATGTAGCCGTGTCCAAGATCGGTCGTCAGGATTGTCGACTCGGCGTCACCCAGACCCAGATCACAGGTGATCTCTACGTGGCTGAGTTGCATGTGATCACGAACGGCCTTTGAATCATGGTCGATCTCCACACCGTTACGACAGACGACGACTCCGCCGTAGGCGATCATGACCCGATCGATGTCAAACTCTGACCCCGATGCGCCAAGTTCACTGACGATCCGACCCCAGTAGGGATCTGACCCAAAGAGCGATGTCTTGACAAGAAGGCTCAGCGCGACCTGGCGTCCAGCGCGCTTCGCGTCCGCGATGTTGCTAGCCCCGGTTACGTGGATGGAGGCCACTCGCGTCGTTCCTTCCGCATCCTCGGCAAGTAACAGCGCGAGTGCAGCGCATGCATCTGCAACCGCCTCTGCAAACGCCGCACTGTCTACCGTGCCAGCAGTCCCGCTCGCAAGGATGACCACCGTGTCGTTTGTAGAGGTGCATCCATCGACTATCAGTTCGTTGAAGGTGTCAGCCACTCCCCTCTCGAGTGCCTCGCGAAGTTGTGGGGGCGAAACCTTGGCGTCAGTCGTGAGAACCACGAGCATTGTCGCCATATTCGGCGCGATCATCCCGGCGCCCTTTGCCATGCCCCCGACGGTGAAACCGTCAGCTTGGATGATCACCTCTTTGGCATGGGTGTCGGTTGTCAGTATTGCTGTAGCTGCGCGTCTCGCGTCCTCCCGATTTGCACCGGCTGATGCGACCAGGTCGTTGACTTTCAAAATGATCTTGTCGAGCTCAAGTGGTATGCCTATCAGACCGGTAGAACACACGAGCATCTCTTCTGGTTCACCGCCGAGCACTTGCGCGAGTTCCTCGCAGGTTCTGCGTGAGGCCAATAGACCCTCGGGTCCAGTTGCCGCGTTGGCGCAACCACTGTTGAGAATCACGGCGCGGACCATTCCCTGCGTGGCGAGAAGATGCTGACGGGAAAGTTGCACAGGAGCAGCTGCAGCACGATTGGTCGTAAACACCGCGGCAGCAGAAACTGGGCCGTTCGCGGAGGCAACAAGCGCGAGATCGGGATCGCCGCTTGCTTTTATGCCACACGCGATGCCTGATGCGATAAATCCGTTTGGTCCGGTGACACTCATGGGAGTAACGCCACCTTTGGTAGTCCTGCGCCCTCATCAAAGCCGAGCGCAATATTGGCCGCCTGGATCGCCTGTCCCGAGCCGCCTTTCGTGAGGTTGTCCAGGGCAGAAAAGAGGATCAACGTCCCTGATCGCGTATCGAAACGGGCGCCGATATGCACGCTGTTGGATCCGTACGTGTCGCGCGTCGAAGGAAGGCCATCGGTGATCGTCACGAACTGATCATCGCGGTACACGTCCCGGAAGAAATCGAGAGTTGCCTGCGTCGAGGTCTCCCCGATTGGACGCACATACATTGTTGCCAAGATGCCTCGCGTCATCGGCAGGAGGTGCGGGGTGAAGAGCACGCTTGCTCCTGTTGCCTGCTCGATCTCTGGAGTGTGCCGGTGTGTCGTGACCGCGTACGCGACGTAATTTTCATTTACCTGTGCGTGGTGCGTAGACGGTTGGGGATCTTTTCCCGCTCCCGAGGTTCCGCTTGCCGCATCGACAATCACACCAGTAGGTTCGATCTTGCCTGCTCGCACCAAGGGTGCCAATGCGAGAGATGCGGCGGTAACATAACAGCCTGGTGAAGAGATAAGAGGTGCACCGTTTAGCGCCCCTCGGTTGATCTCCACCAACCCGTAGGTTGACTCGGAAAGCATCTTGGGATGCTGATGGGTAAAGCCGTACCACTGGTCATAGAGCGCGGGATCCTTGAGTCGAAAGTCAGCGCCGAGATCAACGACGAGCCTGACTTTTCCAACAAGGTGCGGAATCACGCCCTGGGATAGGCCAGAGGGAAGAGCGACAAAGACCACCTCGCAGGCCAACAGCGCATCGAGGTCGTAGCGACCGACGACTCGGTCTCCATAGACTTGCCAGAGTCCGGGATAGAGCGTCGAAAGAGGCGTTCCGGCCGTTGAGTCAGCCTGAACTGGGCCAACCTCAAGGTGTGGATGAGTCGCCAGCAATCGAAGCAGCTCTGCCCCGAGATACCCGGTCGCACCAACAATTCCCGCCTTCATTCGTATTAACATACACTAATACGAATGTTCATGCAATACCTCACCGTTGGGCATTCGGAGCTGGCTTTGCTACGAGCGAGTACCGGGCCAGCGTCGGTCGAGAACCTCTCTCATCTCGCCGATGAACTTCGTCGCCCCTTCGACCCCCTCCCCGTCGAGAAGTCGACGGACCAAAGCGGAGCCGATCACGACGCCGTCGGCCTCTTGGCAGATCGCGACCGCCTGCTCTGGGTTCGACACCCCAACGCCGACGAGTACTGGTGTCGACGTCGCCGTCTTGCAACGCCGGGCGATCACGGCGGCAGAGGATGCGAGCTCCTCGCGCTCTCCGGTGACTCCAAGTAGCCCGATTGCGTACACAAATCCCTGACTTGCCCGGCAGATCCTTGTCAGCCGCTCATCGGGGGTGGTCGGTGCGACCAGTTGCACCGCATCGATCCCGGCGCCCTCCGCCTCGCTCATCCAATCCCCAGCCTCGTCAATCGGCAGATCCGGCAATATGACCCCTGCAACGCCGGCATCTCTGAGCGAATATGCCATTCGGTGAAACCCGGCGTGAGCAAAGAGATTTACATATGTCATGACGGCAAGGGGGACTCCACAGTCAAGCTGAGCAAGCTCGGAGATGATCGATTGAGGGGTGGTGTTGCGCCGGAGGGCCCGCACCGATGCCTCCTGGATCACCGGGCCGTCCATCACGGGATCGGAAAACGGGATTCCGACCTCGATTGCATCGGCACCCGCTCCGGCAAGTGCAACGACGACATCAACCCATCTGTCGTCGAGTCCTCCGGTGATGTAGGGCACGATCAGCTTGTACCCAAGATCGCGTCGTGCACGCAGGGGTCTCTCGAGTGGTCCAGCGGCGTTCCCACTCATCCAAGGATCTCCATGATCTCGGCAACGTCTTTGTCGCCGCGACCTGACAACGTCATCAAGACCGTCGATCCAGGAGCGATCTCACCAGACGAGCAGGCGCGGATGATCCACGCGAGGGCATGTGCAGGCTCAAGTGCTGGAAGTATTCCTTCGGTCGAAGACAGACGACGGAAGGCCTCGAGCACCTCAGCATCGTTGACGGATTCATAGCTCGCGCGACCAATTTTGGCGAGATAGGCGTGCTCGGGGCCGACCCCGGGATAGTCGAGGCCCGCCGAGATTGAATGGGCCTCTTCGATCTGGCCAGCCTCGTCCTGTAAGAAATTTGATCTCATTCCATGTACCACACCCGAGACACCACGAGCATTTGCCGCCCCACCCTCTGGTTCGACGCCGATCAATCGGGCGCTGGTGTCAGCAAATCCTGCGAAGGTTCCCGCCGCATTCGAACCCCCACCAACACAGGCGACGACGAGATCCGGCAGGGATCCGCCAAGCAGTTCGCGGCACTGCTCCCTTGCCTCATCTCCGATCACTCTCTGGAACTGTCGGACCATGTAGGGATAGGGGTGGGGGCCGACAACCGATCCAATGCAGTAATACGTCGTCTCGACGGAGGCGACCCAGTCGCGAAGGGCGTCATTGATTGCATCCTTGAGTGTCTTTGCTCCCGATGTGACCGAGACAACCTCTGCACCGAGCAGTTTCATCCGGAATACATTGAGTTCTTGGCGGTGAACGTCGACTTCGCCCATGTAGACCACGCACTCGAGACCCAAAAGGGCTGCTGCAGTGGCGGCGGCAACGCCATGCTGTCCAGCCCCGGTCTCGGCGATGAAGCGTCGCTTGCCCATCCGCCTCGCGAGAAGCGCCTGACCAAGCACGTTGTTGATCTTGTGCGATCCAGTGTGGGCGAGGTCCTCTCGTTTGAGCAACAGCTTTATCCCAAGTTCACGAGAGAGTTGCCGACAGATCGTCACCGGAGTGGGACGACCTGCGTAATAGTGTAAAAGGTCATCAAGTTCAACTCGGAACGAGCGGTCATTCCACGCCTCACGAAAGGCGATTTCAAGCGTGTCACAGGCTGGTACCAGGCTCTCAGGCACGAAGCGTCCGCCGAACTCACCAAACCGACCGGTGTCCGAGGGCTCCCCCATGGATGAACCGCTGGTGCTCATTCGTCCTCTTCCCAGTCGTAAAGCTCGCTCGTTTCCGACGCCTGCGCGCTCTCTTGACGATCGACAAGTTCGGCCTCTGCATGTCGCGCGGCCAAGAGAAACGCCTGCAACTTCCGGTGGTCCTTGTGTCTCTCTGTCGCCTCAACCCCGGAGTTGACGTCCACTCCCCACGGCCGTACTCGCGCGATTGCCTCACCGACGTTGTCCGGGTCGAGCCCTCCGGCGAGGATGAGCCGATTGGTGCGTGGCACTCCTTCAAGCACACGCCAGTCGAACACCTGGCCCGATCCGGGATTCGGTGCGTCGACGAGCAGGGCATCGGCCTCGTACTCTCCAGCCCGATCGAGCATCGCTGATCCTGCCGGGAACGCCTTTATGAGGAAATGAACATGAGGACGAATCAATGCAACTTGCTGCGGCGTCTCGCTGCCGTGGAGCTGTACGCCCTTCACTCCGGCATTCGCCGCCACCTCGATGACGCGTTCGGGCAGCGAATCACGAAAAACGCCGATCGTCATGACCTCCCCGGGCAGCCGAGCTGTTATACGAGCTACGGCGCCTGGCGCCACCTGCCGCGTTGAAGGAGCAAAGATGAATCCGACCGCGTCAGCGCCGAGGGCAACGCTGAGCAGCGCATCTTCTTCGTTGGTAATACCGCAGATCTTGACAAACATCAGCTCAAGATTCCTCTGCGCGCTCGAGCCTCTTGAATGAACGCGCGCAGCGCGCCAGCTGGGTCATCAGCGCACACAAGGGCCTCGCCAATCAAGACCGCACTGAATCCCGAGTCGATGAGTCGAGCAATATCTTCCGTAGAAGATATTCCGGATTCCGCGACACGAATGACGTCTTCGGGAATCTCTCTGCCGACGCGGGTGGCCCGATCCGGGTCGACTTTGAAGGAATTGAGATCGCGCTGGTTCACTCCGATGAGCAGAGCACCGATGGCAAGGGCGCGCCCAAGCTCGGCCTCGTCGTGAACTTCGACGAGCACATCAAGGCCTATCCCGATACCGAGCCGGTGAAAATTCGAAAGTTCGTCATCTGAGAGTGCGGAGACAATCAGCAGCATCGCATCGGCGCCGATGAGTCTTGTCTCATACACGTCGCGTTCGGTGACGACGAAGTCCTTTCGCAGCACGGGCAACCCGCAGCTTTCTCGGGCCACCTTGAGATCTTCTGGAGCGCCGCCGAAAAATGAGCTGTCCGTCAATACTGAAAGGCAGCTTGCACCGCCCCTCGCGTACTGATGTGCGAGGTGCGCGGGGTCAAGATCTGGCGCGAGGTCGCCCCTTGATGGAGAGCGACGCTTGATCTCAGCTATTACGGCGATACCTTGCCTTATTGCGCCATTCCTCAGCGCGCCGGCGAAATCTCTTCTCGGTGCACACCCGAAGACGGCCTCCGCGAGTGAGTCGCGCTCCTTTGCACTCATCGGCTCCTGGAGTCGGTGATGAGCAAGAATCTCGTCGAGATAGGTAGCCATCTCCCGATTCTAGTGGGATGGGACGCTTTTGCCCTTCCCGCCCGGCGAATACATGCGTTTGGCATTTCAGCCAACGTCTGTCTCTGATTCTGCGCGACGATGGTGGAATGTCGGAGCCACCTTTCATCCGCGAGGCGACACGCCAGTCACTCGGCACGATCATCATCATCGAGGACGATCCCAATATTGCCGAACTCGTCAATCTCTATCTTGCAAACGTTGGATTCCGTGTCCTGGTCGCTGGGAACGCCCGGCATGGCATCGATCTCATCGATACCGAACGACCGGTGCTCGTATTGATGGACATCGGCCTTCCCGGTCCCGTCGACGGACTCGAGGCCTGCCGTCAGATCAGAAAGACAAACTCGGTACCGATCATTGTGATTACCGCTCGCGGAGACGAAGCCGACCGTATTCTCGGGCTTGAGCTCGGCGCAGACGACTATGTAACCAAGCCATTCTCGCCACGGGAGCTCGTTGCCCGGGTGAAATCGGTGTTGCGCCGAACGGAAGGGATCCGCGACGAGACGAGTGAGGTTAAATCCATCGGACCACTTGCACTTGACCCATTGCGACGCGAGGTCACCGTGAACGAAGAGGAGGTCGTGATGACCGCGAGAGAATTTGACCTTCTTGAGTTCTTTCTCAGCCATACGGGGGTCGTGCACAGTCGGCGACAGCTCCTCGACGGAGTTTGGGGACGTGGCTGGTTTGGCGATGATCGAACCGTTGATGTGCACGTCAGGCAACTACGCCGCAAACTCGGTGATGCTCTGCCGCTCACGACCGTCTGGGGCGTGGGTTATCGATGCGACTGATATTCCAGCTGCCAATGGCGTAAGTCAATGAGAGCGCGCATCACCATTGCTTTCGTAGTGACTCTCGCGACTGCTTTACTCGTTGCCAGCGTAGCAAGTCTGCTGTTAGTCCGTCATGCCTCCAGCATCAGCGCACAGCGCACAGTGCTGAAACAGGCGAGCGCGATTGAGCGAAACCCCTCGGTGATCACGAGTCCGGGAGTGGTCTCTTTGATCCGCGAAATCGCGGGGATCAATAGCGCGTCGATCATCGTCGTCAACTCGAACGGCAGGATCGTTTCGGATCCTCCACCAAACCTGCCAGCCAGCATCATTGATACCGCGCTGTTGATTGCGGGGAAGGTCACCTCAGGGGCACACAGACATATTGCCTTTGCCGCCGTTCCGATGTTCAGCACGAGTGCCACAAAAGGCGTGCCAGCTCGAACCGTCGCGCTGGTCTTTGAAAGCAAGGAAAACTTTTCGGTTGCCAACGTATTGTATTTTGCACTCGCAGGTTTTATCTCACTCATTGTCGCAGCTGGTTTTTCCATAGAGATCTCGAAAAGGATCTCTCGTCATGTTCGAGGCGCAACGGATGCGGCCCGCCAGATCGCAACGGGTGATTTCAGTGCGCGCATGAATGTCCCCTACCATGGCTATCCAGAGCTCGTAGAACTGCAGGATTCTCTCAATCTGATGGCAAATGACCTTGAAAGGTCACGCGAGGCACAGCGCGAGTTTCTTCTCTCGATCAGCCATGAGCTTCGTACGCCGCTAACTTCGATCCGCGGCTACGCGGAGGCGATTGTCGAAGGCCAGATAAATGCCCCTGCGGATGCCGCGCTTGTCGTCATCAGTGAGTCAGATCGACTAGCGCGACTGATTGAGGATCTGCTTTCGATGGCTCGTCTCTCCGCGCACCAGTTCACCTTTCGGATCGAGCCCTGTGACCTGACGGCGACCGCGACAAACGCCACCGAAGCGTTGCGCTACTCCTTTGAGGAGGCTGGGGTCGAACTTCGTGTCGACACTCCCGAACAACATCTTCTTGGTGAGACGGACGCCGACCGACTCGGTCAGGTCGTCTCCAACCTTGTCGAAAATGCGCTGAAGTATTCAAAGAACGCTGTCGACGTGGTTATCGGCGAGGATGCATCTCGGTCGCTCACGGTCGCCGTTGGAGACGATGGGCACGGCATCGATTCCGCAGATCAATCTCGCGTATTTGAACGATTATTCACCTCAGATCGTCATAGTACGCGCAAGGTCGGGACTGGACTCGGGCTGGCGATTGTTGCCGAATTGACGGAGGCCCTTGGCGGAACAATCGAGATCATCTCTCCCAGAGATGAACTCGGCGGAACGGTGTTTCAGCTTCGTGTGCCCTTTGAGATGTCCGTGCACCGCAGTATTTAGGGCGACTCAGATTCGAGGAGATTGATTTCAACGACAAGCTCGTCCTTGTCGTCTCCCGCGATCAGCGTCGCAACTGTTGGCGGTATGACGCTGCGGTGGATGTACCCAAGCGCATAGGAGCAGTTGTCGAGAGGAGAGTACGCCGTGGAGGTGATGGTGCCGACCTGGCGATCGCCGACCATGATCGGTTCCCCTACATAGGGCACGAGGTGGTGCTTTCCCGGCCTGATCGTGAGCGCTCGCAGCTGTCGAGCTACCCGAGATCCCCGGGAATCAAGGCGAGCGATGAGCTCCTGACCCGTGAAGCACCCCTTTGAAAAGCTCACCGTGCGCCCGGTGAGCGGTGTTTCCTGAGGGATCGTCCGCTCATCCAGTTCTTTTCCCATGACAGGTTCTCCCGCGCGCAGGCGCGCCACCTCAAGAGCAACAGGGTCGCCGAGTTCAAGATCATTCGCGAGGTCGCCGAACTCGATAAAACAATCGAATCCAGTGAGACCTGGCCAGGAGTACGGAAATACTGCCGTCGAAGTGTCAAGCAGAGAACGAAACGCGGATGACTTTGGCCCACGCACGAGTACTACCGATCGTTCCTCACAAGATAGGTCAACCTTCACGCGTAACTTGAATCGGCGCAGGCGCTCTACGACTCGTTCCCCAGTGCCCAGCGCACAGTCGAGGAGAAACTCGGTCTCATCGGCACGAAAGACGCGAAGATAGGCCTCGATTTTACCCTGCGGCGAGAGCAACAGCGATTCAGCGGTAGCCCCTTTCGAAAGGTCGCTGAGATCTTGGGAAAGCTGTCCTTGGAGAAAGCTCTTCGCATCAGAGCCGTGCACCCGGACAAGATCACGCCGGGCAGTGAATCCAATCACGCCTTCGGTCAGCGCCGACCGGGTCGAAGCGAAATCGAGATTCACCGTTTCTGGTCCTCTGCGCGCTCATCGGCGATACGTCGCGCGCCTGCGACCGCAGAAAGTATCGACTGAGCCTTCGCGACACATTCAGCGTCTTCTCCCGCGGGGTCGCTGTCGGCGACGATTCCCGCACCCGCCTGCACCGAGCCGCGTCCATCCGGGGTTACGACCAACGTCCTGATGGCTATTGCGGTATCTAGGTTTCCCGAGAAATCGAAGTAACCGACAATTCCGGCGTACGGTCCGCGTTTGGTTGGCTCGAGTTCGTCGATGATCTGCATCGCCCGTACCTTGGGCGCTCCAGAGACCGTGCCTGCGGGAAGTGTCGCGCGCAGCACGTCGATTGGTCCCTTCCCCTCGGTGAGTTCGCCCGAGACCTGGGATGTGAGGTGCATGACATGGCTGTAGTGTTCTAGCGTCATCAATTCATCGACGCGCTCAGTCCCGAACTTGACAACCCGACCGACATCATTTCGAGCGAGATCGACGAGCATGATGTGCTCTGCAACCTCCTTGGGATGTTCGATCAACTCTGCTCCGAGATGCCGATCCTCCTCGTCCGTTGTCCCCCTTCGTCGTGTTCCGGCAATCGGACGTGAGATGACGCGTCCCTCGTGTAGTTGAACGAGAGGCTCAGGCGACGCGCCGACGACGCATACTCCCCCCTGGCGAAGAAAAAACATATAGGGACTTGGATTTACCTGACGCAGTACGCGGTACACCTCAAACGGATCGACGCCGAGGTCGAGATCGAAACGCTGCGAGAGGACGATCTGAAATGCGTCCCCTGCCAGGATGTACTCCTTTGCAGCGGCGACACTCTGTTGATATGCCTTCGAGGATACAACTCGATGCACCGCTGAAGCGTCGAGCTGTTCGGTGCGCAAAGGTGGCGACGAGAGTGTTTCGCGTACGGGTTTTTCGAGGTCGTGACGCATCCTCTCAATGGAAGAGGCTGCTCGATCGTACGCATCACGGAGGTCACCAACATCACGCGCGCTCTGCTCGTCGACCTCTTCGTCAAGTACCACATTGTCAATCAGGGTCACTCTGCTCTTGTGATGGTCGAATGCGACGATCTCACCGACCACCGAGCACAGCGCGTCGGGTAGCCCAAGATCGTCTCGAGGAGGCTCCCCGAGGCGCTCAATTTCCCGTACGACGTCGTATCCGAGGTAACCAACGATGCCTCCATGGAATGGAGGCAGACCGCTGATTGCCGGAGATCGATATTGAGAGAGCAGCTGTTCAAGCGCCGTCAGTATCCCCGATGAACACACGAGATCGCGAGGCAGTGATCCGCTGATGACGCTGAGCTGACCTCGATCGACCTTGAAGGTCGCCACTGGATGGCGTCCAACGAACGAATAGCGGCTGAACTGCTCGACGTGTTCAACAGATTCAAGGAGGAAGCCGTCATCTTTGCCGACGAGCGAGCGAAAGGCTCCGATCGGTGTCAGTGAGTCCGCGAGAAGTTCTTCATAAACCGGGATTACGGTGTAGTCAGCCGAGAGTCTTGCAAAACGTTCGAAGTCGGGAACGATCACGCCCTAGTCCTCACCAAAACTCCGGTAGAAACAAGAGTGGTTACCGGTGTGGCAAGCCCCTCGTCCCTCCTGGGTGACCACGACCAAGAGGGAGTCTCCATCGCAGTCGTACGAGATCTGCTCGACGTACTGGCGGTCTCCAGATGTCTCGCCCTTCTCCCAGTAATTCCTGCGCGACCGTGAATAGAACCACGTGCGTCCACTTGCACATGTGCGGCGAAGTGCCTCCTCATCCATGTAGGCGACCATCAACACGCTATTGGTGAGATGTTCCTGCACGACGGCAACAACAAGTCCGTCCGGTCCAAAGCGAACACAGCGCAACTGTTCCTCGGTCGCAAGAACCGGCCGACCCGGGCGTGCCGGGGGAATTGATGGCTGTGTCACAGGTAAAGACCGGTTCCTGAATCAAGTCGGGAGGATGCAACAGCGTGGAGATCGCGCTCACGCACGATGAGATACTGCTCGCCGTGGACTTCGACCTCAAAGCATTCTTCCGGGTCAAACAGCACCGTGTCACCAATCTTGATGGTGCGTACATGAGGACCGACTGCGGCAACCGAGGACCAGCTGAGGCGTTTTGACACCTCAGCGGTGGCCGGAATCAAGATTCCCGAACGCGAGCGTCGCTCGCCCTCACTCGCCGGCAGGTGGACCAAGACCCGATCGTTGAGCATGGTTACTGGCTGACGGTCCTGTTCAAGGACCGCCTTTGGGGGATCTGTGGCCCTGAAATTCTGCTCGCTCATGCCGTTCACGCTAATGCCTCGTCAATCCGTCTCGCTCATCGGTCGATGTCAAACCGCCTTTGGAGATGCCAAGATCACTGGGCAGAACCCACCACCTTGTTGATCGGTCGGACCTCTACTCCCCCCGAGAGGAGCATCTGTTTAGCCTCGCTGATCCGATAGGTACCGAAATGAAAGATCGAGGCGGCGAGTACCGCATCGGCACCGGCCCGAGCACCCTCGAGTAGATGTCCGAGGTTGCCAACTCCACCCGAGGCGACGAGTGGGATCCGGGTCGCGTCGTGCACCGCCTGGATGAGTCGGAGGTCATATCCGAGCTCTGTCCCATCGCGGTCCATCGAAGTCAGCAAAATCTCGCCGGCGCCGAGGGTCTCTGCCTCATGTGCCCATTCGATTGGGTCGATACCGGTTGGTCGACGTCCTCCGTGGGAATAGATCTCCCAGCGCTGTGTGGTCTCGACCTGACGCGCATCAATCGCAACGACCACGCATTGCGAGCCAAAGGTGAGGGCGATCTCCTCGATCAGCTCAGGCCGGGCGATCGCGGCGGAATTGATCGCGACTTTGTCCGCGCCAGCCCGAAGCAGGGCGCGCGCGTCTTGAACACTGCGGACCCCACCACCGACGGTGAGCGGAATAAACACCTCATCAGCGGTGCGGGCCACGACGTCGATCATCGTTGCGCGATCATCAGAAGAGGCGGTGATGTCTAGAAAAACGATCTCGTCGGCACCCTCCGCGTCGTACCGTCTGGCGAGCTCGACCGGATCGCCTGCGTCTTTGAGTCCGAGGAAGTTCACTCCTTTTACAACCCTTCCCCTGTCGACATCGAGGCATGGAATCACCCTTACCGTGCGCACGCTGCCACCGCCTCAGAAAGGCTGAATGCTCCCGACAAAATTGCGCGTCCAATAATGACACCGTCGAGTGATCGTCCAAGAGCCTCAATTGCACCGAGCGCATCGAGATCCGAGAGGGTCCCGACACCTCCCGAGGCGATGATTGGAAGTGCGCTAACGGAAAGGATGTGGGAGTAGCCGACGACGTCTGGACCGAGAAGCGTCCCATCCCGGGAGATATCGGTGATCACCGCCCCGGCAAACGGAGCAGCCGCGAGTCTTCCAAGGGCATCATCAAGTTCAATTCCACCCGACTTTTCCCATCCGCGAATTTTGACAAACCGCGTGGTGTCACCGAGAGGCCCTCGACTCTGATGATCGAGACCCGCAACAATTTGGCCCGGGAATCGGTCGGCCAGACGACAGGCGCCCTGCGGGTCCTCCACCGCGAGCGTACCGATCACGACTCTGTTGACGCCCTGACCAAGGAGCTGCTCCGCGCGCTCTGCGCTACGCACCCCCCCACCAAACTGGACCGGCACCTCCAAACGCCTGACGATCTCACTGACGATGCCCTCGTTCACCGGTTTACCGGTGCGGGCCGCATCGAGATCGACAATATGCACCATCGCGGCGCCCTGTTGCGCGAACGCTAGCGCCTGCTCAATGGGATCTCCAAAGATGGTCTCATCCTCGAAGTTGCCACGGACGAGCCGGACACAACGTCCGTCTCTGATGTCGATTGCAGGGATCGGTATCATCTTGTGCTCTCAAGCCAGAACGAGTGAGTGCTTCACGTGCCGACAGTGCGCAACGAACCGACCGAGAAGGTCGAGTCCAGCGTGGCCAGACTTCTCAGGATGAAACTGCACCCCCCAGATATTCTCGCGTTCTAACGCAACGGCGATATCTTCGCCATAGTTCGTCGTACCGACTATCGATTGTGTCGCCTCGCCTTCGGGAACCGGTACATAGCTGTGGACGAAATACATCCACTCATCCTCGCGGGAGTCTCCAAGCATTCTCGAAACAACTTCGGTTCGACGAACCGTATTCCACTGCATCTGTGGCAGCCGCACCGAACCGCGCAGCCTGCTCACCGATCCGGAGAAAATGTCAAGGCCTCGAGTGCCAACGCTCTCTTCGGAGGCCCCAAAGAGCATCTGATATCCGACACAGATCCCCAAAAAGGGAACGTCTCTCGCGATGACTTCCAGAACAACCCGGTCGAGTCCGCTTGTCCTCAACGCATCCATACTTGCTCCGAAAGCACCGACACCTGGTAGCACGACGCCGGATGCGCCATCGGCCTCCCTGGAATTCGTGGCCATGCGCACCTCTGCGCCGAGATGAAGGAGCGCCTTCTGCGCGGAACGAAGGTTGCCGATGCCGTAGTCAAGGACCGCGATCATCGCGGTCTACAGCATCCCTTTGGTACTCGGAAGCTGGTCACTTTCGATCCGGACCGCGTCACGAAGCGAGCGTGCGACTGCCTTGAAGGTGGCTTCAATGATGTGATGGGAGTTTTTCCCGTAGCGAAGTGAGATGTGTGCCGTGAGACCTGCACTCATCGCAAAGGCACGGAAGAATTCTTCGCTCAGCTGTGGATCAAAGCCAGGCTCTCCGAGTTTTGGAGTGTCCGGAGCGAACTCAATGTCATAGTGCACGTATGGCCTACCCGAAAGGTCGATTGCAACGTCAATCAGCGCCTCATCGAGCGGAAGTGAGATGGAGGAGAATCGTTTGATCCCAACCTTGTCGCCGAGCGCCACGGCAAACGTCTGACCGAGTGCGATGCCGGTGTCCTCCACGCTGTGGTGGGCGTCAACTTCGAGATCCCCGACGCTACGCACGTGTAGGTCAAAGCCACCGTGCCTACCAAGCTGGGTCAACATGTGATCAAAAAACGGGAGTCCCGTCTCGACATCGGTATTCCCCCGACCATCGAGACCGATCTCGATCTCGATATCGCTCTCTTTCGTGACGCGATGGAACTTCGCAGCACGCGCTCCCTCGTTCTTGACCGGATCACTCATCGGCTCTGGCATCTCCCTAGTCTCGCATGAACGACGGTCGTGTTCTTCATCAGACGAGAGCACGAGTAAGTGCGTCGAGGAAGCGGTCGTTCTCCTCTGGAGTTCCAATCGTCACGCGCAGATAGCCACTCAGATAGGGCACCGTTGAGATATCCCGGATCAATATTGAGTCCTCGAAAAGCGCGGACCACACCCTCTTGGCATCTTTCGCGATAACACGAAAGAGGATGAAATTCGCGTCAGAGGGAACGACGTCAACTTGAAGGTGAGCGAGTGCACCAAGGAGTCGCTTACGCTCCGCGACGATCAATCGTATTCGCTCATTCATCTCTTGTTCATATTCGATCGCGAGGACACCGGCAATCTGTTTTATCGCGTCGAGATGATATGGAAGAGTCACGCGCCACAACGCATCAATGATCTCGGGATCCGCAACCACATAACCGAGCCGCAGCGCAGCAAGTGACCAGGTCTTGGAAAAAGTCCGGACAATCAGAAGATTGCGATGCTTGGAGAGTAGATCAATCGCGGAGCGCGGCGCAAACTGCCCGTAGGCCTCGTCGACCACCACGAGGCCGCGTGCACGATCAAGAATTGCCCTCACCGTCTCCAACGGCTCTACTCGACCGGTCGGATTGTTCGGTGAGCAGAGAAAGGTGAGGGCTGGAAAGTTGAGTCCTTGCGTAGCTCCGAGTGTCGCGACGCGATCATATTCTTCGAGCGAGACGAGAAATTCCTCATCTCTTCGTCCAGTTACCACCTGCGTGCCTGTCACACGCGCGATGTGCGAGTGCAGGGCGTAGGTCGGCTCGAACACTGCGACAGAACGATCCCTGCCTCCATATGCAAGCAATATTGACTGAAGCACCTCGTTCGACCCATTGGCGCAGTACACCTGTTCTTTATATACACCATGATGTGCTGCGACCGCAGATCGAAGCTCCTCAGCCTCGCGTTCGGGATAACGATTCAGGGAGATTTCGTTGATCTCGCCCCTCAGGCGGGAAATGAACGCCGATGGCGGTGGCTCTGGAGCCTCGTTCGAATTTAGGCGAACCTCTACGTCGATCTGTGGCGAGTAGTACCCCTCCATCGAGGCGATTTCATCGCGCGGCGCAATGATTGGATCTGTCATCACAATTCTTTGCTCCACGTCGGCTCGCCGATACGCATCAGGACGGATTCGGCGTGTGCGGGCAGGCCCTCCGCGCCGGCAATCGTCGCGACGTGGCGTGCGACGCGCTCGATGCCACGCTGGTCAACACGAACCGCGTGGACACGACGGGTAAAGTCCTCGATTCCAAGAACGCTTGCGAACCGGGCAGTCGCAAACGTCGGTAGCACGTGACTTGGACCGGCGATGTAATCTCCCACGCTTGCTGGAGCAAGATGACCAAGAAAGATTGCGCCAGCGTGCCGGACCAGAGGTAGGAGGTCTTCAGCGTTATCGGTAAGGATCTCAAGATGTTCTGGCGCGATGGCATTTGCAACCTCCATCGCCCTCTCCGGTGAATCGACGAGCACGACATATCCGCCACTTTTGAGGGTCGACTGCGTCTCCTCTCGGCGCGGTGAGATCTCGACGAGACGATCGATCATCTCCGAAATTGCCCTTGCCGCGGATTCGGACCAGGTGACGAGCCACGCAAGACCATCAGGACCATGTTCAGCCTGGACAATGACATCGATTGCAGCCCAGTCGACAGGTGTCCTTTCGTCGGCGATCACGACGACCTCCGAAGGACCGGCAAACGCCGCGGGCACCCCGACGACACCCCTCACCTCGCGCTGGGCGATCGAAACCCATTTCGAGCCGGGACCAACGATCACGTCAACCTTTGGAATCGATTCGGTTCCAAAGGCCATTGCGGCGATGGCCTGGGCCCCCCCGACCCGGTAGACCTCGTCAACACCTGCGAGACTCGCCGCCGCGAGGACCTCGACCGGGAGTGAACCATCCGAAGCCGGTGGAACACAGCAGGCAATCGCCCCCACACCCGCAACTCGAGCCGGAACAGCGGTCATCAATACCGACGATGGGTATTTCGCGCGCCCTCCAGGTGCATAGACACCGGCCCGATCCACCGGGAGAAGGAGATGACGAACCTCGATACCACCCCGGCGATACGGCTTAATCTCCTCAGGCTGGTGATGATAGAAGGCCTCAATTGAGTCGCGCGCCTCGGTCAGAGCGTCAAGAAGCTTCCCGGGAAGCTTGTCGCAGGCCTGCGCAATCTCATCTGCATCGACGCGCAGGTGATCAATTCGCACGCCATCAAAACGTTCGGAGAACTCGCGTATCGCAGCATCGCCGCGATTCTTGACCTCTGAAAGAATTTTCCGCACCTCTGCGACCGGGCCCTCGGCTCCAAGATCGGGCCGCGGGAGGTTGAGTGGGTCACCGGGGACGGAGTTACGAAGGTCGAGGATCTGCATCATTGTGAGGCAAGCGTAGCGAACCGCGTACGCTCGATCGGTAAGGATAGGGTGATGCCAGCAAACCACTCGGAACTCTCGTCGCTCGCCGACATGCTCGAACAGGTTACCCGTCGAATCACCGTCATCGCAGAAGAGTCGCAACGCTCGAAGCAGGAAGCGACGGCCAAGGAGCTCTTTGCCATCGAGCGCGCATTATCTGGCGCTCATCGTCGGATACTGCGGCTTCTTGGTTCGCGTCGCTAGCGATCTCGGCGCTCCCGTGGTGCCTCTGTGGGCTTCGAACGCTGACGTCGTGTGTTCTCGGGTGACGACGGGCAAAGATCCGCAAGTTCACATATCGCGCACCGCGGCACCCGCGACAGACATACCGTTCTGCCATGGAGAATGAGTCGGAGACTGAGCCCGCCGCGATCTTGTTGACAAACTAGGCGGTTGAGCGCGAACTCGACTTTGACCGGGTCCAGCTCTTTCGTGAGTCCGAGACGTCGAGCCAGCCGTCCCACGTGGGTGTCGACTGGCAGACCCGGGAGTCCGAACGCAACGGAGCGAATGACATTTCCGGTCTTGCGTCCAACTCCGGGAAGGGTGACCAGATCGTCGAGTTCTCTTGGCACCTCGCCATCGAAACGTTGAACAAGGGCAGAGGCCATCTCGATGAGATTCTTGGTCTTCGCGCGATAAAAACCTGTCGAGTACACCACCCTCTCAACCTCGTCAGGAGGCGCCTTCGCGAGAAGGACTGGGGTGGGATAACGACGGATCATCTCCGGCATGACGAGATTCACCCGCTCGTCGGTACACTGTGCCGAAAGAATTGTCGCGACAAGCAGCTGAAAGGGGGTCTCGAAGCGCAAAGCGCATAGTTCGGCGGCGCTTCCAGGAAAAATCTCGAGGAGTCGCTGATTGATCATCTTCGCTCGAAGTTTCAAAGAACGCGGTGGGGCCATTCCTAGATGCTAGAGCGACAGTCCGCCGGCGATTCTGCGCAACACCGGCGGTTTTGATGAAAGGGCGCTCGAACTGGTCGCCCACGCCTAACCCACAATTCGTCCATGAACCGGTACCCTCGTAAGGTGCATCTTGTCGAAATCAAGCGCCGCATGGGCGAAGAGGACATCGCGGCAGTCGCGAGACTGCTCCGGGCAGCTGAACGCGTTGATGATCACGCACCGCTCGGCGAACACAAGTGGCTCGATCTTGTTCAGGGTGGGCGGGCTGGATTTGCGGGCTTCGTGGCACGAGAACAGGGCCATGAGCGAGTCATAGGCTATGCACAGGTTGCGCGCGGCGAGAATAGCTGGTCGATCGAGTTCGTCGTTCATCCGAGCATCCGCCACTCCGACAGTCACGTTGCCATTGCGCTGCTCAAGAGCGCGCTTGATGAGATCGCCCGAGATGGCGGAGGACACGTACACCTGTGGGTTCCAAAGCCAACCTCTCGACACGACGAAATTGCGGCGGCCCTGGGGATGACGCGTGGTCGAGAGCTGTATCAAATGCGACGACCGCTGTCACTTTCCTCACCCTCTTTCGACGATTACGCCCCGACGCGACCTTTCATTGTCGGGAGTGACGAAGATGCATGGCTTGCGCTCAATCGAAAGGCCTTTGCCAATCATCCTGAACAGGGCGCGTGGGATATCGAAACGCTACGCGATAGAGAGTTGCAACCCTGGTTTGACCCTGAGGGCTTCTTGCTCCATGAGGGCGTTGACGGCATCGACGGATTTTGCTGGACCAAGGTACACGACGAGGGTGACGAACCTATTGGCGAGGTGTACGTCATCGGCGTGCATCCGGATGTGCGCGGTCAGGGCCTTGGACGAGGATTGTTGGCGAGCGGCCTGCGCTCACTCGCAGCCAGGGGTATCCACACGGCGATGCTGTATGTAGACGCCCAGAATACAACAGCGGTAGCGCTGTACAACTCGGCGGGATTCATCATTGATCATATTGATCTCGCCTATGTCATCAACATCTCCCCACCCGCGCCATGAGTCGATACGACCTCGAAGACCACGACCTTGAGCGCCTCCTTACTGGACAGCCGCGCTACCGCGTCACGCAACTCAAACGGGCACTCTATGAGGAGTTGCTCGAGATCGAAGCTCTTTCGGTATTCCCAAAGGTGCTTCGTAGCCAACTTGGAGACTCCGCTGAGTTCGCCTGCGCGCTTATTCCGGTTGCTGAGCACAATGCCGACCGGGGTCAGACGATCAAATGGCTCTTTGAACTGAGAGATGGTTGCGCGATTGAGACTGTCTTGATGCATTACCGCCGACACACGACCGTTTGTATTTCGTCTCAGGCCGGTTGCGCGATGGCCTGTTCATTTTGCGCGACTGGTCATGCCGGTTATTCACGACAACTTACGACTGGTGAAATTGTCGAGCAGGTGGTTCGTGCCTCCCGGGCCGCGCGCACAGCGGGAAGAAGACTTGATCATGTCGTGTACATGGGCATGGGTGAACCATTGGCAAACTTCAATAACGTCTGGCGGTCTGTAGAACGGATTATCGGAGACATGGGGCTAGGCGCCCGTCACGTCACGCTGTCGACGGTGGGAATCGTTCCCCAAATCAAATCACTCGCGCTGAAGCCTCTTCAGGTGAATCTTGCGGTCTCCTTGCACGCGGCAAACAATGGTCTGCGCAGCGAACTAGTACCAGTCAACAGGCGGTACCCGATCGAAATGCTCGTCTCCTCGCTCGAGGATTACGTTGCAAGAACTCACCGTCGGATCTCTTTCGAATGGGCTTTGATAGCGGGAGTGAATGATTCGGCGCGTGACGTTGCCGAGCTTGCCGCGATCTCCTATCCACTCAAGGCACACGTGAATCTCATTCCGCTCAATCCAATTACGCCCGACGAGCCGTTCTCGATGCGCGGCTCCTCCCCTGAGCAGGTGGAGAGGTTCGCTGGGGGCCTCCGGGAACTTGGCATCAATGTGACCATTCGTCGTACTCGGGGAAGGTCTATTGACGCTGCATGTGGTCAGTTAGCCGGAAAGGTTGCGGTCACTCTCCGCAAGAGGGACACACCTGACGGGGCTGTGACTGTTGCGAACGAGCGCTCCAGTTGAGGGCTCGGGTCGCCAGCGGGATTGGCCTGTCATAGATTGATGCGGGCACAGAGGTTGAAACAGCCCTGCGCCGCTCATGAATGCGCTAGGACGATCAAGGAGGACAGATGGATCAAGCCACGTCACAGGATGCGCTAAAAATCGTCGGCGCGATTCATGAGCGCTACGACGAGGTGTTCAACCATGAAACCCGAGATTTTCTGATCGCACTTCACCGGAACTTCGACCCGGCCCGTCTTCTCGCAATCGAAGACCGGGCGCTGCGCCAGGAAGAGATCAACAGTGGCGCCCCGCTCGATTTTCTCGAGGAGACGATAGCGATCCGCGAGGCGAATTGGTGCGTCGTCGCCCCTGCCCCAGGCCTTGAAGACCGGCGATGCGAGATCACCGGTCCTACCGAGCGTCGAATGACCATTAATGCACTCAACTCCGGAGCACGGGTTTGGATGGCCGATTTCGAAGACTCCAATGCCCCAACCTGGGAGAACATCGTCGATGGTCAGATTAACCTGAAAGATGCGATCGACCGCACGATTGAATTCATCTCTACTGAGGGTCGCGAATACCATCTCGGAGAACATCTCGCGACGATCGTCGTGCGACCACGCGGTTGGCATCTTTTGGAGCGACACGTTCTTGTCGACAATCAACCCATCTCAGGTTCGCTGTTTGACTTTGGATGTTACGTGATGACCTGTCTCGACAGACTGCGAAAGTACCACCAGCGCCCGTACTTCTATCTGCCAAAAACCGAAAGTCATCTCGAAGCGAGACTGTGGAACGATGTGTTCAGTTTCACAGAGGACCGCTTCGCCCTTGCACGGGGAACAATCCGCGCGACGGTACTGATCGAGACGATCCTTGCGGCATTCGAGATGGACGAAATCCTCTTTGAACTGAGAGAGCATTCTGCCGGTCTCAATGCCGGGCGGTGGGACTATCTCTTCTCCGTCATCAAGAAATTTGCCTATCTCGGTGGCTCGTACGTACTGCCTGATCGAAACAGCGTGACGATGGCGGCACCTTTCATGCGGGCCTATACCGAGCTGCTCGTCAAAACCTGTCATCGACGCGGCGCCCATGCGATCGGAGGTATGGCAGCATTCATCCCAAGCCGTAAGGATCCAGACATCAATGCCATTGCGCTTGCAAAGGTCGCGGAGGACAAAACTCGCGAGGTCCATGCGGGCTTCGATGGGTCTTGGGTCGCGCATCCCGATCTGGTTCCCGTCTGCACCGAGGTTTTCTCAAGTGTGCTCGGAGGGCGCCCGAACCAACTTGAACATCAACGCGATGAGGTAAGCGTCGCTAGGCGCGACCTGTTGAATCTCTCGATACCGGGATCAGGTATTACCGAGGCGGGGCTGCGCAACAACATCAGCGTAGGGCTGCGTTATCTCTCCGCCTGGTTACGCGGATCCGGAGCGGTGGCAATATTCAACCTCATGGAAGATGTCGCAACCGCAGAGATCTCGCGCTCTCAGGTCTGGCAGTGGCTTCGCTACGAAATCGCCCTCGAAGATGACACGATTGTGACAGCGGATCTTGTGGAAAGGATGATTGGCGAGGAGTTGACAAAGATCGAGCTGGAAGAGGGGGCTGGCTTCGATGAGGCCGCCTATGCAACCGCGAGGGAGATCTTCTCCTCTCTGGTGTTCTCTGCGGAGTTTTCTCCGTTCCTCACGTTGTCCGCCTACGATCGAATTCCGTGAGCATTCCCCAAGAGCTCCTTGGTCGACTCAGGGAGATCATCACCGAAGAGCAGGACCTGATCAGTGATCCGGCACAGTTAAGGACTTTCGAATGCGATGGATTAGCGCACTATCGCGTGACACCAATGCTGGTAGTCCTGCCGACGACCGTGGCACAGGTCAGCGCCGTCGTGCGTGTCTGTCAAGAGCTGAAAATACCCTTTGTCGCGCGTGGCAACGGCACAGGCCTCTCCGCGGGTGCACTACCCGTTAAAGAGGGTGTTTTGATTGCACTATCGAAATTTCGAAAGATTCACGAGATCGATCGGGCAAACCAGCGAGCTGTCGTTGAACCGGGCGTGATCAACCTAGATATCACCAAGTGGGCCACTCCAGCCGGCCTCTACTATGCGCCCGATCCCTCGAGTCAGCAGATTTGTTCAATCGGTGGGAACGTTGCCGAGAACTCTGGTGGAGCTCACTGTCTCAAATATGGTTTTACGACGCATCACATCACCGGGCTCGAGGTTGTCACGCCCGACGGCGAGATCGTCAAATTCGGTGGTTATAAAAGTCTCGACGCGCCTGGATATGACCTCCTCGGCGCTTTCATCGGTTCGGAGGGGACGATCGGAATAGCAACAAAAGTTGTTACGCGGCTCCTGCGCAAGCCGGAGCTCGTCAAGACGCTGCTTGCCGGATTCAACAGCACGAGCGAGGCAGGGGAGGTCGTCTCTGCAATCATTGCCTCAGGGATTTTGCCAGCAGCAATCGAAATGATGGACGAGCTTGCCATCGAAGCGGCAGAAAAAACGGTGCAATGCGGTTATCCCGAGGGCGCGAACACGGTGCTCATTGTCGAGCTTGACGGACCCGCTGTGGATGTGACCCAGGGCATCACAAAAGTCCAGAGCATCTGCGCGTCCTTGGGCGCCATTGAGGTACGCATCGCAAAGACCGAGGCTGAGCGGGCGCTTATCTGGAAGGGCAGGAAATCCGCATTCGCTGCGATCGGCACGATTAGTCCCGACTTCATCATTCAAGATGGCGTAATCCCGCGCACGGTGCTGCCGGAGGTTCTCGGTGAAATCGCCAAACTCGCCGCCGCATCGGGAATTCGCGTTGCCAACGTCTTTCACGCCGGTGACGGAAATCTTCACCCTTTGGTGCTTTTTGATGAATCAATCGAAGGTGACCTCGAGCGCGCCAATATCGTCTCTGGCGCAATTATCGATCTCTGCATCAAATATGGCGGTTCGATTACTGGTGAGCATGGGGTAGGAGCAGACAAGGTCAGTTACATGGGAAAGATGTTCAACGAATACGACCTCGACACGATGCAACTCGTGCGGTGCGCGTTCGATGGAGAGAACCTATGCAACCCCGGAAAGGTTTTCCCGACGCCGCGCCTGTGTGGTGAGGTTCCAGGCCGTCACAGTGGGATACACCCTCTTGTGCAGAGCGGACTGGCGGAGCTTTATTGATGTCAACAACCCCTCTTTCCCCAATCGAGCGCCGCGTTGGCGCACTGGATGACGCGATTGACGGAGTCATACCGTTACAGATCGCATCCCCCACAAGCACCCGCGAACTTGAACGAACGTTTCAAGAGGCAACCCAAGACAGAATCCACATGGTACTGATTGGAAATCGGACAAAGATTGAGTGGGGTCAAGCTCCGACCGCCTTTGAACTCGGCATTCACACGGGCAAGTTGCCGAAAATCCTGCAGCACGAGGCAAGCGATCTCGTCGTGCGCGTTAGTACAAACGTCACTCTTGGAGAACTCCAGACCGAGTTGAACCGCAAAAAGCAGCGACTCGCCGTCGATTCGATGATCTACGGCACCACGGTCGGGGGCATGATTGCAACAGGACTCTCAGGTCCGCTCCGGTACGGGTTCGGTTCCGTGCGCGACCTGATTATTGGAGCCACAGTTGTCCGATCCGACGGAGTCCGCGCGACGGCTGGCGGCCGAGTGGTGAAGAACGTCGCTGGATATGATCTCGCGAAGTTATATACCGGATCCTACGGCACACTCGGTGCCATCACGGAGGCCTTCTTTCGCCTGCATTCCCTACCCGATACAAGACGGTATCTACTTGTCGAGATTGGGATCCGCGAGCTCAACGAAGTCAGCCAGAACATCATCCATTCGCAGATGGCGCCCAGCGCGTTCGAGATTTATGACACCTGTGATGGTCAAAGTCTCACGATTGGAATACTCATCGAAGGCACCGAAGAGAGTGTCTTTGAAAGGTCTCTCGCTCTTACCGGATCAATCGGGAAAGAACCGCAGGTACTCGACGACGCTCCTCCATGGTGGGGCCAGCTGCCTGGTCCTACGACATTCAAAGTGACGACTGAGATCGCCTCGGCGCCGTCTTTGCTCGAGCATCTGCACGAGATCGGAAAGGCCAGCGGGGAGGTACTTTTGGCAACTGGATCACTTGGATCCGGGGTCTTGTTTGTTGGAGCCCCAACGCTCGAAAGGGCGCGCGAGGCGGAGATTGAGGCACTCACCCTCCAGATCAGGGCCGCTGCAACGCTCGCAGGTGGATCCTGTATCGTCCTCAGAGCGCCGGCAAAGGTACGAAACTGCGTTGATGTCTGGGGCCCAGTTCCGGCCATCGGCGTGATGCGGAGCATTAAATCCCAGTTTGATCCGTTCAACCTACTGGCACCCGGGCGATTCGTGGGAGGCATCTAGTGACGATCTCCAAGGCCGTTGGACTCGGATCGTTTGATGAGCACGATCCACCATCGCGAGAGCTCGTGGATGATTGTGTGCACTGCGGATTTTGCCTCTCAACCTGCCCAACCTTTGTACTCTGGGGCGAGGAGATGGACTCTCCTCGCGGACGCATCTACCTCATGCGCGCGGCACTTGATGGCGCGCCGATCAACGACTCGATGGTTGGACACTTCGACAACTGTCTCGGCTGTATGTCCTGTCTCAGCGCGTGTCCGTCAAACGTGCAATATGACCAGCTGATCGGCGCGACACGCGGACAGATCGAGCGTCAATATCATCGGCCGTGGCAGGAGAGATTGAAACGGTCACTTATATTTGCTCTCTTTCCCTATCCAAAGCGCCTCCGTGTCGTTCGCGTCTTTCTCCGGCTCTACCAACGCAGCGGAATGCAGCGCGTTGTCAGACATCTCGGCCTTTTGAACTTCGCGCCACCATTTCTCCGCACAATGGAATCGATTGCTCCGACAATTGGAAAGAGATCATTCATCCCAGAACGTTCGGCCGCAAGCGGGGTCAATCGGGGTTCCGTTGGGCTCCTCACTGGGTGTGTCCAGGGTGCATTCTTTCCAAAGGTCAATGAAGCAACCGTGCGCGTGCTCAACGCGGAAGGTTTCGATGTGGTTGCTCCAAAGAACCAGGGATGCTGCGGAGCTCTCTCGGCGCACACCGGGCGCCTTCGGGAGGCTCGGAGCTTTGCAAAAAGGCTCATAGATACATTCGAGCGGGCCGGTGTCACGACGGTCATTGTCAATAGTGCCGGCTGTGGCTCGTCCATGAAGGAATACCCGCACCTCCTTGCTGGCGATCGTCGTTACCAGCAACGTGCAGAGTATTTCGCCCGCAACACCAAGGACATCGCAGAATTCCTCGCAGAGATTGAACCTCTGGCAGTGCGGCATCCGCTGGATATCCAAATCGCCTACCACGATGCTTGTCATCTTGGACACGCGCAGCGCATCAAGGACCAACCCCGAAAGGTCCTCGGTCAGATACCGGGGATCTACCTGAAAGACATCGCGGATGGCGAGATCTGCTGTGGATCAGCGGGCGTCTACAACATATTCCAGCCCGTGCCAGCACGCGAGCTCGGTCTGAGGAAGGCGGCACAGGTAGCGCTTACCGGTGCGAGCCTGCTGGTCGCGGCAAATCCCGGATGCACAATGCAGATCGCGACTGCTCTCGAGGCGCGAGGTACCCCACTGCCGGTGGCACACACGATCGAACTCGTCGATGCCTCGATCCGAAATCTCGGAGTTGGGGCGTTTCTCAACGGGCTCCCAGAGGAAAGATCGCCCAGCGCCCTCTAGGACATTTCGCTCGAGTGACCTGGAAAGACGTTCTTCGAAGGATCGATGACGGTCATCGCATTGTTGACCGCAATTGCGGCCTCTCCAAATCCAACCGAAATCAGCCGTACCTTCCCGGGATATTCCGTAATATCCCCTGCCGCAAAAACTCCCGGGAGGTTTGTCCGCATCGCAGTATCGACAAGGATCGTTCGCTTGGACATCTCGAGTCCCCACTCCGCGAGCGGTCCAAGGTGCGCAACGAAACCAAGGGCCGCGACGACAATCTCCGCCTCGATGACGTCGACCGACCCTGACTTTGCCGTGACCTCTACCGAAGTAAGTTGTCGTTCTCCAAATATCGCCGTCACCTCAGCGCTCGTAATGATCTTCGCACGCGAATTTCTCACCAATTCGATCGTGTGCTCATGTGCCCGGAACGAGTCGCGCCGATGGATCAACGTCACCTCAGCTGCTATTGGCTCGAGCGCCAACGCCCAGTCGAAGGCAGAATCTCCTCCGCCGACAATAACGACTTTCTTGTCTGCAAGCTCAGATGGTCGCGGTACGTAGTAGATCAGTCCTCGTTCCTCGTATTCGCGCCCAACCGGTAGTGCGCGAGGTTCAAAGGTACCGATTCCCCCGGTGATCAAAACAACCGTGGAAACGACGCAATCTCCTCCCGAAAGACGAACGCTCCATCGCTCCCCCTTCCGCTCGATACCCTCAATTCGATCACCGAGCAGCCAGATTGGTGAAAATGGTTCAACCTGGGCGACGAGTCTGTCGACGAGTTCACGGCCGAGAACCTCCGGAAAACCTGCGACATCATATATTTTCTTCTCGGGATAGAGCGCCGTAATCTGTCCACCCGGCATTTCGAGCATGTCCGCAATCGCGATCTTGAGACCTCGAAAACCCGCGTAGTAACCCGCGTAGAGTCCGCTTGGTCCTGCACCCACGATGAGAATGTCCACATCGTGACTCTGGACGTCGGTCATCAAGCCTCTTTTCGGGTGGTAGCGGGGAAAGTTCCAGCTCAGCCAGCGCGGAATTCCGACACAAGTGGAGTATCGAGACCAATTGTACCTATTCGCGAGACCCCTCCCGGATTTCCGAGAGGGAGTTCCCGACCGGGAAGCTTCGCGGAGAAGAAGGTCGCATTGTCTGTTGCATATTCAGCGTCTTTGTCGTCAAACTCCTCGACGGGTCTGATCGCATCGACGGGACAGGTCGAGACACAGAGGCCGCAATCAATACACTCAACCGGGTTGATGTAAAGCTTGCGTCCACCCTCGTAAATACACTCAACCGGGCAGACATCCATGCATGTCTTGTCTTTGACATCGATACAGGCGGCGCCGATGGCATACGCCATGGATCCCTCCTTGAATTTGCTAGTGCGTAAGCGAACTGTGCGCGATGAGCGAGCCTGGGGGTTCGAACTTCACATTTTGCGCGCCAGCTTCAAATACAGGTCGTAATCGATGCCGCGCGAACGAAACCATTCGTAGATGCCATTCCAGAACAGCTCCGGATCCATGGTCAGTATCTGACCCTCTTCGGAACGAGATATTACTAGTTCGCCCCAGCTCGCGGGATTGCGGTCGATTGCCTCGAGGAGCTTCCCACCCTCCCAGAGCGACAGATCCCCGGGATCTGTCAACATTTTCGACAGAACCATGGCATCTGCCGGTATTGCAAGCCGAACAACTTTTTCATCATCGACGATGAGGACGGTGTCGCTGTCAGGACGGAACCGCCATTCGATGATCAGCGACAAAAGAATCTCCTTACACTCATCAATTACCGACGCATTCGGTGACTAGAAAAAGGTCGTGATGACCTTGGCTAAAAGCACGTTCTGGTCAAGCAGTATCAATCGTTTTGCAATCTTCCAATCGGTTTCACTGTCGCGGCGGAGAATATCCTCTCGTGTACCGACAAAGAGGTTCACTTCGTCCCGAAGTCGATTTTGCCAGACAAAGAAATTGCTGTGTGCGGTCACCTCGTCGCCAGTGATAACGGCGATTCGGACATTCGTGATGAGGTGCCGGATCCGAGAGAATGGCTCCTCGCACCAATGAATTCCCGTGTTGAGCTGGCGCACTCTTCCGGCAAGGGTGCGCTTTCCCTCGTCAAACCAGGAAATTTCATTCAGCGAACTCGTATTTTCACGCGCCTGTTCACCAAACTTCACGTTGCGTCGAATTGGCATATGGTAGTGAATATCGTCTGCAATGAGGTTAATCCAGTCATCGAACTTACGATCATCAAGCAGCGCGGCCTCGTGATAATAAAACTGTTCGATCTCCTCGCGTAACAACAAACGCTCAAGAACTCCCTGTTCGCTATCTGTCAGCATCTATCCTCCAGGCTGTTCGTCACATGATGACCGTTACTGGTCAATCTGTTTGACAACATCAATTACATCGACGCAGAAGGCCATATCATCAGAGCCGATCTTTGTAAAATCATCGCTCTCGAGCACCTTGACGAACAGCCAGCCTCCATCTCGCGGGTTTGCGGTGATTTCGACGACATCGCCGCCGCGGATTCTTACCTGAGTACCCTCTGGCAGGTCGCGGATCAACACCGCATCATTTGGCGCTGCCGTGATTGGCGAACCAACTAGCTCTTCGGTGTATTTCTTTGGAGTTCCCTCGTGATCTGTCATCACTTCGCCTCGCTCTTTGGTTTGACAGCTTCACCGGCACTCGGTGATACAGGGTTGACCGGATAGATGTCCTCCCATGATCCAGCTTCCATGAATTCCAGCCAGCGACGCAATCTCGATCTCTGGTTCTCCTCGGCAACTTCGTAGTTGAGCGTCATACCCGGGGCGCGTCCTTCATCGAGGAACGCGTGACCTGCGCCCATCATGAAGTTGTACGGATAGCGTTTTGCGACTGTGCCAAAGCTCGCCGCAGATGCATAGTTCCAGTTTTCCATGTCATCGGATTCAGTCAACCCACATGGGCCCCCGTAGCGCATCATGTAGCGACGCTGCGCGTCCTTAACGAACTGCGGAGCCATCCGGTCAATGGGATAGGCGCGCCAGCTTTCGGTTACGCCCACGCTGTGCGGGTGCCATATCAGTATTCGGTGTGGCTGGATATTTACATTCGGCCAGATCAGGGCAGTCTCGCCAATGATGTACTGATCCTTAAATTTCTCCCGCTTCTTCTCTCGCGTCTCGCGGTAGTAATCATCAACACCTGGTTCGGTGAACCAGGTGTCCTTGTATTCGGCAACTCCCGGCTGGTCGTAGATCGCGTTATGCCCACCATGTCCGAGTTCGGGAATGGTCATCTCGTAGTCGGTGTATGGAAATGGAGCTCGGATCGGGGCGCGGCTCCCGCCGCCAGCGTCACCCTGGGGGCCGATTGCCGCGACATTGATCGAGCGGTGCGTCATTGCTGCATGTGCCCGGTCGCCGTCAAAACTGAACCCGGGAAACTTCCAGTTGCAAGGAATACGCCACTTGTAGACGGGATTGAACAGCTCCACTCCGTTGTCCTCGCCGTCGGAACTCTGGAACGCACGACGCGTCGTATCCGCATATGGTCCGAGATAGTCCTCAAAACCCGGAGCCCCCTTGTCCCAGGTTGCCCATATTGATCCGTAGTAGTTGCACATCTGCGCGACCTCGGCAAGGCCCCATTCGCCTTTGTCTAAATCTCCTTTATAGGCGGCGTCGTAGTAGGGCACACCGACGAGGCGCCCATCAGTGTCATAGCTCCAGCCATGGAACGGGCAGGTAAATACGAGGGTATTCCCATCGTCGTAGCGGCAGACCTTCATTCCACGATGACGACACGTGTTCAAAAAGACGTGAAGCTGACTCTTTCTGTCACGGACCAGGATGACCTCTTCCTCTCCCATTCGGGAGACCACGAAATCACCAGGGTTTGGCACTTGGGCCTCATGGCCAATGAAAAGCCATGCGCGGGTGAATATTTGCTCAAGTTCCATTTTGTAGAGATCTTCATTGACATAGATCTCCCGACTCACCAGACCTCGATCAAGATCTACCAATGACCGCAGCGAGCGGTCGCCGAATGAACGGATGAGTGAGGTCATCTGTCTCTCCTTTCGCTACGGCAGGGCTGAACTTGACGCGGAAAGCAGGGTTGCCTTGCGGATCTCCTCAGTTTTCGCAAAAGCTTCGAGAATAAAGTCGCGGTCGGGAGAGTACCGTTCGAGGTCATCCTCGATGTACAGCCAGCCCGCAGGGGACATTTTGTGGTAGTTGCCCCGGTAGAATTGACTCACCCGTGCGTGAGAGACGGTGTTTTCATCAGGAATTTCCTCTTCGCCGAACCCAGGAATGTTCAATTCTGGACGCCATGCGTCATCTTCGCTTCGAAACACATTCATCGGATCCTCGCCACAAGACACCCTCTCCATCTGTTCGAGGAGCATCTCTCTCAGGGCAATGACGCAAACATCGCTTGCCCCGAGCTGCTCTCGCGACCGGTCGGCGACCTCTCCTTGCGCATACCATGCAACCATGTCCTGCGCGAGCACGTAGTCAAGGACATATTCATCGTGCTCATTCTTGAGCGGGATGTGGACGTACGGCACCACATCTTGCGCCGGTATCTCGATCTCTGGAGGAAACACAAAGCAGTTGTAGGTGATGTGCCACGTGTGCGTATCATCGACGGGCACTCCGAACTGATAGGCCCGGCGCGGCTGATGAAAGGGTCCAAAGGCGAGCTGGTACGGAAACAGGATCGGATTGGTCCCGATGGTCCAGGACGAGTCCTGTTCAGTCTGATCAAAATCGATACGCGCCTTGGTCATCCCGTATGCATTCGGAATTGGCCGGTAGCGCTCGTAGGTCCCTCGCCGCAGGCGTTCGTACTGGGTGTTCATCGCGGCGTTGTATCGACCAGTCGGATCATCTGTGAGACGACCCTGTCGTTCAAGCGCATACTGGAAAAGACGCCCGTGGAGATAGATCGCGTGCCCATGGTCTCCACGGTTTTCCATCACCTGCAACCAGTTACATGGCAGGTCATGCGTGTAGATCTGGCGAAAACCGCCCGGCCGGACCAACAGGTCCCACTTCGGAAGCACCGGTGCCGGGAGTGGACCGAGGTAGCCCCAGACGAGACCACCCAGCTCCTTGACCGGATAGCCCCCGATGTTGACGCGCTCTTTGAGTCTCGAGTTGGGTGATTCGAGCGGTGTCTCG
>Ga0307373_10001995_pt1 | contig 37463 bp, 36 predicted proteins | sample OX2MG_FD_202534 | JGI IMG/M metagenome (GOLD analysis project Ga0307373, IMG submission 202534) | Soil microbial communities from Risofladan, Vaasa, Finland - OX-2 | ecosystem: Environmental > Terrestrial > Soil > Coastal area > Acid sulfate soil | place: Finland: Risofladan, Vaasa | collected...
CAGAACCATGGGGGTTGGGCTCCGTCGCCGCGGGGCCAGGTCGATCGTTGTTACCGGGGCAGCGATTGCGGCACTGGCTACCGCCTTTTCATCGTCAGCTGCCGGCAGTTCCGCTGCCACGGTTCAGCCTGGCGCGACCTGGAGCTCCAGCACACCGGCCTCCTCGGTCTCGGCCACGGCGTACGTGTCGGCGATCGAGTGCACAGGTGTGGCCCCGCACACGTACGCGGGGCAGCAGGTCGGAGTCGAGCTGCTCGGCAGCTATATGACCGCCGGCGCCACCGTCCCTTCGTTCGACTTCGCCGGTTACTACAGCTACTGCCACGGCCAGACCGCGATCTACTCGCCGGAGTTCCTGATCAGCAACCCCCGCACCGGGATGCTGACGTTCAAGCGGGGAGGATTCGGGGTCTCCCCGGGCGACCCGCTCGCGCTCAGCATCACGAGTGGGCAGTCCGGCGTGACCTTCACGATCACAAATCTCAATACGCACCGGAAGGCGTCCGTGACCGGACCCGCTCTCGGCCCGAGCGCCGGTTGGGCAGCGGGGGTCATGTCGATCTTCGGTGGAGCCTCCGGCAGCCCCGACCGGACCGGCTCGGTGCCGCTCTACCAGAAGTACTCACCGACCGGAGGTCCGAACACGATCCCCGGGCCGGTGCCGTTCGCACCGGCCGTATTCCAGAAGCTGACGATCGACGGCACCGGCGCCGTGACCGCCTCACTTCCGGGCATCCATAGGACCAAGTGGAAGGGTTCACACAAGCGGCCAACCGCCGGCGTCACGCTGTTGAGCAACGGCATCCACAAGCACAAGCACCCGCATGGATTGCCGGCCGCCGGCGTCGCGCGGTCCAGCGAGGGCAGCTTCTCGGTGACGACGCTCGGGCCACCGAAGCTGGGCAAGACCGCCGACATCACCCGCGCGGGCGGCAACGTCCTGGTCGAGATTCGCGGCACGCATAAGTTCGTGAGGCTCCGCGGCAGCAGACAGATTCCGATCGACTCGCGGATCGATGCGGGCAGCGGCTCGGCGCAGCTGACGCTCGGGCTCCCGCACGGCGGCGTCGAGACCGGCATCTTCTACGACGGCAAGTTCGGGCTCGATCAGAGCAAGAAGAGCGGCCAGACAACGGCGACGCTCGTCGGCGGCGACTTCGCAGGCTGCTCGAAGTCGACGAACGGGAAGACGGCCAGCGCCGCCGACTTCGGCAACGGCCACGCGGTCGCCTCGGTGGCGAGAGCCAAGAAGAAGGGCAAGAAAATCCGCGGCCTCTGGGCCAACGCGCACGGCAACTTCACGACCAAGGGCTCCAACGGCGCCGCCGCCGTGCTGGGCACCAAGTGGTTCACCGAGGACACGTGCGACGGCACCTACTTCAAGGTCGACCGCGACAAGATCAAGGTCAAGGTGTTCTATCCGCACCCTCACTTCGTGATCGTGACCGCGGGCCACTCGTTGTTCATACCGAACATCCTGCAGATCAAGATCAAGTAGGTCGGGCCAGGTGGGTCCGTCCACCTCCCAGGCCGAGCGAAGCTCACGGTCGCGCGAACACTCGCAACCGTTCAGATGTCCTCGACGTGAATCGCCCGGGCGAGCGTCGCGCCGAGGTTGTGGTGGCGGTCGCCGATGCTGACCTCGCAGGGCCCGTCAAACGGCTGGCGGCTCAGCAGGTGCACTCGGTCGCCGATCCCTATCTCCTGCTCGGTCAAATAGCGCAGCATCGCCGGGTCGGAGTCCGACACGCGCACGATGATCGCGTGCTGCCCAACGTCAAGGTCAGCCAAGCTCGGCGTGGCGCGCTCGTCAACTTCCAGCGCCCGGTTCGGGATCGGGTCGCCATGCGGGTCGGCAACCGGGTCACCGAGCTTGGCCGCGATCAACTCGATCAGATCGTCTGAGACGGCGTGTTCCAAGGCGTCGGCGTAACGGTGCACGTCCTCCCAAGGGATCTCGAGACTGGTGGCCAGAAACAGCTCGAGCAAGCGGTGGCGCCGGATCACTCCCAGCGCCAGATGGCGGCCGGCGGCGGTCAGGCGCACTCCCCGGTAGGGCACATGCTCGGCCAGGCCGGAGGTGTCCATGCGCTTGAGCATCGTTGAGACGGAACCGGCTGTGATACCCAGCCGGTCGGCAATCTGGCTCGTCGATGCCGTCTGCTCACCTTCGCTGGTGAGTGCGTAGATGACCTTCACGTAGTCCTCCACAGGAGCGGAGGCGCCATGGATCGGAGCCGAGTTCACATCACAAATATTAACTCACCCACGCAACTAACAAGTGATTTTGGATCGGTGGACATTTTCGCTACTCTGGCAAATATGACGCCGGCCCAGACAGGCGAGCTCGCACTTGAACCAGGTGAGCTCGCACTTGAAACAGGCGAGCGCACACTTGAACCCGCCGGGCTCGGGCTGACTCACGAGGACAACGTCCGCTCGCACGACCGCTCGCGGGTATTCCACGCTCGGCGCGGCGGGCGGCGCTGGAGCCTGTTGTGGCTGCTGGTAGGGCCCGGCATCCTGGCGATGCTCGGCGAGAACGACGGGCCCAGCATGATCTCGTATGCGGCCACCGGCGCCACATATGGGCTCGGCTTCTTCGTGCCGTTCGTCCTCGTCACGTTCGCGATGGCGATCGTCTGCCAGGAGATGTGCATGCGCGTCGGCGCGGTCACCCACCGCGGATACGGCGAGCTGGTGCTGCAGCGTTACGGCAAGGCCTGGGGTTGGTTCAGCGCCGGAGATCTCGCGTTCACCAACCTCGTCACGCTGATCGCGGAGTTCGTCGCGATCCGCGTCGGGCTGGCCTACTTCCATCTTGGCGCCGGTGTCGCAGCGCTCCTCGGGGTGGCGTTGGTGCTGTTCACGATGAGCGGCGGACGCTATTGGCGCTGGGAGCGGATCGTGCTTGGCATGGCGCTGTTCAACGGCCTGTTCCTGGTCTCGGCGATCCTGGTCAAGCCGCACTGGGGCTCGGTCGCGCACGCGCTGACGTTCACGCCGTTCCCGGGCGGCAATTTCAACACCTTGCTGCTATTGGTGGCCTCGACGATCGGCGCGACCGTTACACCGTGGATGATCTTCTTCCAGCAGGGCGCATCGGCCGACAAGGGCATGACCCCGGCGGACATCGGCCACGGCCGCCGGGACACAGTGGTTGGCGGTGTGATGGCGGCGGTGTTCGGCGTCGGCGCGCTGATCGTCGGCGCGACGCTGCTGACCCACAACGGCGCGAACATCAACGGCCTGGCCGGCGCCGGCTTCCCGGCGGCGATCCGCCTCGTGTCCGGCGGTCCGGCCGCGACGATCTTTGCGCTGGGGTTGATCGAGGCAGGCGCGGTCGCCGTGCTGACGATCTCCGCCTCCACCGCGTACGCCGCAGGTGAGTGCATCGGCGTCTCGCGCAGCTTCAACAGCACGCTACGCCAAGCCCGGATCTTCCACGCCGCCAACATCGGGGTGGCGCTGATCGCAGCCGCGATCATCCTGATCCCGGGCGCGCCGCTACTGTCGATCGCGCTGAACGCGAACGTCCTGGCGACGGTGCTCCTCCCGGTCGCGCTGATCTTCATGGTGATGCTCGCCAATGACCGCGGCCTGATGGGCAAGTGGGTCAACAAGCGCTCCACCAACGTGATCGGAATCGGGATAATCGCGTTCGTTGGCGTGTGCGGCGCGGCCTATGGGGTCGATTCGTTCCTCCGGACCGTCCACCTGATCAGCGGATGACACCGACACCAGCCACCGACCAGAACGATCGGCCCGAGCGCACGGCGCCCGACGAGGATGAGGAGCTGATCATGTTCCTCGAGCGCGACCAGTTCGTCAGGGACCGCTCGAAGCCCGTTGCCCGCGCCCCGCTCGGGCGCGGCGCAACCCGGGCGCTGTGGGCGCTGCGGATCTTCGTGCTGGTGGTCAGCTTCATGGTGATCTACACGTTCATCGCGCAGCTCCACTGACCGCCGCCGGCAGCGCGTGCTAGCGGAGCGCGCTCACCAGCAGCGCCGCCCCGAACAGCGCCACCATGTGGCAGGCCTGGTCGACGAGCGCCGCAATCGTGTGGCTCTCGATCGGATCGAGTCCCTTGACCCTGCGGTCGTAGAGCATCAGCAGCCGGGTGTCGTCCTGGATCAGGTGCGGCAGCGAGACGGCGACCGCGATCACCAGCGTGGTCCAGCCGAGCTTGGAGGAGATCCAGATGAAGGCGGGCACGTACGCGAGCGAGTAGGTGAACGTGTGCGAGAACAGCGCCCGCCGGGCGACGGGGTCGCGGCCAAGGCCACCGCGCTTGTGCATCGCCTGCCAGTTGGTCTGCAGCAGGTAATCGCCGACCTGATGACTCACGAAGAACACCACGAATACCGCTGCCCAGGACATGTCGCGCGAGAGAGTAGTGCTTCAGACGGTTAGGGTCGGTATCGCGCTCGCAAGCGCGGCGCCGCTCCAGCGAGCGCCGCGCCGGTGCTGGGGCTACTCCACGGGCGATCCGACGCGATCGGGGACCGAGTAAATGTGCATCTTGGCCTGGCGACCGCGCACCTCGAACTCGTCAACGAAGACGAGGTCGTCGGGCCGCTCACTCAGCATGTCGCACGTCGACTCGGCGATGAACAGCATGTAATCGGTGCCCTTCGTCATGCCCTCGAGGCGTGATGCCGTGTTTGTGGTGTCGCCGATCGTCGTGTACTCGACGCGTTGCTCGGCGCCGACGTTGCCACACATCACCGGCCCCGTGTTGAGCCCCACGCCCATGCGGAACCCAGACGGATAGTCCTGGTCGGCCAGCCACGCGTTGAAATTGTTCAGGCGTGGCCCGATCATCTCGCGGGCAGCGCGCAGCGCGCGATCCGCGTGGTCGTCCTGCTCGAGTGGCGCGCCGAACGTCGCCATGATCCCGTCTCCCATGTAGGCGATCAGTGTGCCGCCCGCATCCAGAATCGCCTCTGTCATCTCGTTGAGGTAGTGGTTGACGACCGCGATCACCTTCTCCACAGGCTGGTGCTCCGAAAACCGCGTAAACCCGCGCAGGTCGCTGAACATCACCGTGCAGACGCGCTCGACGGCGGCGAGCCGAAGGTCGTCGTCGCTACTCGCCAATACCTCATCGACGACGCTGGGGGGCACGAAGCGCGCGAACGTGGAACGCGCGTACTGGCGCTCGAAAGCCTCACCGAGGTAGACGACGGCGAGCGTACCGATGATCCCGACCAGCAAAGCGAAAACAGGATCGATCAACGCGATGACCCAGCCTGAGTCGAAAGTCAACTGAACCGCGACCGCGTACAGCACGCCGACGAGCAGGCCGCCGAACAGCGCCCGTATCGCCCAGCCGCGCAGGCCCAGCAGCGGCGCGGTGGATCCAAGCAGGATGATCAGGATGACGTTCACCCAGCCGGCGCCGTCGCGCAACGGGATGCCGTGGAGCACGGTCGCGGCCTCGTTGGCGACGATCTCCGTTCCCGACATCGATGGCGAGTTTGGCGTCGGGTGCCGATCCTGGAGGATCGTGGCCGTCGCGCCCACGATCACGGTCTTACCGCGCACGAGTGAGGCGGGAACATCGCCTGCGTAGACCCGCCAGTAGGAGATGTAATGCACCGTTCCGGGTGGCCCGGCGTAGTCGATTGGCACCGGCGTGGTCGGCCCGCCGAACAGCTTCGGCGACACCGGCCTGCCGAGCGTATGCGCTGCAATCGCGACGCCGAACGACTCGAGCCCCTGGATGGAGAACTGCATCCGCCGGAAGACGCCGTCGCCGTCGATGATCTCACCCGCATTCGCTGGTACCGAATGGCCGCCCAACGACCACAGGTTGGAGTTGCCGCCCAGGACATCGGTCGACCCGTGCGGCCCCACCGTGGTGGTGGCCAGGACCATGTGGCCCGCGTGGCCGATCGCGCGGAGCAGGTCTTCGTCGTCCGTGTTGTCGGTCGGCTGCGTGAACGCGAGGTCCATCGCGAGGTGTTTCGCGCCCGCCCTGACGAGGTTGTCAATCACACGTGCGTCATCACGGCGCGGGAGGGGCCAGCGGATGCCATGGGTGGTGAAATAGCTCAACGTCGACGAGTCGATGCCGACCACGACGAAGTCCTTCAGCAGCGAGGGATCTGAGCCCCGCACCTGATAACGCGCGTCGATCGTCTGCAGCTCGGTCCGGTGAAAGACGCCCGTAGCGTGCGTGACGACGCCGAGCGCCGCGGCGACCAAGGCAACCACCCCGAGCAGTAGCCGGCGCCGACGGCGCCAGCGCATCCGTCGCACCTACCCCCCCGTTTTCCGTGTGCCGACGGGCATCGGCCAGGCATGCTATTGGAGTCGGCACTTACACAGTGCTCGCCGTCGCAGGCCGATCGGTCAGTGGACTGGATAGGTGAAAATCTGTAGAGTCTTCATCGGGGGTTGCTGCCGCTGCATCGTCGAGCCATCTGTCGTTGGGGGGTGGGCATAGCCGCACTGGTTGCGGGCTGCCTGGTCCCGGTCGCGCTGGCTGCAGCCGGCGACTCGGCCGCGACGACCTCTACCGGGGGCTGGGTATCGACGGTCCCGCCTGGGAGCACGACGGCGAGCTATCTGACTCAGGTCGACACCGCCGACCACTTTGACGTCGACCCGGCCGCCGCACTCAGTTCCGGTGGGCATGGTGTGATCGCCTGGAGGGACATCATCACCGGCGACGTGGTGGTTTCGGAGATCCAGCCGGGGCTTCCATGGGGCGCACCGCAGGCGCTGGCGCAGGGCACGCGGCCCGCGGTTGCGATCGATCCGGCCGGGGACATCACGGTTGTCTGGGTCGATCCCGACGGCGGTATCGACTACGGCTACCAGGCCGCGGGCTCGAGCACCTTCGTGACCGGACAGATCGCCGACGGCACGAGTCCCCAAGCACCCGGCTACCGCCCACAAGTGGTGATGGACTCCGGTGGCAACGCCTGGGTGGTGTGGTCCGGCGGCCCCGGGTTCGGCGACTTTTCCCGCGACGTCTACGGCGCTTATCTGTCGGCAAGCACGCTCGCCGCCGGCGGAGTGCCCAGCTGGAGCGACAGGCTGGCATCCGCGAGCGGCTCGGTGAGCCTCGCGACCAGCCCCAGCGGCAGCGGCGTGATCGCAGCGTTCCCATCCCCGCGTGACGACAAAATTCTCACTTTCTACGCGCCGGCTGGGAGCGGCTCCTTCTCGGCTCCCGCGCATGAGGTACCCAACCCGGGCCCAGGCACCATGAACGATCCCGTCGTGGCGCTCACCAACTCCGGCGTTGCCGTGCTCGCCTGGGACGAGTGCGGCTCGGACGACGACGCAACGTGTGACCCCACCACGAAAGCCACGATCGACGTGGCGAGCGCGACGGCTGCTCAGCTCGAAGGTGCTGCCGGCGCTGCATTCACCTCTCCGCAGACTGTGCCTCTCGGCACACGCTCAGCCCAGTACCGCCCGCATATCGCCGCCAACGACGACGAGGTCGCACTGGCCTGGGAAGACGTCACAGGGACAGGCCGAGCGTCGCATGCCTCAGTCGACGGTGCGACCGAGCCGCTGGCTGACCTCGGTGGCGGTAACGAGGACTGGCAGCAGTTGGATCAGAGCGTCTTCACGGGAGCTGCCGAGAACACCGTCCGTGGCCCCCTGATCACTATCGACGACAACAGCAACGTGACGCTTGCCTGGGAGGGCGCCGGGCCAGGCGCTGGCGACAGCACGGTCAACACGGCCACGGCGAGCGCCTGCGCCACGAGCTGCTCGTCGGTCGCGTCCGTTCAATTGGACTCGCAAGCAGACGCGGACGGACGCCTGTCGCTCGCGGGCGACCCCGGTGGCGACGCGCTAATCAGCTGGACCAGCTACGCGCCCAGCGGCGGTGTCATCCCGACCGCGGTCGCGGGCGCCTACGACCCCGGGCCGGCCCTGAGCAACGTGACCATCCCCGCCAGCGCCACCAGCGGGACCGCGTCGGGCTTCTCGATCCAGGCGACCGACACCTGGAGCGGCATCGACGGGCCGATCAACATCAGCTGGAATTTCGGTGACGGCACGACCGCCACCGGCAGCGCCGTCACCCACACGTACACCAGCCCGGGCACCTACACGGTCACGGTGACCGCGAGCACGCGGGCCGCCAGTTCGACGCTCACCCGGCCGGCCAGCTCGACGCTCACCCGGCAGATCAACGTGAGCACGCCGCACGCCACGCTGCCTGCCGCGGCGAAGGCTCGGCTGTCGGACGCCGCCAGCTGGGGTTCGCGGACGGGAAGGCGGTCAGCGTCTGCCGTATTGACCGTTCCTGCGCTCTCATGCGCCGGCAACACCGCCCACCGGGCGGGACAGGCGCTCGGCGTGCGGCTTTGGGGTAGTCATGCCACCGCCAAACACGCGACCGCGCTGGCGGACTTCGCCGGCGTCAAGGTCGAGTGCAGAGGCGACTCGGCAAGGTACCGACCGAGCTTCACGGTCGCCAACGTCAGGACCGGCACAAGCGCGATACGGAACGCGAAGTTGAGGGTCACACCTGGCGATCTGCTGCGGCTGTCGGTGACCCGCAGGTCTGGGAAGACATTGCTGTCGATCACGGACCTGTCGACCCCGAACGAAGCGCCGGCGGTCGTCAGCGGCCCGTCGCTCGCGCCCTACGCCGGCTGGCAGGTCGGCGCCTTCCCGATCGCGGGCGTGACCGGCCCGTTCCCGACGCTCCCGAGCGGCTTTACGAAGGTCATGGCCGGCGGCACTGGCATCGCGTCGCTCCACCACCTCGTGCGCTCCCGCTGGCACAGTGCACGAGTGTCGCCCGTGGGCCGGAGGAACAACCAGCTGAGCGTCGTCTACAGGTCGCTGCCCAAAGCGCCGCGCGGCGGCAACCTCGCCGCTGCGGCACACGGCATGATCCGTTATCGCCGCCCGGGTCAGCACGGCTTCGCGAATCTGCAGGGCAATACCCCGCTGCCCGGGGGCACGCTGATCGACGCGACCGGCGGTACGGTCCAGCTGTCCAACGCCGAGCCACACGGGCAGAACCAGTCCTTCACGGCCTGGGGTGGAGATTTCAGGGTTGCGAACAACTCGAGGGGCGCGACGACGATCCGCATATCCGGGACCTGGGCTCCGGCGGGAGCACAGGTGGCGAAGGCATCCAGCCATAAGAAGACCAAGCGTCGGAGCGGCAGCCTGTGGGCGAACGCCCATGGAAACTTCACCACCAAGGGCAACTACGGCGCTGCTGCCGTGCTGGGCACGAAGTGGCTGACCCGCAACCTCAAGCACGGGACGCTCTTCAAGGTCGCCAAGGACCGCTACGACCAGAACGACCGAATTCGCGTGACGGTCTACTACCCGCACCGCCACACGGTGGTGCTTACCCAGGGTCAGAGCCTGCTGGCTCCGGCCCCCATGCTCAAGCCCAAGACGAGCCCGTTTGCCTTCACGCTCGTCGGCGTCAAGAAGGTCAACGGCCGCTACAACACGGCCGCGCCCGGCTACTACGAGCTCGTGCTGCTGAGCTACGGCCGGCCCTACTACGTCGACGCTGCGGTGGCACCACAGCAGCCGAGCGGCGGCGCAACCTCGTTCTACCCGGACGGTAGTTCGAACGGCGAGCCGCGCTGGTATATCCACTTCACCCTCAAGCAGAGCTTGACGACATTCCAGCTCTGGAACATCGGGATCCAGATCCACGGCAAGCTGTACGTCGTACCGCTACGGCTGAAGTAGCCGCTCGCGGAGTCGCTCCAGGTCCGCGTCGTCGAGGCCGTTGGCCGAAAGCCAGGCGGCAGGCCCGCCGGCCTGCTCGTCGACGAGCTCGAGTACGCGCTCGATCGTCCCCGGCACGGGCGCGTGCTTCTGCGGGTCGTGGCCTTCGAGCTCGGCGCGGTAAGTCTCCGAGCTGCAGAGGCGGCCGATGATCTCAACGATCCGCTCACCGGTCGCGAGGTAGTCGTCGACGATCGTCTCGCGCGAGACGCCGGCGGCGTCGAGTGCGAACGCCACGACGACGCCGGTGCGGTCCTTGCCGGCCGCGCAGTGGACCAGCACCGCGCCGTCTGCGCGGGCGATCACGCGGACCGCGGCCACGACCGAATCGGGGCGATTGTGGATGTAGCCGAGGTAGGAGCGCACGACGGGCGTTTCGTCCGGGTACGCGTCGCGTCGCGACGACGGCCCCCAGGGCCGCGTGCCGGGCTTGATCGTCTCCGCGTCGAGGTCCGTGTTGCCGTGCGACGGATACAGCGAGTGATGCTCGATCCGGACTCGCGGCTCCGCGGTCAGCGGCCCTGGACCCTCCAGGACCACCTCCACGTCGGTGCGCAGGTCGATGACCACCTCGAGTCGCTGGTCCTCCACCAGGCGCTGCACGTCACGTGCGCTGAGCCCCTGCAGGTTGTCGGAGCGCAGCAGCGCGCCCGGAACCACGGCGCGCGTATTCACGGCACCGTCGAGCTCGATCCACAGCGGTGTCTCACCCACGAGCGACATCGGAGACATCCTTGCAAGGATTGCTGGCCGAAGATGAGTACCACTCGTAACCTCGTCAACCTCAGCGCCGTCCGCAAGGACTATGCGGCGCGTACGATCCTCGAGGACATCACGCTCGGAATCGCCGACCGCGAGCGCATCGGCGTGGTCGGCGGCAACGGTCAGGGCAAGTCGACGCTGCTCGCGCTGATCTCCGGCGCCGAATCGCCCGACGCGGGGCAGGTCACCAGGGTCGGTGGGCTGGCGATCGGCGTGCTCGACCAGGCGGATCATCTCCCCGCGGGCGAGACGATCCGGGAGGTGCTGATCGGAGATCGCGCCGAGCACGAGTGGGCGGGCAACCGCGAGTTCCGCGGCGTGCTCGACGGACTGCTCGGCGGTGTCGCTCTGGAGCGGTTTCCAAAGGGGATCGACACCGCCGTCCAAGGCCTTTCAGGCGGTGAGCGCCGCCGCGTCGCGCTGGCGCGCGTACTGCTCGACCACCCTGACCTGCTGCTGCTCGACGAGCCCACCAACCACCTCGACGTCGAGGCGATCGCGTGGCTGGCGGGCCACCTCGCCGTGCGCGACGGCGCGATGCTCGTCGTCACCCACGATCGCTGGTTCCTAGACGCCGTCTGCACCCAGACCTGGGAGATCGCCGCGGCTGAGATCCACCAGTACGAGGGCGGCTACGCGGCCTACGTGCTCGCGCGCGCCGAGCGCGCGGCTGAGCGGGCGGCGCGCGAAGACAGACGCCTCCAGCTCGTGCGCAAGGAGCTCGCCTGGCTGCGCCGCGGACCGCCGGCAAGGACCTCCAAGCCCAAGTTCCGGATCGAGGCGGCCAACGCGCTGATCGCCGACGAGCCGCCCGCCCGCGACACGACGGAGCTGTTGAGGTTCGCCGGCTCGCGACTCGGCAACAAGGTGATCGAGGCCGAGGACGTCTCCTTCGGCTACGGCGAGCAGACCGTGATCGACCACGTCACATGGCGCCTCGGGCCCGGTGATCGCGTCGCGCTCGTCGGCGCCAACGGCTCGGGCAAGTCGACGCTGCTGGGGCTGCTGGCCGCCGAGCTCGAGCCGACCCACGGCCACGTCAAGCGCGGTCAGACCGTCAAGCTCGCCCACCTCGCACAGGAGGCGACCGAGATCACCGGCGATCGGACCGTGATCGAGTCGGTCGAGGAGATCCGCAGGCGCGCGACCCTCGCCGGCGGCGAGGAGCTCACGGCAGGCAAGCTCGCCGAGCGCTTCGGGTTTCGCGGCGACAAATCGCGGACCTTGGTCCGCGACCTCTCCGGCGGCGAACGCAGACGCCTGACGCTGATGCGCCTGCTGATGTCCGAGCCCAACGTGCTGCTGCTCGACGAGCCGACCAATGACCTCGACATCGAGACGCTGACCGCGCTCGAGGACCTCCTCGACCACTGGCCAGGCACGCTCGTGGTGGTGAGCCACGACCGCTACTTCATCGAGCGTGTCGCGGACAACGTGTTCGCGCTCGATGCGATCGGCGGCATCCGCCACCTGCCGGGCGGGATCGATCAGTACCTGGTCGAGATCGCAGCGCCCGCCGCGTGGTCGACGGTCGTCTCGAGCGCCACGCCAGCGGCCGGCGCCGAACGCCGGCCCAAGGCCGGAGCGCAGATCAGGCAGGCCCGCAAGGACGTGCAGCGGCTCGAACGCGAGCTGGAACGCAGCACCAACCGTGAGCGCGAACTGCACGAGCAGATGGCCGCAAGCGCGACCGACCACACCCGGCTTGGCGATCTGACGGCTCAGCTGGACGCGCTCGTCGTCGAGCGCGAGCGGCTCGAGTCGGAATGGCTCGAGGCCGCGGCGCTGGTCGACCCGCATTAGGGTCCGTTGGGGAATTAGAGTGTGGCGCGCCATAGCCGCCACCCAGCCGCTCACTCACTCGATGCCGTCCGACCCGCGTCCTGCCACCGCCACGGACGGCCCGTGGTTGCGATCGCATTGGCCGCTCGGGCTGGTGGTGCTCGCGGGCGCGGTGGTGCGCGTGCTGACGATGCTCGGCTACCCGCCGGCACTGCTGTTCCCGGACTCGTGGGGCTACATCGCGACCGCCTACTCCGGCGCCTTCGCCGGACTGCCGACCGTGCACCCGGTCGGCTACCCGGTGCTGATCCGACTGCTGACGCTGCCCGACCGCAGCCTCGCCGAACTGGTCGCCTTCCAGCACCTGGCCGGGATCGGCGTCGGGGTCGCGATCTACCTGGCGTTGATCCGCGCGCGGCTGCCCCGCTGGGCAGCCGCCGCTGCTGCCGCGCTGGTGCTGCTCGACGGCTACGCGATCACGCTCGAGCAGTACGTGATGTCCGACACCTTCTTCACGCTGCTGATGCTGGCGGCGGCGCTGGTGCTGGTCTGGCCGTTCATCGGTGCCGCGCCGAGGGCGACGCCGACGCCGCGTAGCCTGCTGGCGCGCGGATTCGTCTCCGGACTGCTGGTCGCACTCGCGACGCTCGTGCGCGAGGTCTCCCCCTTCACGATCCCGGTGTTCCTGGTGTACCTCGTCTGGGTGCGAGCGGGCTGGCGCCCGCTCGCCGCGTTCCTTGTCGCCGCCGCGATCCCGCTGCTCTGCTACAGCGCTCTGATCGACCACCGTTTCCACGTCTTCGGCCTGACCGCGACCCCCGGCTGGACGCTGTACGGGCGGGTCGCCGGCTTTGCCGACTGCAACGGCGTCAAGCTCGAGCCGGCGGCGCGAGGACTGTGCGAGACGAGTGCGCAGCGCGCAAGCCACCCGCGCACCCCCGACTGGTACATCTGGGGCCCGTCACCGGCGCAGCGGCTCTTCCACCCCGCGACCCAGCCGGTCTCCAAGGTGGCTCCGACCAACCAGGTACTCGAGTCGTTCTCACGCGCGATCATCCGTCAGGAGCCGCTTGACTTCCTCAGCGCGACGGTCGGCGACTTCCTGCGTTACTTCACCCCGGACGCCACCCCGTATAACGACGCGGTCAGCGCGACCACGCTGCCGAAGTCGGCCGGCGCCGAGGCGTCGAGTCCTGCGACGCAGCGCCGCGACCTACCGGGCGTGCATCCGTCGGTGCGCGCGCCTGCCGGGTTCGTGCGCGCCTACCGCGGCGTCATCCACGTGCCGCGGCCCGTGCTGGCGCTGCTCGCGCTCGCGGCGGTGCTGGCGGTCTGCCTGCGCGTGCCGGCGCGACGCGAGGTCTTTCTGCTGGTCGGCAGCGCGCTCGTGATCCTGCTCGGCACGGCCGCGTCGGGCGGCTTCGCGCTGCGCTACCTGCTGCCCGCCGTGCCGCTGCTGGCGATCGGCGGGTCGCTGGCAGTCGCGCAGTTGAGCGCTGGGGCCCGGCGGCCACGGCGGGCGCGGCGCGCCCGCTAATCAGCCGGGCCGAGCGCTGCGAGCGCGTCGGCCGCGTCGTCGTAGTGGACCATCTCGATGACCTTGCCGTCGCGGAACGTGGCGAGGTTGCCGGTCCGCTGCGGCGCCGGATCCTCGGCGGTCGGTGCGGGCTGCATGATCACGACGACGCGCTCACCGGCGCTGACGACGTCAATCAGTTCCGGCAGCGGTCCCTGGCGGCGGCGCGGGGCGCTTCGCATCCAGCGGAGCGCCTGCTCGCGGTTCTGGCAGCCCTCGGCGGGATCGCCGCCGTGCCACTTGACATCCGGATCGAGCAGCTCGGCGATCGTGTCGAAGTCGCCGTGCGCAACGGCGTCGAAACCGCGTCTCGCGAGCTCTGCGTAGCTGTCGGTCATCTCAAGCCTTCATCATCGCAGTCCGCGCTGGGCCGACAAGCCCTTCCTGCAGTCGCCTGACCGCGTCGAGGTGGTCGCCCGTCCAGAGCACACGCACTCCGGTGGCGGTCTGGTTGCCGTCGCCGTCGCGGAGATCGTTGGCGACCGCCTCGACGAGGCGGCCGTCGGCGTCTGCGTCGGTCGGTAGCGGCTCGGGCACGTCGGCGGCACCGCTCAGGCTGGCCGCGAAGCGGTCGTACCAGGCCGTGAGGTGCTCAGCCGTCGCGAGCAACTCCTGCCGCGCCGCGGCGCGATCGCCGTCGCGCGCCGGCGCATGGCCGTCGCCGTCCCACAGGTCGAGCACCGCGTCGGCCGCAAGCCGGACGCCGACCACCCCGCTGACGAGCGCCGTCACGTCGGTCAGCGGAACGCGCTTGGCACCGCGCTCGGTGAGGTAGCCGCGGAACGTGTCGTCGAGGCGGCGCGCCGACGCGGCAGCCTTCAGCGCGAACGTCCGCGGTGGCTCCGTCTTCGGTCCGTGGGCCTGGCAACACGCAACCCCATAGGCGACCGCCTCCGCGAGGTAGCTGCTGCTGTCCACGTACGCGCGGCCGAGCGCCCGCCCGAGGTCGGCGGCGGCCCCGCGCGGCCAGAACACGAGTCCGACGGCGAGGCTGACGGCGCAGCCCAGGGCGACGTCCTCAACCCGCACGAGTCCGAGCTTCCAGCCGGCGGGGATCAGCAGGTTGAACAGGATCAGCAGCGTTACGGTGAAAGCGGCCTGGCCGGCGGCGAAGGAGATCGCCGTCGGCGCCAGACCCCCGAAGAGGACGGCGATCGGCAGCAGCACCCACAGCACCGTCGTGTTGGTGCCGATCAGCGCGACGATCACACCGCCGACGAGGAATCCGGCGGTGGTGCCGAGCAGGCCGCGCATCGCGTTCTGGCCGGTGCTGAGCGCGTTGGAGCGCAGCACGGCGAGCGTCCCGAAAACCACCCAGAAGCCGTGTTGGACGGACGTCAGCTCGGCCACGAGCACCGCCACACCCAGGCCGGTGGCGCCGCGGAGGCTGTTGTGCAGCCAGGACGAACTCGGCTCCGCGTGCGCGCGCGCCCGCTCCCAGGCGGAGCTCAACGGTCCCGTGAAGCCGGCGGGCTGGCGTCCGAGCAACCGCTGGAGCCAGGTGCGACGCCCGGCGGCCGCGGCGAACGCGACGTTCGACGCGACCTGGTCGGTGATGTAGGCGAGCTCCTGCGCGCGGAAGCCCGGATCGAGCGCCGAGATCACCGCGGTGGCGGAGACATGGCCGTTGCCGGCCCGCGGCTGCGCCTGGGCGGCCGGCAAGCTGGTGGTGTGCTGCTCGAGCTCGCGCAGCGCCGCGTGGAGCTGATCGCGCGCGGCTCGGAGGTCACCGGCCTGCGCGCCTTCGGAGCCGAGTACCGACGCGGCGCAGTCGAGTACGTTGGCGGCGGCGAGTTTGACCCCGCACACGGCCCGGTCCGGGTGCGGCGGCCGGATTCGTAGGCCGCTGCGGAGCACGACGGCACTCAGCCAGCGCAGCTCGTCGACCAGCCGGATCTCAGCTCGCGCCTTGGTGCTCAGACCGGTGGGACGGTAGGGCGTTCCGAGGAACAGCTTGTCGAGCGCGCCCACGGCGGCGTCGGCGTCGGCGCGGGCCCGCAGGTTGGCGGCCTCCAGCTCGGCGCCGCCGTCGAGGACCCATGCGATCTCGGCGCGGATCCGCGCCGCCAGCGCGCGGCAGGCCGCGATCGCGCGCAGCTCGACCGGGAAGGCCACAGCCGAGGGCCACAGAAATGTGATCGCGAAGAGCGAGACGACGGCGGCCATCCCCCAGCCGGCGACCCGATCCGGGATCTGCGACGCGGTCCCGGGAACGGTGACCGGCAGGATGAACGACAGCAGCAGCGGCGTGGTCGCGCTCGCGATCACCGAGCTGACGACACCACTGAACAGCACGGCGAAGGCGACGATGAACATGCCGATCGCCGCGAGCGCGGTCGATTGCGACACGAGCGTGCCGAGGCAGATGAACAGGGCACATGTGACTCCAAGCAAAGCCTGGGACCGCAGGCGATCGAGCCGCGATCCGGAGAAGTCCACGAGCAGCAGCATCGCGAACGACCCGAACGCGAGGAAGTACGACATCTCCGGGTTGGCAATCACCCTGTCCCCCAGCGCGAACAGCGCCGGCATCAGGATCGCGGCCCGCCCAGCGCGCCGCAGCGCGCCATACCCGGGGTCGTGCGCGTGCAGCCACTCGACGAGGCCTGTCCAAGAGAGTTGATTGGCGGTCACTGTCGGCAGGCCAGGAATCTAACCCGGCCGTCAAGCGATGATCAAGCTCCGTACACGATTCCCCGTACCCTCGGCGTGACCAGATGAAGATCGATTACGGAGACATGCATGCCTGACCCGCCCCAACGGCCGCCGCGGCGCAAGGTGGCCGTCCACTCGACATCGCGGCTCAGTCCGCGCCTCGTTCGGATCGTCGCCACCGGCGAGCTGGAGGCGTGGGACCCCGGACAGCCGGGCGCGCATTTCAAGGTGTTCGTCCCGCAGGACGGTTCGGAGGAGCTCGCGATGCGCACCTACACGGTGCGGAGCTTCGAGCCCGAACCGGGTGCGCTGACGATCGACTTCGCCCTGCACAGCGACGGTCCGGCCACCGCCTGGGCGCAGCGCGCAGAGCCGGGCGAGCGATTCCAGGTCTCGGGAATGGGCCGCTCTGGCTTTGTGCCCGAAGCTTTGAGCGAATGGTGCGTGTTCCTCGCCGACCACGCCGCCCTCCCAGCCGTGACCGCGATCGCGGCGAAGCTGCCCGCCGGACTGCGCGCGATCGTGATCGTCGAGCTGCAGGACGCAGAGGATGCGGCCGCGCTCGAGTCCAGCGCCGACCTGGAGGTGCGTTGGCTGATCGAGTCCGGCGCACCGTGCGAGCAGCTGGTCACGGCCACGCGTGAGCTCGCGCTGCCGACCGGTGAAGGCCAGGTCTGGGTCGGCTGCGAGGCGGGCTCGATGCGCGAGATTCGCGCCCAAATGCTCGACGAGCAGCAGTTGCGTCCGGGTGCGCTGCACACGCGCGCGTACTGGAAGCAGGACGTCGCCAACCACTCCGATCACGACACGGGCGAGGACGACTGAGGGCGGCGCGTGTAACCGAGCGCCTTGCGGCACTGCGGCTGCGCGACCTGAGGCTCGTCTTCGGCGCGACCCTCGTCTCCGGTCTCGGCGACGGCATCGTCGGGGTGGCCCTGGCCTTCGCGGTGCTCGATCGGACGCACTCGGCGACCGATCTGGGCATTGTGCTGGCGGCGAAGCTGATCGCCTCGATCACGGTGACGTTCGTCGGGGGTGTCGTCGCCGACCGCGTGAGCCGGCGGCTGGTGATGATCGTCGCCGACCTCGTGCGGCTCGTCAGCCAGGGGATCATCGGTGTGCTGCTGATCAGCGGCCACGCGACGCTTGTGGAGATCGTGGTCTCACAGGTGGTGCTCGGCGCCGCCACCTCCTTCTTCTGGCCCGCATCGAGCGGGTTGGTGCAGGCGGTCTCGGGCGAATACGCACAGGAGGCCAACGCGCTGCGGGTGATGGCGAGCTCCGGCTCCGGGTTGCTGGGGCCGGCGATCGGGGCGGCGCTGGTGGTCGGCATCGGCGCCCCGTGGGCGATGCTGTGCGACGGCGCCAGCTATCTGCTGAGCGCGCTGCTGCTCGCCGGAGTGAGCGTCTCGGCGCTGGTCGCGTTCGAGCGCAACCGGCAGCAGTCGAGCTTTCTGGCGGAGATGCGCGCGGGCCTGCGCGAGGTCACCAGCCGCCGCTGGCTCTCGACTGAGATCGTCTACATGTGCCTCGGGAACGTGTTAGCGGCATCGGTTCCGGTGCTGGCGCCGCTGATCTGCAGGCAACACTATGGGGGCGCCGCGGCCTACGCCTCGCTCTCTGTCGTGTTCGCCGTCGGCATGCTCGTCGGCGGCGCCACGATGCTCGGCTTCAAGCCACGCCATCCGCTGCGGGCTGGCGTGCTCGCCTATACGCCGGCGATGCTCCCGGGGGTGGCGCTGGGCCTGCACCTCCCCATCTATGTCGTCGACGTGCTGCAGTTCGTATCTGGCGTGGGCATGACCATGTCCAACACCTTCCTCTGGACGGCGATGCAGGAGCAGATCCCGGCGGAGGCGATGTCACGCGTGAGCTCCTTCGAGTACGGCGGCTCGCTGTCGGTGATGCCGATCGGCTACGCCCTCGCCGGGCCGCTGGCTGTCGCGCTCGGACCGGGGCCGGCGCTGATCGCGATGTGCGGCGCCGCCGTGCTACTGAATCCGCTGGTGCTGCTGGTGCGCGACGTGCGCAACCTCACCCGAGTGGGAGCTTGAGGCTCAGCAGCCGTCCTGGCTTGGTGCTCGTCGCCGCCCAGATGACGCCAGATGAGGCCGTCGCAAGGGCGGCGCGCCGGTGTGGAGTGTTGAACGTCTGAAGCGCACCGCCGCGGGTGACGCGGTAGATGTGGCCGTGATCGAGCGCGCCCAGGTAGAGCGCGCCTCTGGCTACAAGGGCCCCGTCGGCCTCGGATACCTGCACCCGCCGGATGATGCGATCGGTGCGCGGATCGATCATTGAAACCGTGGTCTCACCGCTCCCGTTGGTCGCGGAGGGCGCAGCGGCGAGCGCCCACACCAGACCGCCGCCGCTGATCACACGGTAGACCGCGAGCGGTTGACCAGCCTGCTCGATCGCGCGGATCCTAAGGCGCGTGGTATGCGGTGCGAGTAGCCCGATCCCGTCAAGATCCTCAGCGACCCAGGTGCCGTAGCGGTCGGTGGTCGTACTGTTGTCCTCACTCGGCGTGGGCACCATCCGCACGAGCCTGCCCGTCCGCGCGGCGATCTGAGCGAGCCAGCCGCGTGCGGTGGACACCCACACACAACCATTCGCGGAGCTCAGGCTTACCGGCAGGAAGCGGCGGTCGTGTCGAACGATCGGCGTCGGGAGTCGTAGACGGACGCTGGCAGTGGCACGGCCGGTCGCCGCGTCAAGACCCGCCTCCCGCACTGCTCACCCGAGTGAGCGGATGACCTCGGCGTGCTCGCGCATCGTCTCGTCGCCGTCCTGTCCGGGCTGACGACCGAAGCCGCAGTACATCGCCACGCCGAAGTCCTTCAGGTAGCGGGAGGCGGTCTGGTGCCGACGGCGAAGCCCCGGCGAGCCGTCGAGCGGCAAAACGATTCCAAGGAACACGCGCGCGGCCCGCGGCTCGAGGTCGACCAGCGGGCGGAAGAAGGAGCGGTCCTCGCTGCGCAGGTAACGCGGGCCGGCGAGGTGCAGCCAGTCGACCGTGCGCCCGGACTCGGCGACGGCGAAGTTGGCCATGCGCACCAGCACCTGGTAGTCGCGGGCCTCGTACATCGGCCACTCGGGGAAGGTGCCGTAGCAGAGGTGGTAGCCGACGAGCGTCTGCTCCGGGATCAAGCGCGTCAGGCGCGTGACCGGACCAGCGAAGCGCTCCCAGGCGCCCTCGTTTGTCCAGGCGAGCACGCCCTCGATGTCCTGCGTCTCATACGCGCAATCCCACTGAATCGCAAGGTCCTCAGGCGGGACTGCGTCGAGCAGCCGCGACAGTTCGCGCGCGACCAGGTCCTCGTAGCCGTCCTGCGCCCTGGGGTAGTCGCTCGCGAAGTCGGCCTTGAAGGCGTTCATCGCGCTCGCCGGGAACGGGAGGCCGACCTGGAAGCGCAGGCCGCCCGGGATCGCGCCGGCGTCGCGCAGCTCGCTGAACAGCTGGTAGGACTCGATCGCCACGTCGATCCGCGGCCAGCGCTCGAAGCGAACCCGCTCGACGCCCTCTTTGACGGTGAACACCGGCGTCTCATAGGCGTGTCGCGGCAGCCCGGTCGGTGACTGCGTCTCGGACACGACGACGACGTCCCCGCTCTTGCGGATCAGATGCTCGCGCTCGAAGCTGACCCAGCCGGCCATCGGCCCCGTCTCGCCGTCTGGCAGCGCGATGACCAGGTCGCCGAACAGTTCGGCGCCGGCGCGGAAGGCGTGCTCAGCCGAGCCGGCCGGAAGGCTGCCCACGAGCAGCATCTTTGCGTTCACGCGTCGTTCAGCCATCTGTCCTCCTTGTGACGCCCGCGCGGATCGTGGGCGGCGCCGATCATATCCCGCCATCATTGCGACCCCGAGCCCTCCCTGGCGTGCGCCGCAGGCTCAGCTCCGGCAGACTGTCGTGATGCACAGCGGCGTCCGCGCGTACGACGCGATCATCGTCGGTGGCGGCCACAACGGGCTCGTCGCGGCGACGCTGCTGGCGCGCGCCGGCAGGCGGGTGGTGGTACTCGAGAGGCTCGACCACGTCGGCGGTGCGGCGGTGTCCGAGAGCCCGTTCGCAGGCGTGGACGTGCGCCTGTCCCGCTACTCGTACCTGGTCAGCCTGTTCCCGCGGGGGCTGCTCGGGACGCTCGGCGTCGAGATCGAGCTGCGCCGCCGCCGGGTGGCGTCCTTCCCGCCGAACGCTGCTCCGAAGGTCTACGCGCTGACCGGGCGCGTCGCCCGCGCGGTCGCTCCGACCCTGACACAACCGCTGCGCTCGCGTGCGGAGCTGCGCGCTCTGGTCGGCGATGACGCCGCCTGGGAGGCGCTCTTCGAGCGGCCCCTGTCGGAGCTGCTCGAGCGCAGCATCGCGGACGACCAGACGCGTGGGATCGTGGCAACCGACGCGCTGATCGGGACGTTCGCCGCGCTCGACGATCCGGGGCTTGTCCAGAACCGCTGCTTCCTCTACCACGTGATCGGCAACGGCACGGGCGCCTGGGACGTGCCGGTCGGTGGCATGGGTGCGCTGACGGCGGCCTTGGTGGGAGCGGCGCAGTTCGCGGGTGCGGAGCTCAGGACCGGCGTCGAGGCGACGGCCGTTCATGCGGGCCATGGCGGCGTCCATGTCGAGACGGCTGCGGGCGATGCGGTCGTCGGTTCGCACCTGCTGGCGAACGTGGCGCCGTCCGTACTGGCGGCGCTGTTGGGCGATCCGATGCCGACTCCGGCGCCCGAGGGTTCACAGCTGAAGCTCAACATGGTTCTTTCGCGTCTGCCGCGGCTGCGTGACAGCTCGACGCGCCCTGAGGACGCGTTCGCAGGGACGTTCCACGTGAACGAGAGCTACTCCCAGCTCGCCGCCGCGTACGCCCAGGCGGCGGCCGGGCAGATCCCGGCGGTCGTGCCCGCCGAGGCGTACTGCCACTCGCTCACCGACGCATCGATCCTGTCGCCGGCGCTGGCGGCCGCTGGTGCGCAGACGCTGACGGTGTTCGCACTGCACATGCCCGCAAGGCTGTTCCGGCATGACGGCGCGAAGGCGCTGGCCGTCGAGGCGACGCTCGCTTCACTCAACTCGGTCCTGGGCGAGCCGATCCAGGACTGCCTGATGCTCGACGCCGGCGGGCGCCCCTGTCTGGAGGCGCGCACACCCGCCGAGCTCGAGGCGGAGCTCGGTCTGCCAGGCGGCAATATCTTCCACCGCGAGCTGAGCTGGCCCTTTGCCGAGCTCCCCGAGGAGGTCGGCCGCTGGGGCGTCGAGACGGCTCGACCGAACGTGTGGATCTGCGGTGCCGGCGCGCGACGCGGTGGCGGCGTCAGCGGCATCCCAGGGCACAACGCGGCGATGGCGGTGCTGGCCACGTAGCTCCGGGTGGATATGCTGGCGTCATGGATCTCGGCGAACCCGAAGCTTATGAGGTACTGGATCCCGGAACCCCGGTCTACAGCTCCGACGGTGAGGAGATCGGCAAGGTGACCCATGTCCTGGCCGACGAAGCTGAGGACGTGTTCGACGGAATCGTGATCGGCGAACACCGCTTCGGCCGCGAGCACCGTTTCGCCGACGCGGACGACATTGAGGCGATCTACGAACGCGGCGTAGTGCTCAAGCTCGACGCAGCAGCCTGCGCCCAACTTCCGAAGCCGTCAGCCAACCCGGCCGTGATGCGCGATGACCCGGCCGAGTCGGAGTCCGAGTTCCGCCACCAGAAGCTGACGCGCGCCTGGAACCTGATCTCCGGCAAGTCCTGACTGCGGGTCTTTAGGCGATGGTCCGATGGCGGTAGAAGCTTGCCTGAACGGAGGACGGACCCGTGCCGAGCACGCCGGTGTACCGCTAACGGCGGCCGAGCTCGGCGCCGATGCGCACGCGGTTCGAGCGGCCGGGGCGTTCGCGGTGCATGTGCATCCGCGCGACCGCAGCGGGCGCCAAACGATGGATCCGAAGGCATGCGATGCCGTGGTCGCGGCGATCCGCGCCGCCACGCCGGGGCTTCCGATCGGCCTGTCCACGTCGGCGGCGATCGATCCCGATCCGTTCGCCCGCGCGGCAGCGATCCGCGGCTGGCGGCAGCAACCCGACTTCGTCGCCGTCGGCGTCTCCGAGGTCGGGTGGGCGGGGATCGCACGCACGGCGCTGCACGCCGGCATCGCCGTCGAGGCGGCATTGTCCGCTCCGGCGGACGCCGAGGAGCTGCGGCGCAGCCCCTTCGCACACCAGGTCCTCAGAGCGCTCGTCGAAGTTGAGGGTGGCGCTGACGACGCCCGCGCGATCGCCGGACTGGTCCCCGACGGCGTGCCGCAACTCTGGCACGGCTCAGGCGCACGGACCTGGGAGGTCATCGCAGCCGCCGCTGAAGCCGGGGTCGATGTGCGAGTCGGACTGGAGGACGTTTTGGTGCTGCCCGACGGCCGTGCCGCGGCGGACAACGCCGAGCTTGTCGCTGCTGCGGTCGCCTTGCTGCGCGGCTCGGACTGAAGGCGCGGCGGGCCTACGCCCGGGTGTCGCGCGTTGGCGTGTATCGTCGGGCGCGTGGGTTCCTGGGGCGTCACAAGCTTTGAGAACGACGCTGCCGGAGACTGGTTTCTGCTCGTCGAGGAAGCGCCCGATCCCGGTGCCGTCATGGCCTCGACCCTCGACGACGCGCTCAGTGCCGCCGAGATACTCGACGTCGACTCGTCGTGCGAGGCGCTCGCCGCTGCGGAGCTCTGTGCCTGTTGCGCCGGTCAGCCGCCGGAGCGGCTTCCGGACAACATCGACGCCTGGATTCAGGAGAATCCTCACGGGCCGCACGCCGACGAGGTCGACCTGGCGGTCCAGGCCGTCACTCGAGTCCGCCAGGAGAGCGAGCTGCGTGACGTCTGGGAAGAGTCCGGTGAGCTTCGTGAGTGGCTTGCTGAGGTGGACGATCTGCTGTTGCGACTCGGACGTTCGAGTGCGGGCAGTCCACCCTCTGTAACTCCGTGACCGCAGAAGCACCCGACGTCCGCGAGCCGTCGGCACAGCGGCCGGGCGAGGCGTCGGCACAGCGGCCGGGCGAGCCGTCGGCACGGCGGCCGGGCGAGGCGGCACAGCGGCCGGGCGGGTGTGGGGTTTGTGTCTACCTGCCGGTAGGACGGTGAGCGGCGCCGCGGCTGAACCCGGCGCGGCCCCCCTTCGCGTTGGTGCCACCGCGCCCAGCGCCGTGCACCGGGGGCGGTGTCCGGCGGACCAGCAACCGCAAGGCCTCGTCGTGTGCTCCCTCCCCGTTACGCTCGGTCAGCGTCTCGGGGTGGAACGTACGAAACACCGGGCCACGGGCCGGATCGATCACCGCGACGACCGTCTTCGACCGGCTCGGCGTGTCGAACACCAGCCCGGGATGACCGCCGGGGATGTTTACGAGGTCACCGATTGCGACGTTCTCCATACGTCGAGCTTACCGGCCGGTGTTCTGCTGATCGTCGCTCATTCGATGTTGTCGACGACCTCGGTGGCGCGCGACCATTGATCGGGCGGAACCACCACATACACGTCACCGCGGCCGACGCGGTCGAGGGGATGATCAGCCGTGCAGCACGCATCGATCCCCATCAACCGCAGCTGATCCCTCCAGGCCACTGCGGTCGCCTGATCCTCAAAGGTGCTCACGATTTCCCAACCCTCGATGCGCGGGTCGCCGATCAGCACGGCATCCTCCTTGGCCGCTCGGCCCTTCAGAAATCGTGGGATCGGCATCTCACGAGCGTACGCCTCGGTCAGCACCAAGTACCGTAGAGAGATCGACAATGAACGAGACCAACCGCGGCGGAGCCCGCGGGAGCTAGCCAGGGCTGTCCAGGACGGCCGGCACATAGGCGACGCGCTACGCCATCTGGACAGCCACGCGTCCGATCCCGGAGCCCAAGGCGTCGCCGATGCGCTCGCGCGGTTTCTCGTCGCGCGGTGTGATTCTCACCACGCCGGCTGGCGAATCGTCCGTCAGGTCGTCGTGGACTCGGCTGCCGATGCGCCATGGGAGAAGTGCGCGCGGCGCGCGATACCGGTCGTTGCCGGTGATCTCATGACGCTTGCAGGCGACCCCGGGCGGATGCAGCTGGCTCATGCCCAGCACATCGCCGCCAAGCGGCGGGTCGAGGAGATCGCTCCCCATGTGGATCAGGGCGCAGTCCTCGCCGACCTCGGCTTGCGCCACTCCGCGACAACCCCTGACCGCTGGCGTCTTGCACTCAGCTCCGCCGTCCGAGCACGCTCGCGCGATCAGGTCGCCCGCGCGGTGGACCGCTCGCTTCGCGGCTGAGCGTTCGCTTCGCGGCTGAGCGTTCGCTTCGCGGCTGAGCGTTCGCTTCGCGGCGGAGCGATAACGTCCGTGCGATGACAGACACCTCCGAGCAGCACGACGAGTCTCCAGCTGAGCTGATTGACGCGCGAGTCGAGGAACTCGCTGACTGGCGCGGCACGACGCTCGCGAAGCTGCGCTCCCTGATCAAACAGGCAGACCCCGACGTGGTCGAGGAATGGAAGTGGCGCAAGGCCACCAATCCGGGGGTTCCGGTGTGGTCTCACAGCGGGATGATCTGCACCGGCGAGACGTACAAGAGCGTCGTCAAGCTCACCTTCTTCAAAGGTGCCTCGCTGGATGACCCCTCGGGATTGTTCAACTCGAGCCTCGAAGGCAACGCGCGGCGCGCGATCGACGTGCATGAGGGTGAACTGCTCGATGAGAAGGCTTTCGTGGCCCTCATTCGAGCCGCGGTCAGCCTGAACCAGGGGAAGTCCTAAACGGTGTCGAGCGGTCGGGCGCGCTGAACTTGCGCCCTCGCGTCGCGGCGCCTCAGGCCGATTCGACGGCGGACTTGATGCGCAGCGCGAACGCCGGCGCGTCCTTGACGGCAGCCTGAGCCGCGAACCCAACGATCAGTTTGCCGAACCCGTGACCTTCGAAGGTGTTGTGGACAGTGACCTTGGTCTGTGTGTCGTTGACCGCCTCGAAGTCGTAGCCGCCGTCGGGGACGGTGATCATGTTCTTTGAACGCTCTGTCCAACGGATCTTCGTCGGGGCTTCGAACGCCGTCAGCTCGAATTTCCGGCTGGTCTTCATGCCGGCATCCTTGACCGCGCTTTCGAACACCGTGCCAACGCCGATCGGATCGCCGGTCGTCCGTCGGATCTGCTGCACCCGCGGGCTGAACTTCGGGTCGTTGGTTCCGTCCGCCAGGAAGGCGAACACCTCGTCGATTGGGCGGTCGATCACTGCCGTGCCGCTGAACGCATGCGCCATACCGGTCCGCTCCCCTTGGTTGATGACTCACGTCAAACCCCACGCCACCCTCAGGTGGTCCTAGGACGCTAGCGCGGCGCCGGCGTCATCGAGCGCTTCCCACGTCTGCGACGGCCGTGCTCGCCGCGACGCGGGTGTGAATCAGGCTCACGACGTTGGCTCCCTCGCCGACCGCCGTCGCGCATCGTTTGATCGAACCCGAGCGCACATCTCCCGCGGCGTACACGCCCGCCACGCTGGTCTCGAACGGGTTGCTCGCGCCTGCCGGGGTGCCGGTCAGGACGAAGCCGTCAGCGTCGCGCATCACCGCTCCGTCGAGCCAGTCCGTGCAGGGGCTCGCGCCGATGAACAGGAACAGAGTCGAGAGTGGGAGCTCTTTGCCGTCGCGCAGGGTGACTGAAACCAGCTCGCCGTCGTCGCCCTGCATGCTTGCGATCTCGGCGCGATCGCGAACGGCGACGCCGTAGCGCTCGAGCTCCTGGATCAGGTAGTCCGACATCGTCTCCCTGAGCGACGCGCGGCGGTGCAGCAGTGTCACCAGCGCGCCACCGCGAGCAAGCCAAACAGCCGCCTGGCCGGCCGAGTTCCCGCCTCCTACGACGCCCACACGCGTTGCGGCGCAACGCCTGGCCTCGGGCGGACCCGCCGCGTAGAACACGCTGATCCCCTCATACCGATCGATCCCTTCGACCGCCAGAGTGCGGTACTCAGCCCCGGTCGCGATCACCACCGCGCGCGCAGAGACCACCTGCCCGCCGTCGAGCGTGACGATGTGGCGATCGGAGCCCGGAGACAGCCCTACGGCACGATACGGCGTCGCCGTGCGGGCGCCGAACTTACGCGCCTGGGTGATCGCGCGTGTGGTCAGTTCGCTCCCAGAGATGCCGCCGGGGAATCCGAGGTAGTTCTCGATCCGCCGTGAGGTGCCGGCCTGGCCGCCGAGCGCAACGCCTTCGACCACGAGCGTTGTGAGGCCTTCCGATGCCGCGTACACCGCGGTCCCAAGCCCAGCCGGACCGGACCCGATCACAACGATGTCGACCTCCTCGCGCGCGGCGAGCTCACGTCCGATCCCGAGTGCGCGAGAGAGCTCGCCGTCTGAGGGGTTGCTCAGCTCGACGCCGCCGGGCAGCCGCACCAGCGGGTATTGGTCCGCGGCCGTACGTGGAGTCGCGAGCGGTCCGGCACCGGTTTCGTCGAGGTCCTCCCATGTGTAGGCCAAACGGCTGCGCCGCGCGAAGTCGACGAGCCTTCGAGTCGGCGCGGATGACCGCGGCCCGATGATCTCGAACCCGATGCCGTCCATCGCCTGCAGGGTCTCGCGCCGCGCGATGAATGCGCCCAGGATGAGCTCTCCCAGAGGCCCCTCGTCGAACATCAGCTGCCTGAGCGCCTCTGGCTCCACAGCGATGTAGCGCATCGGTTGCGTGACCACCGCGCTCAGGTACGCCGTCTGGCCCGTCAGCAGGCCGATCTCACCGAGAAAGCCACGCGCCCGATGGCGCAGGAGCTCGTGACCGTGCTCGTCGACGATCGCGACCTCACCTTCGAGGATCGCCATGAACGGATATTCGCGGTCACCGACGTGAAGCAACACGTCGCCAACCGACGCCGCTCGCTCCTCTCCGACCGACGCGATCCTCTCCAGCTGTGCGTCCGAAAGCAGCGGACTCGGTGGTAGAGGTGCCATCTTCGAGAAGGTACTCCGCCGCGCTACCGGGCCGGCTTCAACCTTTTCGGGCGACGTCTGGGTATGCGTCGCGAGACGAGCCCGATGTCTGCACGAGACCGTGCGCGACGCCTAGGAGCGCCGGTAGAGCCGCTGCTCTTCGATCGTTCGCTCGGCGGTCGGGACGGCTTCGAGCCGCCCGTCCGGGATCGGCTCGCCGCTCTCAACCGAAACACCGTATGTGCCCGCGGCCAGCCGCGCCTCAGCGCGCTCCACCGCGGCCATCTGCGCCTGGAGATCCTCGCTCCGACCGGCGTTGAACTCGTCCTGGTAGAGGTCCTGCGAACCCTCGTCCCCGTTCTCGATGCGGTCGGTGCTTTCGAGCGGACCGTCGGCCCGGATACCGGCGAGGCTTGCCTCGATGCGGGCGCGCTCTGCGGCCAAGAGCGCTCGGGCGTGTTCTGGGTCCATGCCGCAAGAGTACCCGGGATCAAACAGAGCTGCCACGGCGTCCCGGCGCCCTGGCCTGTTGAGACGCAGACGACGAGCAAGAGCGAGGACGCTCGGCAGCCGCCGGTCTAGGGCCGATACCTGATCTCGAGCATTGTGCATCCGGTCGCGCTGCGATACGGGCCATGCGGCATCTGGGGTCGACGACACGCGTAGTGCCCGGCGGCGAAGCTTCGACCGAGAGTGATGTCGAGCAATTCCCCAGCGAGTATGTAGACCTCTTCCACCCAGTCGTGCGTGATGACACCGGCAGGATTGGTGTCGAACCCGGGCTGCCAGCGGACCAGTCTGGTCAGGATCTCGGGGTCGTCTGGATCTCGTGACAGCACCTTCTCTTCGGTCCCGACGACCAATCCCGGCTCCCATACATGGTCATGAGCCGCAAAGAATTCGAACTCTTGTTTCATCGTCCCGGCTCTTGTCAGGTCGCCTGTCGCACTGCTCAAGCTCTATCGGCTGGCGGTCCGCCGATAGCGGTGCACCGCGAGCGGTGAGAACACCACCAGGATGAACACGACCCAGGCGAACGCCTGCCACAGCTGGTCGGGCGAGTGCTGGCCGGTCCAGAGCCAGCGCAACTCGTTGACGATGATCGTGAACGGATTGACGTCGGCGAACTGCCGCAGTGGAGTCGGCAGCGACTGCCCGGGAACGAAAGCCGAGGAGATGAACGTCAGCGGGAAGACCGCGAGGAAGCCGACTGAGTTGGCCGCCTCGGGCGTCTTGACGAGCAGGCCGAGGAACGCGAATACCCATGAGAACGCGTAGCCGAACGTCAGCGCGAGCACCAGTCCGACGATCACGTGCAGCGCACTGGTCTGGAACGAGAATCCGATGACCAGCCCGGTCACGATCAGGATCGTCATTGACAGACCATTGGTGAAGACGTCCGCAGACGTCCGGCCCGCCAGGACGGCCGCACGCGACATCGGCAGCGAGCGGAAGCGGTCGATCAGGCCCTTCTGCATGTCTTCGTTCAGCCCGAGCGCCGTTACGAACCCGCCAAAGGCGATGTTCTGGACGATGATCCCCGGTAGCAGGAACTCGGCGTAAGAGCCCCCCGGCACGCGGATCGCGCCGCCGAACACGTACCGGAACAGCAGAACGAACATGATCGGCTGGATCGTGAATGCGATTAGCAGCTCGGGTGCGCGCGGGAGCCGGATCAGGTTGCGCTCGGTCACCACGAGCGTGTCTGAAAGCAGGCGCCTCATTCCAGGCTCTCCTCTTCCGCTGCGTGCCCCGTCAACGCCAGGAACACGTCGTCGAGCGTCGGACGCCGGAGCGCGATGTCATCGACGCCGACGTCCGCCTCGTCAAGCAGGCGGACTGCCTCAATGATCGCCCCCCCACGCTGCCTGACTCCGATCCGGACCAGCCCGTCGGACATCGCCGGCTCATCGCCGCACATCGGCGCTAGCGCACGGACCGCCGCCTCCGCTTGCGAGGAATCCTCGAGGTGCACCTCGAGTCGTTCCCCTCCGACCCTATCCTTGAGCTCGTCGGAGGTGCCCTCGGCGATCACGCGGCCGTGGTCGATCACCGAGATCCGGTCCGCGAGCCGGTCGGCCTCATCCATGTACTGGGTGGTGAGCAGCACAGTCGCCCCCTCGCTCACAAGCGTCTCGATCACGTCCCACAGGTCCAAGCGGCTACGGGGATCCAGTCCAGTAGTCGGCTCATCCAGGAACAAGACCGGGGGCTTCGCAACCAGAGCGGCGGCCAGATCCAGGCGCCGGCGCATGCCGCCGGAGTAGGTCTTCACCGAGCGGTTGGCGGCGTCCACCAGGTCGAACTGCCCGAGCAGCTCCTGGCCGCGAACCCTGGCGGCACTGCGCCGCGAGCCGTACAGCCGCCCCACCATCGTCAGGTTCTCGAGTCCGGTGAGGTTCTCGTCGACGGCGGCATACTGGCCCGCGAGCCCGATCCGCTCGCGCAACCTGGCTTCCTGACCCAGAACATCGAGGCCGGCGACCTGAGCGGACCCGGAGTCCGGCCGCAGCAGAGTGGTGAGGATTCGTACCAGCGTGGTCTTGCCGGCGCCGTTTGGACCGAGCAGGCCGAGGACGGTCCCGCGGGCAACGTCGAGGTCGACTTCGATCAGCGCGCGCACCTCGCCGAAGGACTTGGAGATGCCGCGCGCACTAATCGCGGCATCAGTATTCAGCATCGCACGGGCGGCGCCCGGGGCGGCATTCTCGACGTCGGGAACCACGACAGACACTATGCCGGACTGGACGGAATCCCGATGCGTGATCCCTGCTCCTGGCCTAGCGCCGCGCTGAAGCAGGTTTCGATCAGCGCGAACGCTTTGGCTCAGCTTGGAAAGTCAGAAGTCGCCGGGGCTTCCGGGCTATGGCCGGAAGTCGCTGCCTTGGCTACTGCGCGCGACTGGGCTCGCAGCGCCGAGGTGCCCATAACGATCGCTTCTGGCGAAGAGGGCTGGCTTGCCCACAACGACCAGTAGGGGATTGTCCGGCTATCGGGGCCGTTGGTCGCGCGGTCGAGCTTGATGCGGATTGGTAGCGGGATTGCGTCACCTACGACGACCGCTTCCCCGACATCGAGTGTGGGGAGCACGTCTGCGACGCCGGCAAACGCGCCAGGCACAAGCTGAACGATCGCCTCGTGGTCCGGGTCGTTGCTCAAGCGCAGGATGATGAAGTTGTTGCACTGGCTGAGCACGGTGCGATTGAGCTCACTCGGACGCTGGCTGACCACGGCGAGGCAGACTCCGTACTTGCGGCCCTCCTTGGCAATCGTCTCGAAGCGCTGCATCGCCCACTTGTAGATCGGCGAGGCGTCCTCGGTTTCCCGCAGGTAGACGTGTGCCTCGTCGCAGACCAGGCAAATCGGCGTTCGGCGTGTCGCCTCCGTCCAGAACTGGATGTCGTAGGTAAGACGGGCGATCAGTCCGGCAACGAGCGGGACGAGCGCGGACGGCAGCCCCGAAAGGTCGATGATCTTTATGCCCGGCGTCCCGCCGCCTGAATGCAGCAGCGTGAGAGCCATCTGTGACAGCCAGTCAAGGCTGTGAGACTGCTCGGGGGGCTGGAAGATGAAGGCGTAGCGCGGGTCGGCGCATCGGGCCTCGATCCGATTGATGAGACTCCGCAGCTTGCCGGCGTACGGGCCCGGGAGGACCTTTCCGCTCGGCTGCAGGATGATCTGCTCCACCTCGTCACGCTCGGCCGACGCGAGTAGATCCTCGATCCGGTAGGGAACCGGCGAATCGACCGTCGCGGTCATCATCGTGTCGTAGTGGCCGGCCGCCCCGAGCGACCCACGCTTCATGGCCTCGATTCGCTGGACTAGCCACAAGCGCTGATCGGCGGCGTATGGATCGTCCGCATTGAGCACGACCAGCGCGAGTTCATCGATCTCGAAGATCCAGTAGGGCAGGTAGATCAGGTCATCACCTGCATCGACAAAGTCCGCTGGTCCACCGAGACGCAGGCGAGTCGCGATCCCGCCGTCGGCTAGCGGTCCATATTCGCCGTGGAGATCGAGCACTATGAGGCTCGCGTTCCGCAGGCGTGCGGCGCGCTCCAGCAATAGCGCCACCGCCCAGCTCTTGCCAGCCCCACTGTTGCCGAGGATGGCCAGATGCCGCTGGAACATGTGGTTGCCGTTCGCCACCGCCTCGGCGCCGTCATTGTCCCCGTAGCGACCCAGGATCAGCCGCTCGTCCGGCGAGACATCATCCGAAATGCAGCCCATCAAGTGGCGCAGATCCTCACCCTCGACGAGATAGCAGCCGGCGTTAATACGCGGCTGATGAGCAGCCCCAACCCGAAACGTTCCGCCGCCTCCGGCCGAGGGATGGAACGCGCCGACCGGCATCAGGTGGGCGATCACCCGTTCAGAGGTCTCCGAGCAGGCGAGCGCGTCGATGATTCCCATCAGAAAGCCGTCGCCGGCATGGAGTGCAACCAAGGCCGACACCGTAGCCCGCTGCACGGCATCGTCGTCGGTGAGGGCGACCAACACCCGCCCGGCTTCGACTCTGGTGACGCGCCCGAGTAGCGGCCCTTCGTCAAGCGAGCGCGTCGGCGCAACGGCCTGCAAATGGGCACGATCTGATGAAGCAGGAATCGGATCGACAAACCGGCCCGTCGGCTCCTCGCGGAGGACCCGTTGAGCATCGAAAGTTTCCGCGGCTTCGTTCACGAACACTTTGACGATCATCGGCAGCGAGCATGCGATCCCTTAGCAACCGACCCGTCAAGCGGACGCCCTGAGCTGCCCCTACTCCCAACGGCGGCTGTGGGTGAGTCCGTATCGGATTACGTGGCTGCCTCGTTTGAGGGACGATTCCGTCTCACATGGCTCTCAGCTACACGGACTACTACGAGGTCCTCGGCGTCTCGCACGGCGCCGATCAGGACGCGATCCGTCGGGCGTACCGGAAGCTGGCGCGCCAGTATCACCCGGATCTGAACTCGGATGATGATGCCGAGGAACGGTTCAAGGAGCTGGGTGAGGCGTACGAGGTGCTGGCCGATCCGGAGAAGCGCGAGCAGTACGACCGTCTTGGTGCTGATTGGCGTGAGGCGGAGCAGGAAGCTCCTAACGAGAGCTTCGCGGAGTTCTTCACGGATCAGGGTTGGGGCGATGTTCGGAGCTCGGGCGCAACGCGCGGGTGGGCCATTGCGTGGGCGCGACCGGGAGGCACTGCTTGAGCTCTCGTTGGAGGATGCGCTTGCCGGTGGGCGACGACGACTTGCGCTGGATGGCCGTCACGTGAATGTGAACTTCCCGGCGGGCGTCCGTGATGGCCAGCTGATCCGACTGGCTGGACGGGGAGCTGAGGGGTTTTACGGGGGCCCTCCGGGCGACCTGTTTCTGCGGGTTGTACTTAAGCCGCATCCACGCTTTCACCGTCGTGGCGATCACGACCTGGACGTTGATCTACCGATCACACCATCGCAGGCGGCGCTTGGGGCGACGGCGACGGTGCAGACGCCGACAGGCAGCGCGCAGATCCGGGTGCCCGCGGGCTCATCCAGCGGACGGCGATTGCGGCTGCGTGGCCGCGGGCTCCCCAAGCGCGGTGGCGGGAGCGGCGATCTTCATGCCGTCGTGAAGATCGTGGTGCCGAAAACGCTCTCGGATCGCGAGCGCGAGCTCTACGAGCAGTTGGCCGAGAGCCCAGGTCCGGGCGAGCAGGAGGCGTGACATGAGCAAGGACCCAGTGACAGAACCGAGCGATCGCGACCCTCCCGAGGAGTCGGTCGAGCTGACAATCGTCGCTCGGATGGCCGGGGTCCGGGTCGTGCACGTACGTCGCTACCTGGAGCTCGGGCTGCTCGAACCCAAGAGGCCCCAACCGACCGCGCTCGCGCCCCGCGCGCGATTCGACCCGACCAGTGCCGCAAGAGTGGCCAGGGCGGAGCGGTTGCGCCGGGACCTCAGTCTCAACTACGCCGGCGCCGTGCTCGTGGTCGAGTTGCTCGACCGAATCAGCGAGCTCGAGGCGCGCCTTCCGCGCTCACCACGGTGACTAGCATTCGGACGGGCGGGCTAGCACGTTGTCCCCGCGGAACACCCGAGGTGGCTCGTCGCGAAGCTGCGGCTCGACGCGCTGCCTGGTCGGGACGAGTTGGCGCTAGCCGAGCCGGCGCTGCCAGTCCTCGGGCACGCGCCCGAGTGGGCCAGGGACACCCTGCTCGACGGGATGGCTGTGTGGTGGTGCCAACTCAGGGCCGACCACGAAGGCGTCAGTGCGGTAGTCGTAGAACCAGTCCTCGCCAGGCTCGAAGCTCTGGATGATCGAATGCCCAGTCGCACGGTAATGGGCGGTCGCGTGGCGGGCCAGCGAGTCGTCGCAGCAGCCGATGTGCCCGCACGCCGCGCAACGGCGCAGATGTAGCCACCACCCCTGTGGGCTTGCCGCGTCACAGTCGACGCAGCCCGTGCCACTCGGAGGACGAGTGGGATCGATGTCAGTCATGAACTGCAGTCTGGCGCATTGCTGTTCGGGTCGGAGCGCGAGGCGCGTAGTTTCCCGCGCGTCGCTCAGTACTTTCCGCCTTAACCCATCCGTTCCCGGCGCCGATCACAAGAGCATGATGTTTCGCACGCGTCAGGGACCCGCGCGGGAGCGTCCGACTGCGGCTGGGCGATTACTGTCGGCCGTCCCGCGGCCTGTGCTGGGTCTGCTCGTGCTGCTCACCTTGTGGGAAGTGGGCGAGCAGCTCAGCGACACGCTCGCGTATCCGCTGCTGCGGGTTGCGCCGTATTCGGGGATCTGGCCCGATGTCGCGTTCGCGCTCGCCGGCCTGCTGCTGATCTTGCGCGGGAGGCGGTCAGATCGCGGCTGGGCACTGTTCGGGATCGGGGCGCTCTGCTGGGCAGCAGGCGATCTGTACTGGCAGCTGGAACTCTCGACGTTGAGCAGCCCGCCGGTGCCGTCCTGGGCGGATGTTGGCTATCTGTTGTTCTGTCCGTTTGCGTTCGCCGGGACCCTGTCGCTGGTGCGGGGTCGGGCGCGGACCGCATCCCGGACGCTGATCGCCGACGCGGCCGCGGCTGCGCTGGCGACAGGCGCGGTCAGCGCAGCCCTGGTGGTCGAGCCGGTGATGGCCCGCGCCCAAGGCGGGCTGCTCGCGATCGGGACGAACCTGGCGTACCCGGTCTGCGATTTGGCGCTGCTCGGGTTGCTGGTCGGTGCGCTGGCGGTTGGTGAGTGGCGCCTGAATCGCAAACTCGTTCTGCTCGGCGCCGCGGTCTTCGCCTTCTGGATCGCCGACAGCAGCTATCTCGTGTCCATAGCCACAGGCACGTATAGCCAGAGCGATTGGTACAACGGGCTCTGGTACCTCTCGCCCGTTCTTGCTGCCTGGGCCGGCTGGGTGCCCGCTCGCGCGGCGACCGTGACCGCTGTGCGGGGAGTGAGCGTCCGCGGGATCGTGATGCTGCTCGGATTTGCGGTCACGGCGTTGGTTGTCCTGTGCGCGTCGAGCTTCGTACGAGTCGGTCCAGTGGCGATCGGATTGGCGGCGCTGGCGATCCTCGTGATTCTGGCGCGACTCGTGATGACCTGGCAGGAGAACGTCGGGCTGCTGAGCTTCAGTCAACGGGAGGCGATGACCGATGCACTCACGGGTCTGCAGAACCGGCGAGCGCTGACGGCGGACCTCCGAACACGGATCGCCGCGGCGACCACCGACCGTCCACTGGCGTTAGCGCTGTTCGACCTTGACGGCTTCAAGCACTACAACGACAGCTTCGGCCACCAAGCGGGTGATGCCCTGTTGCAACGCCTCGGTGGGAGCCTGTCGGCGTGCATCGCCGGGCGCGGCAGCGCGTACCGCATGGGCGGTGACGAGTTCTGTGCACTAATCGACGTGGAGCCGGCGGAGATCGAGGCGACGATTTCGAACGCTGAGGCTGCCCTATCTGAGTCCGGAGAGGGCTTCATGGTCGGCTGCTCCCGTGGCTCGGTGCTCGTGCCGGTCGAGGCCGTCAGCGTCGAGAGCGCGCTGCGCCTGGCCGACATGCGGATGTACACGCAGAAGCGCGGCGACCGGGCGTCCGCCGGACGCCAGTCCAAAGACGTCCTGCTTCGCGCGCTGCAGGAGCGCAACCCCGGCCTCCATGACCACCTATGCAGTGTGGCCAGGCACGCAGCCGACACCGCCCGGAGCCTCGGGCTTGCCCCCGAGGAGGTGGAGGAGGTCCTCCACGCCGCTGAGCTTCACGATGTCGGCAAGTTCGCGATCCCTGACGCCATCCTCGACAAGCAAGCCGCCCTGGACGATCAGGAGTGGGAGTTCATCCGCCGCCATCCGCTGATCGGCCAACGCATCATCAGCGGCGCGCCGGCACTGATCAACGTCGGGGCACTTGTACGTTCCAGCCACGAGAACTTCGACGGAACCGGCTACCCGGACCGGCTGAAGGGCGAGGCGATCCCGCTCGGGTCAAGGATCATCTCGGTTTGTGACGCGTTCGACGCGATGATCACCGACCGCCCCTATCGCGCGGCAATGACACCCGCGACGGCCGCCTCCGAACTTCGCCGGTGCGCTGGCTCCCAATTCGATCCCCAAGTTGTTGAGCAGTTTCTGCTCACGCTCGCCGCGGTCGCAGCCTTTCCAACGCAGCCTGACGAGGCAGCCAAGCGGGCTGACCGAGTCGCGACGACGCGAATTGCGCCACCCGCCACTCCGCAAGTCATCTAGCGCCCGGACCCGGCCGACTCTTAGCCGCCGAGCCGCCGATCGCCGTCGAGGAGCCTGCTGGGGCTGCCACGCGGTTCCCCATCCGGGAGCGGGATTTGAGCAATGACGCCGCGGTAGACCCGTGGTAAGTTGATCCGGTGGACAGCTCGCGGGTCGCGGCGATTCGATTCTTCTCCGACGTGCCGGAGACGGAGGTTGCGGCCATCGCCGAGGTGGCGTTCGAGATCAAAATGGCCCCCGGCGAAACGCTCGCCAAAGCCGGCGGACCCGGTTATGCGTTGTTCGCAATCGAGGCCGGCACTGCTGATGTGGTGGTCGCCGGCACCAAGGTGCGAAGCGTCGGCAGCGGGGACGTCGTCGGTGAGATAGCGGTGCTCGCCTCGCCACCCGACCCGTTGACGCCTCCCGAGTTGGCCGAGGGTGGCCCGCGCACTGCCTCTGTCGTGGCCACCTCGTCGATGCGAGTGATCGCCGTATATAAGCGTGACATCTGGGCACTCGAGCGCCACGCTCCGGTCGTGGTGCAGCGCCTGCGGGCGAGGCTCGACGAGCATCGCGCGGCCGACGAGCAGCGTGAGCTCGACGCATAGTTGAGCCTGGTGGAACGCGTTTAGTTACCGTCCTCGGGCGTGGAGTTCAGTCGCGAGTTACGCAGCGATGTCTTGGCGGGCGATATCACGCTTTCGGTCCGGCTGTGGAGGCGGCCGCGGGTCAAGCATGGCGGCCGCTATCGGGTTGAGTTCGGCCAGATTGAGGTCAACAGCATTGAGCTTGTCCCGTTTGCAGCTATCACGGAGGACGACGTCCGACGAACCGGCGAGCCTGACCGAGAGACATTGCGACAGCGGGCAGCGCACGCGGGACCAATCGACGAGGACACGCTCGTCTACAGAATTGAGTTCCACGCGGTCGGCATGGACGACTGAATTACGCGGCCGCATCGCGTCGCGCGGCAGCCGCTCACGATCGCGTTCACGTTCTGAGCGCCGTCTAATCTGATGACTCTCAAGCAGCTCACGTCTAGGGAGGCAGTTCGAGTCGCGTGCTTTACGACCCTGACGAACACCGGCAGCTGGCTGGCGATGCGTGGATCGAGCGGTCGGCATTAGATGGGATCGAACGGATTTCCGGCGACGCGATCGATGCGTACCGGGGACCCGGGAGGCTCTGGCCAAACACGGCGGAGGATCTTGAGGGTGAGGCCGATGAGCCCTTCCGTAACGCGTATTTTGGGGCTCCCGGCGTGGCTTGGGCGCTGGATTATCTGGCGCGACGCGGAGTGGCGCCCGAGTTCTGCGGAGCTCGAGAACTGGCGCAGCGACTGCACCAGG
>Ga0307373_10001996_pt1 | contig 37461 bp, 41 predicted proteins | sample OX2MG_FD_202534 | JGI IMG/M metagenome (GOLD analysis project Ga0307373, IMG submission 202534) | Soil microbial communities from Risofladan, Vaasa, Finland - OX-2 | ecosystem: Environmental > Terrestrial > Soil > Coastal area > Acid sulfate soil | place: Finland: Risofladan, Vaasa | collected...
CGTGAGTTTGAGGACATATGGCTCTTCGCCGCGCCGCACGGGCAACACGATTCCGTGATACCCGTTGTGGGCCACCTCATTCTCGACCGCAAGCCCCCACCGCTGGCACATCGTGCGGATTAAGGTCGGTAGGTCTGCGATCCAGGCTCGACCCTCAACGTCACCGGAAGCGGCGAATTCGATGGCAGCACCCGCTCGATCGAGATGTCCAAGGCCCAGATTCATAGGTTCATCATTGACATTTGACATAAGGGAAATTGTACTGTACTACAGGCTAACCGTCAAGAGTGAAACCGCTTCGCGCCACTCACTGATGATGCCCCGGACGTGATCCCGAGCGACCTAGACGCTACCGGGTGGGTAGAGTCAAACTTGACGTCGTGGCCTCATCCTAATGGTGCGACATCCACCAGAGAAAGAACCATCGTATTCGGTGGTCGTCTCGAAAACGTCCGTATAAGTTACTCAGTCCGCTCGCTGTGACTTTTGCCGTAATATGGCACGGAATCTTCAGGAGTATTTGGCATCTTCGGTTCAACTCATCCGGCCGATAACGAGGCTCTGCCGTGCCGCCTCGACCACCTCCTGCGAGATCGTGTGCAGCTGATTGATCTCCAGGATCCGTTCGATCTGACTGAAGAGCCGTTGCACCAAGCGGAAGTTCCCGCCGGTGATGCGCGCGATCGCCGCCAGGGCCTCGGCGTCGGTGTAGTCATCCGGGGAGAAGGTGAGCCCCAGTTCTGCCCACTTGTGCCCCAAGATGAAACGGAGTTCCTCGGTCGACAGCGGATGATATTCGTGCACGAAGCCCACGCGTGAATACAACTGGGGGTAGCGCGCGAGCCGTTTCTCCAGCCCCGGCATTCCAATAAGGACCAACCCGAATCCCGCCTGATCATAGCTGTCACGAAGCTGCTCAAGGGCGAGGACCTTCAGCCGGTCGGCCTCATCGACTAGCACCAATTCGGTCCGGTCCGGAGCCTCACGCAAGACGGCGGTCCAGTCCGTGTCGGGCAACCCCGCCCGCTCGACGATCGTGCGCAACTCCCAGCGCAGCCGCTGGAGCTCATGCGCCACCTGCTTGGCCGTCGCCGTCACCGCCGGGGTGTAGACGATGCTGCGATAGTCGGCCGCGTCCGCCGGAACCGGCGGAGCATGTAGGATCTCCCGCTGGCTGTGGAAAATGTCCTCCAGGCGATCCCAGTCGCTGTAGTGCCGCGCCGAGAGCGTCTTGCCGACCCCGGGTGGACCGGTACAGAGCCCGATATAGCGGTAGCGGTGACAGGCGTCGCAGAACTCGGCGAAGCGTCGGTACTCCTTGGTCACGAGGAAGGTCGGCGCCGCCGGGCTACTCATCGCGGTACCGCTTCAGGCGCGTGACGTCCCGAACAGGTACGTCTTCCGCGCCGAGTTGACCTGGCGTTGCCGCGCGCGTCGGCTCAGCGACCCGGGTCAGCAGCGCATCCACCAGCGACTGGCGGTCGCGCAGACCGGCGGCGAGCGCCTGTTGCCGTGCCCGGCGGGCCTGCACGATCTCCTTGAGGGTAATGGTCGTCCCGGCCAGCTCGTGACAAATGGCGCGGCACAGGAACTGGTCGTGCAAGAAGACCCGGATCTCGGCGAGATCGCGCGGGTCGTAGCGGATGGTGACCGACTCGCTGACGTAGGCCGCCAGCGTCGGGTCGAGGTAGCGCAGTCCTTGAAAGTGGATCCCGTCGGGGTGGACCTGCCGCGGCTTGGCGACGGTCAAGAGGAGCAGATCGAGCTGCTCGAGCGACGCCGGTTGCCGCGGCAGCCAGCCGCCAGCATCCCAACGCGCCTGTGGGGCGGATCCGGTCTCACTATGGCAGCGTTGGTGGTAGTCGGTGACGATGAAGGTCCCCAGTCGTGCGTCAAGCTCGCTCAATGTCTGGAGCTTGGTGACCGCCGGTGGCGGAGTGGCGGCGGGGGCATACCCCGGCTGCGTGGCGAGGAAGAGCTGGTTGACCGTTTCGAAGAAGCGCTCGATCTTGCCCCGGCCACGCGGCATCCCGACCTCTGAGAAGACCAGTTGCAGGTGGAGATCAAGCGCGACCTGTTCGAGATGCTGCGAGGTGAAATCACTGCCGTGGTCGGTGTAGAAGACGTCGGGGATGCCGCAGACGTGCCAGGCCGGCTCGGCCTTGCGCCAGATGGCGTCGCGCAGTGCCAGGGCGGTCTGCAGGGCGGACGGCGCGGACCGGCTCAGGCGGTAGCCAGCCACCGCGCGGCTGTAGTCGTCGAGGATCACCGTCAACCAGGGCTTGACCGGTCGCGGCTGCTCGTCGCGGATCCAGCAATCGAGTTGGGTGTGATCCGCTTGCCAGATGACGTTGGGCGCGGTGGCCTCGCGGCGGTAGAGGAGATCGAACTGCTCTCGATAGGTCTTGACGCCGTCATGGGCGAGCGTTACGAGCCCCGGGTCGAGGGCACGCACGAGCGCGTAGACCGTACTGTAGCTCGGGATCGGCCAGGCCTCACGCTGCGCGACGACGGCGGCCTGGCGCTGGATCGTGGCCACGGTCGGCGGCGGCCGGCGCAGGGCGAGCCCTTCGATGAGCTGCACCAGATGCGGCGGGAAGCGCTGGTGTCCATGGTCCGCACGCCGCTGTCGCACCAAACCGGCCAATCCCCGTTGCCGGTAGCGGGCGACCCAACGCCGCGCGGTACGCAGCGGGATGCCCGCCGTGGCGGCCAGGTGCGTCAGCGGGATGCCCTCCTCCAGGAACGGTTGCAATTGGTGAAAACGCGCCAGCGCCTCAGCCCGCTCTGCCTCCGTGAGGGTGGCCAGGGGCGGCTGGGCGTTCATGACTTAGCCCTCCGGCTCCGGAGCGAGGCTATGCCGTTTGACGAAGGTGGTCAGGGTGCCGCGGTGGACCCCGAGGATGCGGGCAATGGCGCTGTAGGAGACCTGTTTCGCCAGGAGTTCCCGAATGATCGGCTCTTTGCCGGTCAGCTTGGTCGTGGTGGCGTAGCTCCCTTTGGGCCGACCCAGCTGCTGCCCCTCGCTCTTCTTGCGGGCCAGCGCCTCTTTCGTCCGTGAGGAGATCAGGGAGCGCTCGATCTCGGCCGAGAGGGAGAAGGCGAACGCTAAGACCTTCGACGAGATGGTGTTCCCCAGCTCGTAGTGCTCCTTGGTGGTGAAGACCTTGGCCTCCTGCCCCATCATCTGGTGGAGGATGCTCATCACCTCGAGCAGAGATCGGCCGAGCCGCGAGAGCTCGGTGACGATCAGCACGTCGTCGGGTTGCAGCTGGTCCAGGAGTTGGCCCAGCTGGCGCTCCGCCAGGGGCTTGGTGGCGCTGATGGTCTCCTCAACCCAGTGGTCGATCTGCAGGCGCCGCTCATCGGCGAACTTGAGGATCGCAAAGCGTTGGTTCTCGGTGGACTGCTTGTCGGTCGAGACGCGGAGATAGCCGTAAATCATGGTGTCAGTGAGCCCTGTCAGTAAAAAGGGATCAGTAGGTTTTATTTTAGCGACTTCTTGACGAAAGTAAAGGGGTATTTCAGTCAGCAAGAACTGGTGGTGAGAGACGTTCGTTTTCCGTCGACATGTCCTGCGGGATCCGGGCAAGCACTCCATGGTTCGGCCGACCGCGACAAACCGACCGGCCGGCAGCTGCCCACAACGCAGGGCGCCCTACCGTAGCCGGAATCATGACCGGCGGTTCCGCCGTTACCACCCCCCCCCCCCCGCTGCCCGAGTCGATCCGTGACGCGCACCAGCACCAGCTGAGCGACGCCAAAGGCCCCACTTCTGTCCCCAGACTCATTCGCCACATTGGAGTTTCCCATGAGGAATGCGCCCATTTAACCCACCGTTTCGAAACGGTGGGTCGTACCGGCGCCGCGGACTCGGCATCGACCATGCAGGACCCGGCGCGCACAACACCGGGAACCCCACGCTCGGTGTTGATTCGGCCGGCTCTTCACCGGGTTGGGTCGTGTGCGAACCGCACGACGTGCCGCCGCCAATCACCGGGACCGGTCATGCGCGCCGTCCGCCTGTTCGGCAGGTGCTGGCGTGCGCGGCATCCCGTGTCGACGGTCCGACGAGGAGTGCGCACGCGGATGGCGCGCTCACGCTCCCGACATTGGGCGCGGTCGGCCAGTCCGCGGTGGGTGACCGGGATGAGGACGTTCCTCAGCCAGCAGCTCGTTCGCCGACTTCCCGTCGCGGTCCGGTTGCGGCGTCGCATTCCAGATCCCCGTCGCCAGCATCAGCCACCGATTCAGTGCCGTGATGTTCGCCGCCTGGCCCACCCGGTCTATGATCTCCTGGGTGAAGCTCCTCGGATCCGGACCATACATGTGCCGCAGCACGAGCGCGATCCACTCGTCCTCGCTGAGGATCAGGCGGGCACGTCCTTCTCGCCGGGCTGCCGCCGTCATGGCCGCCACCGCTTGAGCCAAAGTCTGCACCGGTGGGATGAAGGGTATGTTCATGAGCACGATGATCAGGGATCGACATGCGGTCGTCAAATGTGACCGGTCACGGTGGCCAAGCCTCGGTCAGGTCATGCCGACTATCATTGAAGAATCGGTGCCAAATAACGCTGAAGATGACAGTTGTTCTTGCTCACGGCGAACGAACGCGAGAAAGCCCGTCAGGGCGCGGTTTTCGACGGAATTCCTTCGAATCTTCGAAAGTCTCAAAATCGCGTCTCGCAATCTCCGTTTTGCTGCTTGCATTCGTCGCTGACTTTTGAGACGATGTTTCTATGCTGATTGGTTATGCCCGCGTCTCCACCGACGACCAGGACCTGTCCCTGCAGCGCGATGCGCTGAACGCCGCCGGCTGCGACCGGATCTTCACCGACACGATGAGTGGGGCCAAGGCAGAACGGCCAGGATTGTTCGCAGCGTTGGATCATTGCCGGGCGGGGGATACGGTGGTCGTCTGGCGACTCGATCGACTCGGTCGGTCACTGACCAACCTTATCGAGTTGATGACACTCCTTAATAAGGAAGAGATCGGCTTCAAAAGCCTCTCGGAGCAGATCGACACCACCACCTCGGGCGGCAAGCTCGTCTTCCATATCTTCGGTGCGCTGGCCGAGTTCGAACGCGAGCTGATTCGGGAACGAACCCGGGCAGGGTTGGCTGCGGCACGGGCGCGAGGTCGGCAGGGTGGCCGGCCGAAGAAACTCGACACGCCCAAGAAGATCGCTATGGCGCAGTCCCTTTATAATGAAGGGACCCACTCGATCCAGGACATCTGTCAGACTCTGGGCGTGTCGCGGGCAACCTTGTATCGGGTGATCAGAATACGCTCAACAACGTAACCGGCGGTCCCGAGAACCGTCTGTCGCGCACCGTGTCGTTGATCAACGGAGAATCACCACGAGAGCTATACGAGCCGAAACCTAATCGGTCTCGCCTCGCTGGCGGTCAGCGGGGCTGCGTTCTCTCGGAAGTCTGACCAGTCACCATCAAATTTGTGGGTGCTGGCCGGCGTCACACAGATCGAGACCGGGAGTCCCAGCGTGTCGACCAGCAGGTGCCATTTGCGTCCTTTGACGCGTTTGTGGCCGTCGTAGCCGCTGATGCGCGCTGGCTCCTCGACGGTCTTGACGCTCTGGGCATCCATGATCGCCGCACTCGGTTGCGGGTCTCGACCGACACGCTTGCGTGCGACTGCATGTAAAGCCACCAGGATCTGGTGCCAGACGCCCGTTTGCCGAAAGCGACGGGAATGGTCGTAGACGGTCTGCCACGGCGGGTAGTCGCAGGGTAGATATCGCCATGGACACCCCGTCCGAAGCAGATAGACAATTGCGTCGAGGATTCTACGGACCGAACGGCGTGGCCAGCGTCGGCGTGTCACGGTCGAAGGTAGGTGTCGTTGCAGGCACGCCCACTCCGCGTCGGTGAGGTTGGACGGATCGATCGTATTCATGCGCCAGAGCGTATGGAATCACTCGAGCGTGTGCTTCACCAAACTGACCGGACCCCCAGATTGGTCCAGTTTCTTGGAGGCAGGTCAACGCACCACGGTTCAGTGACTGGGCAGCGGGCTTTCGAGGGTTGGCAGCACGTGATCGGCACCGGCCGCCCGCAGGTCGTCCATCGTGTACCTGCCAGTCGCCACGCCGATCGCCACCGCGCCGGCCGCATGCGCTGCTTCCACGTCGCGAGGCGTATCGCCGACGACCAGCACACTGGATGGATCCATCGGGTGGCCGCAGATCTCTCCGGCCCGGCGGATGGCCACTCTGGTGAGCTCGGCGCGGTCGCGCGAGTCGGACCCGTAGCCGCCGAACGTGAAGTACTGGTTCAGATCTCCGCGCGAGAGCTTAATATACGTCGCCGCTTCCAATGCACCGCTGACGATGCCGATTAGTACGCTGGCGTCGATCAGTTCCGGCAACAACGACTCAACCCCCGGCATCACCCGGTAGCCCACGGATTGCGAGATCTCGTACTCTAGACGATTGAGGTAAGCCCCCAGTAAGCGTGCCATCTCACGGTCGGTCGGTTCCCGTCCGATCACCTGGGAAAAGGTAAGCTGCCCCACCTGCGGGTCTGTCATGCCCGCCTCCGAGAACTGCCCGATATCGGCGGGGATACCATACAAGCGTTCGAACGCATGCCGCCAGGAACGCGCTCCGGCTCCACCAGTTGAGATCAGGCAGCCATCAACGTCAAACAAGACTACGGCGGGATATTCGACTTCCGTTGATTGAACCATCGCGTTTCAATCCTTCCGATGCGACTGCCGCCCAGGCACGGTCCTTACACCTAAGGCGATTGCAAAGTCCGCTCCGGCAGACCTCACATCCAGAAGCGCGTGACACGGGCAGCTTCAGAGCGGCGCAACAGGTCACCGCACGATCCTTCCGTTGGCGCGTTTCGTAATCGAGTTTGGCTCGTCGAAGTTGTCACCTGACTTTGCAATCGCCCTGCCGTGCCGCCGCCGACTGTCGAAACCGCGAGGGTGAACCACCCAAAGCAGACGATACTTGTGATGACGAATAAGGCGGCCGTATGAACGGAACCGGCACATCTGAACCACGCCGACGTCGCCTAGTCACATACACCGACACACCTCCGGCGTCGCCGGTCATGCTGACTCTTAGGCTTCCTCGTGGTTCGCCTGATCAAGGTCTTCTCGTCGTAGGACGCCGACGAGGCGCCCATCGAGTGTCGTAATTGGAACCCCACCGACGCGGTGTCGCTCCATGTATTTTTGGGGATCGTCAAGCGCGGCATTCGGGCGGAAGGTCGAGGGACCGGCTTCCATCACGGTCTCCACGAGCGTCGCGGGATCTTGATCGAGCGCGGAAGGCCGCAGCAGTCCAAGTACGACGCGCTCCTCATTCACTACGACCGCCATGTCCCAGCGTGTCGCTTCGGTACGCCGCCGCACCGCGCCAATCGACTCATCTAGCCGGGCGGTTGGGACGTCCAAACAAGCCATTTGTCCGGAGCGTGGCTCGGTTGCCGCCTTCCCTGACATGGGCAGTCCCCGCGCGTACCAGTCCGCCTTGCCATCGACGTAGTCGTAGACCGCCGAGAAGCCAAGACTCTCGAGCCGCGCCGCGGCCCGTGGACTCATGTCTCACTGGTGGTCATGGCAGTAGACGATCACCGGTTGGTCCTGGCGGAGTTGGGCCGTCGTCGCTCGATCCATGGACGTTAATGGGATGTTGATCGCGCTGGGAAGATGGTCCGCCGCGAACTCCTTGGCTGGCAGAACATCCACCAGTTGTGCGCCATTCTCAAGCAGCTGCCGAACAATAGTCATGTCGATCGCGATAGGCATGGTTGGCTCCGTTCAATTTCACGTGAATAGGTGCGCAGTAGTTACCGCTTCGGTCGGTGTTGAGCGAGCCGTGATACGTTGTTAGCGCACCTCCCAACGCGGTACTGACAGCAATCCGGAATATCAGGGATACATACATAGACGGGCTGCCATCGCTACGACACTGAGACCAAACTGCTTCATCGGAACCTCCGCTCAATATTAATGATTCTGTGAAGCGTGCTCACATCCGGGTGCAGGTGAGGATGGCCTCAGCATGGTCGATGATGATGCCGCGGGCGATCTCGATCGTGGTAGCGATGCGTTCATCAGTGACCTGGTAGTAGACGTATTTGCCCTCGCGTCGGCTACTGACGTAGCCGCACCAGCGCAGACAGGCGAGGTGTGATGAGATCCGCCCTTGCGATTGCCCCAGCCGCGCAACCAGGTTGGAGACACTCTGCTCTCCTTCATCGAGCAACAGTTCAACGATGCGCAGCCGAGTCGGATCGGCCAGCCCGCGAAAGAATTTCGCGGTGATCTCAAGGCGCTGAACATCGCGCCGCTGCTCGGCCATCGCTTGGTTGGTTGATGTACTCATCGGTCGCTCCTGTCGTTTTCATATACGCCCTGGCGCTGCCTCAGGCGGCGCAGCAGGAGAGCTTGGCCACATCGCGCCCAAAGGAAAGCGCGCCCAGCTTGAGCCCCTCGGCCATCGTCAGGTAGGGAGCGAAGCTCTCGACCAGATCAGTGACGGTCAGGCCGTACTTGACCGCTAGGGTCGCGGCATAAATCACGTCACCGGCGTTGTCGGCCACCACCTGCACCCCGAGCAGCCGCTTGGTCGCGGCCTCCACAACCATCGTGAAGATTCCCTCAGTCTCGACGTTGACCTGCGCCCGAGGGACCGCGCCGATGGGGAGGACCGTCGATTTCACCACGAAGCCCGCCCCCTCGGCCTGGGCCCGGGTCAGCCCAACGCTGGCAATCTGGGGCTCGGTGAAGATCACGCTCGGCACCGCGCGGAAATCCACCGGTCGCGGTGTAACCGTCAGCGCGTTCTTGGCCGCGAGACGACCCTGATAAGCCGCCACGTAGACAAACTGTGGCGCCAGGGTAACGTCTCCCGCGGCAAAGATGCGTTGGTTTGTCGTGCGAAGATGCTCGTCAACCACCGGTGCTCCTCGGGAATCGAGTTCGACGCCGATCTGCTCGAGATTGAGGACATCGGTGTTGGGCTGGCGACCGGTGGCCACCAGGATCTGCTCGGCCTCAATAGTCTCCATGCGGCCCTCGCGGCTGATAAGCAGCTGTCGGCCCTGCGCGGTTCGCTCCACCCGCTGGATCTGGCTACCGGTCAATACCTGCGTTCCCAGGCGGTCGAGCATCTGGTGAGCCGCCTCGGCCACCTCCGGTTCATAGTCCGGTAGGAGACGCGGGCCACGCTGCATGATCGTCACCGCGCTGCCGAGGTGGCGAAAAATCTGACCCTGTTCCAGGGCAATATAGCCTGCCCCGATAATGGCCAGCGAGGATGGGAGCCGGTCGAGCTCCATCGCGGTCGTACTGGTGAGATAACCCGCCTCAGCCAGCCCGGGAATCGGCGGAACGGCGGGACGCGCGCCGGTGGCGATCAGGTAGGCATCGGCCGTGATGGTACGGCCCGCGACGACCAGCGCCGGCCCGTCGACGAAGCGGGCCTCGCCCTGAATCAACTCCCAGCCATAGACATCGATCAGGTCGGCATACTTCTGCTGACGCAGGTGCGCGACGAGGTCATCCTTCTGGGTGACAAGCGCGCCAAAGTCCACTGCACCGGTCCTGGTCTCGATACCGGCGAACGGGTGGTGACCGGCATCATGAAACATCTCGGCAGCGCGCAGCAGGCGCTTGCTGGGAACACAGCCGATGTTGACACAGGTGCCACCCAACGTCGACCGTTCAATCATTACTACTCGGGCCCCGAGATCTCGTGCTGTGATGGCGGCGGCAAAAGCCGCCGAGCCCGAGCCGATGATGGCGAGGTCATAGGCGGATGAACCGGAACGCGGCCGAGGAAGGTCTACGGCCGATTGTACGGGAGTGATCGCCCCCGGTTGGTAACCAGCGGCGTGGATGGCTGTTGAAAGCCGGGCAAGGTCGGTGTCAACGGAGACGCGAAACCGGGCGTCGCCCCGCCGGTAGCTCGCCTGGACCTGCTGCGCTCCGGCGTTCTCCAGGGCCTCACGCACGGTCACTTCGCAGTGATCGCAGGTCATCCCGTTGACGGCCATGGTGTACTCGGTGCTCATCACGCTCGCTCCTCATCGCGGGTCCCGCTGGTTACCTTCATACCTCTCGATGATACTGCATCCGGATATTAATGTAAACGGAAATCCAAATATGATAACTGCACCGAACGATCGTCTCAGTCGAGGATCGACGTGCCTCGACGCACGCCGTTCATTACCAGCGACGCGCTCGAGTGTCGTGCCCTTTCCCTATCACCTCGGGTTTATATGTCGGCTTCGATCAGCACCAGGATCAGTGGATCGACCAGTGAACGGCTGATGCTCATGGCCTGATTTCAACCGGCGTGCGCCCAGCGGTCGTGTAATTCCGCAGGTCTGGTCCAAAAGCTTTGCGGCGTGAACCGTAAGCTTGATTACGGTCTGTGCGACAATTCTCCATCACACTTATGACAGATGCCGTGATGCACGGGTCAGTAGAGGATCGACGATGTCGCGCCCGCGCTTGTTGCTGCCAATTCTCGTCGTGTTCTTGGTTGTCGCCTGTGTCAACAACACGCTGATCGGCCGGCCGACTCCGATGACCGGCAACACTTCGACGATCCGCGAACTGACGCCGACCAGCAACGCAACGGCAAGTGAGGAAGACGTGAGCATTCACTTCGCTTCCGAGTGGAAGACCGATTTCTCGAAGCACTCGGTCGCACTCGGCGAGATCATGTCAGGTGGACCCCCACGAGATGGCATCCCGCCAATCGATGTCCCGAAATTCGAGTCATTCGACCAGGCCAGCGACTGGCTACACGATAACGAGCCGGTCATTGCATTGACGTTCAACGGCGAGGCACGTGCCTATCCGCTGCAAATTTTGATCTGGCACGAGATCGTGAACGATGAGGTGGCAGGGATGCCGGTGGCCATCACGTTCTGTCCACTCTGTAATACCGCGATTGCATTTGATCGGAGGGTAGCGGGGGTCGGCACACTGCGGTTTGGAACGACCGGGCTGCTACGTAACTCGGATCTGATTATGTGGGACGATCGCACTGGGAGCTGGTGGCAACAATTCACCGGACAAGCTATTGTCGGTAGTTTGACCGGCACGGCTCTCACGACACTTCCGGCGTCAATTACCTCGTACCAGGATTTTCGCCAGACGTTCCCGGAAGGACGCGTCCTCTCACGAGACACCGGGTTCACTCGAGACTACGGTCGTAATCCGTACCCCGGCTATGACAACGTCGATCAGTCACCATTTCTCTTCAATGGCAAGGCGGATGCTCGTCTGACCGCCATGACCCGCGTCGTGACGGTCAGTCTGAACGGAGAGGCAGCGGCTTACCCGATCTTTCAGCTTGCACAACAACGGTTGGCCGCAGATCAGGTCGGCGGCCAACCAATCGTGCTATTCTGGCACCCTGGAACCATCTCTGCGTTGGACCAATCATCGATGTCCGATTCGCGCGAGATTGGTTCGGTGGGCGTCTTCGATCCACAGTTGAACGGTCGAGAACTCTCGTTTGCGCTCGCTAACGGCGAGATCCGAGACCGGCAGACGAACAGCCATTGGAACGTACTTGGGTACGCGGTGAGCGGTCCACTCATTGGGCAGCGTCTCTCACCAGTCGTGCATGGAGAATCGTTTTGGTTCGCCTGGGCGGCCTTCATGCCGAACACGCGCATCTGGTCACCGTGATCGGGCTTCTATTTTCAGCAGGTGGTCGTTGCTCAAAGGACCGGCCTGCCACGCTCACGCGTTATCGAAGCTATGCCGCCAGAAGTCGTTCGACATTTCCGCGGAGCTGCGACTCGGAAAGCATTCCGACGGAGGTGGTCAATATCCGGCTTGTTCGGGTGAAGAATACGGTTGTTGGCATCGCTTGAATCCGAAAGAGGTGCACGGGTTGGTCGTCAACGGCATAGGCCGTGGGATAGTGAATGCTAAGCTCATTGAAGAGGCGTTTCGCCGACTCATGTGATCCGAGCCCAGTGAATACGCCGAGATCCACGCCGAGAATCATGATCCGGTCTCCATACTGATCGGCGACACGTTGAAACGCGGGCATCTCAGACTGGCATGCCGGGCAGTCTCCGGCCCAAAAGTTCAGGATGAGGGGTTTGTCGACGGGGCGGATCTTAGCGAGATTCGTCGTACCAGACGGAAAGATGACATTGCTGCTCTCATAACCAACGAGTTTGAAGTCTGTTGTATTACCAGCGGCAGTCTCCCCGGACGTGCTGCAAGCTGCCAGTAAGACGGCTCCGGCCATCGAGGCGCCTGCCAATACTACTTGTCGGCGCGTCCGTCTCGGATCGCCCATGCCATTCCGATATGTCATGGTTCGATCGTTCCTCCCTTGCATGTCTTGCTCCTTATGGAATCCGCATCGACCACGGTTTCGTGCCGGTCCAGTCTCAGCCTAAACGTCCGATTTCGTATGGACTGTAAGCCGGCCCACGTTCGACGGGCCAGAATGGTGAGACCATGTAGGAGGGGTATCCGTCGGCACGAGGCTATGTGAGCGCGGCTCGATGCCTTCAAAGCACAGGCGCTGTCCAAAGCCTGCGACATTGCCACGTTCAGGTATTGAACCCCGTACGTGATGGAATTGAGTTCACGATGAACTACCCGGTGATAACCATCGCCCAGATGATGGAACTGGATCGAATCACCATGTCCGAGGCAGGTGTCAGCCTGCTCCAGATGATGGAGAACGCGGGGCGCAGCCTGGCGGCGGTCGCACGCTACCATCTGGGTGGTGATCTCGCGGGTGTCCGTATCCTGGTCCTGACCGGCAAAGGGAACAACGGCGGCGGCGGCCTGGCCGCGGCGCGCCACCTTGCCAACGGGGGTGCAGCCATTACTCTCGGGTTGAGCGTCTCACCAGACGCGCTGATTGAAGCACCGACGCGGCAGTTACAGATACTTGCCGCGATGGGCGTGCCCGGCCACGATCAACCAGTCTCCTTGACGGACGCTCCCAGGCAGATCGCCGAAGCCGATTTGATCATCGATGCCTTGATCGGCTACCGGCTCCACGGGTCGCCACGTCCGCCGATCGCCGAGCTCATCCAGATGGTCAATGCGAGCCAGGTTGACTGCCTCTCACTGGACGGCCCATCAGGGTTGGATCTCGAAACCGGGAATGCCTTGACGCCGACGATACGCGCCGCGGCCACGCTGACGCTCGCGTGGCCCAAGCGAGGTTTGCTGGAATCATCAGCAGCCAGCTTCACCGGCCCGCTGTGGTTGGCCGACATTGGGATACCTGACTGGGTCTATGAGGCCGTGGGTATCGAGCGCGGGACCCTCTTTCGCCACGGGCCGATCGTGCGCGTCACTCCGACTGACGACGGGTGGGAGACTGATCAGGCGACCGGACTGGACCTCTACTGAAGGCCCGGGGAGGGTACTATGCTGCCGCGGAAGCCGGAGACCGCACTCACGTGACGAATCAGACGATGCACACGCTTGTGCGGTCGCTGCCGCGGCCGACGCGCAAGGAAACCCTGGTCATCCTCGGTATCGCCGCGGCGCTACTGGTGGCTTCGATCCTCTTCGACTCGGTCTTTGGGTCAGTTCTTCCCGGTGATCCTCGACAACTTCGCGATTGGATCCAATCAACCGGGTCGATCGCTCCACTCCTGTACATCGGCCTGCTGGCCCTGGCGATCGTGATCCCGCCGATCCCCTCGATACCGCTGGATCTTGCCGCGGGACTCACCTTTGGCCTCTTCTGGGGCACCGTCTACACCCTGCTGGGCGCCGAACTCGGTGGATTGATCGCGTTTCTCCTGGCCCGCCACCTCGGTCGACCCTGGCTGGCCCGCCATCTCTCGGCCCGTGCTATGCGGACCATCGATACCACCGCCGAGGATCGGTTGGGCGGCTTGGGTCTGGGCCTGATGCGGCTGTTACCGGTGTTCGACTTCGATCTCGTCAGCTACGCTGCCGGGCTGACCCTGCTGTCGACGCGGTGTTACGCGCTGGCAACCTTCCTCGGTATGCTGTTGCCCGTGGTTGGCATCGTCGCGGTGGGACACGAGCTCTTTAGCAACGGTGTCGTGGCGGCTGGGATCTTCGGAGTGCTGGTGCTCCTCTATGTCGCGCCTCCCATCTGGTGGTTTATCCGGCCGGCAGCCGACATCACACGTGAACACCGGCCACAACCCAAGTGAGATTCCTGCTCCACGAATTGACGCAGGTTTCAGTCAGCCTGAGACTCGTTTGGGCGAGCTTACCGACTCGGTCAGTGGACACCGCTAGGCTGGGGTAGATGTCGGCGCCCCTCGCGATGGCCGATATCGGACGGATCGGAGGAGCATCAATGATCGTATCCCGCTTTGTGCCGTATCCGGCGATCGAGCAGCACGCCTGCATTGGCGACCGGCGTACCGCCGCGCTCGTTGCCGCCGATGGGACGATCGACTGGCTCTGCTACCCGCACTACGATGGTTCGACGGTATTTGGTGCGCTGCTGGATGCCGATCGGGGTGGCTTCTGGCGTCTGGGACCAGCCGTCGCCTCAATTGGTCCTCAAGCATATTTGGACGATAGCGCCATCGCTGTCACGCGTTGGGAAGACGAGCAGTTCGATCTCGAGCTCACTGACGGCTTCGCCTGGCCAGAGGACGAGCGTGAGCAGGCTCGACCGGGTCAGCTTGCCCTCCTGCGACGGCTCACCTGCCGGCGTGGTTCAGTGCGGTGCGTGCACGACCTGGCGCCGCATCTCGACTTTGGCGAATCGGTTCTGTCGTCGCACGACTTCGCCGATCACGGCTTCTCGATCTGGACGTCGGTTCCGAACGTGGTCAATGGCGATCTCATGCGATTCGAGTTCGAACTGCACGAAGGCGAGAGCGCATGGATGGTGCTCGAGTACGGAGGTGACGGCGTTGAATGGACGACCGATCGCGCGAACCGCCTGCTCGACGAGACGCTCGACTACTGGCGTCGCTGGGCACGCAGGCTTCAGATCGCTGGTCACCGTCGTGCCGAGCTTGTACGATCGGCGATCACCGTGCATCTGCTGAGCTACGCGCCGGACGGTTCGATGGTGGCGGCGCCGACGACCTCTCTCCCGGAACGTGTCGGCGGCGACCGCAATTATGACTATCGCTTCGCCTGGGTGCGAGACGCATCCTTATCGATGGCCGCGCTCGCCTTGCTGGGCGACACGCGCGCATCACGTCGCTACATGGACTGGCTCGCTCGTCTTGGATCATCGACCGATTCTCCGCTCCAAGTCGTGTATCGGATTGATGGAAGCACGTGGCTGACCCAACGTGAGCGGTTTGACCTGAGTGGCTACCGTGAATCCCGCCCCGTCCGCTTTGGAAACCATGCCGCTCAGCAACTCCAGCTCGACTCACTCGGCTACCTCGCCGACTGCGCCCTGATCTATCTCAATCATGGTGGGGAGTGGAACGAGCAGTATAGGTCATTGCTTCAGCAAGCGGCCGACTACGTGGTGGCACGGTGGCAACGTCCGGATAGCGGTATCTGGGAGCTGACCCAGATCCGGCACTATGTGAGTAGCAAGGTGATGAGCTGGGTGACGCTTGAACGGGCTATTCGGATTGCCCAACAAACGGGTCACCCTAACGCGACGGACGAGTGGCAAGCGACGATGGAGTTGATTCATGCCGACGTGATGGAACATGGCTGGAGCGCGCGGTTAGGCGTATTCAGACAGTGCTATGAGTCCGACTCGCTTGATGCGTCAGCTCTCCTGATCCCAGTCATGGGGTTCTTGCCGGTGGACCACCCGCGAGTTGTGGCAACGATCCGTGCCATTGAGGAGCGACTCACGCTTGATGGATTGGTGCATCGGTTCGTGGCCGCCGAGACCCCGGAGCACGGCGACCTCCCGGTGGGTGAGTTTGAGGGAGCCTTTCTGCCCTGCACGTTCTGGCTCGCAACCACGTACGCGAGGTCGGGCCGGATCGATGAGGCGAACGCAATCTTGAGCACGGTGGAGAAGATCGCCGGACCATTGGGAGTCTTTGCAGAGGAAGTTGATGCTCGTTCCGGCACCTTTCTTGGCAACACCCCACTGTTGTTCTCCCAGGTCGAGTACGTGCGCGCGATTCTCGAACTTGAACGGCGGCAGAGCGTCTGAGGCGCGGCACCTTTTCGCGACCGAGTTCAGTCCTTCGATGCGTCCTAGGTGGCCTGGGAGAACGTCGCGACAATCAGGCGGCAAGGCGCTGCAGTTCTCAGGACGAAGGTGGGCTCATTGACAGAAACGGTGCGGGTACCCAGCCAGTTTGTGGATTCGCGAGATCGAGTGAGCGCACCTGATAGAAGTCGAGCACCGGATTCGTCTGGACCAGCAGAATCTTGACGCGTCCGCCATCCGGTATCCACCCCACCACTTTGTGTCGCATGTGGCTGTCGTACAGCGCAACCTTCGGCTCGATCAGCTTGCCCTGGTCCCATCCGGTGATCCAGGCAGGATCAACCTTGCGCCATACCTGAGGTATGCCGCATTGTGTCGGATCGGGATTGTCCACGAACGGGAGTGTGGGAACGGGACCGAGACTGCCTACCTCGGTCGTAGGTGATCTCTGCAGACCGATTGTTGCTGCTGACGTTGGTGATTCCCCAGACGCACCTCCCCACGCGACCAAGAGTGACGGCAGTAGGAGTACGGCCGCCACGACGACGAGACGACGAGACGACGAACGCATATCTCATGTTTGGTTGCACGACGAAGCGGAGCGGCGCCTGCGCGAACTGTTGGTATCTGCTGAATATCGCTGAGCATGGTCATCACCTTAGCGAGCGGGCCCGCGTGGATGGGGAGGTCTGCTCCTGGATTCGCTTCTGCGCCCGCAGGTAGGCGTGAACCGTGGTGACGAGGGCGGCGTGGCTCCAAGTCAGCGGGCTGACAGAGAGCGGTTCACCAGTGTAGGGATGCACCTGCTCGGCCAACACGCCGCTTGCGAGGGCGTGATCGCACACCCATTTGAGGAGCGCCATGGCCTGCGCGAGATCCTCCTCTGAGTGGGCGGTCTCGGCGAGCCACTCGGCCAACCAGAGCGTGCAGATGAACCAGGGATTTCCGGGAACGTGAGTTTTATCCGGGCTGACTCGCTGGTATTCATCGGCTTCGTAGCGCGCCATTCCGCCGATCTCGGTCTTGACCCAGAGTCGTTCGCGCACCATGTGCATCGTCGAGACGATGCGAGGATCATCCGGTTCGTACATGCCAAATTGCCAGAGCCCGGCAAGTGCGGCGTCTACGGTTCCATCGATCTCCCAGCTTCCATCAGATCGACGGTCGATCATCCGGACGAATCGTCCCAAGTCAGTCCTCCACAGATGCGCGTCTGTTCCATGTCGAATCTCCTCTGCCGCCCGCAGGTAACGAGCACTACGCTCCACCTCGCCAAACGCCTCGGCAAACCTGGCTCCGGCGATCAAGCCGGCCCATACCGCGCCAATCGTGAAGGCAAGTATCCCGTATCGCTCTTCCCAGAGATCGTAGCTTGGTAACGGCAACCCGGTCTCAAGGTCGCGATAGTCAGTGAGAAAATCGGCGGCTGGCGTGATGAACTGCCGGTAGAGTGGCTTGATAAACTCGACATCCGTGAAGCGTTCGAAGTGCTCCCAGAGCGCCCAGAGAACAAGCGCTGTCTCGTCCTCCTGAATTGGGAGATCTTTGTGCCCGTCGCGATACCAGGGATGCCAGCTCGACGCGAGCGTTCCGTCAGGGTTGTACTTGTGCAGCAGGTAGCCTTCGCGCGTGAGGGCCTGCCCGCAGAAGGTATAAAAGGCTCGCGGCAGGTCAATATATCCAGCCTGATCAAGGGCATGGGCCACGAGAGCTCCATCACGAGGCCAGACGTAGCTATACGTATCACGGACGGCTGAGCCGATATCGCTGTCGTTGGCGGCCGTGATCGCTCCCCCGCGGTCCGTTTGAGTGCGGATCGCAAGCAAGCTCATCTGATAATGATGGCCGAGATCGTGTGAAAGCTGGTCGAGATTGGTGCCATGACTGGTCAACCACAAGCGCCAGTAAGCGGCGGTGCGATCGAGGAAGCTCTGCGGTCCACGTTGCCGCACCAACCGGTTGAGTCGGGTAACCGCATCGAAATCTTCCCCCACGCACAGCCAGGCGTAGAGGGTTTGGCGACCCTCGGGAGTGAGTCGAACGTTGAAACCGACCGTTGAGTCGACCGATCCTTGTGCGATCGGGTTACCGGACAGTTCACCGTCTTCGGCATCGCGCCACGTTCCTTCTCTTCCGTGGAGTTCCTTTTGCCCACAGGCCCAAGCGTGGACACCAACATCCAGGGGTGATCCACCACCGTCCGCTGGATTGACAGTGGTTGGGGTCGCTCCGTTGATGAGGAACCAGCGTGGTCCCTTGTAATGGATCACCGCGCGGCGTTCCGGCTCGTAATAGGCGGTATCTCCCACTTCATGACCCATGATGTGCAGGTCATGATGGAAGAAGAGACGCACCTCTCGATCCCGGCTGAGCTGGTTGGTGACGGTGCAGCGGCGTATCAAGAGGTTCTCATGAAAATCGACTGCATCGGCAAACTCAAGCGTCAGGGCGAGGTCTGGATGAGCGAGTCGGACCTGCGTGACCAGTGTCTCCTGCTGATAATACAGGTCGAACTCCCAGCCCGGATCACTCAACCAGCGGAATTGACCGTCGACCCACACGCCGAGGCGCGAGAGATGGCCCAGGGCGTGGTTTTCTAACCCAACATGCGGCCAGTAGAGGTCGCGAATCTGATAGCTTTGGTCGAAGGCGATCAGCAAGCTACCGTTCCCGATGGGAAGATCACGTGGCATGTTATGCTCCTTGACCGAGATTGTCGGAATTGATTGAGTTGCGCTCTGGCTGCACGCGTAGCAGTTCCGCGACGCTCCAGGCTTGGGCGATACATCCTGCCGGGCGATGCGGAACATCGCCATCGAAGATCTCGCTCAGCTGTCCAAGCCCGATGTCATCCACGTGACGCGTCAGCCCCGCCAGTACGGCGCTCGAATCCCAGAGATCACCGTGGACTCGCCGAGCGACCGTGATATATGGGCCAAATAGCCATGGCCACACCGTTCCCTGATGATAGGCACCATCTCGTTCATATTGACCGCCGGCATACGTGCCGATGTAGGCTTGATCATCGGGAGCCAAGGTCCGTAGGCCGACTGGAGTCAAGAGTGAGTGTTCGACGGTGCCAAGCATGCTCTTCCACAGTTCGGGGGCGAGCACTGGATGGGTCAGACTAGCGGCCATGAGTTGATTTGGCCGTAGGGAATGGTCGTCTCCATTCAATCCGCCCACGACGTCAGAACAAAACCCCTGATCTGGGAGCCAGAACCTCCGGTTGAAGCTCGTGCGGCAGTGTTCCGCCGCGGTCAGCAATGCGCTTCCATCTCGACCTCGCTCGGCAAGCCAGTCTGCGAGCAGCCGCAGTGCGTTGTACCAGAGCCCTTGGATCTCGACTGGTTTGCCGGCCCGTGGAGTCACGACCCAATCTCCCACCTTGGCGTCCATCCAGGTGAGTTGGAGACCGTCTGCGCCGGCTCGCAGCAGCCCGTCGCCGGGATCCACCCCGATCCCGTGGAGCGTGCCGCGCTGATGCCAGGCAACGATGTCACACAAGCTTGGCAGGAGTAGGTCGATCAGCGCCGTGTCCCCGGTCGTCTGCTCATACTGTTTGAGGGTCTCGAAGAACCAGAGGGTGGCGTCCGCGGTGTTGTACTCGGGTGCCTGACCCGCATCGGGAAAGCGGTTCGGGAGGAGCCCCTGGCTAAGGTAGCCGATGAAGGTGGTCAACATGGAACGGGCCTCACGGAACCGGCCGGTCGTAAGACACAGGCCAGGCAGGGCAATCATCGTGTCGCGGCCCCAGTCGGTGAACCAATGGTATCCGGCGATTACGCTGCTACCGTCCACGTCACGCTTCACCACGAACTGATCGGCCGCCAGTATCAGTCGCTCGCGGATTGGATCTTTGACCGCGGACTGCGCCAGGAGCAATCGCGCCTGGCGCGATTGCTCCTGGCGCAGAGTGTCATTTCCATTGAGATGCACGTCATCCGGATTAATCGTGGCGATCAACGTCACCGCTTCACCGCGGGCCATCTCGACGTCGAATACGCCCGGCGTGTAGAGGTCTTCCGTCGCATCGAGCCCGCGCAGGAGTTCTTGGCGATGAAGAAACTGCCAGTACCAGAGGCCGGTCTCGGTGAACCGTCCATTGGTGACCCGCAGCCAGAGCGGAATCGCTCCGGGAAACGCGAGAACGCGACAGACGTCGAGGCGTGCTTCGACCTGAAATCGCCAGGCGGGATCGCCGTGCAGGTGATTGTGGTCGTCACGGTACGTGACAAACGGTTCGAGTTGCAGGCGAACAGGTCCCGGAGCGTCATGAACGGTGTAGCGTACCAGACCTCGCCGTATGATCCCTGACACATAAGTGTCGTTCGCCTGGCAGGAACATCCCGGTTATCTGATGACCGCCGACTGATCGATCGGCGCGAAATGCCCACCAGATCAACGAATCAGAGCGCTGCTACACTGACACAGACTCCGTCGTTCTCGACATCGCAGGTGCAAACATGTGTCAACCATCATGTGTCGAGGTGTGTAGCGTACGACCGTCGTATTGCGTCCATAGACCATCCAGAGGCGTTTCTCGATCTCGACCTCGCCGCAGCGATAGCGCCAGACCGGGAGCGTTCCGTCGAGTCGAAATCCCTGCAGGTAGCGGTAACCGGACGGATCGATCGTGCCATCGGCGTACTCGCTGCTGTGTAGCGGATAAGGATAGCCGTTCACGATGACGGTCTCGTGCGTCCGTGCGAGCAGAAGGGCTCGTGCGATCGGCGGACGTAGCGCCGCCATCAACAGGCCATGGTAGCGCCGCGTATTGACGCCGGCGACCGTTCCGGAGGCATACCCGCCGATCCCATTCGTGACCAGCCACTCATGGCGCAATCCGTCATCGAGATCCTGTACGGTAGACCCGGTAACGCGTAGTTGTGGGAGCGTCGATCGCGATGCGGCGTTCGCAATGCCGGATTCCATTCGTCAATCCTGACTTTGACCATCACCAGCGGTCGGTATCGCCTCGATCTCTCGTGTTGGCATCCCACCTGCTCTCGACTCGACGTAGCGGCGAATGCCCAAGGCAACAGCCGCGCCCTCACCGGCCGCTGAGGCAGCCTGTTTGGTGCTTCCCGCCCGGCAGTCGCCGGCCGCGAAGATGCCGGGAACGCTGGTCTGCAATCCATCGCCAGTCAAGATGGACCCACTCGCGTCGAGGTCGACCAAATCCTTCACGATTTCGGTATTCGGACTCAGGCCAATGAAGACGAAGACGCCTGCAGGGTCGATCTCGCGCCGTTCGCCCGTTTTCAAGTCGCAGAGAATGACTTTGCGCAGACGCGTATCTCCCACAAACTCCTCGGTAACGGTGTTGTAGAGGACGTGGATATTGGGCATCTCAGCGAGCTTCTCGACCACCGCCTTGCTGGCAGACAGCCGATCGCCGCGAGCGGCGATGGTCACGTGCCGCGCGAACTTGTCGAGGAAGATGCTTTCTTCGCCGGCTGAGTTTCCGTCCCCAATGACCAGCACATCCTGGTCGCGGTAGAAGGGGCCGTCGCAGGTCGCACAAAAGTGGACGCCCGCGCCGATGAAGTCGTCCTCTCCTGGAATCCCAAGCCGCCGGTAGGTTGAACCCAGCGCGAGGAGCACCGCCCATGAGCAGTACTCGGCACCATCTGCCGTACGCACGACCGGGTAGTCGCCTTCAACGCCCACCGACGTGACTTCCTGGGCGGACAGGATCTCCACGCCGAACCGCTGAGCCTGGAGCCCAAAGCGGTCCGCGAGCTCGGCACCCGAGATGCCATCGGGAAAGCCCGGGAAGTTGTCGAGGCGCTCGGTCACCGCGATCTGTCCGCCGATGCCGGCCCGATCGATGACCAGCGTGTCGATCCCTTCGCGACCGGCGTAGAGGGCCGCGGTCAGTCCGGCCGGTCCGGCACCAAGCACGATCAGATCGTAGAAGGGGTTCTTGGCCTGCGTCTGTAAACCGAGCTTCTCGGCAAGTTGCGCGTTTGACGGCTCAACGAGCGTCGAGCCGTCCTCAAAGAGAATGGTCGGGATGATCTGTTTTCCGTGGTTGACTTGCTCGACGACCGCACGGCCAGTCGGATCGCGGTCGATGTCGATGAACGCATATCGGACGCGCTGCTCGCCGAAGAACTTCTTCGCCCGTTTGCAGTCGCGGCACCAGTCGGTCCCGTACATGGTGATGTTCATGGTCGAGTGCTCAGTCCTCTCAGCGTCAATGCGGGTCAGTGTTGGGCAGAAACACCTGCCACTCGGTCGTCTGACTCGTGATCCGGCGCGTGGGAACTCCGCGCGTCACGCTCAAGTCGCTCTGCCGCCAGTTGACTGGCGAGTCCCTCACGCGTTTCCTGTGCTCATAGTAGACGGGACACGGTTCTCGGTCTGTAGTCGGCATTACTTGAGGGATCAGTTACCAAGTGAAGATCGCTGTCTGACATGTCGGGCGGCATGAATCGGATTCCACATTGTGAATACCAGGTGAACCATGATCGGGCTGAACTGGCAGACCGCTCAATTCTGAGCCAATGATGGCCGGAGGATGGCAATCGTGGTCAGAGAGTCCGGCTCGTTGATATTCCCGCGAATGTGCGCCTCGGTCCGTCATCTGTGGCGATTGCTGAGGGCACCCCAGGTGGCCACGCAAAAGGGCACCACGTAGTTCAGCGGCACGCGCCAGGTGACGATATGGTGGAGATCCCCGTTCAGGAGGGCTGGGCCCTGATTGATCATGACCAGCACGGTCCCCACCACGAACGAGGCGGTAAGCGATCGTCGCAACAGTGGCGCGTTCCGATGCAGCGCGCGGTTGAGATCGACCAGGATGATCGCGACGGACTGAAACGTCCTCCGCCGAGGCGGAGGATGCTCATCCATAATCTCCGTCGTTGCTGGAGAGAGAGACGCCATATCAGCGATTGCATCGGTTTCCGATGGAGTGTTCTCCGTCATCGTATGGTGCGTCATGGTCCGCCTCCGCGGATTGAGCGGAAATGCGACCGGCGTGTTGTCAGCCCGGGTTTGCTCGGGCAGCAACAGTGGCACTCACCCCGTACCCGAAACGGGATGGCTCAGTGGCGCTGCTTCCGTAGTTGCCGATCACGCAGATCCGACTGGGTCCAGAAAAAGCGTGAGACGCGAATCCCACGATGGCCCATCGTTTCAGCGGCATCGAGCATGGCGTCGATCACCGCTCGCTGGGTCGTCGCGTCCCCGATTTCACCGAAGGTAAGACCGAACGGATGCGCGACAAACAGCGCTCTGGATGGTTTGATAATCGCTGTGATCTCGGCAACTTGCGTTAACGACAGTGTACAGAGTCCCGCATCGTCGAAGACGCGTTGGATCAGTCCAACGGACTGTTGGCAGACTGGTCAGGTCGGAGCGAGGAGCACCAGATCCACCCGATCGGCAAGGAGTTGCTTCGCTACGGTGGGTGCCGTCTCTCGGACGAGTGGCTCGGGGTCCGCGATATAGCCCATGAACGAGTAGACGGTGGGGGCTAATTCCCCGATGCGACCCTCGTTTTGTGTCGCTTGCAAATGTTCAAGCGGCAGCACCACGTTCTTGTCGTCAGACGCCCGGCTGGTGTTGTACCCGCGATGGCTCAGTTGGATATCGGCGAGCGACGTTGCGCTAGGGAAGAAGCGGAAGGATGGATCACCGGCGGCCGACTCAAGATCAAACGCGGGTTGGTCCCGATGGTAGGCACCGGAGGTGGTCACAAACGCTACGCGCGCGTTTTGCACCGGCCCGGCAAGTACGTTGTAGGGCGAGTAGTCATCGAAGGCAACCCAGTCGAATGGTGAATAGAACCGCGAGCGCACCCACTCCCGCTCGATCTCCGCGAAATTGACACCGTGGCCGGTTTCGCTCCCAGATTCCAGCATTCTCGTCATTCATAGATTCCTTCCACACCCTTGATTGGCCATCATCCCGGAACGACATGCCCCCTGAATCGTTCAGACCGCTTTGCGTTTTTCCTCGCAGCGCACGATCGATTACGCGGCACGGCGATCATTTGTGCCGGGTAGTAAGAGATCGCCTCCCAGTTGTCCTGTCAGCGCTCCCACCATGGACGCGCGCGTTGTGCACCGTTCTCGGATCCATGAGAGCACGAGATCCAAATCGATCGGTTCGTTGATGACCAAGCAATCGAGCTCTCGTGCGAGATCACCTTCACGTTCAACAGTTTGCCGTTCAGCGACGATGACCATGGGTATAGCGTTCGTTCGGGGATCCCAGCTCAGTTCTTCGATGAGACGCCATCCCGCATCGCGTGTTTCGAGCCAGTGCGCGGCGAGAACGACATCCGGCCTGTCGTCCTGGATCTGCTCGTGTGAGCCGGCGCTTCCATAACAGCACGCGACTCGATAGTTCTCCTGCTCCAACATCTGAGCAGTGGAGGCAAGGATCGACGAGGTGGTTGTTTCCAGCGCGAGAATCAGTGTCGTCATTTGGAGCTTTCCGATCAGCGATGCCCGTTCCACCGGATTACGTGTGGGGGCTTTAATTTGGACTCGAAACGATCCGTCCCGTTATCCGAGCATGCGCCAGTGTGATTGGGGGTTCAGTCAGCGGGATTACACAACTCGCGCAATGGCCGGGGATTGGGCTCGTTACCAACCGCTAATTCTCGTCTTCGAGCGATCCGAACCCCAAGGTGCGTGGTGCATCGCGGGCTGCCGAATCTTCGATCAGCGTCGCGGTACGAGCCGCTGCCACAGACTCTCTTCAACGATCCCAAACTTCGCCGCGAGTTGTCGTCGGCCAGGTTCGACCAGAATCGTGCCGTCGGGGAAGACGATCGTCGGCACGCTGCGCATGCCGCCGTTGGTCGCTTCAACGAACCGGAGCCCCTGCTCATCGCGATCGATGTCGATGAAGTCGTACGGAACATCATGCTCGTCAAAATACCTTCGAGCCATATAGCATTGCCCGCACCACGTCGTTCCGTAGATGCGAAGACGGTCGGTCGTCATGCTGTTCTCCCCTGTCTCACTGGTGAGTTCCTGCGAATCATGATCAGTTGGTGCGCTCATTGGCTTAACTCCAGCGAACGTATGATGGCGATCACGGCGGAGACGCAGCAGCCACCATCGCTTCTTCCTCAATTGATCGTTGCACAGATTCTCCACGTCGATGGAGTTGCGTATAGGCGAACCAGGCGAGCCCGATGACCGTCATCCCACCCGCCACGAAGAAGTTCAGCCGCAGACCGAAGAAGTGCTGTGAATAGTCGATCCGCAATGACTCCTCAACGATGCGAAAGCCTGAATATCCCGCGACATAGAGGGCGAATAGCCCGGGCGACCGCACCCCCTTGCGACCCAGCCAGATGAGCACACCGGCCCAGATTAGATCGAAGAGCAACTCGTAAAGAAAGGTCGGATGGAACGTCGTGTACTGCCCGTAGCCAGGAGGCCGGAATTGCGGATCAATCCGCAGTCCCCAGGGCAGCGACGTCGGTCCACCGAAGAGTTCCTGGTTGAAGTAATTCCCGATCCGTCCAATCGCTTGCGCGATCAAGAGCGGCGGGGCAACCGCATCCAGAAACAACCCGATCCGGGCGCCACGCCGGTGCAGTTGCCATACTCCGACGATCGCCCCGAGCGCCACGCCGCCCCAGATGCCAAGCCCGCCCTGCCACACAGCGAAGATACCCCACCAATGCGGTGGGATCTTTTTTGGTGTGGTCACGTCAAAGTAGATGCGCGCCCCGATGATCCCGGCCACCAACACCCAGGGCACGAGCGCGTCGACGAGCTCGGGGGATCCACCGGCGGCCCGCCACCGGCGACGGGCAATGAGTACGGCAATGGTAATCCCGATAACGTACATCAGACCGTAGACGTGGATGAAGAGTGGGCCGAGCCAGAATCCATTGACTGGCGGGCTGGGGATGCTGACGAGGATGCCGGTCAGCGATTGCGATACCTGATCGAGCGTCATCACACCACCACTCAGAAGGTAATGAGGTGATAGCCGTCAGCCAGGCGTGATCGCAGGCTGGGATGCCCATGAAACTCGTCGAGTAAGGGCACGCCAGCGGCTTCCACCTGGTCTTTGACGTCGAATGCCGCCGAACAAAAGGCACACGCCCCGGCCACGTGATCCTGCACCATGGCGAACAAGCGATGTGAACGATGTTCAGGATTGGCCAGTTCGGCCGCCGCTATCGTGCCAGCACCGTCAAAAATAATGGTGACCGCGTCACCATGCTGGGCGAGTTCACGGGCGAGCTGCAACGCATTGACGGCACGCCCCAATCCCTCATGGGTCTCGGTGCTGGCCAGCACGACGATTGCGGTCTTGATCGGTACTGAGGTCATGGTGCGTCGTTCCTCCTGTGTCGGGCGTAATCCTGACGCCGATCCAGCGTGATCGGTCCATCGAGACAAAGCGTACGCTGCCGGCTCGTTGCGGACTGTAGCGGGGCTTACATGCGGTGAGCGACGCGAGGCCTATGCTCGTCATGATGGAGGGTAGATCATGGCGATACCGGTGCTGTACACCCAAACTGGCTGTGTCGACAGCAGACGCGTGCGGTCCTGGCTGCAGCAGCGACAGATTCCTTTCGAGGAGCGCAATGTGACAGAGGATCCGGTGGCGATGGCCGACCTCGTATGTCACCAGGTTTTTGCCACCCCGCTGCTGGTCATCGACGAATTCGTGATCTTCGGCTTTCAACCGGCAGAGATGGACCGCGTGCTCAGGAGCGTCAACGATGGATGATTGTGTGTGCCCGAGCCGGTACCGATCGGTACCGGCTCGACTGGTTAGGTTTCCGCGATCGCTCGGAGACCTTTCAGGTCGAGCAAGACGATGCGACGACGGCCGATCTCAATCAGTCCGTCGGCCCGAAACTGCCCGAGAATGGTCGTCACCGTCTCCCGGTAGGTCCCGACCAGTTCGGCCAGTTGTTGTTGGGTCAATCCCTGCACGAGGGGATGCCCGCGCCAGTCCGACTCGGTGGTGAGCCGTACCAGCAGCGACGCCAGCCGGGCCGGAACGGACTTGAACGCCATCTCCTCAAGCCGGGCTTCCGCTTGCGAGAGCCGCTCGCCGAGTGCCTTGACCAGCCGCACCGCAATACGCGGATCGGCCAGCAACAAATCCTCGACATCGCGACGGCTCATGATGCAGATGACGCACTCGGTCAGGGCTTCCGCGAACGTCTGGTGCATGCGCTGCCCAACGATGGCCATCTCGCCGAAGATCGTGCCGGGACCGAGCGTACTCACGATGAGCTTCTTGCCCTCGGGCGAGATGCGCGAAATCGCGACCTCTCCTTTCTTGAGGATGAAGAGGACCTCGGCCGGTTCGGCGGGATTGAAGAAGACGCGCCCGGTCGCGCTGGTGACCATCGACGTCACCAGTTCCAGATGCTTCATCTCAGCCGGGGCAAGATCCTGGAAGATTTCCATGCTCGAGAGGTACGTGTGCTTGTTCGCAGCATCATCGTTCGACGTCGCCACCTGAATCTCCTCTCTCGTCCGGCTCGTCAAGGATCTGCAGTAACTCCGCAATATGTGGATTGCCGAGCGAGACGATCCGATTTTGCCAAACATAGGTCGGCACGCCGAACACGAGTGAAGGTGGATCGATGCCGTCATCGAGATAGATCAATTCGACCGCGATATCGGGACAATACCGCGTCACCTCATCCGCCACGACGTGCGCCGTTTCGCAGGCGAGACAGTCGCGGGTGACGTAGATCGCAAGTCGTGACGCTTCGGTTCGTGACACGTGTCGTTCCTCCATGTGATCGCCGCGTAGTTCCTTGACAAGTGTCCCACACCGACTTGGCGGCGACCGTAACGACGCTTACACCGACGGTTCTGCATCGTGGGCGACCGGCTTCCGCGAAATGTGAGTGCCGTTACAGTCAGCGTCGATGACCCCGCCTATGCTGAAGATCAGACAACGGTTTGATCGTTACCGCCGTTTCACGAAAGGATCACCGCATGGATTCCGTACATTCCACATCATCAACCCGTCTCGGTAGTTGGGCCATGACCGGCATCGTCTGGGGCATGGTGGCGGGCATCGTCTTCGCCATGTTTGAGATGATCATGGCCGCCATCCTCGGCGATGGCTTCTTCATGCCGCTCCGCATGATCGGCGCGATCATCCTGGGCAAAGGCGCCTTGATGTCTTCCTACTCACTGGCGGAGGCGGGCTTAGTCGGCCTCATTGTTCACATGATGCTCTCGGCCATGTTCGGCCTCGTCTTCGGGCTCGTGATCGGATCGGTCACAGCCCTTCGTTCCAGCCGAGCCATCACTGTCGTCACGGCGACCGTCTTCGGCTTTACGCTCTGGATCTTTAACTTCTACGTAATCACCACAGTGGCATTCGATTGGTTCAAGATGTCGAATCAGACGGTGCAGTTCTTCGCGCATACGTTCTTCTTCGGCAGCATGCTCGGATTGCTCTTCGCCGCCCGCTCGCAGCTCTTTGCCGAATCTTAATGGTGAATCGTTCACTGGGTTTGCCTCCCCGATGGCGAACCGGCCGTAGCGCGGCGGCAATGGACGTTGCCGTCGCGCCACGGCGTTGGTCATCGGCGTACTGACGGCGGTGATCCGCACGCCCTGGTTTGGCCGCACGATTCCCACGCGCTCCTGGGATTATCTCGTCCTCGGTCTCACGGCGGTCCTGATTGGCGCGACCTATGTGCTGCCGGCGGCCTGCCCACCCAACTCCCGCCGGGTGACGCTCGGCGGTGCGCTCTCCTATTTCGCCATTGGGTGCCCACTCTGTAATAAACTGGTGCTGCTGATCCGTGGAGTCGGTGGTGCCTTGACCTACTTTCAGCCGATCCAGCCACTGCTGGCGGTCGGGTCGCCTGGCTTGTTGAGTGTGACGTTGTGGCTGCGTATCGCCGCTGTGCGGGCAGTGCGGAAGGGTGAAACGAATGCCGTGGGTGCGGGTTATCCCAGCTGAAGGGGCCGAGAACGACTTGAAGCAGGCGTACGAACAGGTTGGGGTAACCGAGGGCTCGATCGGCCAGCCCTTCGATGGGTTAACCGGTAACAGGCCGGTCTTACTCAAGCTCATGGAGTTCACCCATGCGGCCCGGTTCGGGCCGTCCGCGCTGACCCGGCTCCAGCGGGAGATGATGGCGACCTACGTCTCCGCCCTCAACCACTGCCTCTTCTGATTGCTGGCGCACCGGCGGTGGATCCGCCGTGAGCAGGGATCCGAAGAGGTCGCCGATGCGCTGGCGCGCGGCGACCTTGAGGCCGCGCCCGTTGACGCCGCCGATCGCCAGATGCTGCGCTACGCGGCCAAGCGGACCCTCCACCCGTCCGACGTCTGTGAGGACGACATCCACGCCCTTCGCCAAGTGGGGTTCGAGGACGCGGCGATCGCCGACATGGCGGTCGCCACCGCGATGTATGCCTTCATGAATCGAGTGGTTGACGGTCTCGGCCGTGCGTTACCACGCGGCATGGACCGAGAGGCGGAGCGGCTGGGACTGCTGCCGTCCAGCAGCGACCGGACCGGCGCTGCTGGCTAACTATCGCTGCGGATGTTCGGGTTCTGGGCGACCAGGAGCGAGTAACCCAGTCGTCCGTGACGCACCGACGATACTGCCAGGCGAGCGAGGGCCGCAGCCTGCTCGAGATCGACGCCCGGAATCTCTAGTTGGTGCAATCGGGTCAGCAATTGTGCGCCGACGATGCGCTGCCGGATACGCTCGACCACGTCCCGCAGCGCCGCACCATGCTCTTCCGTCTCGGTAACCATGAATCCGGCGGTCTCGAGCATCCGCACATAGGCGTCGACTGGCAAGGCTCCGGCAATACAGGCAATCCGGCTCAGCAGGGTGTTGAGTTCGGGAGGTAGGGGTCCGTGCCGCGTCACGTCACTGATTCCGACTCGTCCGCCGGGGCGAAGCACGCGCGCGAACTCGCGCACGGCTCCTGCCTGATCGGCGAAGGTACACAGCGCACATTCGCAGAGTACGACATCGAAGGACCCGGGCGGGAACGCCAGCCGGTTGGCGTCTCCGGTCACGAAGCGAATCCGCGCGGCGACCTCGGATTCTCCGGCACGCTCGGTCGCGTGGGCCGCATTCTGCTCACTGGCATCGACTCCAGTGACGGTGCAGCCGAACTCCTCGGCGATCGCGATGGCCGAGGTGCCCACACCACTCGCCACATCGAGCACGTGTGATTCAGGAGTCAGGCCCGCCAGCTGGCCCAAGCGCCGGGTCAGGTCCAGTCCGCCCGGATGCCACGTGTCACCCAGCAGCAGCGTCGCCAGCTCGCTGGAGTAGACGGCGGCGCAGCAGCGCGTCACGTCGGCGGTGATCTGTCGCATGGCGGGCTCGCTCATTCTTCCGCTCCAGGAGCCTGAGCAACATGGTCGCTCCCGGAGCTGGAGGGCTGTCCGAACGAGAAGGTGAGTGGCTCCGGCTGGAAGGCACGTCCCGCTCGCCTTGCCTGGACGCGAGCGCGGTCACGCGCCGTGAGCTGAACCCGGGCCTGTTCGCGGTAGCCGATCGTGTTATAGGCACAGAAGGGGATCTGCTTGCCGCCGGGGAGCAGGATCTCCTTGCAGCACTTCATCACATTCTTCTGATTGAAGGTCCAGGGATCCATGAAGTCCTGCAGCATGATCATGAACATCCGGTCAGCGAAGGCATCCAGGTCCAGCGCATCGGGCAGACCACAGGCGGCGCAACTGAAGGCAAAGTCCTGGGCGGCCTTGCTCGATCCAGGCTGAGCCGAGGAGGACCAGAGTCCTTCGAGCGCCGTCTTCAGCTCCTGGCCGAGGTCAGGCAGCACGCGGTTGCTGATGTCGTCGAGATAGTCATCGACATTGAGGATCCGCGGCAGCGGCGTGACGTTGTCCCCGTCGAGATAGGCATATGTCACCGAGTTGCAGGTCGGGAAGCAGCAAGGGACCGGAACGAAATCGGACTTAAGGAACACTCCCTCGGTCTGGTCTTCGATCAGCGCCACCACATCAGGGATCGTCAATCGCTGAAGTGGGTCATGCAGATCATAGCGACCTGCATGGAACGCCGGCTGAAAATTGATCCCTTTCACTGCGGGATGATCGAGCGCGAAGCGCACGATGCGGCCGACCTCGTGCTCGTTGACTCCGTGCTCGATGGCCGGCACCAGCACGACATCGCAGCCGATGGCGGCCAGCCGGTCAAGCGCCCGAATCTTCTCTTCCAGTATCTCGGGTGCCCCACGAATCACGCGATACGTTTCCGGCTCGAAGCCATCGAACTGAAAGTAGATCGAGGGCCGAAGCTCGGCGAGATCCGCCAGGAATCGATCGTCATTCGCGATGCGTTTGCCGTTGGTATTGATCATCACGTGCGGGATTCCCCGATCCTTGGCCGCCTGCAGCATGGAGATGATCTGTGGGTGAATCGACGGCTCGCCACCCGAGAACTGCACGACCTGCGGATTCCCTTCGGTTTCGACGAAATGATCCAGGATTTCTTCGACGTCACCAAACGTGAGATTGAACCCGGCTCCGGCGTTGGCGAAACAGAGGGGACAGGTCATGTTGCAGGCGCTGTTGACTTCGATGATCCCGACGCAGGCATGCTGCTGGTGATCCGGGCACAGCCCGCAGTCATGCGGACAGCCGGCTTGAATATCGGTCGAGTACGCCAGCGGAATGGTCCCCGGCTTGTTGAATCGACTGGCCGTAACGTAGGCCGACGCATCGCCATAAACACGTGCCTCGAAGAGGCCATGGTCGGGACAGCGTTTCCGCATGAAGACCTGGTTGTCGCGCAGCAGGATCTGGGCATCGATCACGCGCCGGCATTCCGGGCAGATACTTCGGGTCAACTCGTAGAAAACGTAGTCCGCATCCTGTTTCAGTCGTTCCGCTCGGGAGATCGCGGCCATGAATACCCCCCTCTTGTATGACGCTGTACGGCGTGCTCATCGTCAAAATCTATTCACCATTAACTGGTTCCAGGAGACCACACCCAACGATGACATGCTGTAATGATGCTTACCATTGGGCCGTACGGATCCGGTCGTAGGCGTATGGTACGCAGAGGTTGAGCGGGTGTGTGCTATTCCGTTCGAGACGATGGTGCATCTGATACGGTTGGGTCAGTAGCGAGCCGTGGGTAGATCCGGCTCTTAGCGGCGCGCGCCTCGATGATCCGTTTGACGTCGACGACGTGATTACGCATGTGTCGCCGCATGAGCGGCTCGACGAAGAGCTTTCCGAGTACCCATCCGAAGATCGACCCACGCAAGCCGAATGTGCTGTCGTAGCGAAAACGACAGCCGCCTTCGATGTCGTCCAGGGTGAACCGATCTTTAAGCAGAGTCAGACTGCCGCTGGGCTTGGCCAGGGTGAAATCGATCTGGCCAGGTGGAGTAACGGTGACCCATTCAGTGGTCACGAATGTGCTCCGCCGACCAAACCAGAGAGAGTAGCTCGTGTGAAATTCGATAAGCCACCGATCACCCTGACGCTCGATTACCCGCAGCGCGCCCCCCTCGCTAGCTCGCGCCGAATCGAATGCGGTGAGCACCTCAAACGCCAGGCGACGGTCTGCCAGGAGCATCACGTCGACAGGCGGAACCCGAATCGGTATAACGCGTGTCAAGGCTCGATCGATCATGATTGATCCCTCCGATTGTTCTAACAATCGGAGCCGCCTTGTTATTCGGGGTCGGATCGGAGGCAACAGAGACCGTATGAATCGCGTTGCGCATAAATTTCTTGTGCGACACGAAGCTGCACGATGAGAGTGATGGAAACATCCAGGTTAGTGTCCAAACCTGTCCTCACCCCCATGAATCAAGTGCTGGGGGGAAAGCCTAAGGAGCGCTCAGTCGTCAGGGCAAACCGGGCGAGAGGAAGACTGGACGGGTGAACATAAGTGAACCGCCGACGAGGCTCCGTGATTATGCGGCCACCGAAATGACGGCTGACACGGTGGTATGGGCGCACGAGAATCATGGCTCAGGGAAACCATGGAAGGCGCGGACCGGGTGGTCGGACGCGTCGGACACCTCGCCCCGGAGTAAAGGCGGCACCCACCCCAGGCGCGTCTCTCACGTGTGGAACGTGGCAACCCCATTGGGGTCCGTGCGGTTGTCCACCACGCGGTAGGCCAACGGCAACGGCGGCTGAGTTCCCCAGTGGGCGAAGGACCGGTCCAAGAAGCGAAGGCCAGCGGCCGAAAGGCGACGGGAAGCCATAACCGGCTGGATAGGGCATTGCCCGACCCGCAAGGGTGCTGACGTGGACTGGAGGAGTCACCTGAAGACCGACGCAAGGAACGCGCACCGATGGAAAAGTTAGGTGTGCCAATCATTGGCGCAAACGGACCAGCGGACCTAACCGATTGGCAGCGCGTCAATTGGCGCAAAGTCAACCGGCAGGTATGCAATCTGCGGCGACGGATCTTTCGGGCAACCCAGCAGGAGGACTGGGCGAAAGTCCACTCCCTGCAAAAGCTCATGCTGCGCAGCTACGCCAACCGGCTCCAAGCCGTGCGGCGGGTGACGCAGGTGAATCGTGGCAAGAACACTCCGGGTGTCGATCGGGTGCTCGTTAAGACACCCCGCGCCCGGAGTAAGCTGGTCGATGAGCTCGCGACGTACCAACCATGGCGCGCTCGGCCGACCAGACGGGTGTACATCCCCAAGGCCAACGGGAAGCTGCGTCCGCTCGGGATCCCGACCATGCGCGACCGCGCCCTCCAGGCGATGGTCAAAAATGCGCTGGAGCCCTCCTGGGAAGCCAGGTTCGAGGCGACCAGCTACGGATTCCGTCCAGGTCGCAGCGGTCACGATGCCGTCGAACGGCTCTTCCGTCTGCTCAACCCCCACACGCGCATGCAGTGGGTGGTGGATGCCGACATCGAAGGTGCCTTCGACCACATCGATCACGCGTTCTTGCTGGAGGCCATCGGACCGGCGCCCGGTCGGGAACTGATCCGGCAGTGGCTGAAGGCGGGATACCTGGAAGAGTTCAAATGGCACCCCACCGACAGCGGCACGCCGCAAGGGGGGGTAATCAGTCCCCTGTTGGCCAATATCGCGCTCCACGGCATGGAGGAAGCGCTCGGGGTAAGCCGCCGCGGCGGGATCCTGAGTTCCCCGTGTGCCGTGGTGCGCTACGCGGACGATTTCGTGGTGACCGGTACCACTCGGGAAGAAGCTGAACGAGCCGTGGACCGGCTCGTCCCGTGGCTGGCGGCGCGCGGCCTGCACCTCGCCAAGGACAAGACGCGCATCGTGGAGATTGCGGAGGGCTTCGACTTCTTGGGGTTCACCATCCGGCACTACGCAGCGCCGGGCACGCGCAAGCGCGGGGTTGTCTTACTGATCAAGCCGAGCCGCGCCTCGGTCATGAAGCTCCGGAAGCGCCTCAAGGCAGAGTGGCGCGCCCTACGCGGCCACAACGTCGGCGAGGTGATCAAGCGGCTCACCCCGATCATCCGGGGCTGGGCCAACTACTTCCGGTGCGGCGTCTCCAGCAAGACGTTCCAAGCTCTGGACTACTGGATGTTCCAGCGGGAGTTTCGGTATGCCCGGTACACGCATCCCCATCACGGATGGTCGTGGCGGAGACGGCGGTACTGGGGTCGGCTGCACGACCGGCGGAACGACAACTGGGTGTTCGGCGACACACGGAGCCGGCTCCTACTGTTGAAGTTCTCCTGGTTCAGCATCCAGCGGCACGTCCTGGTCAAGGGCGCCGCCTCTCCCGATGATCCGGCACTCGCTGAGTACTGGACCGCACGGAGTCGGCAGCGCACGAAGACCCTGTCGCCGTCGATGCAGAAGATGGCCCGGCAACAGGGGTATGTCTGTGCAACCTGCGGGGAGGCGCTCGTCAATGGCGAGCAGCTCCACGTGCATCACCGCATTCCCAAAGCTCAGGGAGGAACGGATGCCTACGACAATCTCGAATTGCTACACCTGTATTGCCATCAACAGATGCATGCGTGACACGCGCCATGAGTTCCTGGGATTGCGTGTGACTCCGGGGAGCCGGATGTGGTGAAAGCCACACGTCCGGTTCTGAGGGGGGCGGGCAGTGGCAACGCTGCCCCGCCTACCCGCCTACCCCATATTGACATAATCATATATAATAGAGATATATGCGAGGCGTCAACAAAGTCATTCTCATCGGCAATGCCACTCGTGCTGCCGAACTACGGCATACCGGCACCGGGAAAGCCGTTTCGAACATTCGACTGGCCACCAATCGCGTCGTCAACGGACACGAAACCACACAGTTTCACACCGTGGTTTGTTGGGACAAGCTCGCCGAGATCACCAGCCAATACGTGAAAAAAGGCGAGCCATTGTACGTCGAAGGCCGACTGGACTATCGGACGTTCGAGGATGGCGACGGCATTGAGCGCGGCGCCGTTGAGATCGTGGCCAGCGACGTTCAGTTCCTCAGCCGACGTCGGGGCACGGCGGAGTCAGATACTCCTGAGGTATCGGCGGTTCTCACGGATGACGTCTCGTCAGACGACGTTCCCTTTTAGTTTTCTCCACCTCTTTGGTGCTCTTTCCGTTCCGGTCTTCGTCTCTGCTGCCTGCAATGGCAGACGGCAGGGTGCAAGGATCGGAGGACGATATGGCTTTTGTGGTGGCTGCTCGCTTTCGGACCACGAAACGGGCGCAGGCGATCTATCGTCAGGTCGAGCAGACGCTCTATCAAGGAGAACCAAGCGATCTCTCAGCCTACAACATCGTGCTCGACGACGTGCCGCACGTGGTCGTGATAGGTGAACGGCCTGTCAATTTACGGCCGTAAGTGCACCAGTGGTTCTCACCCAAGGTGCACCAAGGGTTTACGGCGAAGCTGCACCACCATGGTTCGGTGCGTGAGGCTCCCATCGTCGACTACGCGGTGACGGTCGAGATCTCCTCCTTTCGACTCAAGCGGTAACTCGCCCCGGTCATGGTGACGACACTGGCGCGATCCGCCAACCGGTCCAGCCCGGCGCTGGCCAGCAACGGATCGCCGAAGAGTTCGGTCCACTCGGCCGGGGCGCGGTTACTGGTGAGGATGATGCTGCTTCGCTCATAGCGTCCGGCGATGACGTCATAGAGATCGGCCGGCCCCGAGGGGGGCAACGGTTTCAGCCCGAAGTCATCGATGACCAGCAACTGAGGTTTGAGGTAGCTCGTCAGTCGCCGCCCCTCACTCCCATCGGCCCGCCCGGCATGGATGTGGGTCAGCATCTGCTGAGCCCCGGTCAGCAGGATGTCGAATCCCTGGCGGGCGGCTTCGTGGGCCAGTGCCTGGGCGAGATGACTCTTGCCGACCCCGGTCTGCCCACAGAGCAGGACGTTGCGGTGCTGGCGTACGAACTGGCAGGTGGCCAGGTCAAAGATCTGCTGGCGGTTGATGCTCGGGTTGAAGCGGAAGTCGAAGGTCTCCAGCGTCTTGGTGGTGTTGATGCCGCTGCGCCGAATGCGCAGCTCGAGCTGTTTGTGATTGCGGCGCTCCACCTCATCCTGAATGAGCCGAACCAGAAACTCCTCATAGGTCCACTGTTCGCGGATCGCCTGCTCCGTGCGCACGGCCAACGTGTCGAGGATACCGGAGAGCCGCAGTCGTTTGAGGTGGGGCGCGAGGCTGGTGGCGCTCATCGAACACCCCCCAAGAGGCTCGTCACGAACTCGCTGGCCTGCCGCACGAAGGTGTAGCGCGGCATGACCGGCGAGACCTCGGCCGCGGCGACCGGTTCGGCCTCGAGGCCTGCGGCCAGAATGCGTTTGATCGTCGGGTAATCGGCTTCGCCGAAGTGCTGGGCTCGGGAGCAGGCCTGTTCCAGGCGGTCCGGGCCGTAGACGGCAGCCAGGCGCAAGATTCGACCGGCACTGCGCAGCCGGTCCTCTGGGCGATGGGCCAGCAACTGCTCGACCAGCTCCATCGTGGCGGGGCCGACGGCGACCGCTTGCTGGCGACAGCTCTCCCGTGAGAGGGTGATGCCCACGACTTTCCCCGCGGGCAGATGATCCAGCTGGGTCTGGCGCTGACCCGGCTCCCGCGCCCGGTCATGCGTGGCCACGAGTTCGTGGTCCTGCGTGGAGATCTCGACGGTACGCGCACCACTGCGGACCCACACCGGCTGGCCGACCAAGCGGAAGGGAACCGAGTAGTAGGCCCCGTCGACGGTGACGTAGCAGTCGCGATAGACCCTGACCTGCTTCCAACTGGCCGGGTCGTAGTGGATGCGCGGCAAGGGGAGGAGCGTGGCCCGCTCGACCTGGTCGAAACGCTCCAGCGGGCGCTGCTTGGTGGTGCCGTGGATGCGCTGTCCGGCGATCTCGCGACACCAGCGCCGGAGCGCCGCGTTGAGCTCGTCGCTGCGCGTTGGCTCCCGACC
>Ga0307373_10001997_pt1 | contig 37453 bp, 30 predicted proteins | sample OX2MG_FD_202534 | JGI IMG/M metagenome (GOLD analysis project Ga0307373, IMG submission 202534) | Soil microbial communities from Risofladan, Vaasa, Finland - OX-2 | ecosystem: Environmental > Terrestrial > Soil > Coastal area > Acid sulfate soil | place: Finland: Risofladan, Vaasa | collected...
CACGAGCTTGCGCTCAACGGTTTTTGAGACCGCCGCGTCTGCCATTCCGCCATGCTGGCCTCCGAGGCTGGTCAGGCGTCGGGGGTGTCCAGATCAGGGAGGTTCATGTCGTTGACCATCTGCTGGAAGACAGCCAGCCGACTGCCATCATCGGATTGGCTGTCGGGCAGCACTCCCGCCTGATCCATGACCTCTTCGACGACGTAGATCGGGGATTCGACTCTAACGGCCAAGGCGATGGCATCGCTCGGACGGGCATCGAAAATGATCTCATGCCCGTCGTGCGTACCGATGATCCGGGCGTGAAACGTGTCATCGCGGAGTTCGGAGACCACCACCCGATGCACCGTGACCTCCAGCAGGGTAAGCATATTCACCATCAGATCATGGGGCTGGGGACGATCCGGGTTGATCCCCGTGATCTTCAGGGCGATGGCGTTGGCTTCTGCCACCCCCACCCAGATCGGCAGGAAGCGCTCGGCGTCCTTCTGCTTCAGCACAACCACGTGCTGCCCACTGGGCATGTGGACGCGGATGCTGTCGACCGACATCTCGATCACGTCCATGACTCCTCACCGTTGGCTTTTCCCGACGGCCCGGGGAGCGGTCCCGGGAGAGCCGGCCGCTGACCGAGTCGCCGGGAGTTCGTGATGCCGCTTCCATGATAGACCTCGTCGAAAGCGGCTCGGTCACCCCTGAGGATCGCACCGGACCGAGGCAAGAATTCGTCACTTGCATCGAGTAGGAGTCCCCGGCCGGTACCCGAGCGCCCGCTCCTGGCCAGGCGCTCGAGGGGAAACCGAAGGCCACCAGGACCGTGACCAGGAATACCGGCGGAGCCTCTGAGACCGGATCAGGGAAGGAGCGGTCGGCCGCGGACTGAGAAAAGCGGTCGTCCGACCTCAGGTTGACAATGAGGCCCGGCGGGCGTAAGTTGTCTGATCATCAGACCTTCAGTCAGCGACAGTCGCCAAAGGCTGGGAACCCGATGGAAGGCTGGACCCGTGTCCGGGCTAGCCTTTGATCCAGTAGCCCGCCGGAACACCTATCAACTGGTGGCTGAGGCGATCGCCAAGGCCATCTCCGAAGGTCGGCTAATCGCCGGTGATCGCCTCCCCTCGGAGCGAGATCTAGGGGAAACCTACGCGGTGGGCAGATCGTCGACGCGGGAGGCGATCCGGGTGCTGGAGTCGCAGGGGCTGGTGCGAACCGACGGCCGGGGTGGGTACCTGGTGATGGACTCGGGCAACTTGCTGCGACAGGCGATGGGATTGCTCGTCAGTTTGGAACGGGTCGACATCGCCGACCTCTTCGAGGTTCGCCAAATTCTGGAGATCGAGACGGCGGGACTGGCTGCCGGGCGAAGGTCGGCATCCGATCTCGATGCGATCACCGTTCGGATTGGGGAGATGGAAGCGAGCCTGACCGACCCCCATCGGTACAACGAAGCCGACATCGGATTCCACACCGATCTTGCCAAGGCTACCGGCAACCGGCTCACGGTGAGACTGATGGAGGCGATTCGCGACTCCATGTCGCGGGCGTTCGAGGTCGCCATCAGGCTGCCGGGGAACGCCCGGCTCTCGCTGGAGGAGCATCGGGCGATCGCCGCCGCAATCACCTCGTGTGATTCTGGCCAGGCCCGCGATCGGATGCGGGGCCACCTGGTGCGGGTCCAGTCCGAGACCCTGGCCATGGCCCGCGAGGAGAGGTAATGGATGAGAGCCTGGCGCCGCCGGACGCAGCTTCTGGGCCGGGGCCCAACTGGCTTCGCGCCTATCGACTGATGTTGACCATCCGACTTTTCGAGGATCGGGTCAACGACCTGTATCAGCGCAAGTTGATGCCCGGCCTGGCACACCTCTCCAGCGGTGAGGAGGGCGTCGCGGTCGGAGTCTGTACCGCTCTGCGGGACGATGACTACATCACCAGCACCCACCGGGGACACGGCCATTGCCTGGCCAAGGGGGCGTCGCCGGACCTCATGTTCGCCGAGTTGCTCGGGAAAGCCGCCGGATACTGTGGTGGCAAGGGTGGCTCGATGCACATTGCCGACCAGGCCCGAGGCAACCTCGGGGCCAACGCGATCGTCGGAGGGTCACTCGGGATCGCGACCGGAGCCGGGCTGTCGATCAAACAGCGCGGGACCGATCAGGTGGCCGTCAGTTTCATCGGAGACGGCGCCCTCGGCCAGGGAGTTCTCTACGAGGTCATGAACATGGCCTCCCTGTGGAAGTTGCCGGTGATCTACGTCTGCGAAAACAACCTTTACGGTGAGTACACCCCGGGGGCGGAGACCGTCGCCGGGAAGCCATTGGACCGAGCCCTGGCCTTTGGGATCCCGGCGACCGAGGTCGATGGTCAGGACGTTCGGGCCGTCTACCAGGCGATGGCGACGGCGGTGGCGCACTCCCGAGGCGGTGGGGGGCCGGCATTTCTGCTCTGCTCCACCTACCGATACTTCGGACACCACGTGGGCGACGTGGACCGTGGCTACTACCGTAGCCGTGAGGAGGAGCAGTTCTGGCGCGAACACCGCGATCCGATCACCCTCGCGCGGGAGTGGTTGGAGGCCGAGGGCATGGCTGATCGGGCTTCTCTGGAGGGGCTGGCTGAGGAGCTGACCCGTGAGCTCGATGCCGCGGTCGAATTCGCGCTGGCCGCGCCCTTCCCGGATCCGGATCAGGTGGCGACCGATGTCTTCGCCTGATTCGATGGCGACGGATGAGTGGCGCGAGCTCACCATGGCTCAGGCCATCCGCGAAGCCATCGCCGAGGAGATGCGCCGTGACGAGAGCGTTTTCGTCATCGGTGAGGACGTCGCCGAAGCTGGAACTCCCTTCAAGGTACTGAGCGGTCTGGTGGAGGAATTCGGCACGGATCGCGTGCTCGATACCCCGATATCCGAGCCAGGGTTCACCGGGATGGGAGTCGGCGCCGCCATGACCGGGCGACGACCCGTGGTGGACATCATGTTCGGAGACTTTCTGGGGCTGGTGATGGACCAGGTGGCCAACCAGGCGGCCAAGGTGCACTACATGTCGGGCGGCAAACTCAGTGTGCCCTTGACGATTCGCACCACGATGGGTGCGACCCGGCGCTCAGCGGCGCAGCACAGTCAAAGCCTGCATGCCTGGGTGAGCCACATACCCGGACTCAAGGTTGTCCTCCCCAGCACTCCTTACGACGCCAAGGGACTGATGAAGAGCGCCATCCGCGACAACAGCCCGGTGGTCTTCTTCGAGGACAAGATGAACTACCAGCAGCGGGGCCGCGTGCCCGTGGCTGAATACACCATTCCCCTGGGCTTGGCCGACATCAAACGCCCGGGCAAGGACGTGACCCTGATCGCCACCAGCAGCATGGTTCTGGTCGCCCTGGAGGCGGCCGAGGTGCTCGCGCAGGAAGGCATCGAGTGCGAAGTCGTCGACCCGCGCACCACGGTTCCCCTGGACCGCGACGCCCTGATCGAGTCGGTCCGTCGCACCACCCGGGCGGTGGTGATAGATGAGGGGCATCGCAGCTACGGCGTGGGTGCCGAACTGGCCGCGGTGGTCGCCGAGGGGGCCTTCTATTACCTGGACGCTCCGGTGCGTCGCCTGGGGGCGATGGACGTGCCGATTCCCTTCTCCCCGGTGCTGGAGGATCTGACGGTACCCACCGCAGAGGGTCTGGCCGCGACGGTGCGCGAACTGTGCAGGCGAAAGTGAGTCCGGAAGGAGGGTGAGGAGATGAGCCAGCTGACGCGCACTTACGGCCTGGGGGCGGTCGACTGGGAAGCCCGGGTCGACTACGACCGACTGCGCACGACCCGCCTCGGTCGGATCAGGCAGCTGCTCCAGGCATCCGAACTGGGAGCGCTGCTTTGCTTCGACATGAACAACAGCCGCTATATCACCGCCACCCACATCGGCACCTGGGCGATCGACAAACTGACCCGCTTTTGCTTGCTTCCCCAGAATGACGAGCCGATCATGTGGGACTTCGGCTCGGCGGCCCGCCACCACCAGCTGTTCTGCCCATGGCTGGGTGAGGAGCGCTCTCGCGCCGGCATCGCGACCATGCGAGGTGGCTTCGATCCCGCCGCGGGGAGAGCGGAGGAGGTGGCCCGCAAGATTCGGGTCGAGCTGGAAGAGCGAGGACTGGCCGGTGAACCGCTCGGGGTGGACATCGTGGAGATGCCGATCCTGGTGGCGCTGCAGAAGGAGGGGCTCAAGGTCGTCGATGGGCAGCAGCTAATGCAGCAGGCGCGCATGATCAAGAGTGCGGACGAGATCACCCTGCTGAGCACCGCCTGCGCCATGGTCGACGCGGCCTACGACCAGCTCTATCAGGCGCTCCGGCCGGGGATTCGCGAGAACGAGTGCGTGGGGCTGGTGGCCAAGGTGCTCTACGACCTGGGCTCGGAGCACGTGGAGGGGGTAAACGCGATCTCGGGCGAGCGGGCCAACCCCCACCCGCACGTCTACTCCGACCGGATGCTACGTCCCGGGGACCCCGCCTACTTCGACATTCTCCACGCCGTCAACGGCTACCGAACCTGCTACTACCGGACCTTTGCGGTCGGTTCCGCCAGCCCGGCTTTGAGCGACGCCTACCAGCACTGCCGTGAATTGGTCGACCTGGCGATTGCCAAGGTCAAGCCGGGAGCGACCACTGCCGACGTGGTCTCCGTTTGGCCGCGCGCCGAGGAGTTCGGGTTTGCCAACGAGGAGGCGGCCTTCGGGCTGCAGTTCGGCCATGGGGTCGGTCTCTCCATCTGGGAGAAGCCCATCTTCAGCCACCTGGTCTCCGACGAACATCCGGAAGAGCTGCGCGAGGGCATGGTCTTCGCCCTGGAGACGTACTGGCCGTCCAAGGATGGCTGGACGGCGGCCCGGATCGAGGAGGAGGTGGTAGTCACCGCGACCGGCTGCGAGGTGATCACCCGCTTTCCCGCCGAGCGGCTGATGGTGGCCGGACAACGCTACTTCACCGTCGATGGTCCCCTGCCGACCACCCGGGAGACCGAGTCCCACCGCAACAACTTGGACCGTCTGGCGAGCACCGCTCGGGGGGCGATGGACGGGGGATTCCAGCTCCCATGAGGGTAGGGCACTGTGCCGGTTGAGGTAATCATGCCCGCGCTCGGGATGGCCCAGGAAACCGGTCGCCTGCTGCGCTGGATCAAGCAGGAAGGGGAGGCGGTCTCGGTGGGTGACCTTCTGATGGAGATTGAGACGGACAAGTCCGCGGTCGAGATCGAGGCTCAGGCCGATGGCCTTCTGCGCGGGATCCGGGTGCAGCCCGGCCAGGAGGTCGAGGTGGGTACGGTGATGGCCTGGATCCTCGCCCCCGACGAGCAGCTCCCGGAGCGGCCTGCAATGTCGGTGAGCCCCACCGAAGCACCAGAAGTGGCGGAGGTCGACTCGATCACCACCGCCGCACCGCCTCCCGACCCCTCGCCGGTGGTCGCGGCGCCAGCTGGCGACCGAGTCACCGCGTCGCCGCTGGCGCGCCGGCTCGCCGCCGAGCTCCAGATCGAGCTCGCCCCGGGTGGAGGCAGTGGACCCGCGGGCGCGTACGTGGCGGCCGATCTGGCTGGGGCCCCTCAACCTCAGAGCGGTATGTCGTCGGCGCGCCGTCGGATGGCCACCCACACGACTCAGGTCTGGACGACGACTCCTCACTTTTACCTCGGTGGGGATGTTCGGGCTGGGCGGTTGCGGAGCTGGCTGACCGCCCTCCGGCAGCGCTCGGGGGAACCGGTCACCTACACCGACCTGCTGCTGCGAACCGTCGCCGTTGCGCTCCGCCAGGCACCGCAGATGAGGGACTACTGGGCGGCGGGCGAGATTCGGCATCGGGAGGAGGTCGGGGTGGGCTTGGCGATTGCCGGCGCCCAGGGGCTGCAGTTGGCGACGCTCACCGACGCGGACCGCCTGGGACTGGCGGCGCTGGTGGCTGCCCGGCGCGGCGTGGTGGCGCGGGCCACCTCCGGCAAGTTGTCCGGGGCAGATCTGCAGCCGGCCAGCATCACCATCAGCAACCTGGGGATGTTCGGGGTGGATCGCTTTGAGGCGGTGCTGGCCGAGGGACAGAGCTCCCTCTTGGCGGTAGGGCGAATTCGCGACGAGGTGGTGCCGGTGGATGGGCGGCCGGCCATCGAGCCGGTGCTGTCCCTTACCTTGAGCTGTGACCACCGGGTTCTCGATGGAGCCGAGGCAGCCCCATTTCTCGCTGCGCTGGTCGACTACCTGGAGGAACCGGCGCTCCTGCTCGACACCGAAAGTCGAACCTAGGCGACTCGCTTCAGGAGCCGGTCGGGTAGGGAGTCGGTTGCCGGGCACCGCCGAGGTAAAGCTCTCCGATCTCGGGGTGATTGAGCACCTCCTCGCCTGTGCCGCTGAGCCGGACCCGGCCGGTCTCCAGCACGACCCCGTGGGTGCTCAACCGAAGTCCGGCTCGGGCGTTCTGCTCCACCAAGAGGATGGTTCTACCCTGCTGGTGCATCAAGCGGATCGAGTCGAAAACCGTCCGCCTGGTCTTGGGATCGAGGCCCATGGAGGGTTCGTCGAGGATCACCAGGGCCGGGTCCAGCATCAGACAGCGGGCGAACTCGACCAGACGTTGCTGGCCCCCTGAGAGGGTGCCCGCCTTGGCGGTGGCGCGGTCGCGAATGAGCGGGAAGGTGTCTTGGAGCTGCACCAGGCGGCGCTGGACCAGGGCTCGATCCCGGAGGATGAAACCGCCCATCTCAACATTGGCGCGCACCGACATCTCTGGAAAGAGGGAGTGACTCTGCGGGACCTGCACGACTCCCTCTCGGAGAATCTGACCCGGTGACCGGCCCACGATCGACCGGCCTCGGAATCGGATCTCACCGGTCCTGATGGCCAGCACGCCACTGATCGCGGCCAGCAGGGTGGACTTGCCCGCGCCGTTGGGCCCGACCACGCAGGTCACGCCTCCCTGGAGGACGGGGAACGAGACCCCCCGCAGAACATCACCCCCGCCATAGCCGGCATAGACATCCTCGATCACCAGGAGAGGCTCCCCCGGCAACCCCGCCTCAGGCATCGTCCTCCCCGTCCTCACCGCCCAGATAGGCGTCCAACACCTTGGGATGGGCGCGCACCTCGGCCGGGGTGCCGGTCATGATCGCCGCCCCCTGGTGCATCACCGTCAGGGAATCACAGATCCCCATCACGAATTCCATGTTGTGCTCGACCACCAGGAAGGTCTTCCCCTGGTCATTCAACTCGCGGATCTTCTCGGCCAGGTGGTTGATCAAGGAGGGGTTCACCCCGCCGGCCGGCTCATCCAGCAGGAGGACATCGGGGTCGGCCACCAGGACGTAGGCGAACTCCAGTAGCTTGCGTTGACCGTAGGACAGGTTGCCGGCGGGCTGGTTGGCGAGCCCCTCGATGCCCACGAACTGGAGCAGCTCCATGGCTCGGTCCCGCTCCGGGCCGAGGCTGGCACTGGTTCGGAAAACACTCCCGAGCCACCCCTCTCGGTGCTGGGTGGCGATCAGCATGTTTTCCATGGTGGTCAGCCGGGGAAAGATGCGAGTCAGCTGGAAGGTGCGGCCGATGCCCAGCTTGAATACCCGATCCGGAGCGAGGTTGGTGATCGGGTCGCCCTTGAACCGGACGGTCCCCTGGCGGACCGGCTCATATCCGGTCATCACATTGAAGAGGGTGGTTTTGCCGGATCCGTTGGGTCCGATCAGGCCGGTCACCTTGCCGCTCTCCACCGACAAGGTGCAGAGGTTGAGCGCCTGCAGGCCCCCGAAGGACTTGGAGACGCCCTCCACCTCTAAGAGCGCGCTCATGTGCTGGAGCCGGGACGGGGAACCAGCCCGGGCCGCTGGTCTCCGTCGCCTCCCGCCGCCGGCCTGGGGGGTGAGGCACGATCCCGGCCGGCGAGGCGCCGATCGAGCCAGGCTGAGACGGAGGGCACGATGCCCATCGGCAGGAGCAGGATGACGGCCAGGAAGATGACCCCGTAGATGATCAGGTAAAGGTCCCCCACCGAGTAGGAGAAGGTCAGGTACTGCTGGAGGGGCTCCAGGAGCAGCCCACCAAGCAGGGGTCCCCAGATGGTCCCGAGACCGCCAAAAAAGGCCATCAGCGCGATCGAGAGATCAAACAGGGGGTCGAAGACGAACTGGGGGAACACCTGGCCCACGAAGTAGGCATATACCGCGCCGACCATTCCGACCGGGATGGCGGAGATCACGAAGGCCGTGAGCTTGACCCGGCCCACCCGCACCCCGAGTCCTCGGGCCCGGGCCTCATCGTCGCGGATGGCGAGCAGCTGGAGTCCGAAACGCGAGCGCCGGATGGTCCAAGAGGCCGCAACCGCCAAGACCAGCAGCCCCAGGGCGACGAAGTAGAAGGGGTCGTTGTAGGTGGATCCCGGCCAGTTGGGGGAGACCACCTGAAGCCCCGACGATCCGCCGGTAATCCCCAGGTTGGTGGCCACCAGTTGAAACAGGAAGAAGATGGCGATGGTGATCACCACGAAGGTGTGCCGGCGGGTCCTGAGGGCGACCAGCCCGAACGGAATGGCCACCAGCCCCGCGACCAGACCCGAGATCGGGATCAGGCCGAACATACCGTATCCCGCGCCGAGGTGGTTGCTCTGGGCGATCACCGCGAAGGTGTAGGCGCCGGTCCCGAAGAAGGCGGCGTGACCTAACGGGATGTAGCCGGAGTAGCCCGCGAAGCCATTCCAGGCGGTGGTCGCGGTCATGTAGATCAGGGTGAACACCGCGATCGTGGTATAGGTCGGGTTGGAAAAGACGAAGGGGAAGAGCACGAACACGAGCAGCAGCAAGCTGATCAGGCCCCGCCTGATCAGGCGACTGCGGCTCACCGGCGGCCGCCCTTCGTTCCAGAGCCCCCGCGGGGCTCGTCCCGGGACTCGAGTCTTCCGCTAGGCAAGCTCACTGGGCGCGGGTGAAGCTGCGCCCGAAAAGTCCCTGCGGGCGCAGGGTCAGCACCAGCACCAGGGCCGCGAAGAAGACGACCTCGGACCACAGGGGCGACCACATCGCGGCCACGACGTCCTCGATCACCAGCATCGAGATCGCGGCCGCCATCGCCCCGGCCATGCTCCCCAGGCCTCCCAGGATGACGATGGCCAGTAGCCGGGAGATGAGGTCGTAGCCGCTGTTGGGGTTGAAGGCGGTGGTGGCCCCAAACACCATGCCGCCGGCGGCCGTCACCGCCACGCCGATGCCAAAGGTCAAGGTGGCCACCCGGTCGACATTGATTCCGACCAAACGGGCGGCCGTTCGGTTCTGGAGCGAGGCGCGGATACTGCGGCCGAACCGGGTCTGGTAGAGCAACAAATAGATGGCTCCCATGAGGAACACGGCCATCGCGCAACCGAAAACGTAGATGTAGGGTAGGTAGAAGCCGAGAAGGTGGATCGAGCGGGTGATGTACCAGCCGTGCAGTTGGATGTAGTTGACCCCGAACACCACCGATAGCACCCCCTCAACGATGATCGCCACTGCATAGGTGACCAGGATGGACATGGTGGTGCGGTTCTGCACCGGCAGTCTCCTGATGAAGGTCCATTCCACCGCGATGCCCAGGAGGAACAACGCCGGCATGGTGATCAGGATCCCCACGAAGAGATCGATGCCGAAATGGGCAGCCAGGACGTAACTCAGGTAGGCGGCCAGCACGACGAAGACCCCCTGGGCAATGTTGATGATGTCCATCACCCCGAAGATCAGGGTCAGACCGGCGGCCATCAGCGCGTAGACGGCCCCGGTCAAGACCCCGTCGATCAGACCCTGATAGAGGCTGGTCAAGCCATCAACTGCCCCAATTGGGCTTGGGGTAAACGATGCTCACCGAGCTGGGGTCACTCTTCGGAAGTACCTGGCTGAACTTGGTTCCGGTCGTGCCCTGCCACTGGAAGATGAAGCCGACCGCCTTGCCGTTCTCACCCTGCGAATTGAACTGGACCTGACCCTGGACCGTGTTCAGGATCACTCCGCTGTGCAGGTATTTGATGATCTTGGCGTTACTCAGGCTCTGGTTGTGGTCGATCGCCTGCTGGACCACCTGGCCCACCGAGTAGGCTTCGGCCACGTCAGCATTGACGCCGGCAGGAGTTCCGCCGTACTTGGCGATGTACATCTTGACCATGGCCTTGCTCTCGGCATTGTCGTAGGTTCCGGACCAGCCACCGGGAACCATCATTCCGTCGGTGTTGGCTGCTCCCACGGCGCTGACGAACGCTGCCCCCTGGTCGGGACCGGCGGCGGCGACGATCGCCTTCGGGTTGAAGTGATCCTGCTCGAACGCCTGCATGAAGGCGGACACGGTGGGCACGTCGACGGAGCCTAGGACCACGATGTCGGCGTGGGTGGAGGCCACGTTCTGGGCGATCGGGGCGTAGTCGGTGTCCTCGGCGGGGAAGACCTGGTCGTAGACAGTCTTGATGCCCGCCGCCTGGAGGAGCGACCGAGCCTTCTCGATCACCGGCTCGGTGAACGGATCATTGCTGGTCGGATAGGCCGCGGTCTTGGGCCGCTGACTCGCGGGCAGCGACTTGATCCAGTTGACGAAGGGGACCATGTAGTCGGCGACCGGAAGACTGACGTCAAAAATGTTGTGCAGGCCGTTCGCGAACGCGGCGGGCGCTCCGCCAGCCCCTTCCACAAAGGCGTAGCCGTACCGATTGACCACCTTGGAGGCGGGCACGGTGAGTAGGGTTGAGAAGGGACCGAAAACCAAGTCCACCTTGTTCAGGGTGATCAGCTTGGTGTAGTTAGTGTCGACTTGGGTCGGGCTGCTGGCGTCCGAGAGGATCTCCAGCTTCACCTTGCGCCCGAGGATGCCCCCGTGAGAATTCACGTAGCTCTCCCAGAGCTGGTAGCCGCGCTGGAAGGCTTGGCCGTCCGCCGAGAAGTCCCCCGACAGTGAGAGGGAGATCCCGATGGTGATCGGCTTGCCTCCGCCGGAGCTGCCGCAGGCGGCCAGCGTCAGCCCGGTTAGGGCCGCCATCGCGCCGGCGGCGAGGAACCGCCTCAAATGTCCCTTCATCTCTTCCCTGTCCCTCCAAAAACGCTTCGGCCCTGAATGGCCCTGAACTTGGCACGCCCGAAACCGTGGGCCGTGCGTCCACCGTGGAGCTCCAACCTAAATCTCAATCTGGCGTGTCCAACCCGTCGGCAACCTCGACCTGCTCGCTGACCACCTTCAGACCAGAGTTCCGCCCCTGAAGCTCCATGAAGGTGGCGAAGTCCTCCTCGCCAAAACCCAGGCTGATCAGGGTGACGATCATCTGCTGCACCAGACTGGCCAGCGGGAGCGGTACTCCCATCTCCCGGGCGACGGCCAACCCCAGGTCGAAGTCCTTGAGCAGTAGGTTGGTGGTGAAGGTTGCCTCGTAGTCGGTGTTCACCAGCTGGGGCGCCTTGTAACGGGTGAAGGTGGACCCCATCACGCTGGAGTTCAGGTAGCGGAGGAAGGTCTCACGGGAGACTCCGCCCTTCTCGGCCAGCACGGTCACCTCCACCAGGGATTGGGACACCACCCCCAAGAAGAGGTTGTGGCAGATCTTGACCAGGCGAGCCAACTCCGCGTCTCCCACATAGATAGCCCCCGAGCCGAGCCGCCCCAGCAGCTCGGAGACCGCGTCGTAGCTGGCGCGCGATCCCGAGACGGCCATGGTCAGCTGTCCTGCCCGGGCGACCCGGGGATTGCCACTCACCGGCGCCGCCAGGAAGTCGACTCCGCGCTTTGCCAGTTCCCTTCGCACGACCGCAGACTCCTCGGAGCTGACCGTGGAAAAGTCGACCACGATTTTGGGCTGGGCGTCACGAGCCAGCAATCCTTGGGCTCCGAGGAGCACCTCGTGCAGGTCGTCGGAAGAGCTCACCGACACGAAGACCACTTCGCATTCTGCCAAGTCCCAAAGGTGATCCGCGACCGCCGCCCCCAGCTCGACCAGCGGTTCTGCCTTGGCCCGTGTGCGATTGAAGACGAGGACCCGATACCCGGCGCCGAGGAGCCGACGAACCATCTGAGCACCCATTCGCCCAGTGCCGATCCAGCCCAGCGAAGGCGACTCGCCGGCCCCTGTGCTCACTACGCTCCCACCTCCTGGCTACTGCCACAATCGATTGCAGAAAACTCTGTTGGTAAATTATTGCCGCCTCGATGACGGACGTCAAGACCCGGCAGGAAGGGTGTGGTAGTTCAGCGCCCGGGCGTCCGACATGGCAGTTGCCGGGGGATGCAACCGCGTGCAAAACTCTGCCGATGCCAGACGAGCGGGTCCGCAGCGCCCTGGAGCACTGGGCCCCTCGGTTCACCGTCAACGGGGTTGATCCGTCCGACTTCCGCAAGGTCACCGGGGAATTGGAGAGCTGGAGCGACTGGTGCCGGGCCTGGAGCCGAGCTGCCGAGGAACACGAGGCTCTCGGCGCCGCTGCGGTGGCCGCGGGACGAACCCGGACCGCGGGGGTTCACTACACCCAGGCCTCGGTCTACTACCACTTCGCCAAGTTCGTTTTCGTCGAAGACCTTGAGCAAATGCGGGTGGCCCATCTCCATGCGGTGGAATGCCTCAACCTGGCGCTCCCGTACCTGGATCCGCCCGGTCGGCGGATCGAGATCCCCTTCGACCACCACCAGCTGGTCGGAGTCCTGCGGACGCCCCCTGGACCGGGCCCACACCCAATGGTGCTCATGATCCCCGGCCTCGACTCCACCAAGGAGGAGTTCCGGACCACCGAACAGCTCTTTCTCGAGCGCGGGATGGCCACCTTCGCCGTGGACGGTCCCGGTCAAGGTGAGGCGGAGTACGACCTGCCTGCCCGGCCGGACTGGGAGATTCCCGGGGCCGCGATCCTGGATGCTCTGGCCAAAATCCCCGAGTTGGACCCGTTGCGGGTGGGGGTGTGGGGGGTCAGTTTGGGAGGCTACTACGGAGCGCGGGTAGTGGCCGTGGATAAGCGGGTTCGCGCCTTGGTGACGCAGGCTGGGCCGTACAACTATGGCGAGTGCTGGGACATCCTTCCCAGCTTGAGTCGGGAGGCCTTTCGAGTCCGCTCCAGGTCGGGATCTGAAGCAGAGGCCCGTCAGCTGGCGCTCAGCTTTTCCCTCGAGGGCTACGCGGAGCAGATCACGGTGCCGGTGCAGATCGTCTTCGGCAAGCGGGATCGCCTGATCCCCTGGCCCCACGCGGAGCGTCTCGCGCGGGAGGTCCAGGGGCCGGTGGAGATGCTGATGTTCGACGACGGCAACCACGTCTGCACCAACATTCCCTACCGCCACCGCTACCGAAGCGCTGACTGGATGGGCGAACAGCTCCGCTAACCGCGCGGCTTCGGATCAGCCGGTCCGCTCGGGCCAGCCTTCCGGGGCGCGGCAGCCGTCGAGCCGCGCACCACCAGTTGGGGTAGCAAGAGTCTGGCGTCTACCTCTCCTCTTGGATTGGCGATCCTCTCCAGCATCAGCACCGCCGCCGCGGCTCCCATCTGGTAGTGGGGGATGCGGATGGAGGTCAGGGGTGGCCGCAACTGGTCCAGGAAGGGCATGTCGTTGAAGCCCACCACCGAGATGTCTTCCGGGCAGCGGAGCCCGGCCCGTTCCAGGGCTGCGTAGCAGCCCAGCGCCAGCAGGTCATTGCCGGCGACCACAGCTGTGAACTCCGCACCACCGGAGATCAGCTCGGTCAGGCAGCGCTTCCCCTCGGAGCGGGTGAAACCAGTGGCGAAGGCGACCATGGTTGGGTCGACCGGCTGTCCTACAGCTGCCATGCCCGCCTGGTATCCAGCGAGCCGCCCTCTCCCGGTCGAGACATCCTGGGGGCCGGCGATGTGGGCAATCCGGCGGTGGCCGAGACCGGCCAGGTGGGCAACGGCCAGCTGGGCGCCGATGCGGTCGTCGACCGAGGCGGAGGGAAGGGAATTGTCATCGCGGATTCGGTTTACCAGTACCACCGGCAATTCTTCTTCGGCCGCCTGGTCGAGCAGCGGGTGCCGCTGCCGGGCGGTGGCCACGATGAAGCCGTCCACATGGCGCGAGCGCATCCCTTCGAAGACTTTTCGCTCCCGTTCCTCGTCGTTGTCGGTGTTCCCCACCAGGGCCACGAATCCCTTGGGATTGAGCGTGTCCTCGATGCCCCGGACAATCGGCGGAAAGAGCGGATTGTTCAAGTCGGGAATCAGCACGCCGACGGTGTAGGACCGCCTGGTCTTGAGGCTGCGGGCCGCCGGATCGGGACGAAATTGGAGCTCGTGGGCCGCCTGGAGCACCCGCTCGGCGGTCTCCACCTTGACCAAGTGGCGGCGCTCCGCATTCAGCGCCCGGGAGGCGGTACCGGGGTGTACCCCGGCTGAGCGGGCCACGTCGCGCAGGGTCACCCGACGATTGGGCACGAGTCCGGCCTCCGCTGGGATTGCGCCCGGGCGAGCGCGAGCGCCAGAAGACTTAGCGGAGCCCCCCGCCGCGCCACCCTTGCTTCTCTTACTTTGGTTCAGTCTACGACCGCTGACCGCGGGTCCCGAGCCGTGCGGGGCGGCAGGGATACGGATAATTGTCTCCATGTCGGCTGAGCCGGTGGCGCGGCCTCGCCTGCTGCTCATCGACGCCCACGGCCTGGCCTTTCGGGCCTATCACGCCCTGCCCGAGATGACCAACCGCCGGGGCGAGCCGATCCGGGTGGCGTACGGCTACACCTCCATGCTGCTGCTGGCCCTGGAGCGGGGATTTGACTGCGCGGTGGCGGCCTTTGATCCTCCCGGTCCCACCTTTCGGGACGCCAAACTGGCGACCTACAAGGCGACTCGCCAGCCCACGCCCGAGGAGCTAGTGGCGCAGATCCCGGTCTGCCAAAAGATCACCGAGCGGTTGAACATCCCGGTGCTGACGGTTCCGGGCTTCGAGGCCGACGACGTCTTGGGGACCTTGGCCCGGCAGGCCAAGGCAGCTGGCTGCGCCACCGTCATTCTGTCCGGGGACATGGATCTACTGCAGTTGGTCGACGAGTCCACGGTGGTCCAGAGCAGCCGACGAGGCAGCAGCGAGCCAATGATCTATGACGTGGCCGCGGTGCGCCAGCGTTTCGGCTTTGACCCGGTGCGGATCATCGACTATAAGGCGCTCCGGGGAGATGCCAGCGACAACATCCCCGGGGTCCCGGGCATCGGGGAGAAGAGTGCGACGGCGCTGATTCAGGAGTACGGCAGCCTGGATGGCGTGCTGGCCGCCATCGACTCGATGCCTCTCGGCCGGGTGCGCAGCGCCCTCACCGGGAATGTCGATCTGGCTCGCTTCGGGCGGGAGCTGGTGACCATCGTTCAGGAGGTGCCCGGAGTCGAGCTGGACCTGGCCAGTTGCCAGCTCCGGGAGTACGACCGGGAGGGGGCGGCGGCCCTGCTCGAAGAGTTGGGGATGCCCAGCCTGGTCCGTCGTCTGGCGAACCCCGAGGGAGGTCGTCCCCGCGCCGACCCCCAACGGCCGTCGGTGGCGCCGCCCGAAGTGGTCGAAAGTGGAATTCAACTGCTGACGATGGTGGCGGCCCTGCATGAGGCTGGCGGATTCACCATTGAGGCGGCCGTGGACGGTCCGCCCCGCAAGGGAGCGCTGGTGGGACTGGCGTTCGCCGCGGGACCGGATCGGAGCTGGTACTGCCCGGTCGCAGGGGCAAGCCTGCAAGGGCTTAGTTGGGAGGAGATCCGACCGCTGCTGACTCTGTTGGCGGCGCCGGAGGTGGGCAAGTCCAGCTACCAGCTGAAAGAGGTGATCCTGGCGCTGAGGGGGACCGGCGCCGAGATCGCCGGCCCGGAGTTCGACTGCGTCCTCGCGGCCTACCTGGCGGACTCCCGCAGCCGCACCCCAACCTTGGCATCGTTGTGCCGCGAGTGGAACGGTCCCCCGGCGCCGGAGCGCGAGCTCTTCTTGGGGAAGGGGGCCGGGATCAAGCGCCCCTCCGAGCTCAGCGTGACCGAAGCCGCTCAGCTGTTCGGTGGGGAGGCGGCCTGTGTAGCGGCGATCGCCCCCCAGCTGCGATCCCGGGTCGAGGAGCTGGGAGCCGCAGAGCTGCTCCGCGACCTGGAGCTGCCGGTGCTCCAGATCCTGGCCGAGATGGAGGCACTGGGGGTCCGACTGGACGGCGGCCAGTTGCGGGCTATCTCGGTCGCGCTGGCGGTTCAGATCGCCGAGCTGGAAGGAGAGATGTACCGCTTGGCCGGTCGCCAGTTCAGCCCGGGATCCACCTCCCAGCTGGCCGGGTTGCTCTACGACGAGCTGGGATTGAAGAGTTCCCGGCGCACCAAGACCGGGCGCTCCACGGACGCTCAGGCACTGGAGGCCCTGCGGGGGGAGCACCCCTTGGTGGGGCTGCTGCTGGAATGGCGCCAGCTGACCAAGCTGAAGAGCACCTATGTGGACGCGCTGCCCGCGCTGGTCGACCCCGACGATGGTCGGGTCCATACGACCTTCAATCAGGCGGTCGCGGCAACTGGCCGGCTATCTTCCACCGACCCCAACTTGCAGAACATTCCGGTGCGGACCGAGGTGGGCCGGCGGATCCGGGCGGCCTTTGTCCCGGGCCGGGAGGACTGGTCGCTCGTCTCCGCTGACTATTCTCAGATCGAGCTTCGCGTCCTAGCTCACCTCAGTGGGGATCCCCGGCTGGCCGCGGCTTTCGCCCGGGGCGACGACGTGCACGCGGACACGGCTGCCCAGGTTTTTGGGGTCCCCCAGGATCAGGTCTCAGCCGAGCAACGGCGGATGGCCAAGGTGGTCAACTTCGGGATTCTCTACGGCCTCTCCAGCTACGGCCTCTCCCGCGATCTGGGAATCGCCACCGATGTCGCCGACGACTTCATCCGCCGCTACTTTGCCACCTATGCCGGCGTCCAGGGCTACCTCGAAACAGTCCGGGAGCAAGCTCGCCGCCAGGGGTACGTGACCACCATCCTGGGCCGCCGCCGCTACCTCGCCGACATCAATGCGACCAACCGCCAAGTTCGGGAAGCCAGCGAGCGGATGGCAATCAACATGCCCATCCAGGGGTCGGCGGCGGACATCATGAAGCTAGGGATGATCCGCACCGCCATGGCGCTGCGTGCCTCCGGAAGTTCCGCCCGGATCCTGCTCCAGGTGCATGACGAGCTGCTCTTCGAGGCGCCCCGGGAGGCGGTAGCGGAGATCGCCGAGCTGGCCGCCGAGGGCATGAGTCACGCGATCGAGCTCTCCGTGCCCCTCGTGGTGGACCTCAAGAGTGGACCCAATTGGAGGGATCTCAGCCCGCTCTCCCGGGTGGCAGGCTGACGGTTACTTGCCAGAACTTCCCGAGGTCGAAACGATCGTCCGCGATCTCCGACCCCGCCTGGTTGGCCGGACTCTGACCCGGACCGACTTGCTGCGGGCGTCGATGTTGCGCTTCGGCGACCCCGCCGCCTTCGCGGGCGGCACGGCGGGCCGCCAGGTGCGGTCGGTGCATCGCCGCGGCAAGTTCATTCATCTGGGCCTCAGTGGAGGCCAACAATTGGTGATTCACCTGGGGATGACCGGCACCTTGACCTTGGTCTCCGGACTAGTGCCCCGGGCCGACCACACCCATCTGGTGTTGGAGTTGGACGACCACTGGGAACTGCGCTTTCGCGATCCGCGCCGATTCGGGCGGGTCCTGCTCGGCCGCTCCCGGCAAATGCAGCGGAGCGGCGCTTTGCCCCAACTCGGCCCGGAGCCGCTGTCGCGACAATTTGCCCGGAGTGGGTTCGCCCAAGCCTTGAGAGCCTCAGGGCGCCCGATCAAGGCGCTTTTACTCGACCAGGGGACAGTCGCCGGCTGCGGCAACATCTACGCTGACGAGGCTTGCTTCCTCGCCCGCGTCCGACCCGAGCGACGCGGCCACACCCTAACCCGGGCGGAGGCGATCCGCGTGGTGCTGGCGCTGCCCTTGGTGATGCGGCAGGCGCTGCGCTTGCGGGGGACGTCGTTCTCCGACTTTCGGGATGGTTTCGGAGCCAGGGGTGAAGCCTACGAAGCACTTTTCGTCTACGGTCGGGGAGGCTTACCTTGCGTCCGCTGCGGCGCTACGCTGCGACAAACGCGGATTGGGGGAAGGACCACGGTTTTTTGCCACCGATGCCAGCGCTGACCGCCACCGTCGCGCTCCTCTCCTACGACGATGTCCCGCCCATCGGGGGCCAGGGGCGCTACGCGGGTGCCTTGGAGCAGATCATGCCCAAGGTGGGCTTCCAGGTGGAGCTGGTGACGGCCCGCCGTACTCCCTGGGGTCCTGGACTGCGCATTCCCAAACGCACCCGCCGCGCACCCCTGGACTTTTCCCTCTGGTTGCGGCGCCGGCTGCCCGAGGTGGCGACCGCTCTCCGGCCCGAGCTCTGGCACGCCCTGGGGGGTCCCGGGGGAGTTCTCCTGTTCCGGCATCCGCCCGCCGCTCCCTTGATTTACACCGCCAACCACACCTACCGGACGGCCCACGGCCGGCGCTTGGCCACTCGGCCCTTGGGATCAATCGAGGCCCGCGCCTACCGCTTTTCGGAACACGTGATCTCGATCTCTCCCTCCACCGCTGACTCGCTGGCCAAGGACTACGCCGTGCCCCGGGACAAGATCTCGGTCATCCCGGTGGGGATCGACACCGAGTGGTTCAGCCCGGCCGGTGGATTCGAGGAGCGTGACACGCTGCTCTTTGTCGGACGACTGGTGCCGATCAAGGGGGTGCCCCAGTTCATCGCCGCCTTCCGCCAGCTGAGCCAGAAATTCCCCGGGCTGCGGGCCGAAATCTGTGGGGATGGTCCGCTCCTGCAGGCGGCCCAGACGGCGGCAGCGTCATTGGGTGGACGGCTGCTGGTTCGCGGCCGAGTATCCGAGGCCGAGCTGGCCCAGGCCTACCGGCGCTCCCTGCTGATGGTGGTTCCCTCCCGCTACGAGGGACTTGGGGTAGTGGCCCTGGAGGCGATGGCATCGGGCACTCCGGTCCTGGCCACCGATGTCCCGGGGTTGACCGACCTGAAAGGTGGCGGAGTGGTGCTGGTGCCGCTCGACGACGGCCCGGCCCTGCTGGCGGCGGCAGAGTCGATCCTCAGCGATCGGGCGAGATGGGAGGAGCTTTCGGCCGAGGCCAGGCAGACCGTGGCCCGGCGCTTCTCCTGGGAAACCGTCGGTCTCCAGATCGCCGAGGTCTACCGGTCGGTACTCGGTTCCCGGGCCAGCCAGGTGGCGTAGGCCGATTCCAGCTCGCCGCGAACCTCCTCGAAGCGGCCGAGCGCGTCCCTGGTGCGGTCGGGAGATGTGAAGGTTTCGGGATCGGCCAGCCTGACCTCCAGGGCCTTCTTCTCCTGCTCCAGGGACTCGATGCGACGTTCGATCTCCCGGCGGGTTGGCTCGCTGATCGCGGGAATTGGCTTCTTCGCCACCTGACCCCGGGAGGGCCGCGGTCGCGGCTCGCGCGCCACCGGCTTGGCCGAAGACCGTCGCTCCACCAGCTGACCGTCCTCGACCTCGAAGACCGTGGTGGCCACCGAGTCCACGAAATACCGGTCGTGGGAGACCAGAACCACGGCGCCGGGGTAGTGGGCGAGGGCCTCTTCGAGCACCTCCTGGGAGGGGATGTCAAGGTGGTTGGTGGGCTCGTCGAGCAGCAGACAGTTGGCATCGTCCATGCCCAGTCGGGACAGGGCGACCCGGGCCTTCTCGCCCCCGGAAAGGTCGCGGACCCGGCTCAAGGCACGATCCCCACTGAAGAGCATCGCTCCCAACACCGTTCGGGCTCGCTCGGGCTGGGATCCGGGGTGGTCGTCGAGCAGGTTCTCCAACACCGTGCGGTCTACGTCGAGGTCGGCGAAGTCTTGGTGGTATTCCCGGATGCGGGCGCGGGCACCGGGGATCACTCGGCCCCGCACCGGGGGCAACTGTCCGGCGAGGGTGTGCAGGAGGGTCGTCTTGCCAGAGCCGTTGGGACCCAAAATGGCGATCCGATCCCCCCGGGCGATCCCTTGGTCCGGGACCGCGAAGAGTTCCGTCTGGTCGCGGCCGCAAGCCAGTCCCTCAGTTCGCACCACCACCTGGGCAGAGGGCGCGGCGTGCAGGGTGAGCCGCATGCGCTGGAGCTCGGTGGGCTCGGGAACGCGCTCCAGCCGGTCGAGCAGGGTTTGGCGGCCCCGCGCCTGGCGCGCTCGCTGACCTGCCTTGTAACGGCGGATGTACTCCTCCTGGTGGTTGATGTGGGCTTGCTGCGCCTCCCAGGTCCGACGCCACCGCAGCCGGCGCTCCTGCCGCTGCCGCAGGTAGCTGGTGTAGCCACCCTCGTAGACCTCGGCTCGGCCCGAGGCCAGCTCGACGATTCGAGTGCAAACCCGCTCCAGTAGGCGGCGGTCGTGGGCCACCAAACAGAGCGTCGGGGCACTTTGGAGCAGATGGGCCTCGAGCCACTCAATTGCGGCCAGATCAAGGTGGTTGGTAGGTTCGTCGAGCAACAGCAGGTCCACGTCCTGGAGCAGCAACTTGCTCAGCTCCAGGCGTCGAATCTGGCCCACGCTCAGTTCGTGGGGAGAGCGAGCCTGTTCGGCGTCTCCCAGTCCCAAGCCAGCCAGGACCGCTCGAGCCTTTGCCTCGAGCTCATAGCCGCCCAGCCCTTCGTAGGCGGATTGGGCCTCGCCGTAGCGGGCGAGTTCGGCCTCGCTTTCCGGCCCGGGAATGGTCAGCCGGTGCTCCAGGTGGCCGAGCTCATCGCGGAGAGCGGCCAGATCGGTGCGGCTGGCCATGGCCTCCCCCAGGACGGTCTCCGCCACCGGCTCGGGGGACTCCTGGGGTAGGTGGGCCACCAGCAGCCGGCCCTGGCGATCGAGCCGGCCCGAACTCGGTGCCTGGACCCCGGCCAAGAGGCTGAGCAGGCTAGATTTGCCCTCGCCGTTGCTGCCCACGACCCCTAAGCGATCGCCCGGTTCGAGCTTGAGCTCGAGCCCCGAGAACACCAGCCGGTCGGCGTATTCGACGGCGACGTCGGAACAGCTCAGGAGGGCCAAGGGGAATTCCCCAGTCGGAGGTGGTCATGTCCTCCACGCTGCGATACTCGGTGAGTGGCGCAGTTCGAACTCGAGTCGCCCTTCCTCCCGACCGGTGACCAGCCCGCTGCCATCCTCAAGCTGCGGTCGGGTCTGATCGCGGGCGATCGCCAGCAGATCCTCTTGGGGGTCACCGGCAGCGGCAAGACTTTCACCATCTCCAATCTGATCGCGGAGGTTCAGCGGCCGGTGCTGGTGCTAAGTCCGAACAAGACCTTAGCGGCCCAGCTCTGGGCTGAGTTCCGCGCATTCTTTCCCAAGAACGCGGTCGAGTACTTCGTCTCGTACTACGACTACTACCAACCGGAAGCCTACATCGCGCGCACCGACACCTACATTGAGAAGGACTCCTCCCGCAACGAGGAGATCGATCGGCTGCGCAACGCGGCCACCCGGTCGCTGCTCACCCGACGCGACGTCATCGTGGTGGCCTCGATCTCCTGCATCTACGGCATCGGCTCTCCCGAGAACTACCTGGGTGAATCCCTCGAGCTCCTGCGGGGAGGGAGCTGGCGGCGCGACATCCTCCTCCGGAAGCTGGTCGATCTGCAATACTCCCGCAACGATCTGGACTTCGGTCGCAGCCGGTTCCGGGTGCGCGGGGACGTGGTCGACGTCCAGCCGGCCTACGAGGAGGTCGCCAGCCGGGTCGAGTTCTTCGGCAACGCCGTGGAGCGGATCGTCGATTTCGACCCCCTGACCGGCGAGATCCTGAAGGATCGGGAGGAGCTGACCATCTTTCCCGCCTCCCACTACGTCACCCCGCGGGACAAGCTGGCTCAGGCGATCAGCCTGATCGAGCAGGAGCTCGAGTGGCGCGGCGCCGAGCTGGATCGGGAGGGGAAGTTGCTGGAGGCTCAGCGGCTGCGCCAGCGGACCATGTTCGACCTGGAGATGCTCCGGGAGACGGGGACCTGCGCCGGGGTCGAGAACTATTCTCGCCATCTGAGCGGGCGACGGGAGGGGGAGAGGCCATTCACCCTGATGGACTACCTTCCCGACGACACCCTAATCGTGGTCGACGAGTCGCATGTGGCGGTGCCTCAGATCGGGGGAATGTACGGCGGCGACCGCTCGCGCAAGATCCCCTTGGTCGAGTACGGCTTCCGGCTGCCGTCAGCGCTGGACAACCGCCCCCTGACCTTGGCCGAGTGGGAGGAGTCGGTGGGGCAGGTCATCTACGTTTCGGCGACTCCCGGTCCATACGAACTGGCACGCTCGACCCAGGTCGCCGAGCAGCTGATCCGCCCCACCGGCCTGCTGGATCCCACCGTCGAGGTTCGCCCCTCTAAGGGCCAGGTGGACGACCTGCTGGCCGAGATTCGGCGCACGGTGACGGCTGCCGAGCGGTGCCTGGTAACCACCCTGACCAAGCGGATGGCCGAGGATCTGACCGATTACCTGCGCGAGGCCGGAGTCAAGGTGCAATACCTGCACTCCGCTGTGGAGACCCTGGAAAGGGTGGAGATCATCCGGGACCTCAGGCTGGGGGTCTACGACGTGATCGTGGGGATCAACCTGCTGCGTGAGGGTCTGGACCTTCCCGAGGTGAGTTTCATCGCCATCCTGGATGCGGATAAGGAAGGCTACCTGCGGAGTTTCCGCTCGCTGATCCAGACCGCTGGCCGGGCGGCTCGCAATGTCCATGGCCGAGTCGTGATGTACGCCGACCGGACCTCGGACGCCATGCGCGAAACCCTGGCCGAAACCGCCCGCCGCCGCGAGGTCCAGACTGCCCACAATCAGGCCCACGGCATCACCCCGGCCACCATCGTCAAAGCGGTCCGGCAGCAGGAGATGGTGCGAGCCGAACTGCAGGAGGCGGCCTCGGAGTTCCAGGACGCGGCCGGACTGCCGCCGGACGAGTTGCTCCGGCTGACTCGGGAGGTGGAGAAGGCGATGCGCAAGGCGGCCGCCAACCTGGAGTTCGAGCGGGCGGCCCAGATGCGCGACCGTTTGGTGGGGTTGCGTCGGATGGCGACCGACATGGGCCCCGCTCCCGATGCCGGCGCGGGCAAGCGGCGGCGGGGGTAACCGGGAAAGCCCGGCGATGCCGGGTCAAAGTGAGCCGAGCCAGCCTGCGAAAATAGCAACTGGGGCTGCCGTCCCCGCGGAGATTTAGGAGGGCCATCAATGTCGGTACGGAAGGCGCGGGCGAGCTGGGCTCCCAGTGAGCAGGGCGGGGGTGGGACGATTCGCACCGAGAGCGGCGCTCTGGCTGCGGAGTACTCGCGCGGATCTCGTTTTGCCGCGGATCCCGGGACCAACCCGGAGGAACTGTTGGGAGCGGCCCACGCGGCCTGTTTCAACCTGGCCCTGGCGGGAGCTCTAAACGGCGCCGGCCATCCACCCGTCCGGCTGGAGACCGCCGCCGAGGTAACCCTGGAGAAGCTGACTGAGGGTTTCCGAATCACCGCGGTCAACCTGGTCACCGCGGCTGAGGTACCCGGGATCAGCGACGAGGTTTTCCAGGAGCATGCCCATCTGACCAAGCTGTCCTGCCCGGTCTCCAAGGCGCTGGCGGGAACCGACATCTTCCTCGAGGCAAAGTTGGTCTAGCACCGGAGTCCGCCTGGGCCCGAGCCCACCGGCGTACAGGCGTTTGCCCCGGCTCGCAAAAAGGTACGCTAACCGGGATGGGCCAGGCTTACATTTCGATCCGAGGCGCCCGCGAGCACAACCTCCGTGACGTCAACCTGGACATCCCCCGTGACCAGCTCACCGTGATCACAGGATTGAGTGGATCAGGGAAGTCCTCGCTGGCCTTCGACACCATCTACGCGGAGGGGCAGCGGCGGTACGTGGAATCGCTGTCGGCCTACGCCCGTCAGTTCCTGGGCCAAATGGAGAAGCCCGACGTCGACCACATCGACGGGCTCTCTCCGGCGATCTCTATTGACCAGAAGGGGGCTGGACGCAACCCGCGGTCGACGGTGGGGACGGTGACCGAGGTCTACGACTACCTCCGGCTGTTGTATGCCCGGGTGGGCCATCCCCACTGTCCCAAATGTGGCCGGGAGATCTCCCGCCAGACGGTCGAACAGATTGCCGACCAGGTGTCCCTGTTGCCCGCCGGTTCCCGGGTCATGGTTCTCGCCCCGCTGATCCAGGGTCGGAAGGGTGAGCACCAGGCGATCTTCGAGCTAGCCCGGCGCCAGGGGTATGTCCGGGTCCGGGTCGATGGTCAGGTCCACTCTCTGGAGGAGGTCCCGGCCCTGGAGAAGAAGCTCAAGCACGATGTCGAGGTGGTGGTCGACCGCTTGGTGGTCGAGCCGGAATCACTCTCGCGGATTCGTGAGAGCTGCGAGCAGGCCTCCCGGCTCGCCGGAGGGATCGTGCTGATCGCGCCCGCCGACCCTCAGGCGGGGATCGAGGACATGCTCTTCTCGGAGCAGTTCGCCTGCGTCTACGACAGCCTTTCCATGGAGGAGCCTCAGCCTCGGCACTTCTCGTTCAACAACCCGCACGGTGCCTGCCCGGACTGCACGGGGCTCGGCGCCCGGCTGGAGGTCGACCCGGATGCGGTGGTCACCGATCCGGAAAGGTCGATCAGCCAGGGCGTTGTCTCGGGCTGGAGCTGGGGGCCGGCCCAGCAGTGGATGACCGAGTTGATCGAGGCGGTCGCCCGCGAGAATCGCATCCCCATGGACCGTCCCTGGCGCCGGCTGACGGCTAGCCAGCGGGAACTTCTCCTCTATGGATTGCCCAAAGGGGAGACCGTGCCGATGCGCTTTCGAAGTCGGAGCGGGCGGGTGCACAACTACGAGGCCAAATTCGAGGGGGTCATCCCCAACCTGGAGCGGCGGCACCGCGAGACCGAGTCGGCGGCGGTCAAGGAGAGCATCGAGCGGCTGATGATGCAGCGTCCCTGCCCGACCTGCCAGGGCCAGCGACTCCGACCAGAGTTTCTGGCGGTCACCGTGGCTGGCCTCGGGATCATGGAGCTTTGCGCCCAACCGGTGAACGAGGTGCTGGCGACCATCGCTGGCTGGCGCCTTTCCGATCGCGAGGAGGAGATCGCCCGCCGCATCCTCAAGGAGATTCGCGAGCGGGTCGGCTTCCTCAACGACGTGGGGCTCGAGTATCTGACCTTGGATCGGCCGGCGGGCTCGCTCTCCGGTGGGGAGGCGCAGCGGATTCGCTTGGCTACCCAGATCGGCAGTCGGCTCACCGGGGTGCTCTACATCCTGGACGAACCGAGCATCGGACTCCACCAGCGGGACAACGACAAGCTGCTGGCGACTCTCTTCCGGCTCCGGGAATTGGGCAACACCGTGTTGGTGGTGGAGCACGATGAGGAAACGATTCGCAGCGCCGACTTCATCGTCGACATGGGACCCGGTGCCGGCGAGCACGGCGGCCACGTGGTGGCGGCAGGGACCCTGGCGGAGCTGCTGGAAAGCCCTGACTCGCTGACCGCCCAGTTCCTCCGCGGTGATGAGCGCATCGAGGTGCCCAAGGTGAGGCGGCAGCGTTCCGGAGAGGTGGTGGTGCGTGGGGCCCGGGCCAACAACCTGCGCAACCTCGATGTGGAGTTCCCCTTGGGCTGCTTCGTCGGGGTCTCCGGGGTGAGTGGGTCGGGCAAGAGCACCTTGGTCAACGACATCCTCTATCGGCGCTGCGCTCAGTTCTTTTACTCGGCCAAGCAACGCCCAGCCGCCCATGATCGAATCGAGGGGCTGGATCAGATCGACAAAGTGGTGGACGTGGACCAAGCCCCAATCGGCCGCACCCCTCGGAGCAATCCGGCCACCTATACCGGGCTCTTCACCCCCATCCGGGAGCTCTTTGCCCAACTTCCCGATGCCCGCGCTCGCGGCTACAAGCCGGGCCGCTTCTCGTTCAATGTGCGGGGTGGCCGCTGCGAAGCCTGCGAGGGGGATGGCCTGATCAAAATCGAGATGCACTTCCTCCCCGACATCTACGTGACCTGTGAGGTCTGCAAGGGTCAGCGGTACACCCAAGAGGTGCTCGAGGTCCGCTTCAAAGGGCATTCCATCGCCGATGTGCTGGGGCTCTCGGTGGCCGAGGCGGTCACCGTGTTCCGCAATCAGCCGAGCATCGCCCGCAAGCTTCAGACCCTGGTCGACGTTGGTCTCGGCTACCTCCATCTGGGCCAGCCCGCTACCCAGCTGAGTGGGGGAGAAGCACAGCGGGTCAAGCTGGCCACCGAGCTGTCTCGGAGAGGCACGGGGCAGACCCTGTATATCCTCGATGAGCCCACCACCGGACTCCATTTCGCGGACGTGGGGCGGCTGCTGAAGGTGCTCCATCGGTTGGTCGCACAGGGCAATACGGTGGTGGTCATCGAGCACAACCTCGACGTGCTCAAATCCGCCGACTGGCTGATCGACCTCGGTCCGGATGGGGGAGCCGCCGGCGGCGCCATCGTGGCCGAGGGGACCCCAGAGCAGGTGGCCGCCACCCGGGGGTCCTCGACGGGCAGTTATCTGGCCCCGTTGCTGCGTCCGGCGAAGCGCGCGGGATCCCCGGTTCGGGACCAGGTGGCTGTGTGAGCGGTTCGGCTGGTGCCGAACCGCCCGAGCCTGAGACGCCACGCACCTTTCAGGGTTGGCAGCGCGGCATTTGCGTGGCGGGAGTGGGGCTGCTGCTGCTCTTTGCCATCTTGGTAGTCATCACCGCCGGACTCGGCGCTATGGGGGTGCGCTAGTGGCTCCCGTCAGCCCGCCACCCCGCCCGGAGCTTCCGGTTCAAGCCCCCCGGCCGACCGAGCTGGCGGCGACCCGAGTGAGGGGACCCAAGCTGAGGCTGAGGCCGGCCCTGCTCAAGGCCCGGCTGCGGGCGGCTCCGACGACGCCCGGGGTCTACCTTTTCCGAGGGGCCCAGGGGCAGGTGATCTATGTCGGCAAGGCGGCCAATCTGCGCGACCGACTGCGCAGTTACTTCACCGGGTGGGATTCCCATCCAGCTCGGATTCAACGCCTGGTCGAGGCGGTCGTTGACTTTGAAGTGATCGCAGCGGGCAGCGAGCAGCACGCACTGATCTTGGAAAACACCCTGATCAAGCGTCATCATCCCCGCTTCAACGTGAGGCTGCGCGACGACAAGAACTACCTGTACTTTCGCATTCCCGACCCGGTCGCGCCCCGCCCGCAGGTGGTGCCGAATGATCCCCGGGAAAAGCTGGCGGCCTTCCCGAGGCCCGGGTTCAGCCGGCGGCTGGGGGGAGACCACGAGCGCTCATTTGGCCCGTACACCGACGCCAAGGCATTGCGCCGATCGGTACGCGAGATCCGTACCGTCTTTCCCTTTCGGGGCTGCGCCGACACGATCTTCCGCCGGGGCCGGGTCTGCCTGGACTATCACCTGGGAATCTGCGCCGGGCCCTGCGCGGGGCTGATCACGCCGGCGGGGTACGCCGAGCTCCTCAACGAGGCTGCCGCCTTCCTGGAGGGTCAGGCCGGCAGGGTGACCGGTCGGCTCCGGCAGGAGATGGAGAGTGCCAGCCAGGCGCTGGAGTTCGAGCGCGCGGCCGGCCTCCGTGACCGGCTCCTGACGGTCGAGCGGATGATCCAAGAGCAGGGGCAGGTGCAACACCTGGGCGACGACGTCGACGTGGTGGGGGTGGCCCTCGACGGAGCCCGCGGCATGGCCGCGGTGCTGCAGGTTAGGGGTGGTCGCTTGCAAGGCATGGAAAGTCATCCGCTCGAGGGGGTCGCCGAGCTCAGCACGGGTGAGGTTGTCAGCAGTTTTGCCTCCCAGTACTACGCCCACTCAACTCACGTGCCCAGGTCCATCTATCTGCCCGAGCAACCCCTGGCTCCGGAGCTACTGCAGCAGTTCCTGGAGGCCAGGCGGGAGGGTAAGGTGGCCTTGGTGGTACCCCGCCGAGGGCGCTTCCGAGCGATCCTGGCTCGGGCCCAGGAGACCGCCGCCGCCGCACTGGGCCAGGCCCGGATCGCCGAGGATTTCGACGCCGGTCGAGCGGCGGCCGCGTTGGAGGACCTGCGCCTCCGACTGGGGCTGACGGAAACGCCGCGGCGGATCGAGTGCTACGACATCAGCAACACCCTGGGGGAACAGAGCGTGGGCTCGATGGTGGTCTTCGAGGATGCTCGGCCCAAGAGCTCCGATTACCGAATCTTCTCGATCCGGACAGTTCAGGGCCCCAATGACTTCGCCAGCATGGAGGAAGTTCTCGGGCGCCGCCTGGCCCACCTGGGAGAGGCAACCGAACTCGACCAGAGCCTGGGCGTCCGGCCCGACCTGATCATCGTGGACGGGGGAGCCGGCCAGCTCGCCTCGGCTGACCGAGCCATGAAATCTCTGGGGTTGGCTGACCTGCCTCACTTTGGGCTGGCCAAACGATTTGAGGAGATCTACGTCCCCGGTCAACCGGACCCGATCCATCTACCTCAAGGCAGCCCGGGTCTCTTCCTGGTGCAGCGGGTCCGCGACGAGGCCCACCGCTTCGCGATCACCCGGCATCGCGCCAAGCGGGCCCGGGCCGGTGTCCAATCGAGATTGGATGAGATCGGCGGACTGGGTCCGAAGCGCAAGCGCGCGCTCCTGCTCCGATTTGGATCAGTCGAGGCGATTCGCAGCGCCTCGATCGACGAGCTGACTGCGGTTCCCGGAGTGACCCGTGGGGTGGCGGCCTCGATCAAGGAGATCCTGTGAGCCAGGTTGGCTCCCCGGCCCTCCCGGGCGGGATTCTGGTCTTCGGGCCGCCGGGGACCGGCGTGCCGGTAGTGGTGGAGGCACTGCGACGCGCCGGACTTGGCTCCTCCGGCTGGGAGGGTGGACCGGAGCTCCATCCGGCGGCCGATGCCAAGAATCTGGAGCCGGGGCGGACCCCGTTGCTGCTCGCCCTCGACGCTAGTGACGCCGCCTGTTTGGAGCGCTCCTCCCCACCCTGGTCCGAGCAGGGGATCGCTGCCGAGGTAAGCGCGGCGCTGGGCGAACTGTCAGCCGCCCGGGAAAGGCTTTTCCCCGCTCGCCTCCGGGCGGACCTGCTGCTGGACAGTACCCATCTCAGCGCGGCGGAGCTCGGCGCCCGAGTCCGCCAGCTGGACGGGGTTCTCGGCGACCAGCGCCCCGACCAGCCCGCCGTGGTGGTGGAGTCGTTTGGCTATCCGCGGGGAGTGCCGCTCGACTTGGGCTGGTGTGTCGATGCCCGAGCTCTCCGCAATCCCTACTGGGAACCCAGTTTCCGCATGCTATCCGGGCTGGATCCCGCGGTCCGCCGATTTGTGCTGGAGCAGGAGCTCGCGACGAAGTTGCTCGACTCCACTTTCGAACTGGTGCGGGCCCTGCTGCCCGAGCTCCAAGCCCGCGGTCGGCGGGCGCTCAGGGTTGCGGTCGGGTGCACGGGAGGGTTTCACCGGTCGGTCTGCATCACCGAGGAGTTGGGACGGCGGCTGAGCGGGGTCGGCGTCAACACCCTGATCTGGCACCGCGATCTGCCCGACCATCCCTGAGTCAGGTTGGCCATCGCGTACCGGAGCCTGACTCGCGGCCACGCCTATACTCGCGGGCGGGGATCGCTCGATCAGATCGCCATCCCCGATTGAAGGCAGTCGGTGTGCCCAGGAGGTAGAGGGGAATGGCTACCCGGGTTGGGATCAACGGCTTCGGCAGGATTGGTAGAAATCTCCTCCGGGCCGCTCGGGAATATCAGAGCTTCGAGATCGTGGCCGCGAACGACCTCGGGACCCCGGAGTCGCTGGCTCACCTGCTGCGCTATGACTCGACCCTGGGGCGCTATCCCGGTGAGGTCGTCGCGACCGCTGCCGGGATGGTGGTCGACGGGCGGGAGTTGAAGATCTTCTCCAAGTCCGCTCCCGGCGATATCGACTGGGCGGGAGTCGGGGTCGAGGTGGTCATCGAGTCGTCGGGGCTGTTTACCCAGGCGGAACAGGCACGGCAGCACATCGAGCAGGGCGGAGCCAGGAAGGTGATCATCACCGCGCCCGCGCAGGGTGAGGACATCACGATCTGCATGGGGGTCAATGAGGGCCGCTACCAGCCCAGTGAGCACCAGATCATCTCCAACGCCTCTTGCACCACCAACTGTCTGGCCCCGGTCGCCAAGGTGATCTACGACAACTTTGGGATCGAAAGCGGGCTGATGATGACGGTCCACGCCTACACCGGAGACCAGCGGCTCCTCGACACTCTCCATCGCGACCCTCGCCGGGCGCGGGCGGCCGCCCTTTCGGTGATCCCCACCAGCAGCGGGGCGGCGGAGGCGGTGGCCAAGGTATTGCCGGAATTGGCGGGCAGGTTCCGGGGGATCGCGCTGCGGGTGCCGGTGCCCGACGTGTCGATCGTGGACTTTGCGGTGGTGACCACCCAGCCGACCACCGCCGAAGCGATCAACGCGGCTTTGCGCGCTGCTGCCGAGAGCGACCTTCGGGGCATCCTACGGGTCGAGGATGAACCGCTGGTGTCGGCTGACTTTCGGGGCGACTCGCATTCCTCGGTGGTGGATTCGCAACTGACCCTGATGGTCGGCGAGCACCACGCAAAAGTACTTGCTTGGTATGACAACGAATGGGGCTATTCCTGCCGGGTGGCCGACCTAATTCAGCTGGTCGCCACGACTCTCCCCCCTGTGGCCCGCTGAGATGCCCGCCTCCGCCTCAAGACGCAAGGCGGGTCTAGACGACATCGATCCCGGTGGCAAGCGCGTTCTGCTGCGGGTAGATTTCAACGTGCCGCTCACCGCGGACGGTAGCCTCCGCGACGACGGGCGGCTGGTAGCGGCCCTGCCCACGATTCACGAGCTGTTAGGGCGCGGAGCTTCGGTGATCATTGCGACTCACCTGGGCCGCCCCGCGGGTCGCTTGGACGCGAAGCTGAGCACCCGCCCGCTGGCCGTGCATCTGGAGGAGTTGCTCGGGGTTCCCGTTGCCTGGGTCGCTGATTGCGTGGGACCGGCGGTGGAGCGCAAGGCCGCGGCACTGCGACCAGGGCAGGTTTTGCTGCTGGAAAATCTGCGCTTCCATCCGGGCGAAACCGAGAATGACCCCGAATTCGCCCGGCAGCTGGCCGCTCTCGCCGACATCTATGTCGACGATGCCTTCGGATCGGCCCACCGTTCCCACGCCTCCACCGAGGGGGTGACCCACTTCCTGCCGGCGGTGGCGGGCCGTTTGATGGCCACCGAGATAGCCCACCTCAGTGCGATCCTGAGCGATCCCAGGCGGCCTCTCCTGGCCATCGTCGGCGGCAGCAAGCTCAGCAGCAAGCTGAAGCTGGTGACCCACTTGATCGACCGGGTCGACGCGATCTGTGTCGGAGGAGCCATGGCGGCCACCTTCCTCAAGGCGGCGGCTCGCGAGGTGGGCAGCTCGCTGGTGGAGGACGACTTCCTCGACCGAGCGCTGGAGGTGGTCCGTCAGGCCGCCGCGCGACGGGTCGACCTGCAGCTGCCGGTCGATGTGGTGGTGGCGCGATCGCCTGAGGCCGGGGCCGAGGAGATCAGGGTCCGACCGGTGGGGGAGATAGCCCACGAAGAGATGATTCTGGACATGGGGCCGGCCACGATCCGGCACTGGGAGAGTTTGGTCCGCCGGGCCGGGACCGTGGTGTGGAACGGCCCTCTCGGTCTCTACGAGAAGCCGCTGTTCGCGGTTGGCACCCAGCAAATGGCCAGGGCGGTCGCGGCCAGTGCGGCCGTGAGTGTCACCGGTGGAGGGGATCTGCAGGCGGCCATCTGCCAGCTCAACTTGCAGGACGGCTTCACCCACGTCAGCACCGGTGGCGGGGCCACTATGGAGTTCCTGGAGGGGCGGGAACTGCCCGGGGTGGTCGCTCTGGACGATGCGCCCCGGATCGCCAAGCCCGCGATCAGGTGACCAGCCCGGACCGCCGACCGCTGGTAGCGGGAAACTGGAAGATGCACACGACCGTGCCAAAGGCCCTGAATCTCACCACTTTGATCCGACAGCGGCTCGATCCCGAACCCCTCGCCGAGGTTGTGCTGCTGCCGCCGTTTATTTCGGTCTGGCCGGTCCAGCAGTTGCTCCTCGGAGACCCCCGGATCGAGGTCGGTGCGCAGGACTGCCACTGGGAGACCGCCGGAGCCTTCACCGGCCAGGTCTCGGCGCAGATGCTCCGTGGATCGGCCCGGTATGTCTTGGTCGGGCACAGCGAGCGCCGACACCTTTTCGGCGACACCGACCGGATCGTCCGGCAAAAGCTCGACGCCGTCCTGGCTGCCGAGCTTATCCCGCTTTTCGCGGTCGGGGAAACCGCGGAGGAGCGCCGGGCGGGAAGGACCGACTCGGTCCTGCGCGACCAGCTCCGATCGGGGCTGCTCGGGCTAGCCCCGGAGGCGCTCCGGGGCTGCGCCATCGCCTACGAGCCAGTGTGGGCCATCGGGACGGGGCAGTCCGCGGAATTGGCAGACATCGCCGAAACGGTTGCGCAGGTGCGCTCGGTGCTGGATGAGCTGGAACCCGGAGCGGGGTCGCAGGTTCGAGTACTCTACGGCGGCAGCGTCACCGCCAAGTCGGCGGCCGCGATTCTCGGGCTCGGGGAGGTGGACGGGGCCCTGGTGGGAGGCGCGAGCCTCGACCCCGACGAGTTTTGCGCCATCGTCGCTGCGGTTGGCCCGGCCGCAGGCTGACCTTCGACTCGAGGGTCGGGCAGGGCGGATGGTAGGCTCAAGTCGCCGTCCCGGGTATGGCTGCCGCCACCTGGTCCGGGCCAGCCATGCTGAGACCATCGGCCGCTGTTCACCGAATGGTGATGCTCGGCCCGGAGAACCAACCAAGTGAGCCCGCCCAAAATTCAACCCGCCATCTTGTGCGTCTGCGACGGCTGGGGTTGCGGCGAGGCAACTCGAGGTAATGCGATCGCGCTGGCCGAGACCCCGAACTTCGATCGCTTACTCGCCCGCTGGCCGCACACGACGCTGGCGGCGAGCGGTCTGGCGGTTGGTCTTCCGGACGGACAACAGGGCAACTCCGAAGTGGGTCACCTTACGATTGGTGCCGGTCGGGTGGTCTTGCAGGACCTAACCCGGATTGACCAGGCGATCACCGATGGCAGCTTCTACAGCAATCGGGTCCTCACCGACGCGATCAAGGTAGCTCTGGAGCGAGGCAGCTGGCTGCACCTGCTTGGATTGGTGTCGGAGGGCGGGGTGCACAGCCACCAGAGCCATCTGGTCGCACTCTGCGAGCTCTGCCGCCGGATGGGTTTGGACCGCGTGGCGATCCATGCCTTCACTGACGGCAGGGACACCCCTCCCAGCAGCGCCGCCGATGCCCTGGCCAAGCTCGAAGCGGAGCTGAGCCACGTTGGCGTGGGCAGGATAGTCTCGGTGAGCGGGCGCTATTTCGCCATGGATCGAGACCGCCATTGGGACCGTCTGGAGCGCGCCCTGCAGACCATCCTCGGGCGCGGCCCGGAGCGGGTCGCCGACGCCGTCTCCTACGTCGAAGCCCAATATCAAGCAGGGGTAACCGACGAGTTCATTCCGCCCGCCTCGGTCTTGGGGCCGCAGGGTGAGGTGGTTGGAGTTGCCCCAGCGGACGTGGTGGTGCACTGCAACTTCCGCCCCGATCGTGCCCGCGAGCTGTGCCACGCGCTGGTGGATCGGGATTTCCGCGAATTCGATCGGGGGACATGGCCTGAAATCGCGATCCTCTGCACCTTCACCCGGTTCGATGACCACCTCGATGTCCCGGTGGCTTTCCCCAAGCCGCTGGTGGTGAACAGCCTGTCCGAGGTGGTGGCCAACGCGGGGCTCGATCAGTTCCATATCGCCGAGACGGAGAAGTACGCTCATGTGACCTATTTTCTGAATGGGGGCCGTGAGCAGCCGTTCCCTCGGGAGGAACGAGAGCTGGTACCGTCGCAGCGGGTGGCCACCTACGATCTGGCGCCAGCCATGAGCGCTCAGGGGATCACGGAGTCATTGCTGGACCGGCTGCAGCGCGGGGAGGCCTCCCTGATCGCGGTGAACTACGCCAACGCCGACATGGTCGGCCACACCGGAGAGCTGGCCGCGACCATTGCCGCGGTCGAGTACCTGGACCACTGCCTCGGCGCGGTGGCGGATGCGGCCGCGGCGGCGGGGTATCTGCTCTTGGTTACCGCCGATCACGGGAATGCGGAGAAGAAGGTCGACCTGAGCGACGGATCCCAGCTGACTGCCCATACGACGAGCCGGGTGCCGATGATCCTCGCCAATGGGCCGACCGGAGGTGCCCTCGCGGATGGGGGCGGTCTGCGGGACGTGGCTCCGACCCTGCTGGCCGCCATGGGTCTCGAAGCGCCGCCCGAGATGACCGGGTCGGATCTGCGACAGCCGGTGGGCGATTGATGCCTGGGCAATCGGGAGGACCGGCCGTTCGGACGGCGCGGGCGCGGAGACGCTCGGAACAGGTTGAGGAGGAGGCTGCGGCACCTCTGCCCTCCGGGATCGTGGCGCTGGTCGGGCGTCCGAATGTGGGCAAGTCGACCCTCTTCAACCGGCTCACCGGCGAGCGCCGGGCCATCGTCTCCGACCAGCCGGGGCTGACTCGGGACCGGATCTACGGAGATGTGGAGTGGAGGGGAAGAGCCTTCACCGTGGTGGACACCGCCGGGCTTGACCGGATCATCAAAGGGGGGACGGAGGGCGACCTTCCAGCCAACACCCAGGCCCAGGCCAGAGTCGCCCTCCGTGAGGCCGACGTCATCTGCTTCGTCTGTGACGCCAAGGCGGGGCTGACCGCCTCCGACCACGAGGTTGCGGAGGAGCTCCGCCGGGCCCACCAGCCGGTGATCCTGGTGAGCAACAAGTACGAGGGACGTGAAGACCGGCTCTGGTCCCATGAATTCCTGGAGCTGGGGTTGGGCGATCCGGTCGCAATCTCAGCGCTTTCGGGGAGCGGGAGCGGCGACCTCCTCGACCGCATCGTGGACCGCTTGCCGCCGGTGGAGGAGAGCGAGAGCTCCCCGGGATCGGTCCTTTTGCGGTGCGCGATCGTCGGCCGACCGAATGTGGGCAAGTCCTCCCTGCTCAATGGGATCCTGGGCGAGCAGCGGGCCCTGGTGAGCATCGTGGCTGGAACCACGCGAGATCCCGTGGACACCCTGGTGAAGACTGACCAGGGCACCGTCCTGCTGGTGGACACGGCGGGCATCCGCCGACCCGGCGCCAGCCAGGACGCCGACTATTACAGCCTGCTGCGGGCGGTCAGGGTGGTCGAGCGGGCGGATGTGGCGGTGTTGGTAGTCGATGCCACCACGCCGCTACGGGCCCAGGACAGGCATATCGCCGGCCGCGCCCGCGACGCCGGAGCGGCGACTCTGGTGACGCTCAACAAGTGGGATCTCTTAGACGAGGACGCCCGGCGCGACCGCGGGCTGTTGCGGGAGCTCAAGGCCGCCTACGACTGGGCTCCCGGTACGCCGTTCCTCTTCACCAGCGCACTCACGGGTCGTGGGATCGGCAAGGTGCTCCCCACCGCGTTCGAGCTGGCGGCCGCTCGTGCTCGCCACATCCCCACCGCCGAACTGAACCAGTTCGTGAGAGCGGCGGTCGATCGAAGACCCCCGCCGAGTGGGCGCGGTGGGCGCCGGCTGCACATCTACTACGCGGTGCAGGCGCGCAGCCGGGTGCCGACCTTCGCGATCTTCGTCAATGACCCGGAGCTGATGCACTTCAGCTATGCCCGGTATTTGGAGAATCAGTTCCGGGAGAGCTACGGCTTCCAGGGAGTTCCGCTGCGACTGCGGGTGCGCCGGTCGGAGCAGAAAACTTGAAAGTGGCGATCCTCGGGGCCGGATCCTGGGGCCTTGCCCTGGCCGAGCTCCTGCACGCGTCGGACCGTGAGGTCGCCCTCTGGTTTCGGCGATCGGACCTGGCCGAGGTGGTCCGGCGCACCCGCTTTCATCCACTCTACCTGCCCAACTTGCGCCTGGATCCCTCGGTGCAGGTGACGGCGACCCTGGAAGAGGCTTGCGCCGGGGCGGAGACCGTCATCTTTGCCTCCCCAACCCACGGCCAGCGTGCGGTCGCGGTGGGGGCCCGGTCGCTGGTGGAGGGGGCTTCTTGCCTGGTGAGCGCTGGTAAGGGGTTCGAACCGGAATCCGCGCTCACCATGACCGAACTGCTGGCGGAGGTCCTGGGCGGCGCCTCCGCCGAGAAGTTGGTGGCTCTGAGCGGCCCCAATCTCGCCCCCGAAGTAGCCGCCCGCATGCCCACCGCAGCGGTGGTCGCCGCCCGTAACCCGCTCGCGCGGGCACTCGCGGTAGAGAGGTTAGCCGCGCCCAGCTGGCGGCTCTACGCCAGCGACGATCCCCGGGGGGTGGAATTCGCCGGGGCGATGAAGAACGTGATCGCGATTGCGGCGGGGGTCTGTGACGGACTCGGGGTGGGCGACAACGCCAAGTCCGCGATCATCACCCGCGGCCTCAGTGAGATGACCCGACTCGGGGTGCGGGCCGGGGCCAATCCGTTCACCTTCGCCGGGCTAGCCGGCGTGGGTGATTGCCTGGCGACCTGCATCAGCCAGCTGAGCCGGAACCGCAGCCTGGGCGAGCGGATCGGCCGCGGTGAGAGCCCCGAGGCGGCGCAGGCGGAAACCCCGATGGTGGCCGAGGGAGTCAACGCGTCCCGGACGGCGCTCCTGCTCGCCCGACGCTACCAGGTGGAGCTGCCGATCACCCAGGCGGTGCATGCCATCCTCTTCGAGGGGACCTCGGTGGCCGATGGTGTGCGCGGCCTGATGGCTCGAAATCTGCGGCCAGAGCTGGTCCCGGAGGACATCGGCCTGGGGCCAGTCGCGATGGGCAGCTGAGTGACCGGAATCCACTTTGCCGCCATTCGACGAGCGCGGCGGTCGGCGAGCTGACTCTCTAGCGGCCGCCCCTCCCATGCTGTCGGGCGGGGCGCGCAGGCCCGCGATAGGGGCGATGGGGTGTCGAAACCGAACCACTTCGGAGGGCCGCGCCTGGGCTCGGCTCCGGCTCTGACTTGTGGGCGAGGAAACGCATGGTGCCCTGGCTGAGCAGCTGATCGGTGTCGACAAACTCCAGTGCCGGCGCGCCCAACCGCCGCAACTTGCGCCACTTTTCCCCGTCGTCCTCGCTCATAAAAGTCAGGGCCCGTCCGGGAGCGCCGTTGCGCGCCGTGCGACCCACCCGATGGGTCAACCAGTCCGCGGTGTCGGGCAGTTCGTAGTTGATGACCAGATCCACGTCGACCACGTCGATCCCGCGAGCCGCCACATTGGTCGCCACCAGCACCGATGTCTCGCGGCGGCGGAACGCGGCGATGGCCTTGTCGCGGGCGGGCTGGGAAAGGTTCCCCTGCAGTTCTGAAGTTGCGTGCCCGAGGGCCAGCAGATCGCGGACGAGCTTCTTGGTGCCGTGCTTGGTGCGGTGGAAGACGATAGTCGAGTCGGAGCGCTTGAGCAGCCGACTTAACACCGC
>Ga0307373_10001998_pt1 | contig 37449 bp, 40 predicted proteins | sample OX2MG_FD_202534 | JGI IMG/M metagenome (GOLD analysis project Ga0307373, IMG submission 202534) | Soil microbial communities from Risofladan, Vaasa, Finland - OX-2 | ecosystem: Environmental > Terrestrial > Soil > Coastal area > Acid sulfate soil | place: Finland: Risofladan, Vaasa | collected...
AATGGCCGCCACCCCCGACGGGAAGGGCTATTGGCTGGTGGCCTCCGACGGCGGCATCTTCGCCTACGGTGATGCCCAGTTCAACGGCTCGATGGGCGGTACCCGACTCCAGGCCCCCGTGATCGGCATGGCCGCCACCCCGAGCGGGCATGGCTACTGGCTGGCCGGCGCCGACGGGGGCATCTTCACCTTCGGGGACGCTCCGTTCATGGGATCGATCGGTGGAGCCCCGCTCCCCGATCCGATCGTGGCCATCGCCGCCGTCCCCGGCGGAGGCGGCTACTGGATCCTGCCGGGACCGCCTCCCCCTCCCGTGGGCGGCCCCTCGGTGGCGGGGCTGGTCATCTCCAACCTGTCGAATCTCCCCGGGGGGATCTACCCGGTCGGGGACAAGGTGGCCGCCTTGACCTTCGACGACGGGCCGGACCCCGTCTACACGCCAGAGATGCTCCAGGTGCTCACCCGATACCACGTGCCCGGAACCTTCCAGATTGTCGGGTACGAGGGCGCCGAGTACCCGGCCCTGCTCCAGCAGGAAGCGGCCGACGGTATGACGCTGACCAACCACACCTGGGACCACGCCAGCCTGACCAGCCTCAGCCCGGCCGGGTGGGTGGCGGAGGTGGACCGGGACACCAAACTGATCCAGTCGGTGACCGGGCAACAGGTGAAATGTGTCCGTCCCCCTTACGGGTACACCAATGCCTCGGTGCTGGCGCAACTGGCCCAACGCGGCCTGGGCGAGCTGTACTGGGATGTCGACCCGTCCGACTACCTGAGGCCCGGAGCCGGGGTCATCACCAGCCGGGTGCTGTCCGCGCTCCACCCGGGGGCGATCATCGCGATGCACGACGGAGGCGGCGATCGATCACAGACGGTGGCCGCCCTGCCTGGCATCATCTCCGGCATCCAGGCGGCCGGCTACACCCTGGTGCCGGTCTGCAACTGACGGTCACCTGGTCGCGTCGGGCACCAGCCGGGTGGTGACCGCGTTGGCCAGCAGCCGGCCCCTGACCGTCAACACCGCCCGACCCTCGACCCGATCGACCAGTCCCTCGAGGTCCGGATCGTCGGGCAGCGATCCGCCGGGCACCCCGTCCGGGGTGCGCAGGCCGAGGGCCAGGGCTTCGAACCGGCGTTGTTCGAAGGTGAGCACCTCCTCCCCGGCGGTAGCACTCCTCCCCGCCTCGATCTCCTTGACGAACCGGTCGGGCGTGCGCACGTTCCACCACCGCCGACCGTCCCGATGGGAGTGCGCGGCCGACCCGATCCCCCGGTACTCACCCTGATCCCAGTACAGGCGGTTGTGGCGGCAGGCATGACCGGGAAGTGACCAGTTGGAGATCTCCTCCCACCGGTACCCGGCGGCGGAGAGGATCTCCTCGGCCATCTCGTACCGGCCGGCCTGCACATCCTCGTCGGGGTGCCGGTCCGGCTGGGTGGCCAGCGGCGTGCCCGGTTCCACGGTCAGCGAATAGGCGCTGATGTGGGGCGGAGCCGAGGCAAGTTCCAGGACGTCGTGCAGGCTCTGCTCCCAGTCATCGTCAGTCTCCCCGGCTCCGCCGATGATCAGATCCACTCCCCAGGATTCGAATCCGGCCCCGGCCACTGCCCGGGCGGCGCTGGCCACCGCCTGGTGCCCGTGTCGTCGACCCAGGCCGCCGAGCACATGGGGAACCGTCGACTGCACACCGAGCGAGATCCGGGTGACACCGCCCCGCCGGTAGGCGGCCAACCGCTCGGGCTCGGCGTCCTCGGGATTGCACTCCACTGTCACCTCGGCACCGCCGGCCCGGGGGATGGCGTCCAGGATCGAGGTCAGCAGCTCGGCATCCAGCCGCGACGGCGTCCCGCCCCCGAAGAACACCGAGGTGGCCGGCGGGATCCCCTCGGTGCCGAGCGCCCGTTCGACTTCGGTGATGCAGGCGGCCGTATATGCCTCCATCAGGTGATCCCGGTCGGTATAGGTGGCAAAGGCGCAGTAGTCGCAGCGGGACCGGCAGAAGGGGATATGGACATAGACGCCGAACGGGGCCACCGCGGCCGGGCTCACGACACCGGGCCCGACCGCACCGACCGGAGTCGTCGATCCAGATGCACCTCCATCGCCTCGGTGGCCAGCAGCCCGACTTCGTCGGTGGTCGCCGACCGGGGCTCGGCCAGCACCCCGGCCAACCCTCCACCCAGGACCCGTTTGAGCAGGGCCAGGCTGTCGGCCGACAGCGGACGGCCCCGCCGGCAGTTCCGGCACAGCACCCCGCCCTCCACCAGATCGAAGGCGACCAGCTGGGTGGCATCCTCTTCCCCGCACGACGCACAGGCGTCGAGCATCGGCTCGGTGCCTTCGAGGGCCAGAACCTTGAGAAAGAACGCCGGGGCGACCATGGCCGAATCCCGTTCGGCCAGGGCCGAGAGCGCTCCCACCAGCATGGTGTAGAGCCTCGGGTTGGCATGGCGCTCCTGCCCCACCTGGTCCACCACCTCGAGCATGGACATGGCCGACGCCATCCGGTCGAGGTCCTCCCGCACCGGACGGAAGGTGTCGATGACCTCCACCTGGTTCACGATGTCGAGGTCGCCGCGGCCTTGCCACCCGAGGAGGGCCACATGGCTGAACGGCTCGAGACGCGACCCGAATTTGGAGGTGGTGCGCCGCACCCCCTTGGCCACCGCCCGCACCTTGCCGTTCCCTTCGGTCATCAGGGTGACGATCCGATCGGCCTCTCCGAGTCGGATGGTGCGGAGCACCACCCCGTGATCCCTGAAGAGAGTCATCCCGAGCCGGCCGAGCCCCCGCGGTTCGGGTGGGATTGCCGGTCGGGTTCCGAGGAGTCTCCCGACCGGCCGTTCACCACCGGGCCTCCGGAGGCCGGCGGCGCCATGCCCCGGTCGGTGGGGCGGATCGGTCGGGCCGGGGGCCGGGGCCGCCGGGGGCCGCCGAGCAGGCTGTTGGCACCGATCAGGCCGATCAGGACCGGGGGGATGATGACGAACGGGAGGATGGCGGTGAACCCCGCGACCAGCATGATCAACATCCCGGCATACAGCGCTACCCCGCCGGCGATCCCGATGCCGATCCACAGCCCACCGGCGTCGCCGCGATCTCGGCGCACTCCGGTCGGCTGGACCCCACGGGCGACCCATCGGCGTCTCATCTTCCCGGGACCCCGCCGTAGGTACGTTGCCGCCGCTGGTACTCCTGGATCGCCTCGAAGAGATGGTGGCGTCGGAAGTCGGGCCACAGCACGCTGGTGAACACCAGCTCGCTGTAGGCCAACTGCCACAACAGAAAATTGGAGATCCGGTGCTCGCCCGAGGTGCGGATCATCAGATCCGGATCGGGTTGGTCGGGGTAGTAGAGGCGGGACCGGATGGCCTTCTCGCTGACCTTGTCGGCCGGAACACCGTCCGCCACCAGCTTGGTGACCGCGTCGACGATCTCCGCCCGCCCCCCGTAGTTGAACGCCATGGTCAGGGTCGACCGCCGGTTGCCGGCGGTGAGCTCGACCGATTCGTCCATCCGGCGCAGCACCCGCTTGGGCACCCGCCAGTCGCGGCGTCCGGCAAACCGGATGCGCACCCCCTTTTCGTTCAGTTCATCCCGCCGTCGGGCCAGCAGGCTCTCGTTGAAGCCCATCAGGTACCGGACCTCGTCGGCGGGGCGACGCCAGTTCTCGGTGGAGAAGGCGTACATGGTGATCCACGGGATGCCGAGATCGAGCGCGCCCTCGACCGCATCGAGCAGGGCCGCCTCCCCGGCGGCATGGCCCTCGGTCCGGGGGAGCCCCCGACGGCTGGCCCAGCGACCGTTCCCATCCATGACACAGGCCACATGAACAGGGACGGGACCATCGGCGACATCCGCCGCCACCAATGGTGGCGGCGCGTTGTTCGAGGCGCCATCGGCGCTGGCGAGGTCCCGTTCCACGCTGCGAACTTATCCCCTCTCCTGCTCCACCCGTGCCCGCCGACCAGGCCGTCGCCGGGCATGCCACCTTGAGCATCGGTGCGGGGCGCACTAGACCCTCTCCATGTCCCCGTGGGCCGCCCTGGCAATATTCGCGGCCGGATTGGCCGCCGGGACCATCAACACGATCGTCGGGTCCGGCTCGCTGGTCACCTTCCCCACCCTGCTGGCCCTGGGGTACCCGCCATTGCTTTCCAATGTGTCCAACAACGTGGGATTGGTGCCCGGAACCGTCAGCGGCGCCTTTGCCTACCGGCGCGAGCTGACCGGTCAGCGATCGAGGGTGCTCCGGCTGGGAACCGCTTCCCTGTTGGGCGGGGTGGCCGGCGCCGCTCTGCTCCTCGGGCTCCCCGGCACCGTGTTCCGGTCGGCGGTGCCGGCCCTCATCCTGGTGGCAGCCATCTTGATGGCGCTCCAACCCCGGCTGTCGAAGATCCTCGAGGCCCGGGGGGACCGGAAGATGCACGGCGGCATCGGGCTGTTCCTCGGGGTGTTCCTGACCGGGGTCTACGGCGGCTACTTCGGGGCCGCCCAGGGGGTGGTCCTCATCGCCCTCCTCGCCATCTTCGTCGACGACGACCTCCAGCGTCTGAACGGCACCAAGAACGTGCTGGCCATGCTGGTCAACACCGCGGCCGGCGTGCTGTTCATCATCTTCTCGACCCTGTCCTGGTCGGTGGTGGGCCTCATCGCCGCCGGGTCGATCGTCGGTGGTCAGGTAGGCGCCCACATCGGCCGTCGGCTGCCGGCCGCGGTGCTGCGCTGGGTCATCGTGACCGTCGGCGTGGTGGTGGCCTGCATCCTGTTCGCCGAGTGGTATTGAGCTCGGCTCGGCGTCAGTCATTGCCCATTTCGGCCGCACGGGGCCCCGGGTAGGGTCACATAATGACCGACGGGGTGAAGGAGACGATTGCTCGGGTGGCCGCCTCGCTGCCCGGGGGCGGCGAGACCCGGGACGGCCAGATGGAGATGGCCGGGGCAGTGGGGCGGGCCTTCGCGTCGGGACGCCACCTGGTGGTGCAGGCCGGGACCGGCACCGGAAAGTCACTGGCCTACCTGGTCCCGGCCGCCCTCTCCGGCCAGCGGGTGGTGGTGGCCACCGCCACCAAGGCGCTGCAGGATCAGCTGGCCGGGAAAGATCTGCCCATGGTGGCCGCGGCCGTCGATGCCGGCCTCACCTTCGCGGTGCTCAAGGGCCGGAGCAACTACCTGTGCCGGCAGCGGGCCTCCGAGGTGGGCGGGCAGGGGCAGCGGCTCGATCTCAATGATGCGGCCGTCGACCCACCCGACGCCGACGACACCCTGACCCCGCCCCGGGAGGACGGGATCCCCGATGCCGGCCGACTCGGCGACCAGGTCCGTCGCCTGCTGCGGTGGGGAGAGGACTCTCCCACCGGGGACCGGGCCGAGCTCGACTTCGAGCCCCACTTCCGGGCCTGGGCCATGGTGTCGACCACCGCCCGCGAGTGCCCGGGAGCGTTCCGCTGCCCGTCCGGACCGGACTGCTTTGCCGAGCACGCCCGGAGCCGGGCCGCGGAGGCCGATGTGGTGGTGGTCAACACCCACCTCTACGGTGCCCACCTGGCCAGCGGCGGTGCGGTGCTGCCGCCCCACGACATCGCCGTCTTCGACGAGGCCCACGAAGTCGAGGAGGTGATGACCGACAGCCTCGGGGTGGAGATCGGCCCCGGGCGGTTCCGGGCCCTGGCCACCGGCGCCCGAGGGGTGGTGCCCGGCGGGATGGCGGGTTCCGATGATGCCGTCGACCAGGTGGCCGAGGTCGCCGACCACTTCCAACGGGTGCTCCGCCCGCTGGCCGGTACCCGCCTTCCCCAGTCCGCGCTGCTCGGCGTCGAGGGTGGCCGATCCGGTGGCGATGCCGCTCCTGATGGGCCTGGGCTCAGCGAGGTCGTCTCCCTGGCCACCGGTCGGGTGGCCCGGTTGGTCGGACTCGTCCGCCAGGCGGAGCGGGAGGCGGCGGATGACGAGCCGGCGGCAGAACACACCCGGCGGGATCGCATCCTGCTGGCCGCTGGGCATCTGGCCGCCGACCTGGCCACGCTGATCTCGCTCAGCGACGACGAGGTGGCGTGGGTGGACGGGGGCTCCCGCTCGCTGAGTTTGCGGGTCTCCCCCATCGACGTCGGCCCCCTGCTCACCGAGCAGCTGTGGAGCGAGGTCACCGGGGTCCTGACCTCGGCCACGGTGCCCCTCGGCCTGGTCGCCCGGTTGGGCCTTCCCGAAGACAGCACCGACGAAGTGGACGTGGGCAGCCCCTTCGACTATCCCCACCACGCCCTGCTCTACGTGGCCAAGGCCATCCCCGACCGGAGGCGGCCGGAGTCGGAGCCGGCCATCCACGATGAGCTCGATGCCCTCATCACCGCAGCCGGGGGTCGCACCCTGGCCCTGTTCACCAGTTGGCGGGCGATGGACGCGGCGGTGGAAGCGCTCCGCGAGCGGCTCCCGTTCCGGGTCCTGGCCCAGTCCGACCTGCCCAAGCCGGCGCTCATCGAGGCCTTCCGGGCTGACCCGTCAACCTGTCTGTTCGCCACCCTCGGGTTCTGGCAAGGAGTGGACATACCCGGACCGACCCTCAGTCTGGTCACCATCGACCGGATCCCGTTTCCCCGTCCCGACGACCCGGTGCTCCAGGCCCGCCGGGACCGAGCCGGGGCCGGCGCCTTCGGCACCGTCGATCTCCCCCGGGCCGGGACGTTGCTGGCCCAGGGGGCCGGCCGGTTGATCCGCTCCGCCGAGGACCGGGGGGTGGTGGCGGTGCTCGACAGCCGGTTGGCGACGGCCAGCTACCGCGGCGCGCTGCTGGCCCGGGTCCCGCCGATGAAGCGCACGTTGGACCGGACTGAGGTCGAAGCCTTCCTGGAGAAGGCGCGGGCCGACGCGTCGGTCACGCCCGGGTGAACCGGGCCCGGATGTCGACTCCGGTGTCCATCTTGGTCATCCCCATCTTCGTCCAGGCGATGCCCCACTGCGAGCGGTCGATGACCGACGAGGCCGCCAGGGTGACTCCCGTCTCGTCGATGTCTGCCACCGTGACATCCAGCGAATAGGGGTGGGACTGCCCGGCGATGGTGAGCTCGCCGGACACGTAGAGCCGATTGTCGTCCTTCACCGTGACGTCGGTGGCCAGAAAGGTGATGTGGTTGTTGCTGGCGGCGTCGAAGAAGTCGGTCGACTTGAGATGGGTGTCCCGTCTTGCCGTGCCGGTGTCGACCGAGGCGGCGTCGATGTCCAGTCGGCCGCTGATGGCGCCGCTCGGGTCCACCTTCCCTTCACCTTGCACCCCGGTGAAGCGACCCGTCACCTTGACCAGGCCCCACAGACTTGTCGACTGGAACGCCACCGTCGTCCGGTCGGGAGACAGGACCCATCTGCCGGCCAGTGAGCCATCCTGCAATCGAGCTGCCAGGGTCGCCCGATCTGTCATGTCTGCTCGCTCTCCTGCCCGGGTGGGACAATCGCTGCCAGATGCCAGACTAACGGCGGGACCCTCCGGGACCGACGGCCGAGGGAGGGAAAGCCGGCTCTCCCGCCGTCAATCGGTCCTGGTCCGGGCATCGCCGTCGCCTTCTTCGGGATGCACGGGTCGACGTGGCCCCATTAGGGTCGGGAGATGGGGCGCGACGTCGTTGCCGGGTATTGCTGGCCGCAGTCAGTGCGCCCGGGCGGACACGTCGGTCTTCACATGTCGTCGTCCGCAGGGCGGTCAGTGCGGGTCGAGGTGGCGCGGGTCGGCGCGCGCCGGGAGGTCGTGTTCAGTTCTGACCCGGTGGCGGCCGACGAGCACCAAACGCCGAAGGGCGCGTCGGCGAACGGGTGCGGTTGGCCTGTCGCTCTCTCGCTGGACGTCGACCCGACGTGGCGGTCGGGCTACTACGAGGTCGTCATGGAGATCGACGTCGGCGAGAAGGTGAGACGCGACTACGCGTTCTTCGTCGTCCGTCCGCCTTCTGGCACCCGCGTTGTGGTCGCGCTGGCCACCAACACGTGGCACGCCTACAACGACTTTGGCGGACCGAACCTGTACACCGGCGGCACCCAGGTTGCCATGCAGCGGCCGATGGCGGCGGGCTACCTCTCCAAGCCGCCGGGCAAGGGCCGTCGGGTGACAGGGACGGGTGCGCCCGATCCGCAGAACGCCGCGCATGTCGGCTACGTCCAGATCAACCATCTGTCGGGCTATGCCGGGTCGGCGGGTTGGCCCGACTGGGAACTGCCGTTCATCGAGTGGGCCGAACGCGAGGGATTCGAGATCGGCGTGTGCACGAATGCCGATCTCGAAGAACACCCCGATGTGCTGGACGGCGCCCGCCTATATCTCTCCGTCGGCCACGACGAGTACTGGTCTCGCGGCATGCGCGACACAGTCGAGGCATTCATCGCGAGTGGCGGCAATGCGGCGTTCTTCTCGGGCAATACATCGTTGTGGCAGGTGCGTATCGAGGGTGACGATCGCGACGTGATGGTCGGGTACAAGGGATTCTTCAAGGACGACCCGCTGATGGGGACCGACCGCCACACGGAGGTGACGACGTTCTGGTCCGACGTCGTCGTCGGTCGTCCCGAGAATGACATGACCGGCGTCTCGTTCACCCGCGGGGGCTATCACCGCATCGGTCGCAATGTGACCGCCGGCCTCGGTGGCTATATCGTGCACCGCCCCGGCCACTGGATCTTCGACGGTACCGGACTCGGCTACGGCGACGTGCTCGGTGCCGGCGCAACCGTCGTCGGCTACGAGTGCGACGGGTGCGTGTTCACCTACCGCGACGGGCTGCCGTACCCGACCGGCGAGGACGGCACGCCGTCGACCTTCGAGATCCTCGGCACCTGCCCGACCCAGCATTTCACCCGGGAGACTTCGCCTCGTCCGCCCAAGCCGGGCGAGCCGAGCGAGCTGGAGTACATCGCGTCACGGGTGTTCGGGACGCGTGAGCCCGAGGCGATGGAGCGCATCCGTCACGGCCACGCGGTGCTGGGTGTCTACACGAACGAAGCGGGCGCGACAGTGATGACGTCGGGGTCGACCGACTGGGCTCACGGGCTGGCCGGGCGCGACCCGCAGATCGAACAGGTCACCCGGAACATACTGACGCGGCTGGGGTAGAGCGGCGACACTCCCTCACCGGATCAGAACCCGAGGCGGTCGAGGGCGTCCTCCCGGTGCTGCCACCGCTTCTCCACCCGCACGAAGAGCTCGAGGTAGGCGCCCGGCGGCATCTGTTTCCGCACCGCGGTGCCCACCTCTTTGAGGGTGCTCCCGCCCTTGCCGATCACGATCCCCTTTTGGGAATCCCGCTCGACCAGGATCTCGCACCGCACCCGGGGCCATTCCCATTCGGTCACCCGGCAGGCGATGCTATGGGGAAGCTCGTCCTCCACCCGGAGGAGGAGTTGCTCGCGCACCAGGTCGGCCACCCAAAACGCCTCGGCCACATCGGTGACCATGCCTTCGGGGTAGTAGCGGGGGCCCTCGGGCATCCGGGACAGGACGGCGTCGACCAGCGCGTCGACACCATCGCCCGCTGACGCCGACACCGGGAAGTACTCCACCGGCACCGGGGCGGCGCCGTCCTCTTCGGCCAGCGACTCGATCACCTCGGAGACCGCGGTGAGGTGGGTGAGCACCCCGTTGCCATCCACCCGGTCGATCTTGTTGACCACCACCAGCAGGGTCGGTTGGCCCGATGTCTCGCCACCCGCGACCCCGAGCTCACGTTCGAGGTTCGCCGCCCGGGCCAACGAACGGACCCGCCGGCTGGCCTGGGTGAGCACCATCCGGTCGCCCGGGCCGATGGCGCCGGTGGCTTCGACCATGGCGATCACCACATCCACATCGTCCATCGACGACGACGCCGAATCGTTCATCCGCTCCCCCAGCGCGGTGCGGGGCTTGTGGAGGCCCGGGGTGTCGACGAACACCACCTGGGCGCCAGGCCGGTTCAGCACCCCCCGCACCTGGGAGCGGGTGGTATTGGGTCGCGGCGAGGTGATGGTCACCTTGGAGCCGACGATGCGGTTGATCAACGTCGACTTGCCCACATTGGGTCGGCCGACCACCGCGGCAAAGCCGGACACGAACCGGGGGGTCTCGCTCATGATCCGGTGGCCAGCGAGGACAGCGGGATGATCCTGACCCGCTCGATGCGGCGTCCCTTCACCCGGTCGGCCACCAGCCGCAACCGGCCGACGTCGACCGACTCGCCCTGTTCGGGGACGTGGCCGAGCAGATCGAAGAGCAGCCCCCCGACGGTGTCCCACGCCCCGGTGGGCAGATTGGCATCGAAGAGCTCGTTGGCCTCGGTCACCACCATCCGCCCGCTGACCGTCGCCTCGCCCGACGGGAAGCGCTCCACCGGGGGCTCCTCCACATCGAACTCGTCGACGATCTCGCCCACCAGCTCTTCGATCAGGTCCTCCAGGGTGACCAGTCCGGCCGTCCCCCCGTACTCGTTGATCACCACCGCCATGTGGAATTTCTCCGCCTGCATCTCCCGCATCAGCGCGGAGACCCGCTTGGTCTCCGGCACGAAGTGGGGGGACCGGACCTGCGACCCGACCTGGTCGGCCTGGTGACCGGCCCGCACCGCCCTGATCAGGTCCTTGGTGTACACGACCCCGGCCACGTCGTCGACGCCCTTTTCCAGCACCGGGAGCCGGCTATAGCCCACGGCCAGGGCCTGCTCCAAGACGGCCTCCACGCTTTCATCGGCCTCCACGGTGACCATGTCCGGGCGGGGGACCATCACCTCACGCACCACGGTGTCCCCGAACTCGATGATCGAATGGATGAGTTGGCGCTCCTCCGTCTCGATCACCTCGTCCTCCAGGGCCACGTCGGCCATCGCCAACAATTCCGATTCGGTGACGTCCGAACCGTGGCCCAGAGCCCCTTCGCCGATGAGCAGGTTGGCCAGGCCGATCAGCGCCCCCGACGCCACCCGGATCGGCCAGAAGCCGACCATGGCCGATACCAGCGGCGCGCTGAACAGCGCCGCCCGCTCGGGATGATGGACGGCCCAGTTCTTCGGCACCGCCTCCCCGAGCACGAAGATGACGACGATCTCGAAGACGGTGGCCACCACCACCCCCCAGGCGCCGAACCACTCCGAGGCCAGGATCCCCACCAGGGTCGCCACCACCAACTGGCAGATCAGCACCAGGAGCAGCACCGGATTGAGGAACCCCTGTGGGTTGTCGGTCAATCGCTCCAGCACCTTGGCCCCCCGCCGGCCCTCGTCGACCAGCGCGGCCGCCTTGGCCCGGCTCATCCGAACCAGGCTGGTCTCGGCCAGGGCCAGGATCGCCGAGGCGGCCAGCAGGATGACCACTACCGCCAACACCACCCCGTCGATTGGCTTGAAGCTCTGGGCGGCCAGGAGCCGGAAGGGTTCCGCGGTCATGAGGTGACCCGGTAGTACAGGGTCAGCAGCTGTTGCTCCCGCTGCTCCATGCGCTCGGCCTCGGCATCGACCTGGTGGTCCATTCCCAAGAGATGGAGGATTCCGTGCACCACCAACAGGGCCAGCTCGTCCTCGAACCTGACGCCGTGATCCACCGCGTTGCGGGCCGCCACCGCCGGGCAGATGACCACGTCGCCGAGGAGCAGAAACCGGTCGGCATCGGTCTCGACCGATCCGGGCCCGGTGCCGCCCTGGTCGGGAGAGCGACCGCTGCGTTCCACCTCGTCTTCGATCGGGAACGAGAGCACGTCGGTCGGGCCCGACTTGCCCAGGAACCGCTCATTGAGGGCGGCGATGGACGGCTCGTCCACGAAGAGGAGGGACACCTCGGTGTCGCTGGTGATGCCTTCAGCCATCAGCGCCATTCGGGCCAGCTCCGACCAGCGATCGACCGCTACCGGGTGGTCGGCCTGTTCATCGGCCGCGTAGATGTCAACGGTCATCGAGCTCCCGAGGTCGTACCCGCTTCCGGGGCCGAAGACCCCGACCCCCGCTCGTAGGCGGCGACGATGTCGGCCACGATCCGGTGGCGGACAACATCTCGCTGGGTCAGGTGCACGAAGGCGAGGTCCTTGATGCCCGACAGCACCGATTCCAAACCGACCAGTCCGGAGCGGCCCCCAGGGACGTCGATCTGGGTGATGTCACCGGTGATCACCGCCTTGGACCCGAAGCCGATGCGGGTCAGGAACATCTTCATCTGCTCGGGCGACGTGTTCTGGGCCTCGTCGAGGATGATGAAACTCGAGTTCAGGGTCCGCCCTCGCATGAAGGCCAGGGGTGCAACCTCGACGGTCCCCCGGTCGAACAGGCGCTGGGCGCCTTCCGGCTCCAGCAGATCGTGGAGGGCGTCATAGAGTGGACGCAAATAGGGGTCCACCTTGGCCATCAGGTCACCGGGGAGGAACCCCAACCGCTCCCCGGCCTCGACGGCCGGGCGGGTGAGGATGATCCGGCTCACCTGGTGGGCCTGGAGGGCCTGGACGGCCAGGGCCACCGCCAGGTACGATTTGCCGGTCCCGGCCGGTCCGATCCCAAAGGTGACCACGTTGGAGGCGATGGCGTCGGCGTAGGCCTTCTGACCGGCGGTCTTCGGCCGCACCGCCCGTCCCCGAGACGACCTCAGCAGTTCCGCGGTCAGGACCTCGGAGGGTCGGACGTCATCGTGCATCATGTCGATTGTTCGTTTCACCTGGGCCGAGTCGAGGGTCTGGCCGGCCTCGAGAACGATGATCATCTCCTCGAACAGGCGTCCGATGCGCTCGGCATCGTCACCCCCGATGGTGATCTCGTTCCCCCGGACCGAGATGTGGGCGCCCGGGTTCTCCTTTTCGATCAGGCGCAGTAACTCGTCCTGCTGACCCAGGAGACCCGCCATCAGATGGTTGCCGGGAACGAGGATTTTGACCGGGGAGGATTCCACGTGCACTCTGGGCTTGACCATACCAGCGGTCGGCACTGGCACCGACCCCTGGCGGTTCAGCCCGGGGGCCAACCGAAGGCGCGACCACCCAACAGGTGGAGATGAAGGTGGGGTACCGAGTTGAGCGCGTCGGCGCCCACGTTGAAGGCCAGCCGGTAGCCCCGGTCCTCCCCGGCAATGCCCTCGGCGGTGGCCACCTCTCGGGCGGCGAGCAGCAACGCGGTGACATCCTCGGCATCGGCCCCGGTCACGGTCGAGGCATTGGTGATATGCCGTCGGGGGACGATCAGGACGTGCACCGGCGCCTGGGGCGCGATGTCCCGGAAGGCCACGGTGCGCTCGTCGGACCGGACGATGTCGGCCGGGACCTCACCAGCCACGATGCCGCAGAACAAACAGTCGTCCATCGGGCTCAGCCGGAGGATGCGGCCGCGTCGTGGTCCGAGGTTCCCCGGGACCGGGCGTTTCCCTTCAGCTCGGGATACAGGTGCTCGAGGCTGCCCGGGGGGATCCGGCTGTCGTCGATGAAGCGCACCACGTCGGCTTCCTGAAGTCGGATCACCCGCCCGAACTTGTAGGCGACCAGATCGCCCTCGTCGATGAACCGGTACAGGCTCCGGAGGGTGATTCCCAGGCGTTCGGCGGCTTCTTTGGTGCTCAACCAGGTGATTGCATCTGTCATGGTCATCCAGTTATACCCGGCAAACGCCCATTTCCAACTTCAGTCCCGGCCCAGGTCAGGCAGCGACGAGCAGCCCCAGCTCGTCGAGACGCTGGCCCATGACATCCGGGGTGACACCAAAAAGGCAGGCGATCGCCCGCAGGTCCTCAGCCCGGATGGTGATCATCCGCCCGTTGAAATCTTGACGGTGAACCTGGATCATCGAGAGGAACCGCCGCAACAGATCCCGTTCGGGCCCGCTCACCGAGTGGAGCTTGTTGAGGTCGATGGTCACCTTGCCGTTGGTGAGAGCCGCGACCGGGACCCGGCGGGCACTGAGCGGCGGGGTCTCCGCCGAGCCCCCGCTGGCCCCCCACCGGGTGGAGGAATCGCCGTCCGGGGGAAGCAGCTGGTCGACGGGAACGTCGTAGAGCGTGGCCAGCCGCTGCAGCCGGGGTACCGAGATCGCCCGCTCACCACGCTCGTAGGCGCCCAGCACCGAGGCTTTGAACTCCTGTTCGGAGGAGGCCTCCACCGCCTGGAGCGACAGGTGCATCTGCTTGCGCATGGCTCGGAGCCGGGCGCCGACCGCTCGGGCATAGGCGATCCGGGCCGACTCTTCCTGTTCGTCGTCATCGACCGTGTCGACACGCTTTTCAACCACTGACAGACCCATCCCTATCGTCCTCATCTCGATCGCCCGAACCCGCCACCAATTGGGCTGCCAGGTTTTCCCCGTTCCGAGGCTCCATGGTCAGTTTCGCCCACGGAGCGTGGTTATGCAAGGGGCAATCAACACTGACCGTAGGCCGCAGAGGAGGGTTGCGGCGGCAATTGCCGCGGTCTCCGCCCGCAGGACGGTGGGTCCCAGCCCCACCGTCGGCATGCCGCCGGCCAGCTCATCGCCGTCCCAGCCACCCTCGGGACCGATGGCGATGACCGGGTGATCCAGCGTCGGAGGAGGACCTCCGGGATGGGCCAGCGACGGGGGGGCACCGCCCGGTCCGGTCAGTCCGTCGAGCGAGGAGATCGGCCCGATCTCCGGGAGCCGGGTCCGCCGACATTGGGAGGATGCCTCCCGGGCCACCCGGGAAAGACGCTCCAGCACCCGGACGGCCCGGTCCCCCTCCCAATGCACCACCGAACGGCGGGTGGTGATGGGCACGATCCGGTCGACCCCCAGCTCGGAGAGTTTCTGGACCACCCACTCGGGGCGGTCGCCCTTGACCGGAGCGAAGGCGACCGTGAGGTGGGGCCGGGCCTCGGGGGTCACCGTCACCGATCCGTCGAGCTCGAGGATGGCGGCCAGGTCTCGACCACGGGCATCCCCTTTGACGCCCGCGACGGTCATCCGGCACGGCACCCAGGAGCCCGATCCGTCCGCCGCCACCACCAGCTCACCGGCCCGCAACCGGAGCACGTCGACCAGATGATGGGCGCTCTCGGCGTCGAGCCGGGGGGCGGCCAGGTCGGGGACGAACACCATGGCCGCCGCCGCCACCAGTACCGGATCGGGAGCCATGGCTGACGGTAGGGTCGGACCGCCCGCCCGCGGTTCGGGCATGCTCAGCTGAGAGCCGACCGCAGCTTGGAGAAGATCCCCTCTCCCGGCGCCGGAAGTCCGATCGTCTCGTCCCGGGAGGCAGCCAGGGTGGCCAGCAGCTCCCGCTGCTCCTCGGTGAGCTCGGTCGGCGTCTCCACCACCACGTGGACGAACAGGTCACCCCGTCCCCGTCCCCGCAGCCGGGGAATTCCGAATCCCTTGAGCTGGACCACCGCGCCGGTCTGGGTCCCGGCGGCAATGGTGATGTTCTGCGGCTCGTCCAGCGTGTCGAATTCGATCACCGTCCCCAGGGCGGCCTGGGTCATGGCCACCTGCACCGAGGCATGGACGTCGGCGCCGGAGCGCTCGAAGACCGGGTCGGGCTCGACCGACAGATGGACGAACAGCGAGCCGTTCGGACCACCCCGGAACCCGGCCGGGCCGTGGCCGGACAGCCGCAGCGTGGTCCCGTCGTCGACGCCGGAGGGGATGTCGACCTCCAGGGTCCGCTCCTCCTCGTGGCGACCGTCACCACCGCAGACCTCGCACGGGCTGGCGATGGCCTGGCCGGTCCCCTGGCAGCGGACGCAGGGGACCGCGGTCACCACCTGGCCGAGGATCGACTGACGGACCCGCCGGAGTTCCCCGGCGCCCTGGCAGTCGGGACAGCGGATGGGTGAGGTGCCGGGGCGGGCACCGGTCCCCTCGCAGGTGTCGCAGTGGACCGGCGCCTTCACCGTCACCTCCCGATGGATGCCGAAGACGGCTTCCCGGAAGGTGAGCCGGATCACGATCTCGGCATCGGGGCCGGGCATCGGTCCGGATCGGCGGCCGCGGCCACCGGTGGTGGCGCCGCCCATCCCGTTGAAGAAGGCATCGAAGAGATCGCCCAGGCCCCCGCCGAACGGGTCGCCCTGTCCCCCGCCGAAGCCGCCGCCGCCGGCCGCCGGCCCGAAGACCCCGGCGGCGCCGTAACGGTCGTACTGGGCCCGTCGCTCGGGGTCGCGCAGGACCTCATAGGCCAGGCTGACCTCCTTGAAGCGGTCCTCGGTCATCTCCTCGCCGTGGTTGGCATCGGGATGGTGCTCCCGGGCCTTTTGCCGATATGCCCGCTTCAATTCCTCGTCGGTGGCATTGCGCCCGACCCCGAGGATCTCGTAGAGATCGGTCTCGGTCATGGCCGGGCCTCGCTGAGGGTCTGGCCCAGGCGGTTGCCCACCACCCGGGCCGCGGCCAGGGCCTGGGGATAGTTCATCCGGGTCGGGCCGAGGAGGCCGACGGTGCCGGTGATCTCCCCATCCACCCACACCGGCATGACCACCACCGCACACGACGCCAGCGGCTCGACCCCGTGCTCGGTGCCGATCGCCACCGACAGGCCGCGGTCGAGGACATCCCGGAGCAGAGTGACCACGACCAATTGTTGCTCGAGGATGGTCAACACCGATCGCACGGTTTCCACCGCGTCGAAGGCGGCCGCCATGTGGGAGGAGCCACCCACGAACAGCTGGTCGCCGGCCTCGGCCGAACCGAGGCGGCGGAGGCCTTCGATGCCGGCGACGACGACGGCGTCGGTGAGGGGATCACCGGTGCTGTCGAGGCTGGTGTCGATCTGGGACAGCGCCCGTCCCAGGGAATGGGCGGCGAGATGGCGGGCGGCGTCGGCCAACCGCTCGTCGTCGACATCTTCGGCCAGGTCGATGGACTGCTTCTGCACCGCACCGTCGGCCAGCACCACCACCAGCAGGGCCAGCCGTGGACCGAGCCCGACCAGTTGCACCGAGCGCACCGTCGCCGACTCGTGGGAGGGGCCCACCACCATGGCGGTGCAATCGGTGAGGTCCGACAGCAGCCCGGAGGTCCGCTCGAGCATCGACTCGATCTCACCGTGGGCCTGATCGAAGAACTGGCGGACCTGCTGGCGGCCCACCGGGTCGAGGGCACCGGGGCCGACCAGATGGTCGACGAAGAACCGGTACCCCTTGTCGGTGGGGATCCGGCCGGCGCTGGTGTGGGGCTGGGCCAGGTACCCTTCCCGCTCGAGGGTGGCCATGTCCGCCCGGATGGTGGCCGAGGACACGTTGACCCCGGGGGTGTCCATCAGATGCTGGGATCCGACCGGCTGGGCGGACCCGATGTACTCGGTGACCACTGCGTTGAGGATGGCCGATTTCCGACCGTCGAGAGCCAGGGGGTCGGCACCTGCCCCTTCATGTCGGCTGTCGTCGATGGTGTTCATGGCTGCTGTCGTGCCTCGTGGGAGCCCTTCCGGCGGCCAGATGCCGCCGGTCTTCCGGTCTTCGGGCTGTCGGTCCGTTGGCACTCCATTGTACTGAGTGCTGACCCGGGTGGTCCGGTGCCGGGCGGAGGGCCTGGTCAGACCGCCGCCACGAACAGCTGATGGGTCATGGCCGGGCCGAGGGCGATGGTCGAGTCCCCCACCACCAGGGTCAACGTCCCGTCGGGCGCCCGGGCCTGGATGGTGGCGGTGGCGCCCGGGGTCAGCCCGTGCTCGCCGAGATAGGACAGTGAGGCCGAGTCGTGCTCCACGCTCTCGGTGATCCGTTCGAGACGCACCCGGTCACCGGGTCGGGAATCGGCCAATCGGTGCTGGGCGGGGCCGGTGGGCTCCACCCCGGGGATGGGATTGCCGTGGGGGCAGGTGGTCGGATTCCCCAGCAGGACGACCAGGCGTTCTTCCACCTCGTCAGAGATCACGTGCTCCCACCGTCCGGCTTCCAGATGGGCCTTCTCCCAGTCCAAGCCGATGATGTCGACCAGGAGCCGTTCGGCCAGCCGGTGCTTGCGCACCACCCCCTCCGCCAGGGTGGCGCCCTTGGCCGTCATCGAGATCTGCCGCGAGCTGCGGGTGATCAAGTCATCCGCCTCCAGGCGATCGAGCATTTCGGACACCGAGGGTGCGGCCTTGTCCAGCCGTTCGGCGAGGCGCGCCTGAATGACGGGGATGCCCTCCTCTTCCAAGGAGAAGATCGCCTCAAGGTACTCCTCGACCGGCGGATGAAAGCGGTCGAGCATGGAGGTGATCCTACGGCACCGCCGAAACCGATGGTTCGGCCGGCCGAACTACCGTGATAGCCGTGGGAGACATCGCGGGGGACGATCAGTCGGGATCCGACCTCGACTCCGGGGCCCCGAGGGCAGAGCAGGCGGTGGCGCCCGAGGAGGCCGAGACCACCAGCGAGGAACGGGCCGGCGAGCCATCGACCCGATTCGAGAAGGTGAGGCGGTCGAGCGCCGGGGTGCTCATGACCGGCATCGCCCTCGGCCTCCAAGACGCCCTGGAACTGCCGAAGAAGGAGCCGGCCTTCGTCATCAAGGCGAGCGGGGAGCCGGACGGGGAGCCGGGACCGATCGACCTGCAGTTCGACCCCGACGACCCGTCGAACACGGTGGCCGTCATCCGTCCCTGGCTGGCCGACGGACAGGGCACCGAAACGCCGCCGAACTAGTCGGGCCGGTCAGTCGTCCAGCCGCAGGGCGGAGACGAACGCCTCTTGGGGGACCTCGACCCGCCCGATGCTCTTCATCTTCTTCTTCCCCTCCTTCTGCTTCTCGAGGAGCTTCCGCTTGCGGGTGATGTCACCGCCATAACACTTGGCCAGCACGTCCTTGCGGCGGGCCTTGACCGTCTCCCGGGCCAGGACCCGGCCGCCGATGGCCGCCTGGATAGGCACGTCGAACATCTGGCGGGGGATCAGCTCCCGGAGCTTCTCGGTCATCCGCCGGCCGTAGAAGTCGGCCTGGGACCGGTGGACGATGGTGGAGAATGCGTCCACCGGGGTGTGGTTGATCAGCAGGTCGACCTTGACCAGATCGGCGGTGGCATAGCCCTGCGGCTCGTAGTCCAGGCTGGCGTACCCCTTGGTCCGGCTCTTCAGCTGGTCGAAGAAGTTGACCACCACCTCAGCCAGAGGAATGGTGTAGACGAACTCCACCCGTTCGGGCGACAGGTACTCCATCCGGGTCATCTCCGCCCGTTTCCCCTGGCAGAGCTCCATCACCGTTCCGGTGTACTCGGCCGGGGTGAGGATGGTGGCCCGGAGCATCGGCTCGTCCACGTGATCGAGGTGGGTCGGGTCGGGCAGCTCGCTCGGGTTGTCCACCTCCACTTTGGTGCCATCGGCCAGGTAGGCCTCATAGGCCACCGAGGGGGCGGTGGCGATGAGGGACAGGTTGAACTCGCGCTCGAGCCGTTCACGGACGATCTCCATGTGCAGGAGCCCGAGGAACCCGCACCGGAAGCCGAACCCGAGGGCCCGGGACGACTCCGGCTCATAGGTGAAGCTGGCGTCGTTGAGCCGGAGCTTCTCCAGGGCGTCGCGGAGGTCGGGGAGCTCGTCCCCGTCGATGGGGAACAGCCCGCAGAACACCATGGGATTGGGGTCCCGGTAGCCGGCCAGGGCGGCGGTGGCCGGGTGGGAGGCGGTGGTGACTGTCTCCCCCGAGCGGGCGCCGCCGACGTTCTTGATGCCGGCGATGAGGTAACCGACCTCTCCGGGACCGAGGTCGTCGACCGGGACGGTGACCGGCGTCCTCACCCCGATCTCCTCGATCTCGTGATTGGAGGCGGCGTTGATGAACCGGAGCTTGGCCGTCGAGTGGAGGGTGCCCTGCATGACCCGGATGGAGCTGACCACCCCCCGGTACTGGTCGTAGGAGGAGTCGAAGATCAGCGCCTGGAGGGGGGCGTCGGGGTCTCCGGCGGGCGCGGGGATGCGATCGACGATGGCATCGAGCAGCTCGGGTACCCCCTCACCGGTCTTGGCCGAGATGTGGAGGATGGTGGACGCCTCGATGCCCAGAACGTTCTCGATCTCGGCGGCGCACCGCTCCGGGTCGGCGGCGGGGAGGTCGATCTTGTTGAGGACGGCCACGATCTCGAGGTCGTGCTCAAGCGCCTGGTAGGAGTTGGCCAGGGTCTGGGCCTGGATGCCCTGAGAAGCGTCCACCAGCAGCACCGCCCCCTCACAGGCGGCCAGCGAGCGGCTCACCTCGTACCCGAAGTCCACGTGGCCGGGGGTGTCGATGAGGTGGAGGGTGTGGTCCTTCCATCGCACCCGCACGTTCTGGGCCTTGATGGTGATCCCGCGCTCGCGCTCGATGTCCATCGAGTCGAGGTACTGCTCGCGCATCAGGCGGGGGTCGACGGCCCCGGTCAGCTCGAGAATGCGGTCGGACAGGGTCGACTTGCCGTGGTCGACGTGGCTGATAATGGAGAAGTTTCGGATGCGGTCGACGGGAAGCACGGGGTAGTCAGCGTATCGTCGGCGGCGGGATGGCCCTCACCGGCGGCTGGGCTGCTACCCTTGTCTGTCTCCCCTGGGCGTCCGTCGGGTGCCCGGGAGCCGATCTTCACCCGGCCGGCGGCGCACGTCGACGCCTCCGGGCCGATACCCGAGGACGATAAGGACCACGAGTGGCAAACATCCGCAGCCAGATCAAGCGCAACCGGCAGACGGTGAAACGTCAGGCCCGTAACAAGGCGGTCCGTTCCGAGTTGCGCACCCGGACCAAGACCGCCATCGCCGCAGTCGACGAAGGAGCCGAGAACGTCGAGGAAGCCCTCCGTCTGGCCATCAAACGGATCGACAAGGCCGCAGCCAAGGGCGTCATCCACAAGAACCAGGCCGCCAACCGCAAGTCCCGGCTGATGAAGCGAGCTTCGTCCCAGGAAACCACTGACGCCTGAAAGGCCCCGTCCCCCGGTTCCGACTAGGAGGTCGGGACCGCGGCGACGATCGGGCGGTCGAGGTGGAGATTCCCCAGGCTCCCGAAGAACGGCGCGTCCCCGAAGGTGAAGATCTCCCCGTCGGCACCCACCAGCCAGTAGCCCTTGTCGTCACGGGTGGGCATCATCGAGACGATGTTGTTGACCGAGACCCGGTACTGGGGCAGGCTCCCGAAATAGCCGGCGTCGCCGAAGGCAAAGACGCCACCGTTCTGTTCGACGGCCCAGAAACCGTTGCCGTCCGAGGTCGAGGCGATGCCGACCACCGGGCTCGGACCCGGAGGAACCCGGCCGAAGTAGCGGGCGTCGCCGAACGAGAAGATGCCCCCGTCCGACCCGGCCAACCAGTAGCCCTTGGTGTCGGCGGTGGCGGCGATGCCGACGATGTTGGAGACATGGATGCCGAAGCTGGGCAGTGACCCCTCGAACCGGGCGTTCCCGATGGTGAAGACGCCGCCATCGGCACCGGCGATGTCGAAGCCGCTGGCATATTGGGTAAAGACGATCCCGACGATGTCGTGAGCCTCGATGCCGTTGTATGCGAGGTTGGCGTGGGATGGCTCGTCCCCGAGACTGAACACCCCGCCGTCGTAGCCAAACAGGGCGTAGCCTCGGAAGTCGACGGATGGGATCACCGCCCTGATGTTGTTGACCTTCACACCGAGGGCGGGCAACGAACCCTCGTACCGGGCGTCACCGAAGCTGAACACGCCACCGTCGGAGGCCACCAGCCGGCGGCGGGAGGGATACGGGTGGCCGCCCCGGCCGGGGCCGGGGAGCCGGTGCCGGCCAAGGTGGCGGCGACGACCGCGGCCGCGCCACAGGCTCTCGCCCAGCGTGATCGAAACAGGCGCATCATCCCTCCGGTTGTCCACATGGCCGCCAACGGCCATGTTGGAGAAACGACAGCGGGAACGGGATCTTCCGGTCCGGGGCTCGGTCAGGCGGCCGTTCCCCGTCATAGGCGGGCATCTGTCTCCAGCGGGCCGAGCCCGGCCACGCTCTTGCTCCGGAGGATGAACATACCGTAGCCACCGGCCTCCGGACGGGGATCCATCTCCGCATTCCAACCGAACAGTCCGCCGTAGAAGGCTCCGGCCGCGGCGGCCTCGAAACTCCCGAGATCGACCCACGAAGGGGTCCCGGGAGGTACGAGGTGCGCTCGGTCATGGGCATCTCCAATCCGTCTCAACTCCAGACGCGCTCCCTGCACGCCAGCCACAAATGCTGACGGCTCACCGCATCGTAGCCAGCGACCTCGGTGAACGTCCGGTGAACGGGGGGATGCCGTCAGCCAGGAAGCGGCTCCACCAATTCCGGGCCATCGTTGCGGACGTTGCCGACCCGGAGGTCAACCGGATAGTGGCGCAACACCTCCAACGGCGAGGCCCGCACCATCGCCTCGAGCTCATCCCGATCGTGATTGGCCGGATCCAGCCAAGGGTCGAGGGCGCCGGCTTCGAGGATCACCGGCATCCGGTCGTGGATGCCCTCCATGTCCGGACCTGCGGCGGTGGTGACGATGGCGCAGGTACGCACCGTCCCGCGGCTCCCGGTGTCACCATCTCCGGCCGGAAGGCTCCACCACTCCCACAGCCCGGCCATGGTCAGCGGCCGGCCATCGGCCCGGTGGAAGAAGTAGGGCTGACGCTGTTTCCCGGCTCCGGGTCCCCATTCGTAGAACCCGTCCGCCAGCACTGCCACGCGACGGGAGAGAAAGGCGGACCGAAACGCCGACCGGCTGGCCAGGGTTTCGCTCCGGGCGTTGAACATGCGGCTTCCGACCCTGGCATCCTTGGCCCCGGTCGGGATCAGCCCCCACCGGAACTGGTCGATGACCCGGCCCGGTTGCGCGACGGAGTCGGGAGCCGGTTCCGCCGCCACGATCCCGAGGACCATCTCGGTCGGAGGCACGTTGTAGATGGGATGGCCATGGGTATCGATCCCCAGCGCCAGCTGGGCGTCGAAGATTCGGGACAGTCGGTCGGGGTCCGTATACAGGGCGATGCGTCCACACATGTTGACCGGAGACTACCGGCCGGCGATCGGGAAGCGCCGATGACCTCGCCCCGGGCGCGCCCTTCGAAAAGCCATGGCCCCTTGGGGTGGCCGGATGTGCCCACCCGGTTCGTTCTTTGCCGCGGCGACCGCTTCTTCCCCGCCGAGTTCATGCGCCGAGTGGTCGTCGAACGGATGGGCATCGTCCCCGACGAGATCGATGATGGCCACCTGCCGGCTTCAGCCGTCCAAGGGAAGGCCGCCCGGCCTGGGGTGTATCGAACCGGTGAAGCCTCAGGAGGGTTTGGTTCCCGGGGGAAAGAAGTACGGCTGGTCACACCGGTAGCCATTGGTCGAACTGGTGACCGGGGGGTCGTCGATCCGGGTGATCGTCCCGTTGATGATCTGACCGATGATGTAGCAGTTGCCCGGGACCTTGCCGGACGGATTGGCGGTGGCGATCAGATTGCCGGCCGAGTAGGACGTAATCGAACGGAGGGCCTGCAGCACCGAGCCCCGGGTGGGGTTCTGACCGGCGGCCTTCAGGGCCTGCACGAACAACTGACCGGAGATCCAGCCGTACATGGTGAACAGATCCGGCTTGAAGCCCGGCGACGCCGTCTGCACCCAGTGGAGGAACAGGTTGACGGCTGGGAGGGAGGCGGCGTCCTCTCCCAGGTAAAGAGAGGTGTTCTGCTCCAGGTACGCTCCGTTGGTGGCCGCCGCCCCACCCGAATCCGCCACCAGCGCCTCGCTGTAGGTGGAGGCCCCCAGCACTACGGCCGGGTGGAAGTTCTGCTGGTTCAGGGCCTTGAACACTGCCGCTGCGTAGTTCTCCGGCATCTGTTCGATGAAGAGGATCTTCACCCCCTTTTGCCGCATGGTGATGACGTAGGGGGTGAAGTCGGTGGTGGTGATCTCGAAGGTCGGGTCATAGACGACGTTGTAACCCTGGTTGGCCATGGCCAGCTTTTCGCCCGCCCAGGTCGCGGTGGCCGACGGCTGGTCGGCGATCAGCGCACCGGCGTGGGTGATATCGCTGGGGAACTTGTTCTTGAAGTAGGCCAGCGGCCCCAGCTGCCAGCCTCCCGCGGTCGGTGAAGGGCTGAAGGCATTGGGGAGGTTGTTGGCCACGGAACTGAGTGACACCGTCACGTTGGGCACCGCCGGATTGGCGGCCAGGACAGTCGCCCCGAACTGGTCATTGAGGGAGAAGCTGCCGACCATGGCGAAGTCGTTGGCGATGTCCGCCTGGGTAAGTGCCTTGTTGTTGGCTCCGTTGTTGTAGCCGTCGTCGGCGCCGTCAACGATGATCTTCCGCCCGTTCACACCTCCGGTGGAATTGACATAGTCGGCGTAGGCCGTGAGCCCGACCGGTGCCCCCTTGAACAACCCGGCAGTCAAGGTGGAGACGTTGCCGACGCGGACGGTGGTGGCGGTGAGTCCGGTCGTGCCCCGGTAGGCGGCCGGCGGGATGGTCGACTTGGTCGAGGAGCCCGACGACGCCGGGGTGGTCGTGGACGAGCAGGCGACCAGAATGGTGGCCAGCACGCCCACCGCCAGGGAGACCGTGATCCGCCGTCTCCTACCCGGCGACGCACCTACCATCGACGTGGACGTCATAGGAATTCCCCCCTCTGTGGCCTGACCGGGAGCACGATGACGTGTTGCCGGAGGTAGCTGCTCGACGACTCTACGAAAAATTACCTGCCTCCGCCACGACGATGCATCGTCGCCAGCCCTGATCGGTCCATGGTGGTGAACTCCCCCTCTGCCTCGACGGTCACCACTCCGGCCTGGATCAGTTGGCCCCGACTGTGGATCCTGCGGCCCTCGATCGAGGTGACCCACCCTTCGAAGCGGGCCGGACGGTCGATCACCGTGGGATGCAGGTACCGGATGGAAAGGGTCACCGTCGGCCCGGCGGCTCCGGTGATCACGTTGGCAGCAGTGAGGACCAGATCGAAGGCTCCGGCCAAGGCCGCGCCGTGGACGCATCCTGGCGCTCCCTCGTACGGAGCGGTGAAGGTGGCATGGCCGATGGCCTTGGGCGGGTCGAGCTCGATGGCCAGCGGCAGCGCTACCGGGTTGCAGGTGCCGATGACCACGTCGAAGGGCATGACATCAGCCATGTCGAAGGGCCGTCCGGTTTCAAGGTCGTGATCGGCGTAGCGGTCGGCAACCACGCCATCCCACTCCGGGGTGTGGCGCTCGAGACGGTCGGCCACCGACGTCAGATCGCGGGTGGCATCGGTCAACAACTCCGGCGGCGCCAGCGATGTCACTGTGGCTGCCATCAACCGGCGGACCGCCCCGGCCAGGGCCTGGCGCTCGGCACTGCCCGACGGGCGGGCCGGGACCGGCACCGGGTTGTCACCAGAGGTCATGATCCCTTGAACCGTTCGAGGTAGGCGGCGTGGGCATCGAGCACCTTGAGCATCTCGTCCGCCGGCCCGGAGGGGACCCTGAGCACCACTTCATACACACCCAGTTCCTCGGAGCGGGCCAGTTTCTGATCGCTCGGCACCGTCCCGAACGGAACCACCCGAACGGACGCCGGGTCCCGGCCCCGGGCCTCGTAGGCCTGCCGGAGTTCGGGGAGGGCCGAAGTCAACCCCGCCCCCCCGATCGGCATCCAGCCGTCGGCGTACTCGGCGATGGCCGCGAACACACCGGGGTAAGGCCCTCCGCCCACCAGGGTCAGCACCCGGGGTTGCTGCACCGGTTTGGGCCAACTCCAGCACGGGTCGAGGTTGACGTAGTCGCCGTGGAACTCGGGCTGCTCCTCGGACCACAACGCCTGCATGCACAGGACGTGCTCGCGGGCGATGGCCCGCCGCTCGGAGAATTCGACTCCGTGGTCGCTGGCTTCGGCCCGGTTCCACCCGAACCCGAGCCCGAACACCACCCGGCCGCCGCTCAAGTGGTCCAGGGTGGCCAGCAACTTTCCCAACACGATGGGATCGTGCTGGGCGGCCAGGACCACCCCGGTGCCCAACGTGATCCGGGAGGTCACCGCCGCGGCCATCGAGAGGGCCACGAAAGGATCGAGACTGCGCCGGTAGTTCTCGAGGTGGACCCCCCCGACCAGGGCCGGCGGCGTATCGGCCCGCACCGGAAGATGGGTGTGCTCGGGCAGATACAAAGAGTCGAACCCCCGGTCCTCGACGGCTCGGGCCAGATCGGCCGGCGCCATGTCCCGGTCGGTGAGAAAGGCGGTGATCCCGAGGCGCATGACGGTCAGCCCTGTAACCCGGAAGTCAATCCGGCTCCGGGATTGTTGGCGGGGTCGGAGAACAGCGCGGCGAAGGCCGACTCCTCACGTTGCCGGGCGGCGGTGATGGCCGGGCGAAGACCATCCATCATCAGCCGCTTGATCTCCCTGACGCCGTGGGGGGGAAAGGCGGCGATCCGCCGGGCCAGCTCCACGGTTTCCACGAGCACGGTGCCGGTCGGGACCACCCGGAGGGCGATCCCGCATTCGACCGCTTGCTGCGCGTCGATCCATTGCGAGCCCAGGAGGACGGCTGCCGCCCGTTGCCACCCCATGCGGGCCGGCAGCAACAGGCTGCTGGCTGCCTCGGGGGGCACGCCCATCTCCGCGAACGGGCAGCGCAGGCGGGCGGTTTCGTCCACCAGCACCAGGTCGACGTGGCCCAGGATGGTGAACCCGAGCCCGACCCCGGCTCCATGGACTGCGGCCAGCAACGGCTTCTCGAACGACTGCAGGGAGTCGAGGAGGTGGGAAAAGCCCTTCCCGGCTTCGGACCCGGCCGCCCCGGTGGCGATGGCCGCCATCTCATGGAGATCCTGGCCGGCGGTGAACCCCGTGCCCCGCCCGGTGAGGACCACCGCGTGGACCGAGTCATCCGACAACGCGCCGTCCAGCGCCGTAGCGACCGCCTCGTACATCAAGAGGTCGAAGGCGTTGCGGACCTCCGGTCGGTCGAAGGCGATCACCCGGACACCATCACCATCCTCCACATCGATGCGGTGCTCGGTCACCGGCCGGGGCTCATGACCACTCCATCGGTCCGGACCTCACCGAACAGGTGGCCGACCAAGAAGCCCACGAACAGCCCGGGGACGTCAGCCGGGTCGACAGAGAAACCGTTGATCTCCTGCATCTTGGCTATGCCCAGAGACCGGGATGACTTGGGTTCGTCCGGTCGACACGTCATCTACGATCTCACTCTCCCTCACGCCGGACCGCGGCTTCAATTGCCGCTCGATTGGACACCTGTCTGGAATGTAATGTGGACATGTGACTTCCCGCAATGTCGATCAACCCGTTGGGTCGGAGGGAGGCACCGTCCCAGTCAGTGCCGGGCTCGCTGACTACTCCGGCACGTTCATTGCCGATTTCCAGTACGAAGATCTGTCGAGAGAAGCACTGGTTCGGTTGGTGCGCGAGTACGCGCAAGCCGTCCACATTCTCGACCGCTCCATGTGTGCGGCGATCGGCATCTCGCACGGAATGCAGGAGATGGAGCGGCTGGCCATCGAGGAATGGCGGGGGGCGAGCCCCGTCTACGGCGACCGCCTTCGCAAGATCATGGGCATCGATGGCAACGATGTGGAGGCCATCTTCAAGGTGCTTCAGCTCGATCCCGGCTTCCCTCATCACTACCTCGACGTCCACTACGAGGTGGTGGACGAACGACACGGTTTCTTCGAACTCGCGTATTGCGGGGCCCTGATGGATGTCGAGCCGTTCGGCGACAAGATGGTGACCAGCATGTGTCATCACATCGAGGACGGGACCTTCGATGTCACCGCACAGGCCATCAACCCGAAGGCCCACATCCGCCATATTCATCGGCCACCGAGAGTGCCCACCGATCGGTCCCCCCATTGCCGGTGGGAGCTGATCATCGACGAAGACAACGAGACCCTGGACGAGGCCGACATCACCAAGATCACCCGGATGACCACCGCCGCCACCTTCGAGTTCCCCCCCATGCGCGACGGGACGCCACATGTCCCGAGGCCAACGGGTTCCGCATGACCGATGCGCCGGTGCTCGAGGCGACCCGGAGGCGCCTGACCGAACGCCAGGCCGAAGTGGTCCGGCAACTGGTCGACGCGACCGCCGCCGAAGTTGACGAGGACGGCTACGCCGGCCTGACCGTCCGGAACGTCGCCCGCCGGGCGGGGGTGGCCCCCGCCACCGCCTACAACTACTTCAGCTCCAAGGACCATCTGTTGGCTGAACTCCTCTGGCGGCGGATGGCGGCACTGCCCCCGGTGGACACCACCTCCGACGGGTCGATGGTCGAACGATTGGCCGAGACCGTGCGGATGATGGTGCTGCTGACCACGGAGAGCCCCGACCTGGTCGGCGCCTGTACCACCGCCCTGCTCAGCTCCACGCCCGACGTGAGACACTTGCGCGACCGGATCGGCTCGGTGATCCATCAGCGGATCGTGGCCGCATTAGGGCCTGGCTTCGACCCGACCATCGTGCGGGTACTCGAGACCACCTACTCGGGAGCGCTGCTGATGGCGGGCATGGGGCACATGACCTACGCCGAGGTTCCCGCCTTCGTGGCGGAGGCGGCCCGATTGATGGCCGGCGCCGGAATGAAGGCGTGAGCTGATGTCCCGGTTCACTCCCCACCCCGAGCTCCGGCCGGCGGTGGTGACCGGTGCGTCGTCGGGCATCGGACGGGCGACGGCCCTCGCCATCGCCGACCTCGGCCACCCGGTGGTGCTCGGCGCCCGACGGGTGTCGCAATGCGAGGACACCGCCGCGGAGATCCGCGCCAACGGCGGCGACGCCTTCGCCATCCACCTCGATCTGGCCGACGGGGATTCCATCAAGCGGTTCGCCGCCGCCGCGACCGACACCCTCGGGAACGTGGAGATTCTGGTCTCCAGCGCCGCGGAGAACCGGCCGGGCAGTGTCCTCGACACCGATGCCGACTCGTTCGAGCGGGTGCTCGGGGTCAATGTGGCCGGCACCCACCGATTGATCCTGGCCATGCTGCCGCAGATGACCGAGCGGGGCCGGGGTGACGTCGTGTTCGTGACCTCCGACGTGGCCGTGTCGCCGCGGCCCTCGATGGCCGCCTACGTGACCTCCAAGTGGGGCCTTGAAGGCTATGCCCGCTCGCTCCAGATGGAGCTCGAGGGGACCGGCGTCCGGGCCACCATCGTTCGCCCGGGCCCCACGTTGACCGGGATGGGAATGGACTGGGACCCCGACGTCACGGCCGAGGTGATCGAACAGTGGGTGTCATGGGGATTCGCCCGTCACTCCAACCTCATGCGGCCCCAGGGCGTGGCCCAGGCCATCGTGGCGGCGGTCACGCTGCCCCGCGGCACCCACGCCACCACCATCGAGCTGCAACCGGAAGCACCGATGCGCGAGATCGAGCCATGACCATCGCCAAGTCCGCATCATCCGCCGACGAGGAGAACTGAACCCATGCCGCCATATCCCCGGGCCGAACTCGAAGAAATGATGCAGCGATGGATGGAGACCAACCGTCGATGCGAAGAGGCGCTCGACTGGCTTCCGTTGGCCGATCTCTATACCGATGACGCCACCTACGGCTGGAACGTCGGGCCCAAAGATGAGTTCATGGCGGTCGGCCGGGATCAGATCCGCGAGTATGCGGTGGGTTTGGAGATGGAGGGACTCGGTGGATGGACGTATCCCTATCAGCGGGTCCTCATCGACGACGTCCAGGGAGAGGTGCTGGGTCTGTGGAGGCAGATCGCCGATGCCACCCGGCCGGACGGGAGCCACTACGAGATCGCCGGCCTGGGCGGAAGCTGGTTCCAGTACGCCGGCAACTTCCAGTGGGGCTGGCAACGCGACTTCTTCGACGTCGGGAACGCCACTGCCACCTTCATGGAGATGATCGCCGCCGGCACCCTCACCCCGGGGATGCAGAAGCGGCTCGAACAGGCGGCCTCGGGGGAGCGTGCCCCCGGCCACTACCGGTTGGGCGAGGCGCCAGTCGGCCTGTGGGACGGCGTCTGAGCCGCACGCCCAACCCGGGTCAAGTGAAGTCGGATCCGCCGTCGATGTTGAGGTCGGCTCCGGTCATGTAGGTGTTGGCTTGGGAGCAGAGAAAGGCGATGAGGGGACCGATCTCGCTGGGGTCAGCCGCCCGTCCGAGATGGGCCGGATGGCCGAAATCCTCACTGATCACCCGCATGGCGTCGACCAGGCTGTCGGGGTCGACCCCTCGTTCGGGCGGGAGCGCCCGCAGGTACCCCGTCATGCCCTCGGAGAGGAACGACCCCGGGGACACGGTGTTGACCAGGATCCCCTCCGGAGCCAGGGAGGCCGAGAGGTTCTTGCTCAGGCTGGTAAGAGCCGCCTTGGCCGCGGTGTAGGCGACCAGCCCGGCTGACTGCCGCTTGGTCGAGTGCGCGGAGATGTTCACGATGCGACCCCAGGGTGCTGAACGTATGAGCGGGAGTGCGGCGCGCACGCACCTGGCCGCGCTCAGGGTGCCGATATCGAAGGTCGCGTGCCACTCGTCGTCATCGATCTGGTCGAACTCACCGATCCCGACCCCGACCGGTCCGGCGGCATTGACGAGCACATTGATCGAGCTCCACCGGTCACCAACCGATGCAAAGGCACTGTCCACCGACTCCCGAGAGGTGAGGTCGGTCGAGATACCCACGGCGTCGGGTGACCCGAGGGACATGAGCGCGTCGACAGTTTCGTCCAGCGCCGCCTGGGTCCGGGCCAGCACTGCGACCCGGGCGCCCTCCCGGGCCAGGCTCTCGGCAACCGCCCGGCCCATGCCCCGGGAGCCCCCGTTCACCACCGCGGCGGCGCCCGCCAGCCCCAGGTCCATCGGTTCTCTATCGCGCCATTTTGGCGGAGGGTCGCCGCACCCGGTTGTTGCTCACTCCCACGGTTCGAAAAGGCCTTCGAACTCGAGCTTCCCATCCTGGACCCGTCCGTAGAGGAGCCAATCCCCCCGGAACATGCCGTGCTCGTGCGGCGCGCAGGCGATGTGGGTGCGCGGCCCACCCGTCGTGCTGGGCATGAAGCGGATCCTCTCGAGCCCGTCCTTCAAACCGGGGCCGGAAAGGGTCGGGGCACGAAACAGGCCTTCGGCGAGCACCCTGGCGGTGTCGAAGGCCAGAACCGGAATGGCGTTCGGCCACAGCGGCGGGCTCTGACCGTAACGGGCGACAAACCTGTCGTGGAATCCCTCGGTGAGCGGGTTGTCGGGGTTGAACTGGTCGATGCCGACCCAGCCCTCGAATTTGTCGAACCCCATCAGGTAGAACATGAAGGCAGTGCTCATGATCCGGGGCGGGTCCCAGGCCAGTTCGTCGAGCGCTTTGCGCAGCAGTCCCTGCAACGCCAGCATGCCGTACCCCATGTAGCAGAGCGCGTCGGGGTTCGACTGCCGAAGGTTGTCGAGGTTGTCGGCCAGGCGTACCGGGTGTTGGCTCACCGTCTCGAGGGCAACGATGCTCAATCCGTGGCGTCGGCACTCCTGACGGAAGAAGCGGAAGTACTCGTCGCCGTTGGGAGAGACCTCGCTGAGGACCGCCACCCGCTTGTAGCCCTTGCGAGCCAGCCAGGCGACGCAGAGGGCGGCATCACCGCCGCAGTCGCCGTTTCCGAGTCGGAAGCAGTACTCGCCCGCCAGCCGCTCGGTTCCGGCCCAGCTGATCAGCGGAACCTTCAGCTCGTTGGCCAGCGGAGCCACCACCATGGCGTTGTCGGAGCTGTAGGCGCCGGCGACCCCGATGCATCCCTGATCGACCAGATACTTGAACCCGTCCATGGCATTGCGGGCCGAACCGTTGGGCAGCCCGTTCTCCGCGTGCAGGACGAACTCGACCGGCCGGTCGATCAGGCCCTGCTCGGCGGCCTCATCGAAGGCCATCCGGTGGATCTTGTTGTAGCCGCCGTCGGGGCCGTCGAGGGCGGATCCGAGCCATCCGATCTTGATGGGGTCCGCGGCCCCCTGCCACTGGTTCGGGGTTGTTTCGATGACCAGACTCCTTCGTCTTTACCGGTGCGTGTGCGCCAAAGTAGGCCGACAACGGGCGGATTTCATACTGTATGCGATCTGCGGCGAAGGAGCCATCCCGGGACGTACCGGACGGTTCGCCGTGCGGTCATTCGACGATTCCGGATTCGCCCGAAGCCCACGCCTCCACCACCTCGTCGGTGGAGGCCAGGGTGGCCACCAGCGACAGGGTATGGGCCAGGACCTGGTCTCCGTATTCCGCCGGGACGCCAACCACCGCATCGGACACCACCACCACCTGGTACGAGCGGTTCACCGCGTCGAAGACCAGGTTGGGAATGGCCACGTTGAGGGAGACCCCCACCACCACCAGCGTGGTCACACCGTCATTGCGAAGGAGGCTGTCGAGCGGCGAACCCGTCATCGGACTGAGCCCGTGGTACCGGGGCAGCACCAGGTCCCCAGGCTCGGGACCGACCTCGGGCACCGGCCGAACCGAGTCGGTCCCGGGTGCGTTCTCCATCCCGGCCTTCCGGGCCGCCATAAAGACCCTGGCGTTTCGGTTGCCACCCAACCCGCCGGGCAGGTTCTCCGCGGTGCAGTGCACGACCGTGACCTTCGCGGCCCGGGCCGCCTCCGCCACCGCGGCGACCTTCTCGATGAGCGCAATGGACGCCGCAGCTTCGGCCAGGTCGGGAAGACCCGATTCTCCGCCCACCACACCCTGTTGCATCTCCTGGATCAGCAGCGCAGACGTGGAAGGGGTCACCAGCTGGACAAGGCGCTCGGCCTTCCGGCGGACACGGTCGGCAGCGGTGTCGGACATCCCGGGCGACTCGGCCGTCAGCTAGCCGGGCTCGGGTCGAACGGCCCGCGTCCCATCTGGTCGCGAACCGTCACCACCACGGGGTTGGTGAGGGTACGACGCTGCCAGTTGGCGCCATCCACCACGAGGGTGTGCCCGGAAATGAACCGGGCGTACGGGGAGGCCAAGAAGGTGGCCGCCCACCCGAGTTCGCGCAGCCGGCCAACCCGTAACGCCGGCTGACAGGAGTCCTTCTCGCGGGTGCGGTCCAGATTGCCGGTGATGTCGGCGGTCATGTCCTCGTGGGGGAAGAGACCCGGCACCAGGCCGTTCACCTGGATGCCGTAGGGCCCCCACTCCACCGCCAGGGTCTCCACCATGTTCTTGACCCCGGCCTTGGCCGCGGCGGAATGGGCGAACCCCGGCCCGCCGGTCCAGGCGTAGGACGCCCCGACGTTGATGATCGAGCCGGGGGTGCCCGCCTCCAGGTGGCGCCGAGCGAACTCCCGGGCACAGAAGAACGTGCCGTTGAGGGTGATGTCGACCACGGTCCGCCAGGCGTTCGGCGACATGTCCTCGGCCGGGACCGGGAAGTTGGCCGCGGCATTGTTGATCAGCACCTCCGGCAATCCGAACCTCGCGGTCGCCGCCTCGAAGGCAGCGCTGATCTGTTCCGGTTCGCGGATGTCGCAGCTGACGCCCAGCACCCGGGAGCCCAGCGCCTCGGCCGACTCTCTCCCGGCGTCGAGATGCTCCGGCTTGCGGCTGGCGATGACCAGGTCGGCACCGAGCCGCCCGAACTCGGCGGCGATCGCCTTCCCGAGGCCGGTCCCTCCCCCGGTCACGAACACGCAGGTGCCGGCGAAGGTTCCTTCCGCCAGGGCTGAAGACCCGGACGGTGGCGGCTCAGGAAGTCCCATGAGTTCGGTCACGATCAGCTCCCGGTGTAGTGCGGCTCACGGCCTTCGGCGGTGGCTGCCTTCATCTCGGCGATATCCGACGATTTGTTGACGAAGGTCTGAAAGATCAGCTCGTCTTCCATGGAGGCGCGGATCCCGGGCTCGCTCAGATGCTGCAGGACCCGGCGGGCCATCTTGATGGTGACGGCCGGCGCCGCGGCGATCTTGGTGGCCATCTCCCAGGCAGTCTCGTCGAGCTTGTCCGGGGCGACGACCCTCGAGACGATCCCGTGGGCGAACGCCTCCTCGACGCTCATGGTACGCCCGGTGAGGACCAGGTCACTGGCGACACCGGTGCCGCAGATCTCGAACAGCTTTCCCATGCCGCCGGTGTCGGGGATGACACCGTGACCGACTTCGGGAAGCATGAACCGGGTGCCCTCGGCGGCGATGCGGATGTCACAGAGCAGGGCCCGCTGGAACGACCCGCCGATGGCCCACCCGTGGATGGCCACGATGATCGGCACGTCGAGATCGAAGACCTGGAGGATCCCCCGATGGCCACGGGTCATGAGCTCGTGGTGGCTGAGGGGGGTGACGTTGTTCCCGATCACGGAGACGTCCCGACCCGAAGACCAGGCCTTCCCCTCGCCCCGCCAGATCACGGCTCGGACATCGGGAAGCTCCTTGAGCTCGGCGAGTATCTCGAACAGACGTTGGTCCATGTCGTCGTCGAAGGCATTCCGTTTATCCGGATTGTTGTTGGTGATCACTGCGATGGAGTCGCGCAACTCCAGCGAAACCTTTTCCGTCATTGATGCCCCCTTGGAAGTTGGAGAAGATGCTGGGTCCCGATGTGGGTTGGATCTCGCGGGTCCCGCACCGGTCGCCGCGATCCGGCCGTACCGGTAGCCAGCCGACACGTCCGGGCTCCTTGCCGAGGAGCCGTGTCCCAGGCGATATCGCATAAGATATGTAGGTGGCGTCCTCCTCTGGCAATTCTCGCGGAACGGCTTCGCAGCGCTCTACGGTGAATCGTGGGAAGAGGATAGTCCGCACCAGCAGCGCCGAACATATTGCGCTGCACATCCGAACGCTGATCTTCGACGGCGAGCTTCGTCCGGGTATGCGGGTTCCCCAGGATGTCATTGCCCAGGATCTGGGCGTGAGCCGGATCCCGGTTCGGGAAGCACTCATCGTGCTCGAGCGCGAGGGTTGGGTGACCATCGAGATGCACCGGGGCGCATTTATCAATGCCCTCGACAAACGAGCCGTCCACGATCACTACGAGCTCTTCGGCCTCATCTACGGCTTCGCGGCCAAGCGGGCGCTCGCTCGCGGAAGCAAGGACCTCCCCGACGTCCTCGCCGACATCCGGAGAGACTTTGCCGCCGCCGCCGCACCGGAAACCCAGCAGGAGTTGTCGATCGCCTTTCATGGCGCCATTCTCAAGGCGTCGGCTTCTCCCCGGATCATGGTGGTGCTGCGGGCCATGTCCGCACTGGTGCCGGGCAATTTCTTCGATTTGGTACCCGGCGCCCTGGAGGTTGAGAATCGGGGCTTGGCGGCCATCGTTCGGGCGATGCGAGACAACGACGGAGAGAAGGCGTCGGCCGAGTACGCGAAAATGATGCGGCAGGTGGGGAATCGGGTTACGTTGCTCTTTGACGACCGGGGCCTCTTCGATCCGGAGAAGGCGACCGCCTGAAGGTATCGTCGAAGCCCGCAGGAGACGCGATCGGTCACTCGCCGGTGCTCGGATCGGCGACATCCGGTCTGGACGGGCTGGATGCAACGGTCGGCTCTCCTGCTCCGGCGATCAGTTCGCGACGCAGGACCTTTCCAACTTCGCTCCGAGGTAAGGCCTCAACCCGCCGGAACGCGGCCGGGATCTTGTAGGCGACCAGATGTTCCCGGCACAGCCGCTCGAGTTCATCATCGAGGGCGGAGCCGACGACAAATGCCACCGGCACCTCGCCCAACCGCTCATCGGGAAGACCCACCACTGCGGCTTCGCTCACCCTCGGCGACAGGCACAGCACCTCCTCCACCTGACCGGGGAACACCTTGTTGCCGCCGCGGTTGATCAGGTCGCTCATCCGTCCCTCCAACCAGACGAATCCGTCGCTGTCTACCCGGGCGTAGTCGCCGGTGCGCACGAACCCACTCTCGTCGATCCGGTCGTCAAGTCCGCCGCCGTCGGCGTAGCCCGACGCCATCCTCGGGGGCTTCACCAGCAGCTGACCGACCGCTCCCTCCACTCCCTCGCCGCCACGCTCGTCAATCACCTTGATGGACACACCCGGGTGCGGCCGTCCGATGGCACCCACCTTCTCGGGATGCTCTCTGGCATCAGCGGCGGTCCAGCCGATGACCTCCCCGACCTCCGCCTGGCCGTAGCCGTTGAGCACGGTGACGCCGAACTTGTCGGTGAAGCGACGCGCCGACAACGGCGACAACGGAGCGGTGATGCTGCGGACATAGCGGAGCGGGGCCAGATCGGTAACCGTGTCGTCATCGGCAAGCATCACCATCGCCGCGGGTGGCAACACCGTCGAGCGGATCGAGAAGCGGTGGACCAGGGTGGCGAACTCGGAGGTGGAAAATCGGTCCATGACCACCAATTCGGCACCGGCCCGCAACCCGAACAGCACGTTGTAGATCCCGGCATTGAGGGCCAGGGAAACCGGCACCAGATTGGGCGACGGCGGTCGGGCCGGATCTGCCGGCCGCCCGCGCAGGGGCCCGAGGACACGGTCCAGGAGCTCCAGGTAGCCCGAGTGGGTCTGCAGGATTGGCCGGGGCCTCCCGGTGGTGCCCGAAGTCCAGGTCACAAAGGCAATATCCGGCTCATAGCGAGCCGGTGCGACGCCGGCTTCCCGCATGCCGGCCCCATCGATCATCAGCGCCGGGGCGGTCGCCTCGATGACGTGGTCGAGTTCGGCACTCGGTTGCCGGGGAGTTGCCGGCACGAACACCGCCCCCGCCATCCACACACCGAACATCGTGGAGATGAATTCCGGCCCGTTGGGTAGTTGGATGACGACGGCCTGACCGGGCTCGACGGCCCGGGAGCGCAGCTGCCCGGCAATCGTGGCGGCACTGTCGCGGGCCTCCCCGGCAGTCACTGCGCGGTGCAATGTACTGATCAGGGCAGCAGAATCCGGAAACGGGTGGTCGGCCAGCAGGCCGGCCAGCTCGCCGGGAGCGGTGGTCACCGGAAAGCCGATGGGAAGGTGGAAGGTCCGCGATCGGCAGCCGGCCGGGCATGGCCCGGATCGTCCGGTTCCGCGAACCGGCACTGTCCGTACTCGAGCGGATGGGACACCTCACATCCTTTCTGACCGCTTCGGTCCAGTCAGGCCAGCGAGCGACTGTACATTATATTCGACTCCGGAAGTCGTCCGATGGGACGGCCATGGCCAGACCGGCAGAGGGGATCACACGAGGGTGACTGACGACGTCTGGAATAGCGGGACGCAGTACACCATCCCCTCCCTGTTCGAGCACCGCCTCGCCGAGGACCCTGACCGTGAGTACCTGGACGTCTGCGGCACCAAGTTGACCGCGTCACAGGTGGTTCGGAGCGGGTGGCGACTGGCCGCGGCCCTGGACGAGCTCGGTTCGGTGCAGCGCGATCGGATCGCCACCATCTTGGAGAACTCCGCCGAGGCGGTGGAGGCCTGGGCCGGAGTCGTCCTCGGTGGGCGGATCGCCGTCCCGGTCAACACCGCCTACAAGGGTTCCTATCTGCTCCACCAGCTGGCCGACTGCGGAGCCAAGGTGGTGGTCGTGGCCAGCAGCCTGGCCCAACGCCTGGTTGACGTGGTGGGCGATCTCCCCGAACTCGATCATGTCTTCGTTCACGACGACGAACCCGGACAGGGAAGTGCGCTTCCCGATCTCGGGCGGGTTGCCGTCCATCGGTGGACGGATCTGCTCGGGGTTGAAGACCGCCGG
>Ga0307373_10002002_pt1 | contig 37386 bp, 23 predicted proteins | sample OX2MG_FD_202534 | JGI IMG/M metagenome (GOLD analysis project Ga0307373, IMG submission 202534) | Soil microbial communities from Risofladan, Vaasa, Finland - OX-2 | ecosystem: Environmental > Terrestrial > Soil > Coastal area > Acid sulfate soil | place: Finland: Risofladan, Vaasa | collected...
TGCGCGCGAGAGCCATCGCGCCAGGACGGACGCGCGTCGCCTCCTGGCCGCGCGTCGCCCGCTGACCGCCCGCCGCCGTAAACTCAAGCCCGCCAAGCGGCAGTGCCATTCGTTCCTGACACCTTTTCCTCCTTTTCCTCCCCCCGTATTGACCTGTCCAATATGCGTTGCCGCTGTGTCGACTCATTGAGCATGCGTTGCTAGATTGATACACTGATGCTAAGTACGAAAGGTAAGAAACTGGCGGCATGGCTTATTGCCTCCATTTGTGTCGCCATCGCCGTGATAATCGCAGTTGTCGCACTGGAGCCACAACACATGCCAAACAGACTAAGAACGCAAGGCAAGATGATCGAGGAGCGAACCTGGGCTGGGTTCGACACGGTCGAGCTCATAGAGCGGATTGGGACGCCAACAGCGACGCTCAACCGCGATGTGCAGATCGGTCCGGGCAGACCGGCCTCGATGCCGCCGGGGCCGTATGTGACGTGGCGCTACGACCACAACGATGGAACGCTTTATGTCTGGTTCAGCAATGTGGATGGGAATCTCCGGAGTTTCGACTCGCTGTGGTTCGACAAAGGAGTATCCTTCTAGCCCGTCCTGAAACTGCCGTATGGCCAAAAAGCCAAAACGGCGGCGAAAGTCGGGGAAAATCAGTTCCGTATGTTATGCTTCAGCATATCCTTTCGCACGCCTCAACCGGCCTGCGCTCTGGCGCCTTTTCCCACCGCGGCTTCGACTGGAAACGCGATGCACCTGACGCACGGAGCGAGGATATGCTGAAGCATAACCTACTTGCCTACGGCACGTTGATGACGAGTTCGCCCTTTCGTCCTGGCCGCCGAACGACGAGACGTAGCGGCTCGTGCGAGAAAAGGTGTCAGGAACCAATAAGCAAATCGGTTCCTGACACCTTTTCCTCCCCCGGCGAGCATCCGGCAAAGGCCGTTCTATCGCGAATGATCTCGTCCGCGCATTGCAGCGTGCATTTATTTGCCCGGAAATGCCTGAAAACACGCACGCCTGCATTTGCTCGGCAGCCGGAACCACCCACGGATTCCGCTGAGGAGCCGACTTATTGAGCTTCCTTCGACGCCGCAGAGGCGGCCGGGAACGCGCGTCGGCCGATGATGATTTTATCGCTTGGCAGCGCGTGCAGACGGCGACACGCGCGTTTCGAACCGGGGCGGTCGCCTCGTTGTTCTACACAAGTTGAAAAATGGATTGCCACGACGGGGCTCGCCCCCGTCGAGCATTGATTGGCAGCTAGCCCGGCCGCCAAGATCCTTGGCGTCGCCGCCTTCAACGTCCGGCGATGCCGGACGTTGAAGGCGGCGACCACCGATGTGAGGCGGCTGTCCTAGCCATTCAATCGGCTTTCCGCGGGGGCAAGCCCCGCGGAGGCGAAAAGATGTGTAGAACAACGAAGGCGGACGCGGTTTCCGCAGCCCGGCCGACGGGCTGGCTCGCCGGCCCCGATAAGCGCCAGGCAGAAACGGCCTATCACGCCGGACAAGAGCGTGACAATGAGACCACCGATTGATAGGATGCGAATTGCCACAATCCACCGCCTGCAAGCTAGGCCGCACACCTGCGGCCTACAGGTGATACGCAGAAAATTCCTAGAAACAAGTTCGCCAGACTTGAGCCGGAGGTAGAAGGAATGGGCAAGAACCGAACCAAATCGGCTGACCTCAGTGACGCCGCTGTCGTGGAACGGGCGAAGTCGATGGCCAACGATTGGATGTTCGCTGTTTCGCTCCAAAATGATCGAATCGTTAATCCACGGCCGCAGGACCAACCATTCCATCCTTTTGGCATACAAGGCTTCAATGAGGCGGACGTCCACTTCTGGGCGATTGCGTTGCAACGACTCCGCCAGATCGCCACCACGGTTGAGAGCGCACCGCAGCAATGGGACCCTGTTCGCCGCGCCATTGAGACCTTTGACGCGAAACTGCCTTGGCTCAAGCGCCTGCGCGATGTATTCGAGCACTTGCAAGACTACGCCATAGATTCCAACCTCCGACACACACCTACATCTCGCCGCGAACTCCAGGTCTGGTCGGGAGGCGAGGACGGTTTGAATTGGCTTGGCTACGACGTCGACTGGCGCGAGGCGCATCTGGCAGCAAAGGATCTGTACGCGTCGGTGAAAGCGGCCTACGATTCCCTGGCGGCGCAGGCCAAGCAAAAAGACAGCCACCTTCAAGAGGGAGAGCCCGGATAACAAGTCGGTCCACCCGACCGCCTTCGGCGGCGGCTGAACTCGATCGTTGGGCATCACCGATAGCCGCATGAAGACTCTCGACGGGATCGTTGAAAAGGGTTCAGGGGTTGCCTCGCCGAATCTTCATCACGTCAAGCACCTAATCGAAGAGCGCACTGGTCTCAGTGACTTGGTTGATGGCACGCTGAATGTCCGAATTGAAGGTTGTTACTTCGTCACTGCTAATGCGACGATTTCGAAGGAGGAGTACGACAAGATCGAGGGAATAAAGCTTCAGCGCTGCCGCATAGGCGGCCTGCGGGCCCTCGTCATGAGGCCGGAGACGCACGAACAGGGAACTGCTCCGGGCGCAACTCGACTCGAACTAATGTGCACTGTACGCCTACGCGATCATCTACACCTTGAGGACGGAGACAAGGTGTCCGTCGAACTCGAAGGTGATGACGCGTGGTGGAATGGTGCTGTCCAACCCGCGCTTCCACCGGATGCCTGGCAAAGCCTGTAGGGCACGCCCTCTGTGGCGTGCCGTGAACTCAAAAATCGCGTCGATTTGCGCTTCCCGGAACGCCACGGAAGGCGTTCCCTACAGAACCGGCAGCGAACCCATTCTTACGCCCCTGCCGCGATCTTGCGGCTCGTTCGAAGTTGACGCCGCGGCGCCGCTGGCGGAAACTTGGAGCGGCGCCGGAAGCGCCGATTTGCAAACCGTACGCGAGGAGAAGCTGCCTTGGATTTCCAGATAGGCCGATCGAGCGCCGTCTCTCGACTGTTGTTCGCCGCTGTGCTGCTGGCAACGTTGCGGCAATCGGCGCTTGCCGACGAGCAAAAGCCGTCGGCGCCTTACGGACTGGAAAAGCGGGCGGCTTGGAACGCCTCGCGCGTCGTCGGCTCGCCCGACCCCCCGCCGCCGCTGCGCGCCGTGCGGGCGTTTGCGAAGCTCACGTTCGCCAACCCGCTGTATATCATCGCCGAGCCGGGCGCCGCGAAAGGCCAGCAAGAGCGACTGCTGGTCGTCGAACAGCATGGCAAGCTTCTCGCGTTCGCCAACGATCCGGCCGCCGAGCAAACGGCGGCGTTTCTGTCGCTCGAAGATCGCGATACGTACGGCATGACGTTCCATCCGAATTACGCCGAGAACCGCTTCGTCTACGTGTTCAGCAACGGCCCGAATTCCGCCGCCGAGCACAAGCTCAACCGCATCTCGCGGTTCGTCGTGTCGCGCGACGGCCCGCGTGCGTGCGACCCGGCGAGCGAGCAGATCGTCATCGAGTGGGCGTCGAACGGCCATAACGGCGGCGATCTGGCCTTCGGGCCGGATCGTCTGCTCTACATTTCGGCGGGCGATGGAACGAGTGATTCCGATACGAACCTCACCGGGCAAAAAATCAGCGATCTCGTCTCGGGAATGTTGCGGATCGACGTCGATCATCCGGCGCCCGGCATGGCTTACGCCATCCCGAAAGACAATCCTTTTCTCGACGTCGCCGGCGCCCGCGGGGAGTTGTGGGCCTACGGCTTTCGCAATCCCTGGCGGATTCATTTCGATCCGCAGGGGAACCTGTGGTGCGGCGACATCGGGCAAGACCAGTGGGAGATGGTCGAGATCGTCCGCCGCGGCGACAATTTTGGTTGGAGCGTCGTCGAGGGGGGCCATTCCTTTTATCTGGAACGGACGCGCGGGCCGCATCCGTTCGTCAAGCCGGCGATCGTCCATCCGCACTCCGAAGCTCGTTCGATCACCGGCGGCGCGACGTATCTGGGCTCGAAGTTTCCCGAACTGCGCGGAGCTTACATTTACGGCGATTACGCGACCGGCAAAATCTGGGCGGCGCGGTACGACGGCTCGAAGATCACGTTTCATCACGAGATCGCCGACACGCCCTATCAGATTCTGGGTTTCGGCGCCGATGCGGCGGGCGAAATCTACTTCGTCGATTACGCCGGGCCGCTCTACACGCTCGAACGTCCGGCGCCCGAACCGCCGCAGCCGCCATTTCCGCGGCGGCTGAGCGAGACGGGCTTGTTCGTTTCGACGGCGAACCACACGCCCGATCCAGCGCTCGTTCCCTACTCGGTCAATTCGCCCCTCTGGTCGGATGGCGCCGCCAAGGAACGGTTCATCGCGCTGCCGGGCATGTCGCAGATCGAATTCACGGCCGACGGCGCCTGGAAGCTCCCGGAAGGGGCGGTGCTGGTGAAAACCTTCTCGCTCGATTTGGGCCAGGGCGACGCGGAAATGCAACAACGCATCGAAACGCGACTGCTGGTGATTCAGCAGAACGAATGGGTCGGCTATACGTACCGCTGGAACGAAGAGCAGACCGACGCGGCGTTGGTGGAAGCGGCGGGAGCGGACCGCACGTTCTCGGTCCGCGATCCTGGCTCGCCCCGCGGCCGGCGCGAACAGGCATGGCGCTTTCCCAGCCGCGCGGAGTGCATGGTCTGTCATAGCCGGGCGGCCGGCTTCGTGCTGGGCTTGAATACTTTGCAAATGAACAAACAGCACGACTACGGCGCGGTGCGCGCCAATCAGCTAAGCACGCTGGAGCATCTCGGCGCCTTTCGCTTGCCCGCCGGTCCTGACGGCAAGCCCGGGCGCTTGCCGCAAACGGCAGACAAATACCCCGCGTTGCCGAATCCTTACGACGAAACGGCCGAGTTGGAGCCGCGCGTGCGCTCCTATCTGCACGCGAACTGTGCGCAGTGTCACGTGGCCGCGGGCGGCGGCAATGCGGCGCTGGAACTGGCGTTCGCGACCCAACGCGAGAAAACCAACGTCATCGGAGTCGCGCCGTTGCACGACAAGTTCGGCGTCGCAGGCGCGTTGCTCGTGGCTCCCGGCGCGCCGGACAAGTCGGTGCTGCTCAAACGGCTTGCGCTGCGCGGCCGCGGCCAAATGCCGCCGCTGGCCACGTCGGTCGTCGACGAGGCGGGCGTGAAATTGCTAAAGGAGTGGATCGAAAACCTGCCGCAGAAATAGGAGCTTCAGCCGAACATTCGAGCAAGGACTCACGCGGAGGCGCGGAGCCGCGGAGAGAGTTGGAAGGAGGCGTTCTCTGCGGCTCCGCGTCTCCGCGTGAGCCTGAAATAACGGGCGTCAACGGCGAATGTCGAAGATGTGGAATTCCTACCTCGACGATTTTCCAAGTCTGTAAAACGACATCTGCTCATCGCCGCTGACGGTCGGCGCGGCGCCGAGAAGCGATGCGAGTTCCGCTTCCAGCATGGCGGCCCGATCGGCGTAGCCGCGGCGGTCGATGTAGATGCCGCGAAAGCCTTTTTCTGCCAGGGCCTCGATCAACTCGGCGGTCGGTTGGGCTTGCACGTCGCGCTGCCAAAGATCGGCGTCGCGGCCTTTCATCGCGCCATAGCTCCAGCGCAACTGGCGCGAGTGCAGGTACGGACGCGCCAGGTCGTAACATTCGACGCCCAGCACGGGCGGATGTTCGGGAAACGGAAAGTACGGCAACTGAAACACCATGTCGCCCGGCGCTAGCTGCGCTTCGACGGCGGCGACAAACTCTGCGTCGTTCGTGAACCGGGCTTTCAAACTTGCATAGTCGGGAACGCGCCCGCGCCCCGCTTGATCGATCACTCCCAACACGACCATGCCCGCCAGCGCCGCATAGAGCGGCCAGCGGCGGCGCCCGGCGTCGGCCGCCCAGGCCAGCACGCGATCGAACGCGAGCGCCGCGGCGAACAAGGCGAACAGGGCGAGATAGATGCTGATCCGGTTGTAGCCGCGAAATTGCGGGCTGACCAACAGCGCAATCAACGTGCCGAACCCGCCGTTCACTGCCAGCAGCACCGCGGAGATGTTCAGCAAGGCCAGGCCATGCACCAGTCGTCCTTGGGCGGACACGGTTCGAGGCAGCGCCAATGCGCCGAGCAACAGCAAAAAGCCCGCCGAGCCGATCACGCCCAGCGCGCAGCCTTGCTTCTCTCCCTCCGAAAGCGGCAGGGCGTCGTACTTTTGCCGGGCGCCGGCCCATTTTTTCAGCCGGTGTTGGGGGACGGGCAGCAGCATCTGGCCGATCTTCAGGCTGTGGATTTCGGCGTCGTTCAGATTTCGCTGCGCGACCTCGGGGTTGGCGCCGCGCTGGAATCGATAGAGCAGATTCGGCGCCATGTTGGCCAAGCCGCCGAACATGGTCAAGGCGGCCAATGCGCCCGCGAAGGCCAACGGTCGCAGCCTTCGTTCCACGAGTGCGGCGCAGGCGCCGGACGCGACCAGCAGATAACAGGCGAAAAAGGCGTAATAGACGCCCGCCGAGGCTTGCAACATGGCGACCGCCGCGCTGGCCCAGAACCGCCGCTGGCCGGCAGCGCGTTCGTCTTGCGACTGCCCGCTCGCTACGTTCGTGAAGGGAAAGGCCAGCCGGCCCAGATAAACCCACAGCGCGACCATCACCGAGAGCGGCACGAGGTAATAAGAGGCCAGGAACAAATGCTCTTCGCCGCGAAAGAAGTGATAGTGCAGGCAACTGAACAACACGCTGGCCGCGATTGCGCTCGGGGTAGAAACCCGGAAGCGGCGCAGGGCAAACAGGCACGTCAGCGCGGCCAGCGGGAAGCCGAGCAGGAAGTATAGATTGAACGCCGCTGGGAAATTCGGCGCCGCCAGGCCGAGCAGCTTGAGCGCGAAGAAGTGCAAGCTCTCGGCCAGCGGATAATCGTGCATTTCGAGCGCCCCCGGCGCTCCCAGGCTGGGGTTCGTCAAATACCAGCCGTGCTCGATGACGCTTTTCGTCCAAAGTTGGTGCAGCAGAGCGTCGCGATAGTCGTTCAGCGGGACCGACAAGTCGGCATGCCAGAGTTTCAGCACCCGCGCCGCCAGGGCGAACGACGCCGCCGCGGTCAAGGCGTAGGCGGCCAGGCTCGCCAGCATCGCTCGCGGCCGGGTCGCTTTCGGCGAAGATTGCGAATTGGCTTCGACTTGAATCGCGTGCGACGACAACTTGCGTAGCGGCGAGGCGGAAATCGACATCGGTTGAACATCCTTGTTGGCGCCAATCGCGCTGCGACGGTCCAAGGGCCGAATCGACCGCCTGCCGCGAGCATCCAGCCCGCTTTTTGGCGACAGAGAATCGCAGAATTTCCGCCGCGAGTCAAAGCCGAACTGCCCCTCTGGCGGGCCGCCTCTCGACGAAGTACGCTAAATGTCAGGTCGCTCCCGCCAATTCCCCGCCTCGGAGACCGTCTCTCATGTTGCGTTCGCTTGTCATTGGGTCCGCACTGGCTGCCTGCGTATTTTCCGAAGCTCGCGCCGCAGAGCCCGCCCAAGCCCCAACAAGTCCCCAGGGCGCCGTGATCGAATTGTTCAACGGACGCGACTTGTCGGGCTGGTACACGTTCCTCAAGGACACGAAGTACGAAGATCCGCGAAAGGTGTTCACGGTTCACGACGGGCTGATTCACATCTCGGGCGATGGCTTGGGCTGCATCACGACGAAGAACGAATATCGCGATTACCGGCTGGTGGCCGAATGGAAGTGGGGCGAGCGCACCTGGGGCTCGCGCACCAAGGCGGCGAAAGACTCGGGCATTCTCGTCCACTGCACCGGGCCCGACGGCGGCTACGGCGGCACGTGGATGACGTCGATCGAAGCGCAAATCATCGAGGGCGGCTGCGGCGATTTCGTGCTGGTGGCCGGCAACAACCCCGACGGTTCGCCGGCGAAGCTGAGCATTACGGCGGAGGTGACGAAGGACCGCGACGGCGAAACGGTCTGGAAGAAAGGCGCCGAGCGGATGACCTTCAGCCGGGGCCGCGTCAACTGGTACGGCCGCGACGCGGACTGGAAGGATGCCATCGGCTTCCGCGGCCCGCAAGAGGTCGAAAAACCCGACGGCGAGTGGAACCGCATGGAAGTGATCTGCGACGGCAATCGGATCCAAGTCCTGCTCAACGGCGTGTTGGTGAACGAGTGTTCCGACGCCGTTCCCTCGGCCGGCAAGATCATCGTGCAGACCGAGTTGGCGGAAATCTATTTCCGCAAGCTGGAGTTGCACCCGTTGGAAAAGTAAGTCAGGGCCCGCGATTCCGCCCGATATTGTTTTACTCCGAACGCCCGCCGATGTTATAACCAAACAAGACCGTTTCAAGCGGTTTCGAATCGGTTTGCCAGCCTTTCGTTTAACGCATTTCTTCGGCGAATGATGAAACATCGCCCACTCACTGGGCAGCTCGTGCAGCGTGCGAACGCGTCGTGGATCGGGCTGATCGTACTGCTCGCGGCGGCATGGCGCCCGGCCATCGTCGAGGCGGCCGGCCCCAAGCTGCCCGATATGTCGACGCCCGAGGCTAAGCTCAAGGCGCTCGAATACTTCCGGCAGCGCGGCCCCTGGAAGACGATCAAGCACTCCGGCACGCTCGTCTCGAAAGACGTGGACAGGGCGCTGGAGTTGGAGAAGAAACTGCCCGAGGGACGCTACGCTCCCCTGGCCGACGACGCCGCCTTCTTGCGGCGGGCTACGTTCGACCTGACCGGCCGCCCGCCGGAAGCCAAGCAGGTGCTGGCCTTCGTCGCCGACAAGGCCAAGGACAAGCGGGCCAAGCTCATCGAGGGGCTGCTGGAGACCGACGAGTTCGCCCGTCGTTGGGCGCGCTTCTGGCGGACAGTGATGTTCTATAACTCCTCGGTCCCGGCCAACCGGCTCGACTACGCCGCCTTCGAAGACTGGCTGGCCGGCATGTTCAAGCAGCACGCCGGCTGGGACCAGATCACGGCTCGGATTCTGGCGGCCGACGGCAAGAAGAAAGAGGTCGGGCCGGACAACTTCATTCTGGCCTGCGAAAACAAGCCGACGCTGCTGGCCTCGGAAACGGCACGCGTGTTCATGGGCGTCAGCATTCAGTGCGCCGAGTGCCACCATCATCCGTTCGACCGCTGGAAGCGCGAGCAGTTTCACGAGTTGGCGGCCTTTTTCTCGCCGGGCAAATACTACATGCCCGACCTCGGGCAGCCCGAAAACAAGACCGAGATGCCGGCCCGGTTCCTGCTGGGGGAAACGCCGCCGCCGAACATCAAGGCCGACGCCCGACGCGTGGCCGTGGCCGCCTTTCTCGTCTACAACCCGAACAACTACTGGTTCGCCAGGGCTTACGTGAACCGTATCTGGAGCGAGCTCGTCGGCGACGGGTTTTACGCCGTCGATAGCCTCGGCCCCGACGGAGACGTGACGCACAAGCTGATCGTCAATCGCATGGCCTACATGTTCCGCAACCAGCAGTTCGACCCTCGCTGGCCGTTTCGGCTGATCATGAACACGCGACTTTATCAACGGCAAATCCGCGAGCTGAAATCCTCGGGGGAACTGTTCACGGCGGTGCGAGCTTCACGGCTGCGGCCCGACCAGGTGGCACAGTCGCTACGGCGCATCGTCGGCAACGACAAATTTGCCGAGCAGGCCGAGCACATCTTCGTCGTCGACCCGTCGATTCCGCTGGCCGACGTCGAGGGCTCGATCCAGCAGTCGCTGTTTTTGATGAACAACCCTGCGTTGCAAGCGGCGATCAAAAGCGGTCCGCTGACGCAGCGGCTAGTCAAGATTTCCTCGAACGACAAACTGGTCGAAGAGCTGTATCTCGACCTGCTCTCGCGCAAGCCGACCGCGGCCGAACAGCGCCGCTCGCAGGAATACCTGAAAACGGTCGCCAATCGCACGGAGGCGACCGCCGATCTGGTTTGGGTGCTGGTGAATTCGACCGAGTTCATATCGCGGAGGTAGGGCGATCGTTGCGAGAAAGGGCAGGCATTCCTGCCTGCGGAATATGTCGAGTAGGGCAGGCATTCCTGCCTGCCAAAGCACAAGGCAGACAAGAGCACAAGGCAGACAAGAATGTCTGCCCTACTGATTCGAAACCAGAACATCCATCGAGACGGTCGTGATGAATACTTTCCGCAACGAATCGTGCCTGCACTTGCGCGTCGGCGCCGACGGCGGCGTCTCGCGACGTTCGTTCTTGCAGTTCAGCGGCGCGGCGTTGGCGGGCTCCGGCCTGGTCGGGCAGATTAGCCTGCACGCCGGCGAACTGAAGCAGCAAGGCCGCTCGTGCATTCTGGTCTGGCTGGGGGGCGGTCCGAGCCAGATGGAAACCTGGGATCCCAAGCCCGGCGCGCCCAACGGCGGCGCGACCAAGGCCATCAGCACGGCCGTCTCCGGCGTACAGATCGCCGAGTATTGGCCCAAGATCGCCCAAGGCTTCAAGAACTGGGCCGCGATTCGTTCGATGACCAACAAGGAGGGCAGCCACGAACGGGCCACCTACCAATTGCACACCGGGCGACGCCCGACCGGCGCGCTGAAGTTTCCCAACATCGGCTCGGTCGTGGCCGAGCAGTTGGGCGATCGCCAGGCCGAACTGCCCAACTTCGTCAGCGTGGGGCAGACCATCGGCTCGGGATTCTTGGGCGTCCATTCGCAGCCGTTCATTGTCAATCGCCCCGGGACGCTGCCGGACAACGTCGCCGCCGCGGTTCAGCCGGAGCAATTGAAGCGGCGACTGGAGCAATTGAAGGAGCAGAACTCAGGCTTCGCAGCGGCCGGCGCCAAGCAACTCGTCGACGAGCAGCAGGGCCTGTACGCCCAAGGCGCGCGGATGATGCTCTCGCCGAAGCTGAAGGCGTTTCAGCTCGAAGACGAGCCGGCCAAGATGCGCGACGCCTACGGCAAATCGAGCTTCGGCCAGGGGCTGCTGGTCGCCCGGCGGCTGGTCGAGGCGGGCGTGCCGTTCGTCGAAGTGCAGCGCGGCGGTTGGGACAATCACACGGAAGTGTTCAAGTCGGTCGGGAAGCTCGCCGCCGAGGTCGACCAGGGGCTCGACGCCTTGTCGAACGACCTGCGCCAGCGCGGGCTGCTCGAACGCAACCTGGTCGTCGTGATGGGCGAGTTCGGCCGCACGCCGAAGGTGAACCCGCGGGCGGGCCGCGACCATTGGCCCAAGACCTTCAGCGTGCTGTTGGCCGGCGCCGGCATCCGCGGCGGTCGCATGATCGGCAAAACGACTTCCGACGGCATGGACGTCGCCGCCGAGCCGGTCAGCGTCGAAGACCTGTTTCAGACGATGTGCCGCGCGATCGGCCTCGACCCCACGACCGAGCTGACTTCGCCCAGCGGGCGGCCGCTGGCGATCGTCGACGGCGGACAGATTATCAGCGGCCTGTTCAGTTGATCGCCGCGTGGCACCCTTCTCATGGAGGCCCGGGCGCCCTCGCCCGACAGCAGGTCCGGGCGCCCTCGCCCGAAAGGAGGCCCGGGCGCCCTCGCCCGAAAGGAGGTCCGGGCGCCCTCGCCCGATGGAGGTCCGGGCGCCCTCGCCCGAAAGGAGGTCCGGGCTCCCTCGCCCGAAAGGGCTAGCGACAATCGCATCGCGTGACGCTTGCATTTGGGTGGCATGCTTTCACGTTTGCGCAGCAAGCGGGTCAGCATGTCTTCCCGCTGGTTGCGTGCATGCCTACGTCGGCTAGCGCCGACGAAGTGCCACGGCGCCGCGGCCCTTGACCAGTAGGGCAGGCATTCTTGCCTGCCCAGAGGCAGAAATGAGAGGCAGGCAGGAGCCTGCCCTACCGTACATGGCAGGCAGGAATGCCTGCCCTACTTTTCGTTCGACGGCGAATCGGGGCGGGCTTTGCCGGCCATCATAGGCAACGGGGCGCCAAGCGTGTCGCCATTGGCCTTGAACCCGCCGCCGTCGACGTCGACGTAGATCGGGTTCGAGACGGCGATTGGCATGTCCTTGGCATGGTCGGGGCCCATCACCGGGCCCAGCGTCGATTTCTCGGCCGCCGCCGCGACGATGATGTGTGCATCGCCGTCCAGCGTCAATGCAAGTTCCTGGTCGAACTTGACCGTGCCGCCTGCGAACCGCTCGGGCGTTTTCTCACGGGTGAAGTTCATCGACTCCTCCGCCCGGCCGTTGACGAACACCTGCACCCGGTCGATGTCGAACCAGTTGGGGCACTGCACCCGAACCCGCAGTTTCGCCTTGCCGCCGGGCGCCGACACGTCGTCGCCTGCCGTGCCGCGACTGTGATCGCCGGCTTTGTCCGCCGCGAGCAACACTTCCAGGTAGGGTCCGCTGGTCATGATCATGTGGCCGTGCTCGGCAGCGTGAACCATCTCGAGCGTGTTCACCTGGGCCGGGTCGTCGGTCGAGCTTTCCAGGTAGAGCCGCAAAAAGCCCGAGCCGTGATAGTTGTAGTGGGCGTCGGTGTTGACCACGCCGGGAATGCGGTAGCCCTGGTTCAACAGTTGCAACCAGTTGAAAATCGTGTTGTTGCGGCTCTTGCCGCCCGAGCTGCTAACGGCAGGCTGAAAGATGCCCCGCGGCGGATGGACCTCGATCACGTCCATGAACCCAAACGCCTTGCTGAAGCCGCCATCGGGCCGGCCATCGCCGTCCTTGTCGAAGAACAAGTGGCCGATGTCTGGGTGGTTCTGCTGCACCAGCTTCTCGCTGTTGTCGTCCCATAGCGCCAGCCGCTCGATTTTCAATTCCATGTCGGCGTCGGTCAGCGGCGCCCCGTTGTCTTGCGTCCGCGGCTTGAGCTCCAGCGGAAAGGCGTTGTGATGGTTCACGTCGCCGGCGCTGTCGGTCAACTCAATCCCGGTGCACGTGGCCATCAAGCGTTCGACGCCCAGCCGCTTGAGATGCGGAACATAAGTCGACAGCCGGTTGTGCTCGGTGCAAGGGGCGAACTCGACGTGCTCGCAGAGCAAATTCAGCACGCGGCCCAGTTGGCTCGACGTGTTGTCGCCCGAGGGGCTCGAATGGCTGTGGAAATCGGCGCTGATCCAGCCGGGCGTCTGCACGCTACGGACCAGGATCGCTTCGAGCGGCGTCTCGGCGCCGCGTTTGACTTCCAATTCGGTGAACACGGCGTCGTGTTCGGTTCCGTGGCTGACGATCGCCTGGTACTTGCCCGGCGCCAAGGACTGGCGAAAGCGGCCATTCTCGCTGTAATAGACGTCGTGAACGGCCCACTCGCCGCTCTGGTGGCCGAAGTCGGGATTGGCCGTTTCGCCGCGGCCGAGGAATTGCACCTTGCAAGGAATCGGCCCGCCTTGCTCGCCCGCGATCTTGGCGACGACGTAGCCCGCTTCGGGCAGTACGACCTTGTGCGGCTGGTCGGTCAGCTCGATGGTCTCCGAGCCGTGGGCCTGCGACGAGACGGTCGCCGTAAACTTGCCCGCGGGGAGTTCGAACCGCAGCCGGCCTCCGGCATCGGTGCGGCCGTTGGCATAGGGCGCGTCGCCCTGGCTCACCGCAACGTCGACGCCGGCCAGCGCGTGGCCAGCCGCGTCTCGTACGTCCAACACGACGGCCCGCTGCTCGACGCCGGCCAATCGCGCGGCGATGGCTCGTACTTCCAGCAGCGTCGCCGCGGGGAACAAGCGGCGCACGATGCGCTTGCTCTCGCCGGCGGCGAGCGTGACGCTCGACTTGTCGCCGTCGAGCAACCGGATCGTCGAATTGCGGGCGTCGGATTTCGCCTCGAACGAAAGCCCGTCGGCGACCAGGCCGTAGGCCTGATTCCACCACTTGTCGCAAGCCCAGAACAGCGGCGCCTTGGCGCCGGGCGATTTCTCGAAACTGCCATCGGCCCGCATCTCGTCGGCGAGCGTCAATTCCAGCGGCTTCTGGCCGCCGCTTGAGTAGTTGGTTTCGATTTGGATCCAATCCCAGCCGTCGGTCAACGTGTAGCGCACTTCGGCGGCCGGCTTGTCGTCGGCCCCTCCGGCACGGCAGACGAGCGTGACCGTTTTTCCGCGGGTCACCGGCTGCTGGTCGTCGATCTTTTTGCCGCCGGCGAGTTCGACCGATCGCCAATCGACCTGTTTGCCGCCCGGATAAAACGCGCTGAGCTGGTCGTTCTGCCGATCGACGCGGGTCAAGTCGATGATAGTTCCGCCGACGTTGCGCACGGTCATGTTGGCGTTGCGGCCGGCGATCGGCTGGGCAACGACGGCGACGATACGGTCGTTTCGCAGCACGAAGTCGCCGTAGGTGCAGTCGACCTCCTTGCCGCGCGGAGCGTATTCGTCCCACGTTTCCGGCTTGAGAATCGCCAATTCGGCGGCCCCGGCGGCGGAGCTGAGAGAGAAAGCGACGGCAAGGACCGGCAGACAGCGAAGAGAACGTTTCATTGCAAAACTCATCGCGCTAGGAAGGAGGGCAGGAAACAGCAAAGCAGGCTCGTCCCCTCTCCCTTTGGGAGAGGGTTGGGGTGAGGGCCGTGCGCCGGACTGCACCGATTCTAACCGCCCGCTTTCGCCGCTGGAAATTAAAAGCTGGCGAGAATCAAGCTGGGATCGTGCAAGCGAGGACGCTCGTGCGACGGCATCCGGCGGCGTTCGCTCTCATTTGACTTCCGGCAGGTTCAACGCTTGACGGGCGGGGGCGCCCGTCCCTCCAGCACTTGCTTGACGGGCGGGGGCGCCCGTCCCTCCCGCGCTTGGCTCTCATTCGACTTCCGGGAGATTCAACGCCGCCCACGCCTCGGGCAAGGGGGCGGTGATCTCGACGATCTCCTTCGTCGATGGATCGCGAAACGCGAGGCTGCGGCCGTGCAGGGCGATGCCGCGCAAGCGCTCGTCGGCATGCTGAATGCCGAACGAGATTGCGCCGCCATAAAAGGCGTCGCCTAAAACGGGATGCCCGCGCGAGGCGGCTTGCAGCCGGATTTGGTGCGTGCGGCCCGTCTCCAGTTCGATTTCCAGCCACGAATCGCGAGCGGTGCGGCCGAGCGTGCGGTAGTGCAGCACTGCCCGCCGCGCCTCGGGATGCTCGGCCGGCACGATCTCGGCCTGCGGATGGCCGTAGACCTTGCGCATGTGGTCGGTCCAAGTTCCCGCGGCCGGGCTGACTTCGCCTTCGACGCAGGCCCAATAGGTCTTCCGCACTTCGCGATGCTCGAACTGTTGCGAGATTTTGTGCGCCGCGCGGCGCCGCGTGGCGAAAATCATTGCGCCGCTAACGGGCCGGTCGAGGCGGTGCGGCACGGCCAGATAAACTGATTCGTGCTGCGGGTTTCGCTCGGCCAAGAGGGACTTGATGCGAACTTCCAAGCTGTCGATGCCCGGCGGCGCCTGCGTGGCCAAGCCGGCCGGCTTGAGCACGGCCAAGCAAGGGCCCGATTCATAGAGAACGTGGACGGAAGATTCAAGCATGCAAGTCGCCGCGTGGCGCTACTACGGGCGGGGGCGCCCGTGCCTCCAAACTACGGGCGGGGGCGCCCGTGCCTCCAATCTACGGGCGGGGGCGCCCGTGCCTCCAATCTCAATTTCGACGGGCGGGGGCGCCCGTGCCTCCAATCTCAATTCGCGCGGTGTTTCAATGCCACCGCGTCTTCTGCGGCATCCGCGGCGACTCGGATCGGTGCGATCCAGACGACGCTGCCGACCTTGCAAACGCCCGAGTCGCCCGCTTCACAATAATAATAGACGAAGCAAATCTTCAGCGTCTCGGCGCCCTGGTTTTCGGCCAAGGGGAGCGAGATCCTGAAATCGGACGCGGGCGGCGCCACTTTCACCGGACGATCGAACGCCGAAGGCTCGACGAGGCCCGTTTCTTCGTCGGTTTCAACCCAATACTGAGTGGGCGCCATGTCGTTCATTCTGTAGCCGGCAGGCAGGGCCAAACTGACTTCCAATCGCAATTCGCCGTCGACGGGCTTGACCTCGCTCGCGCTCACTCGCACGTATCGCGGGTCGGGCAACGCCGGCTTGGTCGGCGCCGGCGCCAACCGCGGCGGCTTGAGCCCGGCGATGGCCAGCGTCGCGACCCGGCCGCCGGCATTCAGGTCGATGGTGCGGATGGCATGGTTATTCGTGTCGGCGACGTACAGCTTATTGCCGGCGACGCTGACGCCGGCCGGTTCGTCGAACGCCGGCGGCTCGTCCTCATTGCCCGGTTTTCGGCTGCCCGCAACGGTCGTCACCACGCTCTGCCCCAGGTCGATCGCTCGAAGCTTGTTGTTGTAAGTGTCGGCCACGTACAGCCGGTTTTTGTCGTAAGCCAGGCCGATCGGATGTTGAAAGCGGGCTCGCGCGGCCGGGCCATCGACGTCGCCGAACGTGAACAGCCGGCTGGCTCGCAGATTGGCCGTGCCGACCACGGTCGTCACACTCTGGCCTGCCGCGAATGGAACGGAGCGAATCGAACTGCCCTCGCTGTCGGCGACGTAGAGTCGCTGGCCGTCGGTCGCCAGGCCGCTGGGCTGGGCGAAGCTGACGCTACCGCCAGCATACGACGTCTTAGGCAACACGCCGTCGACGATGTCCTCGGCGCCGTTGCCCGCGTGGACGCCGATCTGCTTCTCGTCCAGCGACATTCGCCAAATCTGGTGCGTCCCGGCCATCGCGATATAGAGGTCGTCGCCGTGGATGCACAAATCCCACGGACTGCTCAGGGCGGTGCGCAGCGGATTGCCCAGCGAGCGCCGGGCCGTGGGGTGCATCTCGCGGCGCTGCTGGCCCGTGCCGGCGATCGTCGTCACCCGCCCGGCCGCCAGATCGATCTTGCGCAGCGAGTGATTCTCGGTATCGGCGACGTAGAGCGTCTGGTCTTTGAGCGCCAAGCCTTGCGGCTGGTTGAATGTCGCTTGTTCGTAACCGCCATCGTCGCGGCCGAGGGCGCCGCTGCCGACGACGCCAAGCAGCTTGCCGGCCAGATCGCAAATCACGATGCGGTGATGGTTGCTGTCGGCGATGAACAGGCGGTCGCTGGCGGCATCGGCCAGCAGCTTGCCGGGAAAGCTAAGCGGCGTTTCCTTGGCTTGCCGCTGCTCGCGATTGAATTCCAGCGGCGTTTCGTTCAGCTCGCTCTGGCGGCGATAGCGGGGCAACAGCTTCTTGATCTCGCTTTCGAGCGTTTCCGCGTCGACTTCGCCGTTGACGCCGAACACGAGATTTCCGTCCGGGTCGATCAGCCGCAAACTGGGCCAGGTGTCGATGCCCCAGCGTTTCCAGATTGCATAGTTGGCGTCGTTAATCACCGGATGCTCGATCTTGTAGCGCAGCACGGCCTCGCGAATGTTGTCGCTGTCTTTTTCGCTCTCGAATTTCCCGGAATGAACGCCGATCACCACCAGATTGTTGGGAAAGGCGCGTTCGAGCTTCTTCAGTTCCGGCAGGATGTGCATGCAATTGATGCAGCAATAGGTCCAGAAGTCGACGAGCACGAATTTGCCGCGGAACCTGCTCATTTCGAGCGGCCCGTCGGTGTTGATCCACCCGACGCCCCCTTCGAGCGAAGGGGCCTTCCGCCGGGCCGCAAAGCCCGGCCGCTGCGCCAGCGCCCGTTGCCCGACAATTGCCAGCGCCAGCGCGAGCACGACTGTCGTCGCAAGGGGCCGTCGGAACGCGCGGGCGTCGCGTGAAATCAGCATGGTAATCGGACCTCTTCATGCATTGCGGCGAGCGAGAATGCAACGCAACTCTCTCCACCGTCCATGATAGGCGCACCGCCGCCAGCCGGCAAATCGCCGCGAGTGGACGAGCGGATTTGTCGGCTCAGGCCGCAGCGAGCGACCGATTTATGACTGAGGAATCTGATAAATCGTCACGCGCCCGTTGGGATACAGCAGGGCGAATTGGTTGACGTTGTGCGTCGCCAGCGCCGCGAGGGGCGCGATTCCGTCGCCGCGGGTGCGAGCGTGCAACTGCAGCTTTCCGCCCGCGGTGGCGTAGACGTCGATCTCGTCCTTGGAAGCTGCCACCAGCCAGCCGCGGCGCGTGAGCGCGATGCGAGGCTCGACCATCTCGGAGGCAAACGGCGTTCGATCCGCCGCGGCGTTTTCTCCCCAAAAAATCATTCCGCCTTGCTGCATGGCCGCGGCGATGCGAGGCCGCGTGTGCGGCGCCGAGCCGATCAACTGCGTGATGGCGCCGGGCAAATGGGCGATGTGCGCCGTATGGCGCCGCTCGACCGAGTGCAACTCCTGGCCGAGTCCAACGAAAAGCGTTTCCTCGCGCGTCAAAATCGCGGGCGGAAGAAAAGATAGGGCCTGGGCCGCGGCGGGGCTCAGATCAAGCGAGCACAGACCTAACAGTTGCGCGTCGGCAGACAGATAAGCGTTCACAACCAGCTTGGCATCGGCGGCGACGTCGGCGATATCGACCGTCGCCCGTCCGGTATACGTCAGACCGACGCTGGCGGCCGAAAGCCCTCGATGCCCTCCGGCCAACATCAGCACGGCAGGAAATCGCGGGTTGGCCGCAAAAACCCTCGGCGGCAGCGACGCATGCCCCATCACGTGTACCAAGGTCGGCGCCTCGCCGTATGGATCGGCCGCCAGCAGAATCGGCCGCCCAACGAATTTCGGCTCGACGAGCCAGCCCGGTTTACTCAGCTCGTCGACGATCGTGCCGCTCGGCGGTACGCGCCGCGGCAAGCGCGGATCGAGCGCGAACCGCCAGTTCACTCGTACAAGAACGACTTCGCGGTCTCGATACCCGGCCGCGTACAGCGAGTCATCCGTACTGACCGCCGTTTTCCAATCGAGCGCGGGCAAGTGAAACTCGAACTCTTGAGACAGCACGGCTTTGGGCCGCCCGCGCAGAACTTCGGCCGCCGCGGGCTGGAAGCGTTGTTTTAGCCACCGCTGTGCATCGCGGCCCAGCAAGCGATCTGCCGGCGCCAGCCGTCCGACGGCCAACGCGATCCGCCGCGTTTCATCTTGACTCAGCTTGACGTTTTCCAATCGTTCGGCCGCCGCGACGCGCGTCCGGTCGACGGCGTGCTCGCGGACCGCTGCGTCGGGATACTCAAGCGATTGCGAAGCGAGTTGCTCGACGACCACGGCCTCGGGCTGAGGGAAAGCCGGTTCGGCAATCAGTTCGTCGACCAGCGCCGCGGCGCGATCGTGCCAGCCGTGGCGGCCGAGCAACTTGAACGCCTCGGTCATGCACGACACGGCCTGCGGCGAGCGAGGCCAGGCCGCCAGCAGCCGCTGCCAGGCTTCGTCGATCCGGCCGATCTTATGCTCCAACAGGCTGGCCGCCGCCAGCGCATCGAACCGGGCGTCGCAGGCGGCGACGGCGCGCCGCCAGGCCCGCTCGGCCTCGTCTCGCTGGTCGAGCTGTTGGTACAAATCGCCGACCGTTTCGTGCTCGCCCAGTTTTTCGTACAGCGCGATGGCTTCTGCCCACAGCCCGCCTTGGCGCAGGCAGCGGGCGGCCTCGTGCGGCTGCTTCAGCCGCTCTTCGTAGAGCACGGCCGCCTCGCGCCAATGGCCGCCGTCGGCCAGCGTGTTCGCCGCCGACTTCACGTCGCCCAAGAGCGTCGCGAAGATATAAGCCGCGCGGCGATGCCGCCCCAAGGCGATCTCGCGAGCGGCCAACTCGCGGTAGCGCGTCAAAAGGCGCTGCTGCAACTGGGCGGGCAAATCCCAGAAGTCGGCCGGCCCGCCGCCGCGAAACCAATTCAGACTGAAATCCACGTTTCGCCGGCCGAGCCGAGCCGATGGCGGCGCCAGGCCGCGATGATCGCCGCCGCCCATCGGCAACGCATAACGCAAGCCTTCGTCGGGATTGGACCGCAGCAAGTCGAGCAGCCGGGTCAGCTCGCGGTGTCGCGAAGCCTCGAGCGATTGGGCCAGCTTGTTCAGTTTCGCTCCGGCCCAATCTTCGAATTTGTTGATCCAATTATGAACGGCGCCCATGTGCGGCACGAGCCGGGTCAGTCCGTACAGCGCCCCGGCGAGGCCTAGCATCAGTCCGCGCCCCAGGACGCCGCCGATCCCTGCCAGCGGTTCGTTCGCCGCAGGCGGCAACTGCTTGAGATCGAGGGGTTCCGAGCCGATATCGTCGCGGGCCGATTCCAACACGTTTTCGACGGTGGGCGTGGCTTCGGGCTCGATGGAAAACAACCGCGCGTTGAGCGCCACGCCGGCGACGCCGCAATCCCAGGCCTGTGCGTCCGCCGCCGGCGCCAACAACAGATCGCTGACGGCCAGCGACCGCGACGCCGCGAGTTCCACCAGGCCGGTTTGCGGTCGCCACAAGTAGACCGTGTCGTCCGATTCCAGCAACCGCAGGAGTTCCGCATCGTCGAGAGGGGGATCGAGATCGGCGTCGACTGGCAGGTACATTCGCCCCGCGGCGACGCGGTAAGGCAACGCCCGCGGCGAACGGCGACTCGCCGGCGGCGACTCGCCCAGCACGAACACGCCGCAAGGCGTCCGCTCGCCGCTGGAAACAGGAATGACGTGCAACCGCGCCTTGGCCAACGGCGCTTGCCAGGCAATCAATTCTGCGAGCCATTCTTCGGCGCAGCGGCCCGGCACGAAGTAGGCGCTTGCCTCGCGCGGCGGCGTTGGCTGACAGGTTAAACGGAGCGCGAGCTTCATCGCAGGCGCTCCGTGAACGGGCGAATGACCTCGGCGTAGATCGCCTGCGCGCTGGTCGCGGGCCGATTTGCGATGAAGTAGCGGGCGCCCCAACAGCGCCCGTCGGAGACCCAGCCCGAGGTGGCGCCTTCGACGAGCACGATCGTACACTCGGGCAGTGCGGGATCGGAGCTTTTCAGGTGCAACAGCCCGCGAGCGTCGAGCACGGCCCGGCTGCCGTCGGCGAACGTCGCGGCTGCCAGCGAATATCGATTGGCATCGCCCGAATCGATCGGCGCGAAACGTTGCGAGACGGCAATGTTGGTCAATGCCGGCTTGGACGAAAGCCGGAAACTTTGCTCGCGCTCGTCGAACCGCAACAGCCAGATGCTTTGGCGGCGGCCGATGAGCAACAGCACGCCCCCGGTGCTGACGCCGATGCCCTCGAAGCGGCGGCGCAACGCGACGGGCCGGGCGAATTTCCGGATCTCCGGCATTTCCAATTCCACGAGCGGCTCGACGCTGAGACGCGCGGAACTTACGGCCGAGACATGGACGTCAACCTGCACCCGCTGGCGCCTGTGCTTGTCGTCGTTGAAGTCCAAGAGGACCTTCGACCCGTCGCGCGAGGCGCCCGCCACGAACAGGTTGAGAAACCCCGTTGACAACTTGAGCGGCTGGATGGCGCCGCTGTCAAAGGAAATCAGACTCCCCGAGCTAGTGATTCCGAACGCCGATTCCTTGTACACGGCGTCGAAGACGGCGAGCAGTTCGCATCGTCGGCTCTCGCCTTTAAGGAGCGAATTCCAGTTGAACAGCAATTCCCAGACAATTTCGCGGCCGTTGTAGGAAACGGCATGCCAGTCCCAGCGGCCTTCGTTCCACGTCTTGAAAAACCGCCCCCGATGGTGCTTCATGCCTCCGGTGCGCGCGGCGGCCAACGCCTGACCCGACGCTGAACTGACGGCCGCCACCTCGTGGTCGGAGACGACAAACACGACGCCCCCTCGCGCGAATACCGCTCGCGGCTGCTGGACGCCGCTTTCCAGCCGCACCGTCGTCGAGCGGCCCGATTTCAAATCGTAACTCAGCGCATACAAGCCGCGCTCGCTCAGTTTGCCGATGACGGCCCGCACAATACCGTCGCGGCAAATAGGGTCGGCCCAATGCAAATTGCCGTTCGGAAGCCCTTCGGCCAATTGCCGGGCGCCGAACGGGTCGTCGCGCCAAAGGAGCAAGCGGCCGTCGCGCGCGTAGCTCAAGACGCCGAGTCCCCAGACTCCCACGACTCGCCACGTCCGCGTCGGGTCGGGCTGAACGGAGAGCAACAGCGGAAACGGCTCGGCGCCGAAAATCGCCGGCAGTTCGAATTTGGACTCGGCCAACAGCCCGACGGTCGGTTTCGCGATCGGCTGCAACACGTCGTCAAGCGAGAACTGCGCCTCGCGCAGCAGCTTGCGTCCGCGCGGAGATTGCAGTTGCAACTGAAACCGCCCGTCGCGGCCAACGGCCGCCAGATGAATCTGCCCGAACCGCGCTTCGGCCAGCGCGCGTTGGAACTCCCAATCGGCCAGCACGTCGTCGCCCGTGACCAGCACGACGTCGGCTTCGTCGTCGTCTTCGCCAGCTTCGGTCAGAAGTTCGGCCAGCGCCGGCAAGGCGGCGCCGGGATGGGCGCGATGATCGAGCGCTTCGAGATGCTCGGTCAGTCCGGCCGCGGTCGTCATGTCGACCGGCGCCAGCTCCGCACCTTCCGCGCGAAACACGTGCACGTCGATCCCGGGCTTCGAGCCGGCGGCCAGGGCCAGGCCCGCCGCCGTCGCAAAAACGCGAGGCACGCCCCACATCCGAATCCCGGCGTCGAGCAATACAAAGCGGCGGCGGGTGGGCATGCGCGGCGGCGTCTCGCGGCGCAGATAGAGCGCCTCGTTCATCGCCACGCGCACGGCCAGCGTCAGATCGTCGTGAGCCAGCTCGCTCAACAGCAGCCGGTCGAGCGAGCCGCGGTTGCTGATATCGGTGACGCCGCCTAGCGGCAGTTCCTCGGGCTCGCTCACCGGCGTCGGCAAGTGTACGGCCGCCAGCAGCAACTCGGCCAGCCGCGCCACGCCGCCCAGTTCCTCGTCGTCTTTCAACTCGGCGATCAGGCTGCGGGCGCTGCCGACGGCGGGGACCTCCACGTCGACGGGCGAGAGCGACTGATCGAGCCCGGTGCGCACGCGCATTCTCAGGGCCTGCTCGTCAACGCGGTCGAGACCCCGATCGAGCCAGGCCAGGTCGCGCAGCAAAGCGTCGACCGCGCGAAGTTTCGGCCAGGGCGTCAGATAGCGCTCTTCCAGGCCATTCGCGAGCGCTTCGAGCAAACGCTCGTAAGTTCGCGGCGCAGCAACGTCGCCCTGGCCTTCGAAAACCATCGCCGCCAACTCGGCCTTGGCCCCGGAATCGTAGCGCAAATCGCCGGGCAATTGGCTGATGCGATCGAGGCGGCTCATCACGCGCGCGAGGAACTCGGTCCGGTCGGGGCGGTTGTTGTTGACGAGCATGGCCTGCAGCAGGCCGAGCCGGCTGGTTGGCTCGTTCCAATGATCCCGGCAGGCGGCCAGCAGCAGAGCCAGCGCGCCCAGCGGCGGCAGGCTTTGCGTGCGCAGGCGTTCGAGAATCGTGCGCAGCTCGTAGCGAAAGGCGATCGTCGCGCCGTCGGCCCAGGCGATCACGTTGCCTTCGTCCTGCCACTGCCAAAACGAATTGGCAGGGGCGGCGAAGTAATCGCAGACGGCGCTGCCTTTAGCCACGGCGCTGCTCCTCAAGCGTCAATCGCACGGCGGACCGCGTCGCTCGAACCCAATCGCCCGCTGCGATCTTCTGCCACGCGCCATCCGCGAACCAGAGGGCGCAATCGCCTGGCTCCAATCGCAGAGCCGCTCGCACGACTGCGGCCTCGACCGCCGGCGACCAATGCCAGCCGGCCGGCACGGCGAGACCGGATTCTTCGACATACTGCGTGCCGCGCAGCGGGGGCAAAGGGGCGCCGCGGATCGCCGCGCGACCTGCGGCATCGGCCGCGAAACTCCAACGCGCGAGCCGCACCAGCGGCGCGGTCTCGACATAGGCGCTCCACTCGGCCAGACTCGCCAGCAGCCACGACGCTGGGCGCGGCTCGCTCGACCGTACTAATCGGAGCGCCGTTTGGAACGGCGTCGCCAGCGCCGTTTCAGCCGCCGGCAACTCCAATTGAAGCCACCTGTGCAAAACTTCCCACGGTCCCGCGGGCAAATAACCGCGCGGCACGCGGGCGCCGACGGGCAGCAATTGGCCGTCGGCAAGCACTTCAAACCGTTCGGCGCCCGGCAAGCGCCGGCAATATTCCCACTGCTCGTCTTCCAGCCTTGCCGCGCGCAGCCACAACGTCTCTTCTGCCTCGCAGACTTCGAAGGCCGACCAACGGCGCAGCGGCCCCAGGCAAACGGCCTCGTCCCTAGACAGCGAGAGGGCATGGCGCGCGTTCACGAGCGGCCTCCCCACTGCTGCCAGAGCGATTCGACGCGCTGTTCGAGAAACGTGCGCTGCTGAGCGTCGGCCAGCCATTGGCAGCGCCCGGCCAGCAAGCCGAGCTGATCGCGCAGCACCGCGCGATCGACCTCGCCGTGGCCGTCGGCCGACCAGCGCTCTTCCAACCGGTCCAGGTCGCGCGCCAGTTCTTCCGGATCGGGCGAACCCTGCCCGCGGGCACGCGGGTGGCTTGCCGATTGAGTGTCGGCGTCGGCCTGTTCGATGGCCCGCTCGACGATCGCGGCGATTACCTCGCGTTGTTCGTCGACGTCCCAGATATAGCGCAAGACCCACAGGTCGGTCGCGTTGGCTTGGCGCCGGCCGCACAACAGCGCGCTGGCCGCGACGAGCCGTTGCAGCTTCACCGCGCGGCGATCGGAGACCGGAATGCCCGCCTTGCGCAGGTTGCGGACCAACTCCACGTACTTCGGCCGCACCGCGCTCACGTCCACTTCGTTCAACTGCCGCTGCAGCGCGTGCAGGTCGTCGACCGAGAGTCCGACGCGGCGGTCGATCTCGCCGGCGTCGAGCCGCCAGCCGGCTTCCAGCACTTCGCCGAGTTGCTCGTCGCCGACATTGTCGCAGTGTACTCGCAGCAGAAAACGATCGAACAAGGCCGCCAGCGCGTCGTCTTCGGGCAGGCGATTGCTGGCGCCGACGACCATCAGCAGCGGCAACTTGCGCGTTTCGCGGCCGCGGCGGAAGACGCGCTCGTTGAGCACCATCAACAGGCTGTTGAGAATGGCGCTGTTGGCGTTGAGCAACTCGTCGAGAAACACGAGCGACGCCTCGGGCAGCATGCCCTCGGTGTTGGTGGTCAACTCGCCTTCGCGCAGCTTGCGGATGTCGAACGGCCCGAACAGTTCGTTCGGCTCGGTGAAACGCGTGAGCAGGTAATCGAACACGCGCCCCTCGACGCGGCGGCCGAGTTCCTGCACCAGCGCGCTTTTGGCCGTGCCGGGCGGGCCGAGAATGAACAGGTTCTCGCCGCCGGCCAGGCACACGCCGAGCAGATCGATGACCTCGTCTTTGCCGACAAAGGCGGCCTTGAGCGGCGCGAGCACTTCCGTGACCAGCTTGCGGCCGATCTCGGAGCTGGCGGCGATGGATGGTTCCATGATTATCCGTTCGGTTCGTCAACTCTCGTCAGGGCGTCCGCCAAGTCCGCGGCCAATTCGCTAAAAGCTCCCAATGCCGCCTGCACCGCCTCTTTCAATCGTGGGTCGCTCAGACGCGAGCGGTCGCGGCGGGCGATGATCCGATCGACATACAGCCCGCGCAGCCCCGCATGTTCCAAGACGTCGCCGATATCCGCCGGGTTCACGTTCGCCATGCCGACCGACGAGAGCGGCCAGTCGGCCGCCCAGCCGCGCAAGCGCTGGCAGAGCGGATCGTCCTGCGATGCCGCGCTGGCCAGGCGGTGCAAATCGGGCAAAAAGCGGAACGTGAGATCGACCGAGACGTGCCGCGATGCGGCCGGCGCCTGCGGGCAAGGCGCGTTCAGCGTCGCTGCGATCCGATCGGCTCCGGCGTCGCGATAAACGGCGAATTGGCAGGCCCGATAGAACTGTTCGGCGGCCCAGTGCGCCACTGCACGATCGAGCGGCGGAATCACGCCGGGAAACTCGGCCCGATCGCCGGCGTGCCTTTCCGCCAGCACGGCATCCGCATGCGACCAGTCGCTCGTCGAAACGGCATGGTCCGGCGCGGCGACGCGCACCCGGCCATGCTCGAACAGCGCTTGCAAAAAGTCGGGCAGCCCCATGCGAAGTGCAACTCCGATCAACCGCGATGAATTGTCCGCGACGACAGTTTAGTCTATTCGTTGGAAATCCGCACTCAAAGCGGATCAAAATGCTTGACTTGCAAGTTTCCGCTCGAAACAATGCAGCCTCGTTTCGCCGCCGGTTGGCGAAGCGTGCGCGAGAGAGTTGTGGCCAATTCGCAGTTCCTTGCCTGGCTGAGGGCGCTTTCGAGATGGCGTCGGGCGGCAATCCAGATCGAGTGGTGCAGGCGGTCGAAGACTACTTCGCTCGCGAGGACGACCGTTTTGTCGCCGCGTTGCGTGAGGAGTTCGATGGGCCGACTTTGGCCGGCTTCGTCGACCGCTGGAAAAGCGATTCGCGACCTTGGGCCCGGCTGCAGATTCTCGCCTATCTGCGCATGCCGCTGAACGCGCCGGGGCACCACGTCGTCGTCAAGCGGCTGTTCAAACGAGCCGAAGGCGAGCGCGACCATGAATTAATAGCCGCGTTTCTCGTCGCCTTCGATCGGCTGGTGCGCCGGGTGCGGAAAAAGCAAAGGCGTTACGAGTGGGTTCCCGAGACGCGGCAGTCTCTCGTCCACGAGACCGAGGTCTTGGCAACGCCGCGCAACAGCATCTTGCCCCCGCTGCCGCGGACGCGGAAGTGCATCAATCCGCGCACGGGCGAAGAGGTCGAAATCCCGGCGTGGCAGCTATTTAACACTGCTTCCCATCGGCTCTTCTCCTACCGCACGCGGCATTACCTGCGGCGCCGGGCTTGGCGATATTTCCGGCGGCTTGGCCATCAGCGGCCAAACGAATATGTGCCGGCCGTCTCGACCGCCTTGTTGCAGTACGCCGATGAAGACGTCGCCCAGCCGGAGAACCTGCTCGACAACTGGGGCCTGCTGCACGCCTGCTTTGCCCGTAGCGCGGCGATCGAATTCAGCGATCGCGCGGCGAACTTACGTCCGGGCCGTACCCTGGCGGAACTGACCGCCGCGCCGTGCTTCGAACTGCTCTGGTCCGCCAGCGAGGCCTTGCCGGAATTGCTGAACCTGCTCTGCAAGGCACAATCGCGCGCCGTGCGCGTCTGGGCCAGGCAACTGCTGGAGCGGAATCATTCGGCCGCCTTGTCTTCGCTGTCTGTCGAGACGCTCTTCGAACTGCTCGAACACGACAACGCCGAAGTTGCGCAGTTTGGCGCGTCGCTGCTCGAGCGCCTGGCGGGCATCGACGAGTGGCCTATTGCCAACTGGCTGCGGCTGCTCGAAGTCCACGATCCGGCGGCGTTGGCGACGGTTTGCGCGCAATTTCAGCGGAGAGTCGCGCCGGAGCGGCTCGATCTGGAACAGATTCTCGAACTGGCGACCTCTGAAGCGACGGCGGTGGCCCGACTGGGTTCGAACTTTCTTGCCGGGCGGAAGTTCGAGACCGCCGAAGAGCGCCGCGAACTTGTCAAACTCGGCGCCGCGCGATGTTCGGCCCTCGGCGGAGAGTTGGCGAAATGGGCTTTGAACGTCGCCGGAGCGGCGGAGCGATACGATCGCGAAGTGGTTTCGACGCTGTTCGACAGTTTGCTCGAGACCATGCGGCAGGCGGCTTGCACGTGGTTCGAATATGCGGCGGCCGCACAGGACGATCCGGTGCTCTGGAGCCGCTTGACGGAAACGCCGTTCGAGGACGTGCGGCTGCGAATCGTCGAACAGTTGGAGCACCGGGCGGTTCGCCCGCGGATCGGTCCCCGCGATCTGGCGCCGGTGTGGACGAGCGTGTTATTGGGAGTCCATCGCGGCGGGCGCCAGAAGCTGGCGGCCGTGCGTCAGTTGGCCGCGGCAATCGTCGAGCGGCCCGACGAAGCGCCGCAACTTGTGCCCGTGTTGGCCGTGGCCGTGCGCTCGATCCGTCGCCCGGAACAGCGCGCGGGATTGGCCGCCGTGGCATACCTGCTCGACCGGCAGCCAACGCTGGCCGAAGCGATCGCCCGGCAATTGCCCGAGTTATCCTTCGCGTCTCCAACTGCCGAGGGAGGCTGACGATGCAAGTCAAGTTCGCCTACTTCGGACACAGCCGGTTACAGCAAACTCGCGGCGGCCAGGTGCTCAGCCTGGCGCCGAACCTGGCGCGCGAGCCGGTGGCCTTCGACGCGCCGCTGGTGCAGCCGCTCCGCTTTCGCGAGGCGATCTCCGCGCTGCACGACGTGGTGATCAGCGACTTGCGCTACAAGCCGCGCGACAAAACGGCCTATCAGCAATGGAAGCTCGAGGAACACCGGCGTCTGGCTCACGTACACCAAGAGGCATACCGCGAGTCGCGCGACGAAATTCTCGCTCGCCGAGCCGACGTGCCTCGCGATCTGGAAGAGCAATACAATCGCTGCCGCCACAAGTATTGGAACGCCCGCCAAAAGTACGCCGACTATCTGCGGCGGCACGACATGGAATTGTGGCGAATGCTGATGCCGTGCGATCCGATCACCACCATCGCCGACGACGTGGTGTTCTTCGAATGCTTTTCAGCGGATGAATCGAGTTACGGCTGCCTGACGGTCGAACGCCAGGCGATGTTCGGCGCCTCGACCGATTTCCGCCGCGGCACGACGAACGTCGATTACTCGTGGGCGCTGTACGACCATTTCCAGCAACTGCGCACCTACCGCGAAACTCGGTTCCGCGTCGATCCGCAAGGTTTCGAAGTGGCCGTCGCCGGGCAAGCGGACTACCGCGAGGAAAAGATCGACCTGCCGGCCGGCTGGCTGCGAGGGCTGATGCAGGTGCAAGCCGCCATGACGCTGCCGATGCGCCGCGTGACGCTTTCGCGCGAGGCGGTCTACTCGCTGTTGGCCTGGCTGAAGCGTCACAAGGCGCGGCGCAGCCCGCGGGCTTTGCGGTTCGAACTGGCGCCTGGCGAACCGCCGCGGATCGTCGTCAAGCCGTGGGAGCAGGCGATTGTCGCCCACGGAGTGTACTACGAAGGCCCCGGCGGGGCGCCGATCCGCACCTGGGGACGGCAACGACTGTTGGTGCTGGCCCGGCTGCTGCCGCTGGTCGAACGCGTCGATGTCTATTTGCTCGGCTCGGGCCTGCCGAGCTTCTGGGTGGCGCAGATGGGCGACATGCGGTTGACGCTGGGCCTGTCGGGCTGGACCGCGAACGATTGGACGCGCGGCGCCGCGCTCGACTTGCTTTCTCCTCCGGTGCAGCTTTCGCCGGGCTTGGTGGCGGGCGTCGCCGGCGCCATGCAAACCGAGCGCGCCGCACCGCTGGCCGACTCGCGGCTGGCGGCGGTTGCTTCGCCGGCCGAATGCGCGGCGGCGCTCAATTATCTGGCGCGCACCGGGCAGGTGATCTTCGATCTCGACGCGGGCGTTTATCGCTGGCGGCAGATCATGCCCGCCGCTCTGGGCGAAGCCGACCTGGGGCCCGAGCCGGCGGAACTGGTCGCTTCGCGCGAAGTCATCCGGCGCGGCGAAGTGCGGCTCGTTTCGCGAGAGGAGCTAGGCGACGGCGCCGAGTTGATCTTGGGAAAATACGGCACGCAGCCGCTCTCACTCACGATCGACGCCGACGGCCGCATGAAGCGCGCCAAGTGCTCCTGCTCGCACTTCCGCCGCGGCGGATTGCGAAAAGGCCCCTGCCGCCACCTGCTGGCGCTGCGTGATCTGGCCAGCGGCGCCGGCAGCCAGCGCGACACGCTCGACGATTGGTTTCGCCGCTGGCAACAGTGGGCGGCGAATTGATGACGCTTTAGAACAAAACAATTCCAAGCGACAGGAGAATCATCCCGAGGGGAGCGAGTCGGCCGCCTGAGACCAACTTGCTACGGCGCTCCGCCGTGGTTGAGCTTGCCTACCCATGCTTCCCCAAGGCCGTTGTTCGTGATGGCGTCCAGCCTGGGTATCGCTGACGCCATATCAACCCGAGGGTTCGTCCGCGATACCCAGGCCGGACGCCTTGGTGAACGACCTTGGTCCGCGGCACGAAGTCAGTCGGTCGGCCGCCCCCTCGGGAATTTTCAACTCAAACCACGCGCCGCCTGCGGCTCCGATATGGCACTCTTCGACAATTTACTCAACTCATTGAAGCGACTGCTCTCGGGCGAGCCCGAGCGGCGGCCGTTTTCGCCGAGCAGTCCCGTTCGGCCCGCGACGATCGGCGGCTCGGCCGTGCAGCCTGCAACGCCGGTTTCCGTCGCTCCCCCGCGCCCGCAACCCGAGCCGGTCCGTTTGACCGAACTGGACGGCAACCCCTTTGCTCCGCTGACGGATGCCGAGGTTAAAAAGCAAGCCCGCGGGTTAGGCAGCTTATGGAACAACCCCTGGTTCGGCCGGCGAGATTTGATTCCGCCCGCCGACGATCCGCGGACCTTGCTCATCGATCGGGCGATGACGTCCCACGGCCTGTTGACGCCTGACGAATTGCAAGAGATTCATTCGGTCGGCGCCCAGATGGACGCCATTCGCCCCGACTTGGCCGTCGCGCACCAGATGGCGACCGCGGTGGTGAAACGCTCGCAAGAAGAGCACGAGGCGCTTAAGCAGCGAAAGAAATCTGAAGCGGCCGAGCGGCGACGAATGCGCGCCGAGGCCGTCGCCATGCGGCGCGCCGGCGACATCGTGTTTCTCGGCCGCGGCGTGTCGCGCCGGCTGGCCGATCGCGAAGCCCATGTAGAAAGGCTTGAGCGGCTCGGTTTGCCCGTGCTGGCCGAACCGAGCGACGTAGCCGAGGCGCTGTCGATTTCGATCCCGCGGCTGCGCTGGCTGGCGTTTCATAACGAGGCGGCGACGCGCGTGCATTACGTTCGCTTTACCGTGCCGAAGAAAAGCGGCGGCGTGCGCGAGCTGTCGGCGCCGCATCGCAGTCTGGCGGCCGCCCAGCAGTGGATATTGGAGAACATTCTCTCGCGCGTGCCGGTCCACGACGCCGCACACGGATTCGTAACCGGTCGCAGCACCGTGACCAACGCGGCGCTGCACGCCGGGCGGCGCGTGGTGCTCAACGCCGATCTCAAGGATTTTTTCCCGACGATCACTTTTCCTCGCGTGCGCGGCGTGTTCGAGAATCTCGGTTACTCGCCGGCCGCAGCCACGATTCTCGCCCTGCTCTCGACCGAGTCTCCACGCCGGCCGATGATTTACGCCGGCCAGTCCTACGATGTGGCGACCGGTCCGCGAGCCCTGCCACAAGGCGCCTGCACCAGCCCGGCGCTCAGCAACCTGGTCGCGCGGCGCCTCGACTCGCGACTGGGGGGCATTGCCGCCAAACTCGGCTGGACCTACACCCGCTATGCCGACGACCTGACGTTTTCGGCCGACGGCGAGGCGGGCGACAAGGTTGGCTACCTGCTGGCCCGGATTCGACACATCGCTCAGGACGAAGGCTTTGCCGTCAACGAAAGCAAGACGCGCGTGCAGCGCGGCAACACGGCCCAGACGGTGACCGGGCTGGTCGTTAACCGCCGTGTCGCCGCGCCGCGAGCCACGGTCCGGCGGTTGCGGGCAATTTTGCACCGGGCGCGTTGGGAAGGGCTGGCCGCTCAGAATCGAAGCGGCCACCCGCACTTCGAGGCCTGGGTCCGCGGCATGATCGCCTACATTTCGATGGCTAACGCCGAGCAGGGCGGCAAGCTCCAGGCGGCTTTCGATTCGCTCGGCCGCTAGCCCGGATTATTCATCAGCCCACACCAACCCGAAGCGCAAGCGAGGCGGAGCAACGCACTTACCTCGCTGGCGCTTCGGGTTTGCATGGAGCGCTTTGTCAAGTAATAGCTGGGCTGATGAATAATCCGGGCTAGTACAATGCCGCGGCCGAATTTCTGGGTTCACCGGCATGCGCTTGCACCAGGCGTGGCTGAAATCTGCAAATAAGCGAGCGTGGCTCGATGGGTTGCGGCCGAAGGCCGCGCTGGGTTTCATCCGTGGCGAAGCTCGGTTCGCAGTTTTCAATCGCTGCGCCACAACGCGAACAGATGATGCTGCCAGGGTCCTACGTCTAAATACAGGCATTTCGATGCCAACTCGGCGCCGTTGCGGATGTATCGGGCGTCGCCGAGCAAGTCTTCGAACTGCCACGCACCACGGTCAAGGTCGTTGAAGGGCAGACGCGCATAACATTGGCTTTGATTCGGTGCATAGTTGACCGTAACCAAGAGTCGCTCGCCGGACGCGTGCTCCCAGGCGAAGGCCACGAAACAATCGGCGGTCCAATTGCCGTCCCAGGCGGGTGCGCACTCGAGCAATCGCCACTCGCCTTCCCGTGCCGCAGGGCGCCGGAGCACGGCCAATAACCGGCTATAAAACTGCTCCAAACTCGCCTCGACTGGTTCGTCGGGCCTGCGACCGAGATGGGGCGAGATTCGCTGCTTCCGCCCCTGAAATTGACCGTCGTGAAAGAAACGCAGGCCCGGGCTCAGGTATGTGATGACTGCCGCCGCCCGGTGCTCGTCGGGCGGAAATGTAGCGGCCGCCCGCGGCTCGTCGTGGTTTTCAAGAAAACGAGCCAGCTTGTTCTGGTAATCCAGACCGGCAAGAAAATGCTCGCGTACCGGCCGCGCCTGGCCGTCGCGCAGGCGGTCGTAGAGCCGCTTGTCGTAGGTGTAGTCAAAGCCTTGCTGCTGCAGCGTCCATTCCAGGTTCCAATAGACCTCGGCCATGAAGCGGAACTCGGGATGGCTCTTGCGCACCTCTTGCGTCGCCCTCGGCCAAAACGGTTCGCTGCGGATGCCCCAGGTCCGCTCGAAAACCTCGGGCAAGACCAACATGGCCATATCACAGCGCACGCCGTCGCACTGGCCCGCGATGCGGGTCAGTTCGCCGACCATCGCCTGTTGCAAGGCCGGGTTGCCGTAGTTGAGCTGTAACGTATCCGCCCAGCCCGGAAAGAACGGGTCGCGACCGTGCGCCAACAGCAGATCGCCCGCTTGCCGCGACGCCCAGACGTAGTTCTGCGGCGCCCCTGCCAGATCGAGTTCCGTGCCGGGAACGTAATACTCGGGGCGTTCTTCCACCCAGGGATGATCCAGCGCGGTGTGGTTCGGCACGAAGTCGAGCATTAGCCGCATGCCGCGGCGCCGCAGACGTTCGCGCAAACGAGCTAACGCTTCGTCGCCGCCCAGGCGCCGCTCGACCGTATACCCGGCGATGGCGAAACCTGAACCGACGATATCCTCCTCCTGTAAGTCGGGCAGCGTCTCCTGAAATTCTCGGCGCCACTGGACATTGCTGCGCGAAATCGCCAGCCCCGCCGGGCCGGTCTGCCAGACGCTCAACAGCCAGACGAAATCGAAGCCCGCCTCTGCGAGGCGATCGAGTTCGGCGTCCTCGATGTCGTGCAGCGTGGCCGGGCGGCCCAACTTGCGGGCCAGTTCGGTCAGCCAGACGCGAGTGTTGATCTGAAAGAGCGCAGGGTGCATCGGGGGGGATTTCGGTCGCTTGCTTCAACGTGGCGCTAACAACAAGTTTCGGCTCGCCTTCCGGCGGGTTCGTTCGTAGCGCGGCTGCGATCGCAATCCGGCGCCGGCCTCGCCACAACCGGCATAACCGTCGCATGCGGGAGCGTTTCGGCGGCCGGTCGATTTGCAATCTACTCTTCAAAAGTAGCCCATCCTGCGACCGGGGGCGTAGGCAAGCCGGTTTCTTGGGTTCGTGCAAGGATTAAGCTCATGTCGCAAGTCCAAGCGTCGGCGCTGGTTGTCGACGATGATCCAGTGTCGCGGCAAATCGTGATCCGCACCTTGGCCAAAGCGGGCTTTGTATGCGACACGGCGATTGACGGCGGCCAGGCGCGGCAATATCTGGCGTCGAACCGATACGATCTGCTCGTGACCGACCTGCAAATGCCGAACGTTAACGGTCACGCGCTGTGCGTTGAGTTACTCGAAAAAACGCCCCGGCCGAGGATCGTCGTGCTCACTGGAGTTTTGGAACCGCGGCTGGCTCAAGATCTGCTCGATCGCGGCGTCGACAAGGTGCTGTTCAAGCCGATCGACTGCGAAGCCTTAGCCGAAGTCGCTCAGGCGGCCGCTCCGACGGCGGCCAATCATTAGGCTTTGCCACGAACGTCTGCCTACGGCACGTCGGCCCGGCCGCCCGGGCGGTTGTTCTTCCCGCCGCCAGCCGAACGGGCTACCATAGAGACGCATCGAGGTAACATCCCGCCGCGACCGCAAGCTAATCCCGAGGCCGTCGCTCATGAAACATGCCGATCGATCGTTGCCGCCCGCCGCACTTGTTTTCGCTCTTTCTCTGCTGACTTTTGCAATGCCTTCAGCACGCGGCGAGTCGGTCGTGCCCGAGAGCGAACAGGTCGATCGTTCGCCGGTCGACCTGGCATTGACAAGCAATGAACGTTGGCTGTTTGCGGTCAACCAAACGTCCAACACCGTTTCGCTGGTCGACGTCGGATCCGGCCGCGTGGTCGACGAAGTCGCCTGTGGACGCCACCCGAGCAGCCTGGCACTGTCGCCCGACGACCGGCGATTGTTCGTGACGGGCACTTACTCTGGTACGCTCGATGCGTTCGACATCAGCGAGGGCAAGCTGAAGCCCGCCGGTTCGGTGAAGGTCGGCTTCGAGCCGGTTGGCGTGGCCGTTTCGCCGGACGGACGCTTCGCCTATGTGGCCTTGCAGGCCGCCGGGGCGGTCGCGGTCGTCGATCTTGAAACGCTGACGGTCGACGGGCGGATCGAAGTCGCCCGCTGGCCGCGCTACCTGGCGCTCACGCCCGATGGCAGCCGGTTGGCCGTCGGCACGAGCGGCGACCAGAGCATTTCGGTCGTCGATACCAAGACGCGCACGATGGACTTCGACGAGCCGATCCAAGGCATCAACATCGGCCACCTGATCACCAGCGCCGACGGCAAGTATGCCTATTTTCCCTGGATGGTCTACCGGCTCAATCCAATCACTCACCGCAACATCCAGGCCGGCTGGGTGCTGGGCAGCCGCATCGCGCGCGTCCGCCTCGACGAAGCGAGCCGCCGCGAGGCGATGACCCTCGACCCGCGCGGCAAGGCGGTGAGCGATCCGCACGGCATCGGCATGACCCGCGACGAGGCCTGGATGGTGGCCTCCGGTTCCGGCACCCACGAACTGCTCGTCTATCGCACCAAGGGCCTCGTGTTGCAAAGCACGGGCGGACCGGGCGATCACATCGACCCCGAGTTGGCGTTCGACGAGCGGCGGTTTTATCGCGTTGAACTTGGCGGCCGGCCGATGGGCTTGAAGGTCAGCCGCGACAATCGCCGCGTGTTCGTGGCCAATTATCTGGCCAACGCCGTGCAGGTCGTCGATCTCGACGCCCGGGCCGTCGTTCAATCGATCGATCTCGGCGGGCCGCAAGAACCTTCGCTGGCCCGCCAGGGCGAAGCGATTTTCTATGACGGCCGGCGAAGTCTGGACCAATGGTTTAGCTGCCACAGTTGCCACTACGAGGGCACGACGAACGCCGTGGCGATGGACACGCTCAACGACGGCTCGCTGCAAACTTTCAAAACGGTGCTGTCGCTCAAGAACGTGACCAAGACGCCGCCCTGGACCTGGCACGGCTGGCAGACCGATCTCGAAGCGGCGATGAAAAAGAGTCTGACCGAGACGATGCTCGGCCCGCGACCGACCGACGAAGACGTGCGCGCGATTGTCGCGTATCTTTCCTCGGCCGATTCGCCCCCGAATCCCTATCGCGCTGCCGAATGCGAACTCTCCCCGGCGGCCGCGCGCGGCAAAGCGGTGTTCGAGAGCGAAACGGCCGGCTGCATCGACTGCCACAACGGGCCGTACTTTACCGACGGCGAGATTCACGACGTCGGGCTGGGCAGCCCTCGCGACGAGTACGAGGGCTACAACACTCCGTCGCTGGTAGGCGTTTACCAGCGCGTGCGGCTGTTGCACGACGGCCGCGGCAAGAGCCTTGAAAAGGCGCTTTCAGGTCCGCACAATCCGGCGAAAGTCACCGGCCGCGGCGAACTGAGCGAGGCGGAATTGGCCGATTTGATCGAGTACCTGAAAACGTTGTAGCGCGTGAGCGAGGCGCGCAAGGATTGACTCGCGCGGAGCCGCGGATGAAACACGGATGAGAACAGGAGACACAACAATGCTCGATCGGTTGAAGATTGCTCGAATGAGTGCTGTCGGCGGGTCGATCGCGGACATGAGCAATCCGTATTTGCTCTTGGCCTTGCTTTTCGCTTTCACTTGTGGCTGTGAAAGTCAATCGACGCCCGCCACGAAAGCGACGCCCGCCAAGCCGGTCGCGAACGAAGCCGCGCCGCCGCCTGCGGATGAAGCCGGCGCCCCCGACTCGATGGTCAAGGTGCAATACAAGAGCTACGAAGGCGTCCAGGAGTTGATCGAAAGTCACCAGGGCAAGGTCGTGGTGATGGATTGTTGGAGCACCTGGTGCGAGCCGTGCGTGAAAGAGTTCCCTGGGCTGGTCAAGCTGCACGAGAAGTACGGCGCCGACAAGGTGGCTTGCATCTCGGTCTGTTTCGATTATGAAGGGCTGAAGAAGGAACAGCCGGAAGACTATGAAGAACCCGTGCTCAAGTTCCTGCGCGAGCAGCACGCCGCGTTCGACAACGTGATTGCCAACGAGCCTTCGGACGAGCTGTATGGCAAGTTCGGCTTTCCGTCGGTGCCCGCCGTGTTCGTTTACGATCGGCAAGGCAAGTTGGCGAAGCAATTCGAGAATAAAGACGCCAAGGCCAAGGCGTTCACGTATCAGGACGTCGACACCGAAGTGGCGAGATTGCTCAAGTAGCGTTAGCGTGCTCAGTGCGGCGAACGGCCAGACGCGGGAACTCTGAAATCGGCGCGCCTCGCGGCTTTCATTACGGCCGCCGATTCGCCGCACATTGCCCTCGCGTCGCCGCACACGCCTGCCTGCACTTCAACCGGGGAGGCGTTCAGGGAATACCCATTCGCAACAGAGCAATCACCGCATCAGCAATTCGGCGAATTGCGAGTCATCTCGTAACTTGCCCACGGACTTCGCGATCACCCGTTCGTTTGCCGTGAACAGCTTCCCCGGCCGAGCGTAACTGGTTGTTTTGAGCCCTCCGGAGACGAAATCGGAATCGTCAAGAGAGACAGCCCGGGAATCCCCGTATGCGTTGCTGGTAATCTGGCACAACACCCAGTCGGACCGCCCCGCGTCCGCGACACAGACGGCCGGTCTGAGTTTCGACTGCGACAGGTCCGAAAACGGGAAACGAACGAGGACTACTTCGCCGATTGCAGGTGTGCCCACGCTGCGTCCTCCTCAGGTCGATTCCAATCCTCGGCCAACGCCGCTTCACTCAACAACGCCGTTTCGTCGGTAAACGAGGTAGGTCCTTCGTCGAGGATGGTGACCAGGGCGCGGCGTGGGACGCTTAACTGGACCGCCTCCAACAATTGGACCTTCCCCGTAACCGTACTCCACGGCCATAGTTGACGCCCCCGGTAACTTGCAGAGTTTGCGGGCACGGACTTTTTGCAAGGGAGGGATCGATGGCACGAAGCGTGGATGGCGCGAAGCGGCGGGCGTGGAGCG